>Ga0210086_1000040_pt1 | contig 86769 bp, 63 predicted proteins | sample China_Galinas_PW_3_FD_184867 | JGI IMG/M metagenome (GOLD analysis project Ga0210086, IMG submission 184867) | Wetland microbial communities from San Francisco Bay, California, USA, that impact long-term carbon sequestration - China_Galinas_PWB_D2... | ecosystem: Environmental > Aquatic > Marine...
GAGGCCCCGGTGGAGGGCTTGAGGCCCGCGCCACTGGTGCGTTCGCGTGCCCGGACCGGTCCACGCGCGAGGCCGAACCGAGCCGCGCGCACAGCGCCGAACCATCCAGATCGCGCGGTGTCCCGGAGCCGGGGCCTCCCGCGCCGCTCCCGGCAGACCTCCCCCAGCAGACTTCACCCACCCCTGTCACCCACCCAGCGGGTCCCCGCCCCCGAATCCCAGAAACACCGGCTCCGGCCGCAGTCGTACCCCGAAGCGCTCGCCCACCCGGTCCCGGATCTCCCGCGCCAGCGCCACCAATTCCGCGGTCGTGCCCCCGCCGTGGTGCACGAGTGCCAGGGCGTGGCGGCTCGAGATCCCGACCGGCCCGCGGCGCTCCCCCTTGCGGAACCCCGCCGCCTCGATCAGCCATCCCGCCGAGAGCTTGCGCTCCTCCTCCCCCTCCCCGCCAGCCGGAAACGCCGGCACCTCCGACGGATCGGCCACCACGCCGAGCGCCGCCGCCCGCTCCGCGACCCGCTCGGCCTCCGCCGCCGGCAGCACCGGGTTGACGAAGAAGCTGCCCACGCTCTGCTGATTGCGCCGGTTCTCGTCCTCCGGGTCGATCACCATCGACTTCGAGCGCCGGAGAGCCAGCACCGCCTCGCGCACCCGCTCCAGGCCCGGCGGCCCACCGCCCGCCGCCACCGCCCGCGCCAGCTCCGGGTACTCGAGCACCGGCGCACCGCCCGGCTCCAGCCGGAAGGTCACCGACAGCACGACGAACCGCCGCGGGTCCCGGCGGAACCGGCTGTCCCGGTAGCCGAAACCGCACGCCTCCGGTGCGAGCCGCCGCTCCTCCAGGCTCTCCCGGTCGAGCACCCGCACCACCTCGAGCACCTCCGCCACCTCCCGGCCGTAGGCACCGACGTTCTGGATCGGCGCCGCGCCGGCGCTCCCCGGGATGCCGGAGAGGCACTCCAGCCCCGCCAGGCCGTCCGCCACGGTGGCCGCCACCAGCGGGTCCCAGGGCTCGCCCGCGGCGGCGGTGACCAGCGCCGCGCCGCCGTCCGCCCGCCGTTCGACCCCGCGGAGCCCGAGCCGCACGACCAGGCCGTCGATGCCGGCGTCCGCGACGACCACGTTCGAGCCGCCGCCGAGGACCACCGCCTCGACCCCCTCGGCCGCCGCCCAGCGCAAGGCGGCGACTACCTCCGCGGCGTGCGCCGCCTCCAGGTACCAGCGCGCGGCCCCGCCGAGCCCGAGGGTGGTCCGCGGCGCGAGCGGGACGTTGTGTCGGAGGCCGGCTGGGGGTGCGGGAGGCATAGCGCGGGGAGCTCGTTGCGGGGACGCTAGGATATCTCCCTCATGCCCTCCCGACCCGCCGCTGACACCGACATCTTCCTGGACCGCTGCCGGCAGGGCAGCGGCGCCGCGTACGAAGCCTTCAAGGAGGTGCTGGAGCGGCTCGACGCCGCCGAGCACCGCGCCGCCGCCCGGCGGCTCCTGGGAGCCGTCGTCTCCCGCCTGTTCGAGCATGGCGCGCCGGAGGCCCAGCAGGCGGCGTTCCACGCCGCCGTCCGCCGGCTGCCGGCGGGCGCGGCCGCCGTGGCGGCGGACGATGAGCTCACCCTGCTCCAGCTCCCCGGGGTCTTCGCCCCGGAGGAGTGGTCCTACACCTTCTTCGAAGGGCTGGCCCGCTACCCGGCCGGCGAGCTCGAAGGCCTGACGATCGCCGAGCTCGGTTGCGGCAACGGCTGGATCAGCCTCGCCCTGGCGCGCCGCTCGCTGCCGCGGACGGTCTACGCTCTGGACATCAACCCACGGGCGGTCACCTGCGCGCGGCTCAACCTCTACCTGAACGGCCTGGACGACGACGGCGAGGAGGTCCTCGACGCCTCCGGCCGGAGCCTGCTCGACCGGGTCGAGGTGGCACAGTCGGACCTGCTCGCCTGGTGCCGGCAACGGGACCTCCGGCTGGACCGGGTGGTCGGCTGCATCCCCCAGGTGCTCCGGCCCGACCTCGAGACGACCCTCGACGCGGTGTCGGAGACGGCGAGCGACGAGTTCCTCTACTCCCTGTCCAACTACACCGGCAAGCAGGGCTACGTCGAGGACCAGTTCGGCCTCGGCCTGATCGCCCGCGCGGCCGAGGAGTCGGTGGAGCTGCTGCGGCCGGCCGGGCGGATGATCTTCAACCTGGGCGGCCGGCCAGGGCGCGGCGTGCTGCGGCGCCTGTTCGAGCGCCGCGGGATCGCGGTGCGCGAGCTCTGGTCGACCACCATCCCCCAGGCGGGCGACACCGACATCCTGCCGCTGGTCGAGATCGAGCACAGCACGCCCCACCGCTTCGAGTTCTACCTGGGGCAGCTGGCGGACGAGCCGGTGTCGGCGACCACCGCCCAGGCCTACCTCCGCGCGGGCGGCACGATCAGTCACGCCCTCACCGTCTTCGAGGGACGCGTCCGCTTCGCCACGGCGACCCGGCGGATCCTCGAGCGGGTCTCGGGCGATGGCTTCGGCGACGCCCGGAGCGCCCTCGACCTCGACTACCCGGACGACGCCCAGGCAGAGGAGAAGACGGTGTTCCTGGCCCAGCTCGCGGAGGACCTGGCGGAGCGCCGGGACTTCCCCTACGGCGCGACGGCCGGCTCTCGGCGGCTGCGGCGGCACCTGGCGGAGTACCTGCGGCGCTACTTCGGGCTGAGGCCGGTGGGCGAGGGCGCCGAGGCGCTACTGCTCGCCCCTTCCCGGGAGACCCTGGTGGCCAACCTGCTCGACCTCTACCGCCCGGAGCTGGCGGTGATCGACCCCGAGCTCGCCCGGCGCCTGCCCGCAGGCGCCGGCGGCGGCGCCACCCGGGTGCTCGAAGGGGTGCGCCGGGCGGATCTGACCTGCCGGCTGATCGAGTCCCTGACCCCCGGGCTGGTGGTCACCGTCCTCCCCGACTTCGAGTCCCGGTCGACCGCGGCCTTCGATCGGCTGGTGGAGACCGCCGAGCGGATCGGCTGCCGCCTGGTGGTCGACATTTCCCCCTCGTTCGAGCTGTCGAGTACGCCGGCGCCCAGCGGCGTGCTGCGGAGTCTCTCCGAGTCCGCGCTGCCGGCCCACGCGGCGGTTCTGTGCGGGCTGGTCAACAACCGGGTCTACCGCGACCTGGAGGTGGCCTTCCTGCTGGCCGGCGACCGGGAGCTGCTCGACGCCCTGGCCGGCGCCGCCGAGGTCACCTACAGCCGGGCGCCGGTGCTCGCCCAGCGCTACTACGACGTGATCGTCCACGAGCTCCTGTCGTTCCGCCTCTCCCGCGAAGCGCCGGTCCCCGCTCAGGAAGGGGCCGCGTCTCCCGTCGAAGGGGCCGATGGGACCGATGGGGCACCCCGCACGGCCGGTGCGCCGGAGGCCTCCTGGCAACCGCTGGCCGCCCCGGTCCGGCGCGCCTTCAATCACCCGGCGATGGTCGCCGAGCGCTTGCCGATCGACGAGCGGACGGTGCGCTTCGACTACGGTGAGAACGCCCTCGACGCGCCCGACCTGGTGCGCGAGAGCCTGTTCGAGAGCTTCGCTCGCCAGCACTTGACCCCGGCGGAGCTCGACCCCGCTCCGGAGATCGGCGCCCTGCTCGAGCGCCGCTTCGGCCTCGGGGAGGACCCCCTGCGCGGTGGCGGAATCGTCTGCGGCCTGGGCGTGGCCGACCTGTTCGCCGCGCTGCTCCGGGGCACGGCCGGCGCCGGCGACACACCGGGCGGCGCCGGCACGGTGCTCTTCCCGGCCGGCTCCTACGGCTTCTTCGTCGCCGCCGTCGAGCTCTTCGGCGGACGCCCCGTGACCGTGCCGACGGCGCGCGAGAACCGGTTCAAGCTGACCCCGGAGGGCCTCGACGCGGCCCTCGGGCAGGTACTCGGCCCAGGGAAGGACGGCGAGGATGAGGACGGCGGCACGGGGGTCACGGAGGGGGGACCGGTCCAGCTGTTCCTGAACGGTCCGCTCGTCAACCCGACGGGGGCGCGCTACTCCGGCGACGAGATCGCCGCGCTGCTCGCAGTCACCGCCGCCCGCGGGGTGCCGGTGATCGTGGATACGATCTTCTCCGGTCTCGCCTTCGACGAGGTGCCCGAAGGTGAGCGCTGGGACCTGGGCGCTGCGCTGGCGGCGACGCGGCGGACGGGCCGGGGCGGCAAAGGTGCCGAGGTGGTGGTGCTCGGCGGGATCTCCAAGGAGCTCGCCGGCGGCGGCCTGCGCTTCGGCTGGGCGGCCACCGGTAGCCCGGCGCTCGCGGCGGCCCTGGCAGCCGGCCGGCCGTCGAGCCCCCACGGAACGATCCGCTTCGCCGTCAAGCGGATGCTGACCCGGCTGGCCGGTCCCGACCCGGCGGCGGCGGACCAGCTCCTCGCCCAGCGACGGCTGCTGGCCCGCCGGGCCGAGCGGCTGGCCGATACGCTGGAAGCGTGCGGCTGGGAGGTGCTGCCACCGGCCGGCGGCCTATTCCTCGCCGCCCGCCCGAGCGCCTACCTGGGCCGCACCCTCGAGGTGACCACGACGGACGGCCCGCGGACGCTCACCCTCGACGGCCAGTCGATCGCCGACGCCCTGTTCTGGAGCGAGCGGTTGATGATCAACGGCGCCGCCTGGACCGGCATCCCGGAATGGTGCCGGTTCGCGTTCGCCGTCGACGAAGAGGGCTTCGAAGAGGGCCTCCGCCGCCTGCAGAGCTTCGCCCGCCGCACTGGGGTCGTCCAGGGCTGATCCACTCCATGCCAACCTCGCCGGCCACGAAGCAAGTGCTGTCGAGAATCTACTGCGACCCGCCGCCGTCGTGCTGGACCTCGCCGGTCATGGGGACGAAGCGGACCGGCGCGATCCGGCGCGTCTCGATGCCGTCCTCGGTCTTGACGATCAGGCGCAGGTCCTGGAGGTAGTCGCCCACCGGCACGACCATCCGGCCGCCCACCTTGAGCTGGTCGATCAGGGGCTGGGGCGGGCGGGGCGGCGCCGCGGTCAGGATGATGGCGTCGAACGGCGCCTGCTCCGGCCACCCCTCGTAGCCGTCACCGATCCGCACGTGGACGTTGTGGAAGCCGAGGGCGTCCAGGATGCTCGCCGCCTTGCGCCCGAGCGGCTCGATGATCTCGATGGTGTAGACCTCGCCGGCCACCCGCGAGAGGACCGCGGAGTGGTACCCGGAGCCGGTGCCGATCTCGAGCACCTTTTCGGGCCCCCGCAGGTCGAGGAGCTGGGTCATCAGGGCGACGATGTACGGCTGGGAGATGGTCTGGCCGTAGTCGATCGGCAGTGGATGGTCCTCGTACGCCTCGTCCCGGACCGCGTCCGGCACGAACAGGTGGCGCGGGATCGAGTCCATGGCGGAGAGCACGCCCGGCTGGGTGATCCCGCGGGCGCGGATCTGCTCCTCGACCATCCGGTGCCGCTGCGCGGCCCAATCGTTCCCCTGGTCGTTCGCCGGCACCACCGGCGCCGCGGCGCCCAGAACGATACCGAGCACGGCCAGGAAGACCACCGACCGCAGCGGTCGCGGTCCGCCGCTCGCGCGCTCCCGCCTCACCTGCCCTCCTCGGACCGGTAGACGACCTCGCCGTTCACCAGGGTGAGGTCGATCGGCACGTCGGGGATCTCGGCCGCCGGCACCTGCATGATGTCGCCGCCGAAGACCACCAGGTCGGCCCGCTTGCCGACGTCGAGGGAGCCGACCTGGTCATCCAGGAAGAGCGACCAGGCGGCATCGAGGGTGAAGCCGCGGAGCGCCTCTTCCCGCGTCAGGCGCTGCGCGGGGTACCAGCCGCCCGGCGGCTGGCCGTCTAGATCCTGGCGGGTGACCGCCGCATAGATCCCCAGGCGCGGATCCGCCGGCTCGACCGGAAAGTCGCTGCCCAGGGCGAGGCGGCCGCCGGCGGCGATCGCCGTGCGCCAGGCGTAGGCGCCTTCGAGCCGCCGCGCGCCGACCCGCTTCCCGGCCCAGTCCATGTCGGAGGTGGCGTGGCGCGGCTGGTAGGAGAAGACGACGCCTAGGCGGGCGCAGCGCTCGATGTCCTGGGGCCGCATCACCTGGGCGTGCTCCAGGCGGAAGCGGGCCTCGGGGTGGGGCTTGCCGTCGAAGGCCGCCTCCATCCCGTCCAGGGTGATCAGGTTGCCGCGGTCACCGATGGCGTGGACGCCCACCTGGAAACCGTGCTCCAGGGCGCGGCGCGACACCTCGGCGATGTGGTCCACGCCGGTGAGCAGCAGCCCGAGGTTGCCCGGATCGTCCGAGTAGGGCTCGATCAGGGCGGCCCCCCGGCTGCCGAGGGCGCCGTCGGCGTACATCTTGACGCCGCGGATGGTCACCCGCCGGTCGGGATCGATCTCCGGTCCGGTGGCGAACCAGTGGTCGAGCAGGTCCGGGTCGTCGGCCAGGAAGAGGGCCGCGCGCACCGGCAGGTCGCCGGCGTCCCGCACCGCCTTGTAGTCGGCGATGGTCGCGGCGCCGACCCCCATGTCGGTCACCGTGGTCAAGCCGACGGCGACCACGTGGCGGGCGGCGAGGGCGAGCTGGCGCCGGCGCTCCACCGGCCCGGGGTCGGGGATGCGGCCCGCGGCGAGCTCCATGGCGCGGTCGACCAGGACCCCGGTCGGGCGGCCCGCGGGGTCACGGAGCAGCCGGCCGCCGGACGGGTCCTCGGTGTCGGCGTCGATCCCCAGGACCTCCAGGGCCCGGGCGTTCAAGAGCGCCGCGTGGCCGTCGATCCGGGTCAGCCAAACGGGGTGGTCCGGCACCGCCGTCGAGAGAGCCTGGTGGGTCGGGAACGCGGTGTTCTGCCAGAGGGTCTGGTCCCAGCCCCGTCCCCGCACCCAGGCGCCCGCCGGCGCGTTCTTCGCCGCCGCAGCCACCCGGCGGATGACTTCGTCATAGCTCGCGGCCCCGACCAGGTCGACCTGGACCAGGGCGGCGCCCAGGCCCGCCAGGTGCGAGTGGGCGTCGATCAGGCCGGGGGTGACGGTGCGACCGGCCAGCTCGACCGTCTCGGTGTCCGGACCGGCCAGGGCCATCGCCCCTTCGTCATCCCCGAGATACACGATGCGGCCGTCGCGGACCGCCAGGCTCCCCTCGACCGCGCCGGGGGCCGACACCGGATAGAACCGGCCGTGACGCAAAATGAGGTCGGCCGCGTCCTCGCCGTCGGATGGTCGGGCCTGGAGAACGGGAACGGCGACAATCGAGAGGAGGATCGCGACAAGCAGGGTATTCATCGTCTGCATGGTGGGTGGCCCTTTCGGCGGGCCATTCTCCCAAGGGACGGGTGCAATCCACAAGCCACGTCGAGCGCGCACCTCCGGACGGCGGATGGCGGCCCTCCGGGAGCGGCTTCGCCAGCCCTCCGGAGGCCCTCGATTGGTAAACTGCCCAGCGGTCGATGACACCTCCAACTACAGCCGGACCGACCGTGCGACCGGGCCAGCTCCTGACGCTCGACGAGATCGCCGATCGCCTGGAGCGGGTGCTCGAGCTCGCCACCCCGGACGCCACCGAGATCGCCTGGATCGAGACGTCCGGCGGCGAGGCGTCCTCCGAGCAGGGGGACGGCTCGGTGCTGCCGCTCCGCCGCACCGTGATGATCCGCGTCCGCGAGGGCGCGCGCTACGGCACCTACGCCACCGGCAGCCCGGAGCCCGGAGAGATCCTGGCCGCCGTGCGTCAGGCGGTGGCTGCCTCCCGGGCCGCCGAGCCGCTCCGTCTCGCCGGACCGTGGACCGAGCCCCCCGGGGACGCCGCCGAGCCCGCAGATGACGGCGAGCAGAACAGGCCCCGCGCTCGGCGGACGGCTCGGCGCCGTGGGAACGACGGCGCGGCGGGCTTGTGGGACGACCGCCTGGGCCAGCTGGAACCGGACGCCGCGCACCGCAGCCTGACCGAGCTCGCCGACCACTCCCGCGACTCGGGCGTGCCTGGTGCCCGCCTGGGGCTCGACTGGCGCCGCCTGCGCGTGGTCGTCCGCACCACCGAGGGGCTGGACCGGCGGGCCGAGGCGACGGCGGCGACCTTCTCCGCCACCGTCTCCTCCCTCTCCCGAAGCGAGGGGCGGCGCCCCACGGGGCGCGCCGCCTCGGCCGCCCGCAGCCTCGACGGCCTGGCCGCCGAGAGCGTGATCGAGCGGGCGCACGCCCGCGTCCCGGACATCCCCGAGGAGGTGGACGCGGCCGCCATCCCATTGCGCACCGACGGGCCGCTGGTCTTCTCCCAGGAGGCCGCCGCCGCTTTGGTCTCGATCCTGGTCCACCGAGCCTTCGCCTCGTCCTCTTTCGAATCGGAACGCTCGCCCTTGACCGGCCTTCTGGGCGAGCACGTCTTCGCCTCCGCGATCGACTTGGTGGACGATCCTCTGGACCCCGCCGGCCTCTCCTTCCCCTTCGACCTCCTGGGCCGAAGCGCCGCGCGGATCGGCCTGATCGAAGCCGGCGTGCCGCGGACGCCCGCGGTCGACGGCGTGCTCGCCATGCGCCTCCAACTCCCGATGACGCCCCACGCCCTCGGGCCGAAGAACGCCCGCCCCACCCACCCGTTCCTCCTCGCGCACCACGGCGCCGACGAGGTGCTGGCCGCCGCCGACGGCGGGCTCTGGATCGGTGGCTTCGAGACGCTCGAGTGCTTCGACCCCGGCCGGGTCGCCGTGCGCGGACGTTGCCGCGGCGTTCGCCGGGTGCGGGGCGGTGCGCTCGCCGAGCCGGTGGCGCCGGTGCTCTGGGAGGACAGCCTGCTGCGCCTGTTCTCGAAGGTGGCGGCCCTCGGCGGTGAGCCGGTGGTGCGGATGGAGGACGGCGGCCTCGGCGGCGTGTCGGCGCCGCTGGTCTGCGTCGAAGGCGCCGAAGCCCTCCGCCCCGCCTGACCCGCTCGCAGCCCAAACGTTCCCGACTCCCGGGCGGGGGCGTCCCTCCCCCCCCCTCGACGGTGGCCAGGGGGTCCGAGGCGGGGTCGGGAGCGGCACGGGAGGCCCCGGCTCCGGGACACCGCGCGATCTGGATGGTTGGGCGCTGTGCGCGCGGCTCGGTTCGGCCTCGCGCGTGGACCGGTCCGGGCACGCGAACGCACCTGTGGCGCGGGCCTCAAGCCCTCCACCGGGGCCTCCCGCACCGCTCCACATCCAGACCGTCCGTCGGCGCTCCGAAGCACCAGAAACGCACTCCGCTAAAGAAGCAAGGAAGCGGGAGGGGGCGTCCCTTTCCCCCCGGAGGGCGGGAAAGGGATCGAGGGATTGGGGGGAGATCCAGTGGATCATCAAGGTCGATCGCCTTGCAGCAAACCGTGCAGGCGCCTGCGGCTTTCAGGTTCGCGATCCCGCGCCCGGCGCTCTCCCGAAAAGGGATCGAGGGATTGGGGGGAGATCCAGTCAGGGCTTCCTTCGGATCAGCACCACCGTCTGGTCATCGCCCTGTTGTGCGCCCTCGGCGAAGTCGGTGACCGCCTGTTCCACCGTCTCCAGGATCTCCCCGAGCGGCCGGTCCGCGACGCTCCGGAGGAGCTCGATCAGCCGCGCCTCGCCGAGCTCCTCGTCCGTGAGGGAGGAACACTCGGTGATGCCGTCACTGTAGAGGCAGAGCAGGTCGCCGGGCCGGAGGTCGACGCGGTCGGCCCGGTAGGAGCCGCCCGGAAGGAGCCCCACCGGCAGGCCGCCCGGAGCCAGGCGATCGAGCGTGCCGTCCGCGCGCAGCAGGAGACCCGGGTTGTGGCCGGCGTTGACGTAGCGGAAGGTGCCGCCGTCCGGATCCAGCTCGCCGACCAGGAGGGTGATGAACTTGTTCGGTGCGCTCGACGCCAGGATGTGCTTGTTCAGCCGCTCGACCAGCCGGGGGCCGGTCTCCACCTTGCCCATGAGCAGGCGGATCGCCGAGTGCAGGGTCGAGACCATGAGCGCCGCCGGCACGCCCTTGCCGGAAACGTCACCCAGGGCCACCCCGAGCCGCTCCGGCCGCTCGTCGTTGCCCTCGAAGGAGCCGACGGCGAGGGGCAGCAGGTCGTAGTAGTCGCCCCCGACCTCCCGCGCCGGCCGGTTCCAGCCAACGATCTCGTAGCCGGGCAGCCGGGGCACCCCCTTGGGCAGGATCTGGCGCTGGATCTCGGCCGCCAGTTGCATGTCCCGCTCGTAGCGTTCCTTCTCGAGGGCCTCCCGGTGCAGGCGGGCGTTTTCGAGAGCGATGGCCGCCTGGTTGGCGAACAACGCCAGGGTGCGCTCGTCCTCGGGCGTGAACGGCCCGACACCGAAGCGGCTCTCCTTGTCGGCCATCACCAACATGCCGCGCCGGTCGTCTTCGATCGCGATCGGCGCGGCGAGCAGGTGCTCGGTGCCGGGCAGCGCGTCCTCCGGCGCGGAGCCGTCGCCGCAGTCCGCGAACCCGGCGCGCGCCTCGCCGCCGAATCGGGACATCGCCCGGTACTGCCCATTCTCCAGCAAGTAAAGGGCCCCCCGGCGCGCGTCCAGCAGCGACACCGCGCGGAGCAGGATCTCCTCCGCGAGGGCGTCCAGGTCCAGGGTCGAGGCGATGGCCAGGCCGACGTCGTAGAGCGCCTCGAGCTCGACGCCACGGTACTTGGCTTCGAAGCTCTGGCGCTTGACCCGGTCGCGCAGCCGGCAGTTGGCCAGGCTCGCCGCCAACAACGCCGTCAGCGGACCGAGCACCTCCGGATCGCCGGTCGGAGAGGAACCTCCCCGGCCGTCCGGTTGCCAGAGCACGGTGCCGCCCGGCAGCTCGATGCGGTCGAAGCCTTCCGGCGTGTCCTCGGGCAGGCACTCAGGGAACGCGGCCTCCCCCCAGGTCGCGTGGCAGTCGCTCGGAGAAGACGACGGATCGGAAGCCGGATCGGCGGCGGCGCGGGCGGCCCCGTCCGCCACATAGAGCGCCGCCGCGGTGGCACCGCGGGCGCGGCACCAGAGGCCGAGGACCTCCTCCAGGAGCTCGGCGCCCCCGTGGCCGGCCCGGGCCACCAGGCGTCGCCAAGTCGCGGCATCGATCTCTGCGCTCAGCGCCACCATGGTGGAATCTCCGTCACTCGCCGCCGGCGGCGGCGAGCGCCCCCGTGGCCGACTCCTCGTCCGGGTAGATCCCGGCGTACTGGGCCAGGCCCATGATGTGGAAGGTCTTCTCGATGGTCGGGGTGAGGCAGCAGAAGGCGAGCTTGCCGTCGGTCTCGATCATCTTCTCGATGATCTCGATCAGGATGGAGATGCCGATCGAGTTGACGATCTTCGTGCCCACCAGGTTGAGGAGGAGCCGACTGTACCCCTCGTCCATGAGCTGGTAGGCGGCGGCTGCGATCTGCTCGCCGCCCTGGTTGTTGATATAGCCCTCTGTGTAGATCACCGCCTGCCCGTCGCGGCGGTCCACGGTCAGTTTCAGGGTCTCGGTCATGGCTCTTCCCGTCTGGTCTGCCCGATCCTGCTCAACGCGCTTTGCTCATGACGATGATCGTCCCGCCGTCCCCGGACCGGATGTCGACATCGTCCATCAACCCGCGGATGATCTTCAGCCCCCAACCCCTCTTACGCGTGGCGGTGAGCTTGTCTTCAATCCGCGGCTCCTCCAATCCGTTGGGCTCGAACCCGACCCCGCGATCGCGGACCACCACCTGGAGCCGCTCCGGTCCGCCGTCGCCCAGGACGACGAACGTCAGGTATACGTTCTGATCGACCGACGCGCTGTGCTCGATGGCGTTGATGCATGCCTCCACCACAGCCATGCGGACTTCGTCGATTTTATCCGCACTCATCCGCATGGACTCGGCGACCGCCGTAGCGGCCCGACTCGCGGCGATCTCCATCTCCGGCCCCATCGGCAGGGTGAGGGAGATCTCCCTGATGACTGTCTCACCGGTCATTGCGTCGCCGCCGGCCACTGCCGGGGGGCCCGCCGAGCTCCATGGGTCGGGCGTACAGGACGGATCGGCTCTCGACCGCCAACCGCCCGACCCGGACCTTAGCAGGCTCCGACAGGGACTAGAAGGTCAGGTAGAGCTCCATCAGGTAGATCACCAGCGGATGGATCAGGTCATGGGCCAGCAGCCAGACGAAGCTGCTCACCACACCCGCAGAGGCCATGACCCGGACTGGCAGATGGGGGACGGAAAGTTGCTTGAGCAGTGATCCCAGCATCGCGCTCTTCTCCTTGCCTTGCATGACGCACGGGGTAAGAGCAAGGCCGCTGCCAACTGGAAGGCTGCCTGGGACCATCGCAGCAAGCCTCTGCAAACAAAGGACTTCCATGGGAAGCGAGGCACCGGAGCGAGATTGCCCTCGGCACGCGAACGAGACATTTTGTCGCAGTTAGAAGGAGCTTCCAGAGGGGGCACCGACCAAACCCCACGAGCACGGGGATTCTGTCGCCACCGCGACAGAATGTCGCAGTGGCGACATCATGTCGCGCGCCCTCAAAACCCTTTCCGTTGCAGCGTCCTCCGTGTCACCCCGAGCACCTTCGCCGCCGCCGTCTTGTTCCCGCCCGCCATCTCCAGCACCCGCTCGATGTGACGCTTCTCCAGGGTCGCCAGGTCGAGCGGCTCACCGCCCTCGGCGTAGCGATCGTGGCCGTGAGGTCCGGCCGGCGAGCCGGCGCCGATCAGGGAGACCAGAAGATCGCGGTCGATCTCGCCGTCGGCGAGGGAGATGGCTCCCTCGATCAGGTTCTGGAGCTCGCGTACGTTGCCGGGGAACTCGTAGTGCATCAGCAACGCCAGGGCCTCCGCCCGGAGCTGGGGCGGCTCGATGCCCTCGCGGGCACAGAACTGCTCGATGAACGCCCGCACCAGGTGGGGTACGTCCTGGCGCCGTTCCCGGAGCGGCGGCAGCTCCACCTCCACGCCCTTGAGCCGGTAGTAGAGGTCCTCACGGAACCGCCCCTCCCCCACCAGGGCTTCGAGGTCGCGGTGGGTCGCCGCCACCAGGCGCACATCGACCCGGATCGGCCGGTGCCCGCCGACCCGCACCACCTCGCGCTCCTGGAGGGCCCGCAGGAGCTTCACCTGGATGCTCGCCTGCATGTCGCCGATCTCGTCCAGGAAGAGGGTGCCGCCGTCGGCGAGCTCGAACTTGCCGGCACGGGCCTGGACGCCGGTGGCGACGCCGCCCTCGATGCCGAAGAGCTCGCTCTCCAGGAGCGATTCCGGCAGGGCGGCACAGTTCAAGGCGATGAGCGAGCCCTGGCGGCCGGAGAGGTGGTGGACCAGCTTCGCCACCAACTCCTTGCCGGTGCCGGACTCGCCGCGCACCACCACGTTGACGCTCCGCGGGGCGATCCGCTCGACCATCTCCAGCACGCGGCGCATGGGCGGAGCATGGGCGACGATGCGCTGGCCGGCGAGCTCCTCCGAAAAGCGCCCCTTGAGCGCCCGGTTCTCCTCCGCCAGCCGCTCGCTCTGCTCCTCGAGCTGCTCGCGCTGGCGGGCCGCGTCCAGGGACGCGCCGGCCAGGGCCGCCACCGAGTCGAGGAACCGGCGGTCGTCCTCCGAGAAGCTGGAGCTGGCACCGCCGCGCGCCTCCTTGTCAAGCACCGCCAGGAAACCGAGGTAGACCCCGCGGCTGGCGAGCGGCGTGGCCAGGAGCTCCTGGTACGCCCGGCCGGAGAGCGTGCCGTCCGAGCGGGCCAGAAGGCCCCCTTCACGCAACAGCTCCCGCCAGAGGTCCTCCCCGAGAAGCGCCTCACCCTGGGGCGCCGGCCCCCGCCAGCCGACGGTCGCCACCGCCCGGGGTCCGCCGTAGGGATCGCGGGTCACCGCCACCGCAGCTGCCGGGTCGAGCACGGCACAGACCCGCTGGAGGAGCTCGTCGACCAGCTCCTGCTCCGGCCGGCGGGCGCCCAGCGCCAGGGCCAGGTCGTAGAGAGTCTCGAGCTGGAGAAGGCGGCGCTTCTCGTCGAAGTTGGGAGATGGGTTCACGCTCGGCACGAGAGATCGGAACCGATTCTACCCGAGGGTGCGACATTTTGCCGCGCCCGTTCTGACCCTCCCGGCGCGGGAGGCGGCACCAAGAGCGACCGAAGCCCACTATCTGATGAAACTCAACTCAGATCATGGAATAGATTGTCCTCCCCGGCTGTTGTCGACGGATGAGAAGGAACTGCGCGGGCCGGCGGTCAGGCGCTCGTCGCCGCGGGCCCGCCCGTTCGAACGGAGACCAACACCAAAGAAGACCCCCCTGAAAGGAGGCAGTTGAACCATGACCACGAGCATGATTCGTCGTCGCCCTTCGTCGATGCTGTCGTCCCTGACACCCCGCATGAGCGCGTTCGACCGTCTCTTCAACGACGAGATCCTGCGCCCCTTCCGGCTGTTCGAGGACATGGCCGAGGCGCTCAACGAGCGCGGCTGGGCGCCGGCGGTCGACATCCGCGAGACCGAGGAGGCCTACGAAGTGATGGCCGACCTGCCCGGCTTCGACAAGAACGATGTGGAGATCACCCTGGAGAACAACATCCTGACCCTGCGCGGCGAGCGCAAGTGGGAGGGTGACGAGGAGAAGCAGAGCTACCGGCGGATCGAGCGCGCCTACGGCGAGTTCACCCGCAGCTTCGGCCTGCCGACCCAGGTCGACGCCGAGAAGGTGCTGGCGAAGTTCACCGACGGCGTGCTGACGGTCACCATCCCGAAGGCCGAGGAGTCCAAGCCGCGCCGCATCACGGTCAAGTGACGGCCTGACTCCCGACGGTTCAATCACGCCACACTACGACGCCCCGCGTCTCCCCGGAGGAGCGCGGGGCGTTCTGCCATCCGGACTGGCAACGACCACGGGAGGCGGCCCGGGGCTTGGCCCCGGGCCGCCTCCCCGGAGGGCAGCGAACCCCTCTTCAGCCGGCCGCCGCCTCCGCCAGCCCCGGCAGCGCCCGCCGCAGATACTGCCCCGTATAGCTCTCCTCCACCCGCGCCACCTCCTCCGGCGTCCCCGTCGCCACCACGCGCCCGCCCCCCTCGCCCCCCTCGGGCCCCAGGTCGATCAGCCAGTCGGCGGTCTTGATCACCTCGAGGTTGTGCTCGATGACCACCACCGTGTTGCCCAGGTCCACCAGCCGGTGCAGCAGATGGAGGAGCTTGCCGACGTCGTCGAAGTGGAGCCCGGTGGTCGGCTCGTCCAGCACGTAGAGGGTGCGCCCCGTCTGGCGCTTGCACAGCTCCCGGGCGAGCTTCACCCGCTGGGCCTCGCCGCCGGAGAGGGTCGTCGCCGGCTGGCCCAGGCGGATGTAGTCGAGCCCCACGTCGGCCAGGGTTCTGAGGATGCGCTCGACCGGCGGGATGTGCTCGAACACCTCCCGCGCCTGCTCCACCGACAGCGCCAAGATCTCGGCGATGTTCAGCCCCTTGTAGCGCACCTGGAGCGTCTCCCGGTCGTAGCGCTTGCCGCCGCACACCTCGCAGGTGACGTAGATGTCCGGCAGGAAGTGCATCTCGATCTTGATCTGCCCGTCCCCCTTGCACGCCTCGCAGCGCCCGCCCGGTACGTTGAAGCTGAACCGCCCCGGCTTGTAGCCGCGCATGCGCGCCTCGGGGACCTTGGCCATCAGCGAGCGGATGTGGTTGAAGACGTTGGTGTAGGTGGCCGGGTTCGATCGCGGCGTGCGGCCGATCGGGCTCTGGTCGATGGCGATCACCTTGTCCAGCTCGTCCAGGCCCTCGATCCGGTCGTGGACCCCCGGCCGGTCCTGCGCCCGGTAGAAGTGCCGGGCGAGCTCCTTGTAGAGGATCTCCTCGACCAGGGTCGACTTGCCAGAGCCGGAGACGCCGGTGACCACCGTGAAGACGCCGAGGGGAATCGACACGTCGATCTTCTTCAGGTTGTTCTGCCGGGCGCCGCGGATCACCAGCGACTCGCCCGATCCGGCGCGGCGCTCCGCCGGCACCGGCACCTCGAGATCGCCGCGCAGGTAGCGGCCGGTGAGCGATGCCTCCACCCGCTCGACCTCCTCCGGCGTCCCCTGGGCGACCACCTCACCGCCGTGGATGCCGGCGCCGGGACCGAGGTCGATCACCCAGTCGGCGGCGCGGATGGTGTCCTCGTCGTGCTCGACCACGAGCACCGAGTTGCCCAGGTCGCGCATGCCTTCGAGGGTGGCGATCAGGCGCGCGTTGTCCCGCTGGTGGAGGCCGATCGACGGCTCGTCGAGGACGTAGAGCACCCCCATGAGCTTGGAACCGATCTGGGTCGCCAGGCGGATACGCTGGCTCTCACCGCCCGAAAGGGTCGCCGACGAGCGCTCGAGGGTGAGATAGCCGACCCCCACGTCGTCCAGGAAGCTCAGGCGGTCGCGGATCTCACGCACCACCTTGCCGGCGATGGTCATCTCCCGGTCGGAGAGGGCGATCTCGTCCATCCACACGCGGAGGTCGGACACCGACCGGCTGGAAAGCTGGTCGATCGACGCGTCGCCCAGGGTCACAGCCAGCGCCTCCGGCCGCAGCCGGCGGCCGCCGCAGACCGGGCAGTCGTGGACCGACATGTACTTCTCGATCTCCGCCCGCACCCGCGCCGACTCGCTCTCCTTGTGCTTGCGCTCGAGCCGCGGGATGACCCCCTCGAAGCTCCCCTGCCACTCGTACTTCGACTTCTTGCCCTTCATCTGGAAGGTCATCTCCCGGTCGGCGCCGTAGAGGAGCGCCTTCCTGGCCGCCGCCGGGAGCTTCTTCCACGGCGTGTCGAGGGAGAAGCCGAGCTCGTCGGCCAGGGCCTCGACCATCTGCATGCGCCACGACTTCGACCCCTCCGGCCAGGGAGCGACAGCGCCGGCGTTGATCGAGCGCGCCGGATCCGGCACCACCTTCTCCTCGTCGACGCCGGCGATGGTGCCGAGCCCTGAGCACTCCGGGCAGGCGCCGTAGGGGCTGTTGAACGAGAACAGGCGCGGCGTCACCTCGGACAGGCTGGTGGAGCACTCCGAGCAGGCGTAGTGGCGCGACAGGGTCTCCTCGCCCCGTCCCTCCGGCGCCAGCACCACCAGGCCGTTGCCGACCTCGAGGGCGGTCTCCAAGGACTCGGCCAGGCGCTTGCCGATCCCCTCCTTGATCACCAGCCGGTCGACCACGATGTCGATCGAGTGCTTCTTCTGCTTGTCGAGCTCCGGCGGCTCGCCGGCCAGCTCCACGATCTCGCCGTCGATGCGCGCCCGGACGAAGCCCTCTTTGGCCATCTGGGCGAGCTGGCGCTTGTACTCGCCCTTCTTGCCGCGTACGTACGGCGCATAGAGGACCAGGCGGGTGCCCTCGGGGTAGGAGAGCACCCGGTCGACCATCTCCTGGACGGTCTGGGGGCGGACCTCTGTGCCGCACTGGGGGCAGTGGGGGACGCCGACCGAAGCGTAGAGGAGCCGCAGGTAGTCGTGGATCTCGGTGACCGTGCCGACGGTCGAGCGCGGGTTCTTGGAGACCGACTTCTGCTCGATCGAGATCGCCGGGGAAAGGCCTTCGATCGAGTCGACGTCCGGCTTCTCCATCTGCTGGAGGAATTGCCGGGCGTAGGAGGAGAGGGATTCGACGTAGCGCCGCTGGCCCTCGGCGAAGAGGGTGTCGAAGGCCAGGGACGACTTGCCCGAGCCCGAGACGCCGGTAAAAACCACCAGGCGGTTCCTCGGGATCTCGAGGTCGACGTTCTTCAGATTGTGCTCGCGGGCACCGCGGATGTGGATCGTGTCCATGGAACGAGTGAGTCTACCGGCACGCGGCACGCGCGCGGTAGTCGATCCAACAGGACGCGGTCCGCCGACAATCCCGACTCAGTAATCCACGTAGCCTTCGCGCGCCCGCACCCGGTTGGCGAAGCCGTCCACCTCGACCCGCACGGCCCGCCAGCTTCCGTCCCGCTTGAGGCCGGTCGGGTAGTAGCCGAGCACGTACTGGCCGCGGAGCTCGGCGAGGATGCTCTTGAAGGCGCCCGGGACCTGCGAGACGTCGTCGATCTCGAGGATGCGCCCGCCGCTTTCCCGAACGATGTCGTGGAGCGTGTCGTACTCCTGCTTGTTGGCCTCGGCGTCCCGCCAGGCGGAGGTGTAGAGGCCGGAGTCGCTCTGGTTGCGGTCGCGCATGGCGAGCCAGTAGACGATCGCCTGGCTGCGGCGGATCTTCCACAGGACGTCGCGCATCGAGAGCGCGCTGTAAACGTCGTAGCCGTCGGAGAGGACGACCACCACCCGCCGCCCCTGGCGCCCGTCGAGGATCTTGAGCGCCGAATAGAGGTTGTCGGTCAGCGCGGTGCCGCCGCCGGCCTGCACGTTGCCGAGCGACGCGTCGATCTGCTGGGGGTCGGAGGTGAACGGCGTCGCCGCCAGCATCTGGTCGGCGAACAGAACCCCCATGACCTCGTCCAGGTCCCTCATGCCGGCGGTGAACGACCGGACCCCTTCGATCGCCGAGGCCAGGCGCTCGCCACGCATGCTCTCGCTGGAGTCGACCAGCAGGACGGCGGTGAGCGGCGCATCCCCGCCCTCGAAGGTGACGAGCTTTTGGCTGGAGCCGTCGTCGACCACGCGGAAGCTCTCCCGGGTCAGGCCCCGGACCCGCTCGCCGCCCCGGGTGACGGTGACGAAGAGCTGCTGGAGCGGCAGGTCGAGGGTGTCGTTGACCTCGATCGCCGGCGTCTGGCTGGTCATCTCGCCGGTGGCGCCGGAGGTGCCGTAGGCCACCGCTCTGAAGACGTGCTCCTCGTTCTCCTGGCCGACGTCGACCGTCACCTCCCAGGGTGCCTTGGTGAGCTGGGCCCGGAGCGCACCGTCGACGAACAGGTCGACCCGCTCGATCGGCTCGGACGCGTGGATCTGCAGCCGGACCTTGACCGCCCCGGAGACGGCGTCGAACGGCCCCGGGTCGAGGATGGCGACGTCGACCTTGCCGGCGGCGCGGGCCTGCGGAGCCGCCAGCATCGCCACGGCCAGGGCCGCCAGGAGAACCAGGCCGCCGGTGCGCATTGCGCGGGTCATCGCGCGCCTCCCGCCGGTGCCTGGACCCCACCTTCGTCGAGCAGCCGGGCCAGCCGGCCGACCCGCGACGCCGCGCTCTCCTCGAGCGCCGCACGCGCCTCTTCATAGGCCTTCTGCGGTCCCATGCCGTAGAGGCGTCGCGCCGACGGCTCGGCGGTCTTGCCGGCGATCTTCGGCAGCTCGCGGATCACGGCCAGCGAGCGCTGGGGCAGGTGACGGAGATCGAGCACCAAGGCGAGCTGGGTCCGTAGCCGGCCGTCGTTCGGGATCCGCTCGATCCCGGCCCAGAGCACCTCCTCGGCCTTCTCCAGGTTCTCCTCGATGCGGTAGAGCTGCGCCAGTTGCTCGTAGGCGACCGCGGTCACCCAGTCGGTGTCCGACTCCGCAATCAGGCCTTCGAGCAGGCGCCGGGCGTCCGCCGTCGACCCGAGACGCTGGAGGTTGACCGCCATGCGCAGGCGTCCCTCCCGGTGCTGCGGATAGGTGTCGAGGAGCTGGAGCAGGTACTCGGCGGCCCGGTGGTAGTTGCCACTGCGCTCATGGACGGTCGCCAGCCCGAGCAGCGCCGCCTCGCTGTGCGGATCGTATTCGAGCGCGGTCAGGAGCAGCCCCAGGCCCTGGAGCTTGACCCCCATCTGCTGGGCGTAGATGCCGAGGCTGGCCAGGGCGCGGGCGCCGAGCACCCGGGAACCCTCGCTGTTCCCCTCGCGGGCGTAGAGATCGGCCATGCTGGCGGCCAGCCGCGACGAGTGGCCGGCGAGGATCGGCTCGCCCCGCTCGATGTAGAGGCGGTAGGCGTCCTGATGGAGCGCGAGGAGCGGCACGACCGCTTCGAGGTCCCGGACGCCCAACCAGCGGACGACTTCCACCTCGGCGTCCAGGAGCTGCGCCTCGTCCTTCGGGGGACGCCCCTGCATGAACCCGGTCTCGAAGTCGAACAGCGCCGAGAGCGCCGCGTCCCGGCCGGTGGCGCCGAGGGTCAGCAGCACGTCCCGGTAGCCTGCCGCGATGTGGGCCCGGGCCTCCGCGCCCCGGTCGAACATCCGGTGCTTCTCCTTCATGATGTCGACCTGGCCGACGTCCGAAGACTCGGTCGGCGGTGCGCCGCTGGCCGGCGGAATCATGATCACCATCGGCGCGGGCTCGCCATCGCCCTTGCCCTCCGCGTCGGTCCGCTCGGGAGAGGCGAAGACCGGCAAGGCGACGAGCAGCGCCGCCACGACGGCGAAGCCGGTTGTCAGGGTGGAACCGGAGAGGCGCCCACGGAACGGAGCGCCCACCGCTCCGGAGAGAACGGGATACCGCGTCGCTCGACATCTGGTCATGGTAAGACCGCATTGTACCGCCACTGGAAATTTGATGGTTGCGCACATGAACCAGTTTTGCTAGCGCCTGGCCCCCTCTCCATAAAGACAGACGGGGCGGGGGCCGCAAGGCCGCCCGCCCCGAGCACCGATGAGAGCTCCCCGTCCTGCCGCGCAGGCTCCTAGTTCACGGTGACCGTCTTGGTCTTGGTGCTTTGCTGCCAGGCGTCATCGTTCGCGGTCAGGACCACGCCGTAGCTGCCGGCACGGGGGAAGGTGTGGCTGAGGGAACAGCCCGTTCTCGGCTGCCACAGGTACTCGTGATCCCAGTACCAGGTGCAGCCCACGGTCCCGAAGTCGTCGGTCGACGTGCTGGTGAAGGTGCAGGTCAGACCGCTGCACGAGTAGGTGAAGTTCGCCGTCGGCGGGCTGTCAGACTCGGTCCCGCCCGGCGGGATGTACAGCAGCCGGTTCGGCGATCCGGAGCCGATCGACGACAGGCGCCCGGTGGTCGCGTTGTTCACCAGGTAGCTCTTGACCGCGCTCGGCGACGAAGACGGGCTCGCCTGGAGCCGGATCGCCGCGGCACCCGCCACCATCGGCGCGGAGAACGACGTGCCGTCGAGATAGTTGTAGACGTCCTCGCCGGGTGCGAACAGGTCGACGCACGAGCCATAGTTGCTGAACGACGCCTTGGCGTCGCTCGAGTTGGTCGCCCCGACGGTGATCACCTGGGACATGCGCGCGGGCGAGACGTTGCACGCCGATGCGGAGCTGTTGCCCGCCGCCGCCACCACCGTCACGTTCGCGTTGTACATGCCAGTGACGGCGGTCTCCAGGGTCGTGCTGATACCGCCTCCCAGGCTCAGGTTCGCCACCGCCGGCGTGATCCGGTGCCCCGCGACCCAGTCGATCGCCTGCACGAGGTCGGTCAGCGGGAAGCAGGCCCCGGCGTAGGCCGGAATGTCCGGAGGGTTGCCCCCCGACAAGCCACAGGTCACGGTCTTGACGCGCACCGCCCGCACCTTGGCCCCGCGCGCGATCCCCCAACCAGTCGCCGCGGCGTGGATCGCCACGTTGGTTCCGTGACCCACGGGGTCGCCGAAGACCATGTTGCCGGAGCCGTCCACGACCGTCGAGTACGCGTTGTAGAAGCGCCCCGACCAGTACCCTGAGCTGCTGTTGACGCCCGTGTCGATGATGTAGATGTTCACCCCCGCGCCGTTCTGGCTGTAGGTGAAGTGGTTGTTGAGCGGACGATCGCGCTCGTCGCTCCGGTCGGCCCACCACGGACCGAGGGCCAGGTCGGTGGCGAACGCCTCGATCTCCCGGTCCTCCTCCACCCAGGCGACCCGCGGGTCCCGGGCCAGAGCCCGCGCCCGGCCCTCGGTCGTCTCGATGATGGCGCCCTGGAGCGCGTGCTCCAACGGTCTCTTCGCCACCACGTCATAGGACAGCGCCATGTCCGCCATGAGTTGCCGCACCGTGCGGCCGGGAGCGGTGGCTGAGGCGTTCGGAGCGCGCACCGCGCTCGGCGCGAAGACCACCACGTACCGGCCCGGAATGGACCGTTCCGAATGGATGTAATCCCCCGCCAACGCCGCCGGAGCCAGGCAGACCAAACCCAGCAACGCAATCAGCTGTTGCCTCATCTCGACCCCCTTGAGGTTCGATCCGGCTCTATGCCGATATCGTAATTTTGCAATTTACTTCATTGAAAATGACGGAGGAACTACCCGCCGGGGTGGACTTTCGGAGGAAAAATGCGAAAGGGGCGGGCGACCGCAAGGCCGCCCGCCCCTTTCGGGACTGCTCGATCCAGCGAAACCGGCTAGTGACTACGACCCGGGAGCTTGGCGCCGATGCCGCGCCCCTTGGCCTCGCCGGCCTGGTCGCCGCGACCGCCGCCACCACCGCCACCGCCGGTCGACGGCCGGTCGACGCGGAGCACCTCTTGGAGCTGCTGCCCCGCCTCGTGGGTGAACACGAAGCCGGCGAGCGAGGCGCCCGGGATCGATGGGATCGCCGACGCGTCGCTGCCGAAGATGAACCGGTAGAGGTCCACCGGCTCGATGTTCGCGTCGTAGTGGTCGTTGATCGCCCGGATGAACTCGTTCGCCGCGATGGCGTAGCCGAGCGGCGTCGGGTGGATGCCGTCCAGGGAAATCAGACCGCCGGTCACGAAGTCGCTGGTGAACGTGATGCCACCGAAGTCGAATCCGTCCCCCGCGCCCTCGAGGAGGAGCGCCCCGATGTCGGCAACCGCCGAGTCGGTCTGGTTGGCCACCTCGCGGATGATCTGGTTGAAGGCTTGCGTCCGGGCCTGGATGGCCGAGACCTCGGAGCCCGACAGGACGAGCTCATCCGGCAGCGGCTGGCCGGTGCCACCGACCGCGGCCGGGATCCCGATGCCCTGGGCGAGCGCTTCGGAAGCCGGCAGCAGCACCCGGTCATTCGGCCCGAGGGGGCCGTTGGGACCGAGCAGCGGGATGGTCTGGCCGTTGATGAGAACCGGCTGGTTGGTCGTCGGGTTGACGAGGATCGGCGGGATCGTGGTGACGTACGGGATGAACGTCACGTCCGGCACGGTGGCGAGGACCAGGTTGGCGCCAGCGGCCTTGAGCGCACCGACGACCGCCGTGTAGTCCGCCTCGAACTGCGACACCGGCGTCAGCGTGACGCCCTCGATCACGCGGCCGCTGATGGCCGCACCGAGCACGTCGTTGTTGCCCAGCCAGACCATGGCGAAGGTCGGCTGCTGAGCCAGAGCCAGCTCCAGCATGGTCGGCGGCTGGGGGCTGGGCGGCGCGGCGAGGATGAAGGTCGCCAGGTCGTTCGGGCCCCGCTCGCGGTTTCGCAGCGCGTCACCGACGTCGTATCCCGGCACGGAGAGGTTCTGGTGCAGGGGAGAGAGATCGAGCTGGGGCGCCCCCTGGAGCGGCAGCCGGGAGATCGTGAGCGGCGACAGGTTGACCAGCCGCAGCAGCGGCGGCAGACCCGGCGGCTCGACCAGGGGCTGGCGGATCGTCTGCCCCGTCGCCTGGAGCGCGAGCAGTGCCGGCACGCTGTCCTCCTGCGCGCCGCGGACGAGACCGCCGCTGACGAAACCGGCACCCAGGCTGTCGCCCAGGGCCACGAAGCTGGTGAAATCGGCCCGTCCGGTGTCCTGGGCGAAGGCCGGCGCCGCCGCGACGAGGGCGACGGCGAGGAGCGCGATCAGAGCTTTGCCTCGAAACATTGGTACTCCGTCCTTTCCTCTAGAACCCGAGGGTCAGACCCAGAAGGTACGCGGTCGTGCTGAACGTGCCGTGGAAGACGTCACCGTTGGCGAAGTCCTTGTTGCGGGTCCGGTCGTCGAACTTGAGATACATGAACGCGACGTCGAAGTTGAGCGGCCCGGTGTAGCCGTAGCCGATGGTGATGCCGTTGCGGTTGGCATCCGGCAGCAGCGGGCTGACGCTCTCCTCGGGCTGCGGCGTCTCGTCGTAGACGTAGCCGAACCGCCACTGGGAGGTGGGGCTGACGGTCCAGCGCACGCCGGCGCGGTAGTTGTTCGCGTCTTGATACTCCTGGGGCACGGTCTCGTTGAGCGAGGAGTTCTGCGTGAACGTGATCGGCAGCTCGTTGAAGGTCGACCAGCCGGTCCAGTTGAAGTCGGTCTCGACCAGGACGTTGCGGCTGATCTGGTAGGCCAGGCCGAGGCTCGCCTCGTCCGGGAACTCGATCGAGGTCTTGATCGGCAGATTCTGATCGAACGGCACGGAGGTGGCGATCGCCGCGTCGAGCGCCGGAATGCCGGTCGAGATCTGGGTGAAACGCCCGTCACCGGAGTAGTCGACCGTGATCGCGCTGCGGTAGGACAGGCCCCAGGAGAACCGCGGCGTCGCCTTGTGCAGGATGCCGATGTTCCAGCCGTAGCCCGAGTCCAGGTCGCTCTTGAGATTGGCGTCGCCGATGTCCTGGACCTGCTGGGTGAACGGGTTCAGGAACGGGATCCGGCGGTTGAGCTCCAGGTCCGACCAGCGGCCGATGACGCCGACGCCGATACCGAAGTTCGGCGTGGCCTGCCAGGCGATCGTCGGGTTGAGGTCGAAGGTGCGCAGGGTCACGTCGTAGGAGTCGTAGCGCCCCGCCCACTGGTCCGGGTTCTTCCACTTGACGCCGAGGCCGAAGGGGTCGTTGAAGCCGAGGCCGAAGGTCCAGTTGGGGCCGATCGGCTCCACCCAGTAGGCGTGGGACGGGTAGAAGATGGTGCTGTCCTGCTCGCCGGTCGCGGTCGGGCCCGGGTACGGTGCCGCCCCCCGGAAATCACCCTTCGTGTTCGTGATCAGCGTCGTGCCGACCTGGAACGCCCGCTTGTGCTGGAACGCGACACCGCCGGCGTTGTGGAACAGGGCAGAGGGATCGTCGGCCTGGGCGGTGAAGGCTCCCGCCATGCCCATGGCCTTGCTTCCGTTCTCGAAGATGCTGAAGCCGGCTCCGAAAGCCGGCGCGGCGACCAGGGCGACCAGGGCCCCGATCAGGAATGGCTCGATCCAAGAGGTACCACGGCTACGCATCCCTTTTCTCCTCCTTGGGTCTGATTCGACTCGGAGCGATCGCGAAGTCGGAATCGGTCGTGACACGGACTCCGGCGAGGGCGCCCGGAAACCAGGGCAGATGAACTGACCGAAACAGCGTAGTCGACGCTCTGAGGCCTGTCAATGTAAGGCTTCCCGCGCACTTCCGGAAGATCTCGCCACCCGCCTCCCGGCACTGCTACACTCCTCGTAGCCTCCGTGAGAGTCCGCCGGCCGGATCGTCGCGACGTGGTGCTCGCCTGGAGGCGGCCAGTATTGGGAGAGCCGATCATGAACTTCGAGACCGACATCGAGCGCAACACCTTCCAGAAGGTCCGCGAATACGTGGACGAGCTGATCGACGAGCCCTATCTCGACGAGGAGACCGGCCATTTCTACGGCCGCTACGGCTCCACCGTGCTGGAGATCGGCGTCGAGCCGTACGGCCCCGCCGAGGCGGTGGTACGGATCACCGCCTACTGCGCCCAGGGCGTGGAGGTGGACGACAGCCTGCTCGAGGGGTTGCTGGGCCTGAACCACAGCCTGCCGGTCGGCGCGTTCTCTCTGGTCGGCTCGGACGTCTTCTTCGCCCACACGCTGTTCGGCCGCACTTTGCAGCCGCGCAACTTCCTGGGCGCCGTCGCCGCCGTGGCGACGGTGGCCGACGAGTACGACGACCGGATCGTCGCCGAGTACGGCGGGGAGACGGCGCTCGACCGGATCGACTCGACCGGCGGCCCGAAGCAGCGCCGGGTGCGCGCGACCGCGGACCTCATCCCGGGCCGCTGAACCGGCGAGCGCGTCGGGAGGGGGCGCCCCCAGCCTCCCCGTGAGGGGAGGAAGGGGGTCGGGGGGTTTGGAGGGGAGATCCAGAGGATCACCCAGGTCGATCGGAACGGCGAGACCGACGACTCGACCAAACGTGACTCACTCGTCACGAAGCCGGTTCTTGTAGATGTCTAGTACTTGACGCCCTTGAGCGCCTCGCGCATCTCCCGTTCCTGGACCTTCTGCTTCTCGGCGTGGCGCTTGTCGTAGAGCTTCTTGCCCTGGGCCAGGGCGATCTCGACCTTGATCCAGCTCCCCTTGAGGTAGACCGCCAGCGGGATGATGGTCTGGCCCTTGATGATCGACCGGCCGAACAGCTTGTCGATCTCCCGCCGGGAGAGGAGGAGCTTGCGGGGGCGCTCGGGGTCGTGGTTCTGCCGGTTGCCGTGGGTGTAGGGGCTGATGTGGGCGCCGACCAGCCAGGCCTCGCCGTCGGTCACGCTGATGTAGCTGTCCTTGAGCTGCACCTTGCCCTGGCGCGCGGACTTGACCTCGGTACCGGTGAGAGCGATCCCCGCTTCGAAGGTCTCGAGGATGTGATAGTCGTGGCGCGCCTTCCGGTTCCTGGCCAGAACCTTGACCGGGCGCTTGTTGGGAGCTTCTACCATGGGACCGGGCAGTTTAGCAGTCTGCGGGCCGTTCCTGCAGCACCGTCGCTGGGCCGATCCGGCGCCGAGTGCTAATCTTCCGCCGCCGATGCGTCTCACCCGCGTCACCAGTCTTTCGATCGCCCTGGCCATCGCCCTCGCCACAGCCGTCCCCAGCCGGGCCGACGACCCGCAGATCCACGGTCTCAAGGTGCAGCTCGACGGCCGCAGAGTGATGGTCGACTTCGTGCTCACGGACGCGTTCGACGACGACCTGGTGGAGCGGGTCGGCTCCGGACTGCCGACCAGCATCGTCTACGAGCTCGAGCTGCTGCGCGACCGCAAGCGCTGGTTCGACCGCCCGCTCCAGCGCTCGAGCGTGCAGGTAGTCGCCATGTTCGACGCCCTCGCCCGCGAGTACCTGGTCAACTACAAGCTGGACGGCAAGCTGGTCGAAAGTCGCATGGCGCGCGACCTGGACGAGCTGCGGGAGGCGATGACCGAGTTCGACAAGATTCCTGCGTTCACCCTGGAGCCGCTGCGCCGGCGCTCGCGGCTGCTGGTGAAGGTCCGCGCCCTGCTCGGCTCGCGGACGCTGTTCTCGTTCATCCCCACCCGGGTGAACACGGAGTGGCGCGAATCGCGCAAGTTCGTCCCGCCGGACGACCTGATGCCCCCTCCCTCTCCCTGACCCGCGCTGACCAGCGGCACCACCGATGGCCTTCAAAGACCGCCTCCGCCGCCACCGCAAGGACAACCGGTTCATCGTCGGCATCCTGGCCGGCCTCCTCGCCGTGCTGGTCGGCCTGTTCTACCTGATCCAGCGAGGCCGCGACGTCCCGGAGACGCTGCTCAACAACCAGGTCCTGCTGTTCGTCCTGTGGTACGCGAACATCGTCCTGATCCTGACGATCCTGTTCGTCCTGCTCCGCAACCTGCTCAAGCTGGCGATCGAACGCCGCCACCGGATCCTGGGCTCGAAGTTCAAGACCAAGCTGGTGGCGACCTACATCGGCCTGGTGCTGATTCCGGTGCTGCTGGTGTTCGTCTACGCCACCGAGCTGATCCAGGGCACGGTCGACCGCTGGATCAACGCGCCGGTCGGCAGCGTCCTCGCCGAGTCGTACCAGGTGGTGGAAGGGCTCTACGGCCGGCTCGAGGAGGAGAGCCGGGAGGACGCCGAGCGGGCGCTCGCGGCGATCCAGGGCATCGACCTGCGCGACCCGAGCCAACGCCCGGAGCTGGGCCGGCGGCTGCAGTCGCTCCTCGGCGAGCTGGGTGCCGACTACCTGGCGGTCTACGACGGCACCGAGTTCGTCCACGGCGTGGTCGATCCGCGCACCGGCATCACCGACCTGCCGGAGCCCGGACGGCGGCTGCTGACGGCGGCCGCCGCGGGCGAGCCGGTGGTCCGGCGCCTCGACGCCGAGGGGACCGAGGCCCGCCTGGTGCTCGCGGGCGCCACCGGGCCGCCCCCGGCGGACGGCGGAGGCGAATCGGCGGAGGATCAGCAGCCGCCGGGGGCCACGGTCGTCCTCGCCGGCGTGCTGCTCGATTCGGACCTGGTCCGGGTGGCCGACGACCTGGTGGAGGCGCACCTGCGCCACCGCCAGGTGGTGGTCCAGAAGGAGCCCCTGGAGGCCAGCCACCTGCTGCTCTTCCTGCTGGTGACCCTGCTCATCCTGCTCGCCTCCTCCTGGGTCGGCCTGTACCTGGCCCGGCGGGTGACGGTGCCGATCCAGGCACTGGCCGAGGGGACGGAACGCGTCGGCCGCGGCGAGCTCGACCACCGGGTGGAGGTGGAGGCCGACGACGAGCTGGGCGTGCTAGTGCGCTCGTTCAACCGGATGACCGGCGAGATCAAGCGCAACCGCGAGCTGATCGAGCGCAGCAACCGCGAGCTGGTGGAAGCCAACGCCCGGCTCGCGGAGGAGCGCGCCCTGGCCGCGGCGGTGATCGACAACGTCGCCGCCGGCGTCATCGCGAGCGACCGGGACGGCCACATCCTGACCTGCAACGGCGCCGCCCTGGCCATGCTCCGGCAGTCCGCCGACGAGGTCGTCGGCCGGCGTGCCCACGACGCCTGGTGCGACCCCGAGCGCGCCCAGCTCGCCGAGCTGCTCGACCCGCTGGCGGACGACGGCGCGCCGGCCGGGGCGACCGGGGCGTTCGAGCGCAGCCGGCTGACCCGGGAGCTCCACCTGATGCTCGAAGGGGAGTGGAAGAGCTTCGAGGTCAAGGTGACGCCGATGGTGACGCCGACCGGGGACCTGCGGGGCCGGGTGATGGTGCTCGAGGACCTGACCCAGCTCATCAAGGCGCAGCAGCTCGCCGCCTGGAACGAGGCCGCCCGGCGGATCGCCCACGAGATCAAGAACCCGCTGACGCCGATCCGCCTCTCCGCCGAGCGGATCCTCCAGAAGTACCGCCGCAACGATCCGGACCTGGGCGAGGCGCTCGAGGCGGGCGTGGAGATCCTGCTGCGTGAGGTCGAGGCGATGCAGGCGATGGTGGACGAGTTCTCGCGCTACGCACGGATGCCCCGCCCCCAGCCGCAGAAGGTGGACCTCGACGGGCTGATCCACGAGACCCTCCGCCTCTACCGCGGTCTCAAGCCCGGAGTCCAGGTGGCGAGCGAGATCGAGCCGGGGACGAGCGAGCTGATGGCGGACCCGGAGCAGCTCAAGCGGGCGCTGATCAACCTTCTGGACAACGCCATCGAAGCGACCGACGCTCCCGGCGAGGTGCGGGTGGTGGCGGAGGCGCGGAACGGCCACGTGGAGATCCACGTGTCCGACACCGGGCAGGGCATCCCGGCCGAGGTCAAGGACAAGCTGTTCCTGCCCTACTACTCGACCAAGGGCCGCGGCACCGGGCTCGGCCTGGCGATCGTCCACCGGATCGTCTCCGACCACCGGGGCCGGATCCGGGTCGAGGACAACCAGCCGCGGGGCACGGTGTTCACGGTCGAATTGCCCATGCGGTAGGCGTCAGGGGAGGCCTTCCGGAAGCGACCGGGCGGGGGCGTCTAATACCTGAACACCGCCGCCACCGCGTCCCCCTCCGGTACGTGGTCCGGGCCGACCGCGTACACCGTCCCCCCCTTGAGCACCGTCTGGATGGCGGCGAAGTCGACCAGGTCCTCGGTGCCTGGGAGGTGATCGTTCGCCAGGTCGACCGTGCGCCGCTCCCGGTCGAAGGTCCCCCACCGGCGGGTTCCCAGGGCGACGAACAGAGTGTGGACCCGGCCGTCGTCGGCCGCCCGGACCACCTCGTCGAGGTGGGTGGACGCGCGGCCGGTGCCGGCGAGCTGCCGGAACTGCTCGACCGCCGCGTCCTGGGACGCGGTGAACACCGGCTCGACCACCGGCCAGGCGCGGGTGTGGAGCTCTTCGTTGGTCGCTCCGTCCGGGTTGCCCGGCACGCAGCCCTCGATCAGGTGAGGGTAGTCGGCCACCTCCCGGTAGAGGGGGAACAGGAACTCGACGCCGGCCAGCACCAGCGGCGCCCCGTTGTCGGCGATCACCGAGCCGATGCCGTTGTCGAGCAGGTTGAAGAACTTGCGGATCTCGAGCTTGACGTCGTCCTCGGCTCCGCCCTGGCCGCTCGGCTCCTCGACCTCGTAGCCCAGGGCGTCGTTCAGACTGGTGGGAAGGTCTCCCAGGTCGACCTCGCGGACGCTGTGCCGCGTCGCCTCGAGCAGGCGCGCCTTCTTCTGCGACAGCGCCAGGACGTAGAACCGCCCGTCGCCCGCCAAGAGCGGCAGCATCGGCTTGAGGTGGAAACGCTCCTCGACCACGGCCAGCTCCCGCACCTCGAGCGGCACCCGGTAGTAGCGGAAGAAACCACGGGCGACGAAGACGGCCAGGCCGTCGCTCTGGTGCTGCCAGAACGGGGTGTCGTCGATCAGCGCGGTCGCGGGCTCGAGGAGCTCCGCGACCTCCGGTGGCGTCATGCCGCGCTCTTCCAAGGCATCGGCCGCCTTCCGGACCAGGTTCTTGAAGCGGATCGGGTTCTGCTGCGTCTCCGCACCCGCCTTGACCATCGGTGAGTAGATCGACACGCAAGCGCTGTCACGCCGCTGCATCAGGGACTCCAGCTCGGCCTGGGAAAGCTGCTTCATGGATTCGACCTCCTTGGAGAGATTCCGGAGCGGCCAGGACCGGCGCCCGGCGCGCTGAACGCTGCCCACTCCTGTGGTATCGTCGCCATTCCTTCCAAGCAGAGTGTTGCAAGGACGATGCTCACCCCCTCGAAGCTCACGCGATCAGAATGCGAAAGGAACACCCCCACATGAGCTCAGTGTACAAGCTTTTCTCCGCCGTTCTGGTGGTCGGCCTGCTGGTCGTGCCGGCCTGTTCGGCGCAGGATCAGAAGACCGATGAAAACGCCGGCATGTCCGGGGAGAAGACGGGCGACATGGCCGGCGACATGGCCGAGGCCATGGACCCGCAGGAGCAGCACGACACCTTCTACGCCCTCGGCGTGGCCATGTCCCAGGGCCTGGCCCAGTTCCACCTCAGCGCGGACGAGCTCAAGGCCGTCCAGGAAGGTCTCTCCGACGGCGTGCTCGGCAAGGAGACCAAGGTCGACATGCAGACCTACGGCCCGAAGCTGCAGGCGCTCGCGCAGAAGCGCGCGCAGGCGGCCGCGACCAAGGAACGCGCGGCCGGCACCGACTTCCTCGCCCAGGCGGCCCAGGAAGAGGGCGCGGTCAAGACCGATTCCGGCCTGGTCTTCAAGTCCGAGGAAGAGGGCACCGGCGACAGCCCGAAGGCCACCGACACGGTGAAGGTCAACTACAAGGGCACGCTCCGTGACGGCACGGTCTTCGACAGCTCCTACGACCGGGGCCAGCCCGCCACCTTCCCCCTCAACCAGGTGATCCCCTGCTGGACCGAGGGTGTGCAAAAGATGCACGTGGGTGGCAAGGCGAAGATCGTCTGCCCGCCGGACCTGGCCTACGGTGACCGTCCCAACGCGTCGATCCCGGCTGGCTCGACCCTGGTGTTCGAGGTCGAGCTGCTCGACATCGTCAAGCCGAAGACCGACCAGGGCACCATGGACGACTCCGGCGCCAAGCAGGACGGCGCGGACCAGATGAAGAAGAGCTCCGGCGGCCAGGGCTGAGGACCTTTCGGGGGACGGCGATCGTGCTGAGGAAGCGAGCCATCCGGTCGCTCCTGGTCGAAGAGGTCGCCGGCCTCCGGCCCCCCGCGTCGGAAGACGACGCCGAGAGCACCACACCCGAAGCCGCCGGGGGAGCACCCCTCGGCGGCGACGGGAATCCTGCAGATTCGACTCCGGCCGGCGACGTCGACCGCCGGGAAGCACTGGAGCTCGACGCCCAGGTCGAAGCCCTCACCCAGGCCGAGCGGCGCGCCAAGCTGATCATCGCGCTCGACTGGATCGCTCTGGTGGTGCTCTTCGTGTTCCGCGACACCGCCTCTCCCTTCCTCCCCATGGACGCCACCATCGAAACGATCTTCACCCTCGGCATCCTGGCCGTGGCGGTCCATTCCGGCTTCCGGCTGGGTCAGCTCGAGAAGTACCGGGCCGTGATCCGGGTCCACGAAGAGCTGCGCTGAGCGCTCCCTCCTCCCCTCGAAGCTCCACCGAAGACGAGCGCGCGGCCGGGGAGAGTCCCCGACCGCGCGTCCCGTCCACACCCCACGCACCCTCTCGTGCCCGCTGACGGTTGACGGGCTGTCTACCGGCTCATGGGCTCATGGGCTCATGGGCTCACCGGCCGGGGGGCTCCTCCGGCAGGGGCTGCCGATCCGGCGCCTCGGGCGGCACCGGCGGCTTCGTCAGGGCGCCCGTCTGCCGGGCCGCCCGTCCGATGGCCGTGACCAGCTCGGCCACGTCCAGGCGGCCGGGGTACTCGGCGGAGACCCTCTGAGCCTGGCGGAACACCTCGCCCAGGTCGATCTCCTTGCCCCAGTAGGTCCGCTTGAGGGCCTCCGCCAGCTCCGCCACGACCGAGGCCAGGCGGAGGGAGGCCGGCGCCTGCTGCCAGCTCCCGGCCAGGTCGGCGACGGTCACCGGCAGGGCCAGCTCTTCCACCTTGCCGGTGGCGACGCTCTTCCAGCGCAGGTGCAGGGTCGCCGCCGTCCGGTGGCCGTCGCGCCGCGGGTCGACGTCGGTCCGCAGCTTGATCTCGTAGAGCGCGGTGACCGTGTGCCCGGCTCCGATCTCGCCGGCGTCGACCGTGTCGTCGCGGAACTTCTCGTCCGGCACGTCCCGGTTCTCGTAGCCGAGCAGGCGGTAGCGCGCGACCACCTGCGGGTCCACCTCCACCTGCACCTTGGCGTCCCTGGCGATGGTCTGGAGAGTGCCGGTCAGGTTCTCGACGAACACCCTGCGGGCCTCGTCCAGGTCGTCGACGTAGGCGTACATGCCGTCGCCCCGGTCGGCGAGCTGTTCCATCAGCACGTCGTTGTAGTTGCCCATACCGAACCCGACCGTGGTCAGCTCGATGCCGTCGTGGGCGGCGGCACCGATCCGGGCGAGGATCGACTCCGGGCCGGTGCGGCCGACGTTGGCGACGCCGTCCGAGCACAGGATGACCCGGTTGATCGCCCCGGGAAGGAACGCCCGGCGGGCGAGGTCGTAGCCGAGCACCAGACCCTCCTCGGCGTTGGTCGCCCCCTCCGGCACCAGGCGGTCGATGGCGGAGCGGATCGCCTCCAGGTCGCTCGTGGGCTCGAGCACCACGTGCCCGTGGGAGCCGTAGACCACCAGTGCCACCCGGTCGTCCGGCCGGAGCTGGTCGAGCAGCAGGGAGAGCGACTTCCGGACCAGGCCCAGGCGGTTCTCCGCCGCCATCGAGCCGGAGACGTCGACCACGAAGGTCAAGACGGCCGGCTTGCGGTGAGAGGTGTCGACCTCGCGGGCGTGGATGCCGAAGCGGAGGATCCGGTAGCGAGGATTGTCCCGCCGGCCCGCGAACGGCGTGGCGGAACCCTCGGCGACGACCCGGAAATCGCCGTGGCGGGGCGCCGGGTCACCGTAGTCGAAGGCGTTGACCAGCTCTTCGACCCGGACCGCACTGCGCGGCGGCATGTTGCCGTCCCGGAGGTACCGGCGGACGACGCCCCAGGAGCCGGTATCGACGTCGAGGCCGAAGGTGGAGAGCGGATCGTCCTCGCTGTCGATGAACGGGTTGGTGCCGTAGTCGCAGAAGAAGACGTCGCCGTACGGCTGGTCGTTGGGCTCAGCCGTGCCGCCGGTCGACGGGGCGAGCTGTCCGCCCGGAGGGGGCGCGTCCGGGATCGACAGCGCCCGGTCCGGGGACGGAATGCGCTGTGCCTTCGGCGACGACCCTTCGGCCTGATCGAAGGTGTAGTGGGTCGGCGGGGCGCCCTCGTCCTTCTTCTTCGGCGCCGTGAAGACGGTCTCCTCGCCGGACATCGAGCCACCGACGTTGGTCTGATCGGAGAGCACACCGGGGGTCTGCGTCACCGTCGTCCAGGGGTCCCGCGCGGTCGGAACCTTCTCGAGCTCGATCTGGGACACGGTCGTCCCCTGGGAGACCTTGCGCTCGTCCAGGAGCGGGGACTCGGAGGTCACGGTGACCGTCCCCGGGACCGCCGCCGCGTCGGACGCCGATCCTGCCTCCGAGGTGCGTGACGGCGGCGCGGGCGGCGCTTCCTCGACACGCCCAGCGGTCCCGCGCCGGAGCTCGAGCGACTTCATGCGCTCGGCGACGCTCTGCCGGAGCTCGCCCGAGCCGTCGTCCTTCCCTGCGGTGGCTTCGGCTGCCTCGGTTTCGGTTGCCGCGCCTTGGGGCACCGTGGCAGCGGGAGGCGGCGGTGGCGCCGGTCGCGGTGCCATCTCCTGCCCGGCCGGCTCGCCGGAGGCGGGGGCTTCGGTGTCCGGACGGGAGCGGAGCGCGGACGGTGTGTCCGCGGAGGCGGTTTCCGGAGTCGCGGCCAGGGAGTCGATCGCTCCCCGTGCCGCCGCCTCGTCGCTCAGGCGGTCGCGCACCTGGAGGGCGACCACGCCGGCGCCGACGGCGAGCAGCACGGATGCCGCGGCCAGCCAGACGCGCCGGCGGCCGGTCGTCCAGGTCGCCTCGTCCAGCGCGGGCACCAGCTCGAGCTCCGGCGGGACGTCGGCCTTGATCCGCTCGGCCAGGTCGGCCGGCGGCTCGATCGACCCCGGATCGGCCGGCGGCCGGGTCAGGGCATCGATCACTCTCTTGTCGTGGGCGTGGCGGCTCATGATGCGACCTCCTCGGTCAGCTCGTCCGCGAGCAGGGCGAGGGCTTTCTTCAGACGTTTGCGGATGGCGGCTCCGGTGACCCCTTCGAGGCGCGCGATCTCGCGCACCGGCAGGCCGCGCCAGAAGCGCGCGGCGATGGTGAACCGCAGCTCGTCGGGGAGGGCGTGGACGGCGCGGCGGACGGAGCGGTCGCCATCCGATCGGACCGTGGTCTCGTCCGGACCGGGCGCCGGGTCGTCGAGCCTCCGGGCGGCCTCCTCCTCGAGCGGCTCGAGCCGTCGCGGGCCGCGCCGGTGGCTCAGGAAGGTGGTGTAGGCGATCCGGTAGAGCCAGGTGGAGAATCTGGCCCGGCCCCGGAAGCCGGCGAGCGAGGCCCACGCCTTGCGGTAGGCCTCCTGGGTGAGATCGGCCGCGAGATCCCGGTCTCCAGACAGGCGGACCAGGGTGGCGAAGATCGGCCGATAGGTGGCGTCCACCAGCCGATCGGCGGCGGAACGGTCGCCGGCGGCGGCGGCGCGGAGGAGTCGGAGCTCGTCGTTTCGGCTGAGCTCACTCCCCCGTCCTGACCCCGGAGGGCCTGCCGCCACCGCGGCGTCGGTCGGTTCGAGCACCCGCATCGTCGTCTCCATACTGCCTTAGACGCGACGGGCACCGGAAATGAAACCGGCGGAATTGACCTGGCGATGGGCGGCTCTACTCCACCAGGCGGAGCTGCACCACGGCCTCCATGTGGCCGCTCTGGGGGAAGAGATCGATCAGGGTCAGGGCGTCCACGCGGTAGGCCCGGGTCAGCTTCTCGAGGTCCCGCGCCAGCGCCGCCGGATGGCACGAGACGTAGGTGATCCAGCGGGGCCGCCGCTCCAGGAGCGTCTGGAGCACCGGGCCTTTGAGCCCGGCCCGCGGCGGGTCCGCCACCACCCGGTCGGCGCCCTCCGGCAGCGCCCGGACCCACGACTCGACCGCCGTCCCGACGACGTCCACCGTCTCGAGCCCCGCTCCGCGCACGTTCCGTCGCGCGTAGCGCACCGCCACCCGGTCCCCCTCCACCCCGACCACGCGCCGGTAGCGCCGCGCGAGGGGCAAGGTGAACAGGCCGACCCCGCAGTAGAGGTCGTATGCCACGCCACCGGCCGGCTCGCCGGCCCCTTCGCTGGTCGAACCCTCGGGGCCGAGCGCCGCCTCCACCAGCCGGCCGACCAGGCCCCGGTGGGTCTGGAAGAAGCAGCGGGCGTCGAACCGGTAGGTGAACCCGCCGACGGCGAGGGTGATCTCGCCGTGGGGCAGGTCTCCCGTCACCGGCGCGGCGCTCAACCGGCCGCCGTCCCCCGCCGCAAGGTCCAGGCGCTGCGGCGGCCGCTCCCCCTCTTCCAGTCCCACAGCCAGCCGGCGGGGCAGCGCCGGGAGGAGGTCCTCGAGCTCCGGCACCAGGATCGGGCAGGCGTCCACCGGGACCAGCTCGTGGCTCCCCCGCGCGAAGTACCCCACCCGGGGCTGCTGGTCGGCCTGGGAGCGATCGGCGTGGAGCTGGGTCCGTAGCCGGTAGCCCCAGGCGTCGCCGGCGACCACCCGGAGGTTCTCCGGCGGTCCGATGCCGCCGAGGCGGGAGAGGGTCTCCACCACCGCCTGGGCCTTGAGCCGCACCTGGAGGCCGTCCTCCAGGTGCTGGAGGTCGCACCCGCCGCAGCGCTCGAAGTAGGGGCACGGGGGCTCTCGCCGGCCCGGCCCGGGCGCCAGAACAGCGACGATCTCACCCCGCCCGTAGTCCGGCCGGCGGTCCGTCAGGCGCACGCGCAGCCGGTCGCCGGGGGCGGACCGCGGAACGAACACCGGGATGCCCTCCCAGCGCGCCAGTCCGTCGCCGCCGGCCACCAGCTTCTCGATCGTGACCTCGATCTCGTCGACCGCGGCCAGCGGGGCCGCCGGCGGGGGCGGACCCGGGCGGCCCTGCGCGGCCGTTCTCTTCCGGCCCTTCCCGCCACGCGGTCCGCGATCCTTCGCGCTCACGACGAGGTCTCCTCGCCGACCACGTAGATCCGCTCGGCGAGCTCGGGCATCTGTTCGTCCACCGCCAGGCGCAGCTCGGCCGGGCGGTACCTCCGCGACAGGTGATGGAGCACGATCGCCCGGTTCTCGAACCGTTCGCGGACGGCGACCAGGTGGTCCAGGTGGAGGTGCTGGTAGCGCTCAGCGGCCTCCAGCCGGTCCGCGCCGAGGAAAGTGCACTCGAGGACCAGGACCGCCGCCTCGAACAGCCGCGGCTCCAGCTCGAAGACACGCGCACCGGTGTCGCCGCAGAAGGTCAGCGCCAGGCTCTCCTCGACCCGCTCGGTGGTCTCGCCCTGCTGGCGCAACCGGCCGAGCTCCGGGCCCGCAAGGCCCTGGTAGCGCTCCAGCAGGTGGCGCTTGCGGCGGAGCAGGTGGTATCCCAGGCTGGGTACGCCGTGGTCCGTACGGAAGGCCTCGATCGTCATGTCCTTGCCAACGTCGACCCGGTCGCCCGGCGCCAGGCCGGTCAGCTCGTAGTCGTACTCGGTCTGCTCCAGGGCCGCGCCGGCAGCGATCAGGGTCTCGAGCGCCGGCACCATCTCCGCCGGGCAGTACAACCGGGTCGAGCGCCCCTGGTGGCGAGTGCGCTGGGAGAGGAGGTAGGGCACGCCCAGCGCGTGGTCCAGGTGGCCGTGGGACAGGAAGACGTCTCCGGCGCCGGCCACCTGAGGGGCCCCCCGGCCGGTCTCGAACGCCAGTCCGGGGGGATGGACTCGGAACCAGGTCTCCGTGCCGGCCAGGGAAAAGCCGTGGAGCGTCAGGTCGCCGAAATGGAGCTTGGTGGTCAAATCTCTCGGTAGATGAACCGGCGGATGGGAGCGAGCCGCTCGCCGACGGTCTCCCAGTCGCCGTCCATCCGCCACAGGGCCGCGGCGATCGACGACAGCAGCGAGTTGCCGTCTTGCGGGGTGAAGCAGAACCCGTAGACCTCCCGGCCCCGACGCACCGCCAGGGTCGGCTCGGCCACCACCACCTGGGACAGGATCCGGCCGTAGTACCCGTGGTCGCGGCCGAAGCTGAAGATCAGATTGGCCTCCTTTTTCGCCGTCATGGCGACCCTGATGTTCGAACGGAAGCGCTCCACCACCTCCTCACGGGTGATGTCGCGGTTCATCACCAGGCGGAACCAGAGCGAGTGCATGTACTGGGTGTTCACCTTGACCGCGCTCGAGAACAGGTCGAGGTCGATGCCCAGCGTCTGGAACAGGCTGTGGGCATCCCGGGCGTGGTGGGTGCCAAACTCGCCGTCCTTGTGGCTTCCGACCTGGGGCGACGGCACGAAGCCCGACACCTGGGTGATGTCGTTCGCCCGGCGCATGCAGACGAAGTTGCCCTGCTCCAGGCAGTAGCCCCCGTTCTCGCCGGTCGAGCCGGCGGGCTTGCTCTCCCCGGCCCAGCTCTCATCGCAGAGCGTCTTGAGCAGGTTGGTGATCGAGTGGGTGTTGCATGAGACCACCTGGATGAACCGGTCCTCGTCGTAGTCCAGGGCCTCGTCGTTCACGCCGCGGGCGTACGGCTTGCCGAAGCCGAACTCGCTGCCCTGCGCCAGGTAGCCGCGGGGGCCGCCGATCCGGTTGTAGTGGAGCTCTTTGTTCTCGTTGCCCGCGGGCGTGCAGTCGATGACCACCGTAGCCCGGTCGAGGGCCTCCTCGGAGTCGTAGCTGACGGTATGGCCGAGCTGCTCGAACTCGTCGCGCCGCTCCGGCTCCACCGCGAGCTTGGCGCCGCGAGCCATCAGATGGTCGAGCTTCGACTTGTCGGAAAGAAGCGGGGTCCGCTTGTGGAAGGTCACCTCGTCGATGCCCATCCCGGAGCGGAAATCGGTGAACAGTCCGATCAAAGGCTCGCCGATCGTACCCGTCCCGACGATGTGGACGATCTTCTTCATCGTGTCCTCGCTAGAAATTGTGCTTTGCTGGGTTTCGGTTCCACCGGGTGGCCAGGGGAGGAACGAACGGGTGGACGGTACCACACGAAAGCGGCTCGAAGGCACGCCCCGGCGGGCGGCCTCCGGCGGCCTCAGGCGTCGGCGCCGGCGTGCTTCTGGCCACCGTGCCACTCCGGGTCCCGGCGCGCGAACTCGTCCAGCTCGCGGGGCACCTCGATCAGCGTGCGGGTCGCCGCGGGATCGCAGACGTCGTTCTCGCACTCGTAGGTATAGACGTTCCAGTCCTCCCTCCGGGCGAACCCGCACAGAGTCTGGTACATACCACAGCGGCCGCACTTGATGGAGATGTCGCGGATGTTGACCGAATGCATGACGAGCCTCCTCTGGACATCTACAAGGACCGACTTCGTGACGGCTGAGTCAAGTTTGGTCGATCCGTCGAGAATGCCGCCCCGATCGACCTGGATGATCCACTGGATCTCCCCCCATCCCCTCGATCCCCTTCGGGAGAGCGCGGGGAAGGGGACGCCCCCGCCCGAGGCTCTCGGCGGTTTGAGGTGAAGCTTCGCTGGGCTCCTCTCGGATCGGGCGCGATCTGTGCAGGAGCCGGGTGTAACGGGTAGGCTAACAGAGGCCTGCGCCGATCGATCCCGCGGGGTCCCATGGTCCATTCGAACCTGCTCTCTGCATCCCCCTCCCACCCGCCGCGTGCCGCGTGCCGCGTGCGACGGCGGCGCGGCACGGCGCGGGCTACGGCTCTCCTGGCGAGCGCGCTCGTCCTCTCCGCGCTGGCCGGCCTCGCCGGCTCCGTCCGGGCCGAGGACCTGCCCCGGGCTGACGAGGACACCTCCCTGCCGACGCCGACCTTCAAGGAGGCGGTCTCCGTCTCCTGGGCCCTGGTGCCGGTCGTCGTCCGGACCCGGGACGGCTACGCCAGCGGCCTCGGCCACCAGGACTTCCGCCTCTGGGTCGACGGCCACCGGGTGCCGATCGACGACGTCGACCTGGGCGCCGACGCCCCGCTCTCCGTGGTCTGGCTCCAGGACCTCTCCGGCAGCATGGCCAACTCCGGCAAGCTCGCCGCCAGCCGCGAGGCGTTCAACGCCTTCCTCGCCGGCTACCGCCCGGGAGACGAGATCGCCATCGCCGACTTCGCGGGCGGCCAGATCCAGGTCGAGGTGCCGTTCACCGATTCCGTCCAGACCCTGCACGAGTCCGCCGAAACCTGGCAGGGGTACGGCACCACGGCCCTCCACGACGCGGTCTCCCTGATCCCGGAGATCTCCGCCGAAGGGAGCCGGGGTAAGCGGATCGCCATCCTGGTGACCGACGGCCAGGACAACGCCAGCCACCTGACACCCGAGGAGGCGATCGACCTGGTCCGCCGCGCACGCATCCCGGTGTACGTCCTGGGGCTCAGGGCATTTCGCCCGGCACAGGGGAAGAATTCCCGGGAGAAAGGGGACAACGCCGTCCGTTACGCCGATCTCCTCTCCCGCCTCGCCGAGCGGACCGGCGGCCGCTACGTGGAGCTGACCACGGAGCCTTCCGGCCAGGACGCCCAGTCCGCCGCCCACAAGAGTGCGGACCAGCCGGTCGCCGATGCCGTGGCCCAGATCCTCGACGACCTCCGCCTGCGCTACATCCTGGCCGTGACCACCGCCGGCGACGGGCCCTCCTCGTACCACCAGATCCGCGTCGAGGTGACCCGCCCGTCGCTGTCCGGACGGGGAGGCCGCCAGGCCTCCCTGACCTACCGCCGGGGCTACTGGGGCACCGAGCCCCTGGCGCTCGAGGAGCGCTAGCCTGCGTGGTCGGACCGCACGGCCGCGCACACGGGTCTTACCCGCGCAGATCCGAGGCGCGACGAGGAGGCCGCGCGGTTCTGCCACGCAGAATCCTGGCCGCCGGGCACGCGGTTTGAAGTGTTGGCCTCACATTGGGGAGGGCTTTTGTGCCCTCCCTGCGTCTATGCCCAGCCACCGACTGCAGTCACGGACAAGGAGGAGACCGATGCAGCACCGAGCAATTTTCGGCATGATCGCCGCCCTCGCCCTCATGGCGAGCGGCTGCGCCACCAAGGAGTACGTCCGCAGCGAGACCGGATCGGTCCACACTCGCGTCGACTCCGTCGAGAAGCAGGTCGAGCAGAACCAGACCGCCATCCACCAGACCAACGAGCGCGTCGGCCAGACCGAGAAGCGGATCGGTGAGACCGAGGAGCACGTGACCAAGGTCTCGAAGACCGCCCAGGAGGCGCTGGAGCGGGCCGAGGCCGCCGGCAAGCTGGCCCAGGGCAAGCTGCTCTACGAAACCGTCCTCACCGACAGCGACGTGCACTTCGCTTTCGACAAGGCGGAGCTCTCCGACGAAGCCAAGGCGGCGCTCGACAAGTTCGCCGAAGACCTCAAGAGCCGCTTCACCAACGTCTACATCGAGATCCAGGGGCACACCGACTCCGTCGGATCCGCCGACTACAACGAGAAGCTGGGTCTCGAGCGGGCCGAGAGCGTGCGCCGCTACCTGAACCGCGCACAGCAGCTCCCGCTCCACCGCATGTCGGTGATCTCCTATGGCGAGGCCGCACCGATCGCGGACAACGGCACCCGCGAGGGCCGCTCCCAGAACCGGCGCGTGGTGCTGGTCGTGCTCCAGTAGCACCCGGCCCGGCCGTCCGGCCAGGCGATTCACCGGCCGCTGGTGAGGGTCCGCCCGACCCCCGCCGGCGGCCGGTGCACGGCTCCACGGTGACGGGAACGGGTTCACCGGCGAGAAGAATGACGATCCGCAGGGTAGGGAAACTTATAACTCTTGGCGGCTACATTCCTCCCGGAGTTGGCGATATCTTCAAAATTAGTTTCCCGCAGCAGTAACCCGCGCGCCGCGCAAACCACTAAAAATAAAGAACTTGGGCTTGCAGAGGCGACATCTCCCCGCGTATAACGTGGGGTATGCCACGGAAAAAGCCCCGCCTCGAACGGGTCGCCATGGGCGGCGCGATCGTCCTCTGGCGACGGGTGCGCGAGCTCGCCCAGCAAGAGTTGGCGGAGCTCTGCGGTTGGCCCAAGGGGCGGGTCTCCAAATACGAAACCGGCAGCCAGTGGCCGGATGACGAGACCGTCCAGCGGATCGCCACGGTCCTGAAGATCGAGCGGGAAACCCTCTACCACACCCAGGCCGTCTGCCTCGACCTGCTGCGCAGCTATCACGTCGATTCGGGCGAGGAGCCGGCAACCGGTGCCGGATTCGGTGCGGACAGCGCGCTCCCCGCCGATCTCCAGCGGGGCTGGGCCGAGCTCCTGCGGGCCGAAGCGGAGCTGGCGCGGCGGCGCCTCGAGCTCGAGTACGCCACCCGCGTGGCCGCGGCGCGTGAAGCCGCCAGCGACTGACGCCTCACTCTCGAACCGCTAGTCGAGCAGCTTCTTCAAGCGGTCCTTCCCCACCACGCCGGCCTCGAAATAGACCACCTTGCCGGTCTCGTCCCGGACCATGAGGGTCGGCAGGGCCATCAGGCCCAGCGCGGACGACACCTTGTCCTCCGAGTCGAGGAGCACCGGATAGGGCAGCGGGTTCTGCTCCAGGAACGATTCCACCGTCTGACGATCTTCGGACACGTCGACCGCCAGGAACTGGACCCCGCGGGGTGCATACTCGGCGTGCAGGTCCTCGAGGATCGCTGCCTGCATGCGGCAGGGCACGCACCAGGTCGCCCAGAAGTCGACGATCACTTTCTGGTCGGGAAAGTCGGGGGGGCCGAGCTCCTTGCCGTCCAGGCTCTGGAGACGGAAGTCGGCCTTGTCGGAGGACGCGACAGCGCCGTTGCCGCACGAAACGGCACCGGCGACCAGCAGGATGGCGAAGACCGGAAGGATGGAACGCATGGGGAAGTGGTTCACTCTGCTCATGGGACGCCAAGGATACACCGAGCGGCCCGAGGACTGTCGCCTCGGAATCCGAGCGTCCCGGTCCAGCAATCCGGTGTGCACCGAGGGCGACGGAGCGCCACCCCGCCAAGGCGCGCGACCGAGACATACCCAAAGGTCTGTCGCAGAGAGCGCAACGACGGCGGGGTGGATGGGCCGGCGCCCGAATGCCAGCGGCTTTCTGGACCGGGACGCCTAGCTGCAGCCGCTGGTCGAGCCGCAGTTCAGGCACTTGTAGCAGGAGCCGTTGCGCACCATGATCGCGCCGCACTCGTGGCAGGACGGGGCGTCCTGCTGCATGAGGAAGGTGACCTTGGTGTTCTCGCGCTCCGCCGGGACCTGCCCCCCGTCTCCCGCGGCCCCCGTGCCGAGGGCACCTGCCGAAGCACCGGACTCCGTCTGCGCCGGCAGATCGCGCAGGATCACCCCCGCGGCCTGCTTCTGCTCGGTGCTCAGGAAGCGTGACGCCAGGTAGCGGAAGATGTAGTCGGTGATCGACTTGGCGATCGGGATCTCCGGGTTCTTGGTGAAGCCGGACGGCTCGAACCGGGTGTGGCTGAACTTGTCCACCAGGGTGTGGAGCGGCACGCCGTACTGGAGGGCGATCGAGATAGCCGTCGCGAAGGCGTCCATCAGGCCGGAGATGGTCGAGCCCTCCTTGGCCATGGTCAGGAAGATCTCGCCCGGCTGGCCGTTCTCGTAGAGACCGATGGTGATGTAGCCCTCGTGCTCGCCGACGGCGAACTTGTGGGTCAGCGCCTGGCGCTCGTCCGGCAGCTTGCGGCGCACCGCCTGGGGCTTGCCGTCGGCCGCCAGGTGCTGCGCGATCGCCTTCTCCGCGCGCTTGGTCGACAGCGGCTGGCTGCGCTTGCAGCCGTCCCTATAGATGGCCACCGCCTTCAACCCGAGCTGCCAGCCCTCGATGTAGGCCTGGAGGATGTCCTCGGGCGTCGAGTCCTCGGGCATGTTGATGGTCTTGGAGATCGCCCCGGAGATGAACGGCTGCACCGCGCCGAGCATCTTGAGGTGGCCGCGGTAGTGGATCGAGCGCGAGCCGCGAGCCGGCTTGAAGGCGCAGTCGAAGACCGGCAGGTGCTCGTCCGCCAGGCGCGGTGCGCCCTCGATGGTGTCGTTCTCGTCGATGTACTCGACGATCGCCTGGACCTCTTCCTTGTCGTACCCCAGGCGCTTCAGGGCGAGCGGCACCGTATTGTTGACGATCTTGATCATGCCGCCGCCCACCAGGCGCTTGTACTTGACCAGGGCGATGTCCGGCTCGACGCCGGTGGTGTCGCAATCCATCATGAAGGCGATGGTGCCGGTGGGGGCGAGCACGGAGATCTGGCTGTTGCGCAGACCGTTCTGCTCGCCCAGCGAGACCACCTCGTCCCACGAGCTCTTGGCCGAGCGGAGGATCTCGAGCGGCACGTGGGCCGAATCGATCCCCTTGATCGCGTCCCGGTGCTTGCGCATGACCCGCAGCATCGGCTGCCGGTTGACCTCGAACTCGGCGAACGGCCCCATGGCACCGGCGATCCGGGCGCTCTGGGCGTAAGCAGCGCCGGACATCAGCGCGGTGATCGCGCCGGCGTAATCGCGCCCCACGTCCGAGTCGTAGGGCAGGCCCCGCGCCATCAACAGCGCGCCCAGGTTGGCGTAGCCGATCCCCAGCGGCCGGAAGGCGTGGGAGTTGTCGGCGATCCGCGGCGTCGGGTACGAGGCGAAGCCGACGATGATCTCCATGCCGGAGATCACCACCTCGCAGGTGTGCTTGAACCCGTCGACGTCGAAGCCGCTGTCGGCGTCATAGAACTTCATCAAGTTGAGCGACGCCAGGTTGCACGCCGTGTCGTCGAGGAACATGTACTCGCTGCACGGGTTGGAAGAGTTGATCCGGTTCGTGTTCGCGCAGGTGTGCCAGTCGTTGATCGTCGTGTCGTACTGCATGCCCGGGTCGCCGCACACCCAGGTGGCCTCGGCGATCTTCTCCATCAGGTCGCGGGCCGGGTAGGTGTCCATGGGCTGGCCCGTGGTCACCGCGCGGGTGGTCCACTTGCCGTCGTCCAGCACCGCCTGCAGAAACTCGTCGGTGGCGCGCACCGAGTGGTTGGCGTTCTGGTAGAAGACCGAATCGTAGGCGCCGCCGGGCACGTTGAAGCCGCCCTCGTAGCCGGCCTCGATCAGCGCCCAAGCCTTCTTCTCCTCGGTCTCCTTCGACTCGATGAACTCTAGGATGTCCGGATGGTCGGCGTTCAGAATGACCATCTTCGCTGCGCGCCGGGTCTTGCCGCCGCTCTTGATGACGCCGGCGAAGGCGTCGAAGCCCTTCATGAACGAGACCGGCCCGGAGGCGGTGCCTCCGCCGGCCAGGTTCTCGCGCGAAGAGCGGATGGACGAGAGATTCGAGCCGGTGCCGGAGCCGTACTTGAACAACATGCCCTCGGTCCGCGCCAGGCCGAGGATCGACTCCATCGTGTCCTCGACCGAGTTGATGAAACAGGCCGAGCACTGGGGCTTCTCCTCGATGCCGACGTTGAACCAGACCGGCGAGTTGAAGCACGCCATCTGGTGGACGAGGATGTGCTCGAGCTCGGCGTGGAACGTCTCCGCGTCCTCCTCGGAGGCGAAGTAGCCGCCGTCGCGGCCCCAGCCGGTCAAGGTGTCGACCACCCGGCCGATGAGCTGGCGCACGCTGGTCTCGCGCTCGGAGGTGCCGAGCTGGCCGCGGAAGTACTTGGAGACGACGACGTTGGTGGCCGTCTGTGACCAGGCCTTGGGCACCTCGACCCGCTTCTGCTCGAAGACCTTGTTGCCCTTCTCGTCGCCGATGACGGCGTCGCGCACCTCCCACTCCAGAAGATCGAACGGATCGGCCCCGGGCGTGGTGAACCGCCGGACGAAGCGCAGACCCTTCCGCGGCGCCTGCTCCTTCGCGGGCACGGCGGGGGTACCGGTCTCGACGGCGGAGGACGGCGAGTCTGGCCGCTGAGGCTTGGGGCTGGTGGATGCCATCGTTCGATCTCCTCTGGGTCGCGTCGGGAGGTGTCGCCACCCCCGGTACCGGCAACGAAGTACCGGTGCAATGGATTTCAGGACTTCAAAGCCGCGTTGAGCGCATTTCCTAGTCTGTACCAGCTCTTGGGGTCTGTCAACTACTTGACCCCAAGATGTTGTGCCGCCCCCTCATTCTTGAATTTGCGCATAGCAAGAAATGACGTTCGATACAGCACCCAGGAGGACGACGAGCCATGGAGCGAGCGGGAAGACTCCGGGAGAGGGCGTCGAGGGACGCGCTCACGGGGATGACCGCGCATCGTCAGGACCCGGCGCAGCCCGAGCCGAGCCGCGCGTTCGGCTCCCAGCGGGCTGTTTCGCGAGGCGTTCCGGAACCAGAGCCTCTCGTTCCGCTCCCGGCGAACCTCTCGCGGATTCACTCGACCAATATCTTGCTGGCGGCGCGGAAGCCGAGGGAGACCGGTGCGTCGCCGTCGTGGGGGCGCAGGGCGACGAGGTCCGCCGCCCGGTCGCGCTCTTCGACGATCACCCGGCTGCCCGGCTTGAGCCCCCGGCGCTCCACCAGGCGCAGGAACTCCGGGCTTTGGTCCCGCACCCGGGCGACCAGGAAGGCCTTCCCCAGCGGGCAGGTGGCGAGGCTCGAGAGATCCGGCTCCACCATCTGCCCAGCCGCGTCCGGGATCGGGTCGCCGTGGGGATCGACCGACGGCCGGCCCAGCATCTCGTCCATGCGTTCGAGGAGCTGCTCGGAGATCACGTGCTCCAGGCGCTCCGCCTCGTCGTGGACCTCGCTCCAGTCCATCTCCATCACCTGGACCAGGAACAGCTCCACCAGCCGATGGCGCCGCAGGACGTGGGTGGCGAGCTGGCGGCCCGCCTCCGTCAGCCGCACGCCGCTGTACGGCTCGTAGGTCACCAGCGAGCTGTCCGCCAGGGTCTTGACCATGCTGGTCGCCGTCCCCGGCGCCACCCGGATGGCATTGGCGATCCGCCCGGTCGTCACCAGGGTGTCCGGGTGGTGTTGCTCTTCGAGGAGGATGGCCTTCAGGTAGTCCTCGACGGTGCTGGTCGGCATGGCTCGTCTAGCGTACCCCAGCACTGCGCTCGCCCGCAGCGAATGCGCGGAGGGGAGCCTGCCCGCGCCGGTGCAGACTCCCTCCCGTGACGATCACTGCCCGGGGGACGCTCAGGGACAGAAGGGAGGGACCACCTCAGGAGGCGGCCGTCTTGTCCTCCTTGCTCTCCTTGGCGGAGGCCCGCGGAGCCAGGATCATGATCATCTGGCGGCCTTCCAGGCCCCGCGTCCGGTGCTCGACCGTGGCGATCTCTTGGAGCTGCTCGTAGACGTGGTCGAGGATCTCCGTGCCGAGCTGGGGGCGCCGGAGCTGGCGATAGCGGAAGAAGATCGTGACCTTGACCTTGTTGCCCTGCTCGAGGAACTTGCGGGCGCGGTCGGTCTTGCGGTCACGGTCGTGCTGATCGATCGTCGGCCGGTACTTGACCTCCTTGACCTCGATCGTCTGCGTCTTCTTCTTCGCCTCGCGCTCCTTCTTCTGCTTCTCGTAGCGCAGCTTGCCCCAATCCAGGATCCGGACCACCGGCGGGTCGGCGTTGGCGCCCACCTCGACCAGGTCGAGTCCCTTGTCGCGAGCCCGCTCGCGCGCCTCCTCCACGGGGACGATTCCGAGCTGGGCACCGTCTTCGTCGATCAGGCGGACCGGACTCTTCCGGATCTGCTGGTTGATCCTGGGCTCGTTCCTTCGATGATTCGTGGCGGCGATCGTCGTTCTCCTTTCTCTCGTCTCAACGGGCGCCCCGGCGCCGCGACGGCACCGGATGGCGGATTCCTGCAACCGTCCCGACAGAGGCCGGGCGGCTCAAGGCGCACCGGATACGCTCCCCGGTGCGGGTCGAATTGGATACGTGCGAGGCGGGGCGTGCAGCCACCGACCCGGGCTCAACCTGGATCATGCATCGCCGAGGTCAATAGCTGTTCCCGGGTTGTAGGGTGACCACTTCACAGCCGATGCCGAGGTCGTCGAGCACCATCTCGAGCTGCTCCGGGGTGCCGGTGAGGGCCGGGAAGGTCCCCCAGTGGATGGGGATGACCCGCCGGACTTCGAGCAACCGGCATGCCCGGGCCGCCTGCAGGGGATCCATCGTGAACAGATCCCCGATGGGCAAGAACGCGAGCTCCGGGCGGTACAGGTCCGCGATGAGCTGCATGTCGCTGAACAGTGCCGTGTCGCCCGCGTGGTAGAAGGTGTAGCCGTCCGGCAGCCGGACCACGAAGCCGGCGGCGGTGCCGCCGTAGAGGATCTGGTCGCCGTCCAGGATGCCGCACGAGTGGTCCGCCCGGACCATGCTCACCTTGCAGCCGAGCACGTCCTGACTCCCACCGTGGTTCATCGGAGAGCAGACCTCCACGCCCTTCGAGCCGAGCCACTGGCAGATCTCGAAGTTCGCCACCACCACGCTGGGTTGGTGCTTCTCGATGATCGCCAGCGCGTCGCCCATGTGGTCGAAGTGGGCGTGGGTGATCAAGATCGCATCCAGGCGCTCGAAGGTCTTCAGCTCATCCGGGCACGCGGGGTTGTTGTCGACCCACGGGTCGATGAGGATCACCTCGCCGCCCGGCAGGTCGCACCGGACCGTCGCATGTCCCAGGTAGGTGAACTTCGGACGCGGATGGTTCATCGTCTACTGCTCCTCCTCCGAGATCCTCCATGACATCCCGCGGCCCCTAGAGGGGCGTGTCCGTTCCTCCGCGAGCCGGCGAACCGGCAGGAAACGGACCGGGCGCACATTGTAACCCGACCGGCCCGGGCGCGGGTATCGTGGGAGAGGTCTCCATCCTTTCGGTGCCGCCGGCATGCGACCCGGGACAGCGCAGGGTGAGCCGCTTCGCGGGCACGAAAAACGGCGGCGGGTCGCCCCGCCGCCGTTCGTACAAAACGATCGAGCCTGCGCTCAGGCGAAGAAGTTCTGGCGCAGCTTGTCGTTGAACTGATGGTCGGTGAGCCGGTAGTAGATCGTCTGGGCATCGCGGCGAGGCGCGACGAGCTGGTACGCGCGGAGCTTGGCCAGGTGCTGCGACACGGCCGATACCGAGACGCCGAGCATCTCGGCCAGGTCGCACACGCACATTTCCTTGGCGTTTTCCAGCAGGTACAGCAACTTGAGGCGAGTCGAGTTGCCGGCCAGGTTGAGGAGCTCCGCGGCCGTGTCGAGATCGGGGGAGCCTTCCAGGATCGAGCGGATGTCGCTGACGTCACCAGCGGCTTCATGAGCCTTCATACGTTTGTCCTCCAGTCTGCCTTCGTGTCACCGCAGCGCCTTGCCGGCGTCCGCGTCTCCCCGATGGAGCGCGGCTCACGGGCGAGCCGGTAAGCGGCCTGTTTGCCGTTTCAGGTCGACTCCGTCGGCCCCTCCGAGCCTCCACCCCCGTCCCTAGTGTGTGGTCGGGTGGAGCGTCGTCTCGCGGGGCATTGTCCCGGGAGACAGAGCCGACGACCTGGAGGGAAGCACCCTCCCCGTCTTGAAAACCTTCACGGTCCCCAGACGAGCGACTCCTATTATACGGACTTTCGCCAAGACTTGCACCCCCCTCGTGACAGGGCACCGTACGCGGCACCACCGCCCGCGAAGAAGACGGGCCCTGCCGCGCCACGCCGGAACGCCGTTGTAGAGTCGGCCGGACCGTGTGGTCGAAGAGGCCGCTTCCATCGTATTCGTTGAAACGCCGCGAGAATACGGGCGATCCCCCCCACGCTTCGAACCCCATGCAGACTTCGCGCATCGTCGACAGCCTCCCGGCGGCGCTCCCCCTGGCGCTCGCCCTGCTCCTCTTCTCATCGCCCGCGGCACTCGCCGCGCCACGACGGGACACCGCCCGGGTCGCCCAGCGGGCCACCGAGTCGACCGGGGCCCTCTGGTTCCAGCTCGCGGTCGACGGCACCCCGGCGGGATGGGCGATGGAGCGGATCGAACGCAACGACGGCCGGGTGACGACGACCTCCAAGATGGAGCTGCGCGTCCGCCGCGGCGGCGCCGACCTCACGATCGCACTCGCGTCCCGGTTCGTCGAGACGGCCGGCGGCGCGCCGGTGTCGCTGTGGCAGCGCCAGACCCTCGGGCAACTGCCGGTGGAGTCGACCTTCCGCTTCGTATCGACACCGAGCGGTGAGCGGGTCGAGGTGACGTCCGTCCAGGCCGACCGGAAGACCCGGGAGACCCGCCCCGTCCCGGCAGGGAGCTGGCTGACCCCGGACGCCGCGCGGCGGGCGGTGGTCGCGCACCGCCGGGCGGGAGACGCCCGGTACACCATGCGCTTGATCGATCCGTTCCAGGGGCTCGACCCGATCCGGGTCGAGCGGCGGCTGCTCGGCGGCGGGACGGTGCCGGGAGCCGTCGACCGCTGGCAAGAGACCCAGCTCCCGCCGGCCGCCGCCGGTCCCGAGCGGGCGGCATCCGGAGCGGCAGGAGCGGCGCAGGCGCCGGCGGGGACGATCGCGCCGGAGCAGACCTCGATCCTCGAGCTCGACGCCGACGGCCGCCTGGTGGCGAGCACGACCCGGTTCCTCGGCCTGGAGCTCACCCTCCGCCGCACCGACCGGAAGAGCGCCCTGGCGGCGGTTGACGGGGCGACCGTACCGGAGATGATGGTCAGCACCGTCGTCCGCCCGGACCGGAAGATCCCGGCCCCCCGCCGCCTCCGACACGCGACTTACGAGCTGTCACTGACGCCCGCCTCGGACGGCGCCACCTGGACTCTGCCGCCGCTACCGGAGACCGGCGCCCAGGTCGTCCACCAGGAGGGCGACCATGCCCGGGTGGAGATCTCCGTCCTGCCCGGCGACACCCCCCCGCTGCCGGCCGACGCCGACGGCGCGGCCGCGATCGATCCGACACCGTACCTGGCTCCGTCGGCGTTCCTCGACACGCGGGACCCGGCGATCCGCGCGCTCGTCCGCGCCGCCGACCCGGCTCCGCGGGTCCGTCCCGCGGACGCCGACCCGGGCGCACCGGCGACGGCCGAGGCCGATCGCTCTACCGGCGGCGAGACGCCCCGGGAGCGAGCCGCGCGGCTGACCGCCCTGGTCCGTGAACGGATCACCGACAAGAACTTCGACACCGGGTTCGCCACCGCCTCCGAGGTCGCGCGCACACTCGCCGGCGACTGCACCGAACACGCGGTGCTCCTGGCCGCCCTGCTGCGCGCCGACGGCATCCCCTCCCGGGTAGCTTCCGGAGTGGTCTACCTGGACCGCTTCGCGGGGGCCCAGGACGTCTTCGGCTACCACATGTGGGCCCAGGCGCTGATCGGTGGCCGCTGGGTCGACTTCGACGCCGCGCTGCCGGGTGACATCGCCGGCTTCGACGCGACCCACATCGCGCTCGCCACCTCCTCCCTCTCCGGCCCCGAGTCGGCCGCGGACTTCGCGCCCCTGTCCGGTCTGATCGGCCACCTGGCGATCCGCGTCCTCGACCTCAAGTACTGAGGCGCCGTGGCCGGGTCAGGACGGCTTGAGGCCCGCTAGCCGGCGCCGCACCCGGCCGAGCATGGCGAGGGTCAACGTCTCACCCTCCAGGGCGAGCAACAGCATCCGGAGCGCCGCGAACGCTTCGTGCTTGGCCGCGGCCCGCGTGAGCAGGACCGACGCCTCCTCGGCCATCCGTCGTACCTCTCCGGTCCGCCCTTCCTGGTAGGCCGCCAGCGCCAGGTCGAGCGACACCAGCGCCGCGTCGTAGTGCAGGCCGGCGTCGGCGAAGCCGTGGCGCGCCCGCTCGTAGACCGTGCGGGCCTCGCCCAGGCGTTGCTCCTCCCGGAGCAGCGAGCCTTCGACCCATTCCCGGCAGAGACGGGAGGTCCGCCCTTCGGCCGGCGGCAGGGCGTCGAACAGCGCCCGCGCCCGCTCCACGTCCCCGGCCCGCAGACGGAAGTAGACGCCGTTCTGGAGCGCCAGTGTGGCGAGCCGGGCAGCCTCCTCCGCGGGGCGTTCCGCGACAGCGAGCTCCGCCATCTCCTCCGCCACCTCCTCGCACTCCCGCGCCGCCTCGCCCGGGCGGTCCAGGGCCTCGAGGACCACGGCACGCTTGAGGCAGGCGCGGGCGACCTCGACCGGCTCCTTGAGCCAGCGGTACAGGCGCTCCACCTCGCCCAGCAGGACGAGCGCCTCCCGGTACCTGTACTGGTCGTTCAGCAGGGAGGCACGGAGCGACAGCACCCGCGCCTCGGCGAGGCCGGAGCCGACGCCGTCGACCAGCCGCTCCTCCGCCAGCAGCAACTCTTCTTCCGCGTCACCGAAGCGGCCGAGGATGCGCAGCGCGTTGGCCAGGTAGGCGTGGGCCTTGGCCTGGAGATCGGCGATCCAGCGCGGATGGTAGTCCTCCGGGTTGAGACGCTCGGCGACCATCACCGCCAGCAGGGAACGGTCGTAGGCCAGGCGAGGGTCGTCCCGCCATGCCCGCCGCGCCACGTCCAGCAACCGCTGGCAGAAGCCCCACTGGCGCAGCGGTAGATCTTCCAGAACGCGGGTGACCTGCTCCTCGAACGTCAGGCTCTGGATCTCCTCGAGCATGCTCTCCGCCCGCGGCAGCTCCAGGGCGACCATCGGATCGAAGTGCTCCAGCTCGTCGACCATGGCGTGGACCAGCTCGAGCGACGCGCAGCACTCCGGACAGACGAGAACCTCGTCCGGGACCAGCTCCTGAGCGACGACCACCTGCCGGCACCGGGGACAGGTGGAGGCGTGCTCGATCCAGGCGCCCAGGTCCTCGCCCCACAGCTCCCGCGCCCTGGCACACCCGGCCAGGATCTCCTGGTGCTCCTCCGGGTCGCCCAGGGCCCGGATCCATTGCGTGACGTTCCAGTGCTCGTGCATTCTTACCCTCCGCTATTTGAGGGCTCAATGTAGCACACTGATGAGATACTTGTAACCTCTGTAGAATACTTTTGTCCCGATCCGGGAGCTTTAGCACACCACGAAGGGTGAATTCAGCCAGGTGCCATGGGCGGCCGGCCGGGGAGCCCCGGCCGGCCCGTGCGGCGCCCCGGCCACGCTTCAGACCGACAGGAGGAGAGCGATGCTCCGCCCCGACGACGACAAGAGCTCGACCCGCGGCATGCCCGGAACGCCATCCGGATCCTGGGCCGGCCCCCGGGCGGTCCCCGAGGGCACCTCGGCCTGGGCGAGCCTGGGGACCAGACGGCACGGGCTGCCGTCCGGGTCCTGGGCCGGTCCCCGGGCGGTGCCGGCCAACCCGCCGGCGACCAGGGTCGCGGCGTGGGCTCCGGCGGGCAGGCCGTTCGGATCCTGGGCGGGGCCGCGCGCCGCGGCTGGTGCGGTGCCGAGGGCGATCGTCAAAGTGGTCACGAAGAGGGCGAAGGCGATCGTGCGCAAGGTGTTCGACATGAGGATCTCTCCTTCGCGGACGGATCGTGCCGTCGGCAGGATGCACGCGGCCGCCCGGTCCGCGAGCAACCACTCTGCCCCACCGCGCCGAGCGGCCGACCACGCCGAACCGGCCGATTCTGCAAGGGTACTGTCGCGTTTTGGCGACCACCGAACATCGTTCGTTCATCGCCGACGATGCCGCAGCGCGGCATCGTCGGCTGTCGGGAGCGGCGGGGTGCACGGGGCCTCTGACGGGCGCTCCACGGGCGGTCGACCAGACCCTGGGCCGGACGTCGTGCCGGGCATCCGGGAGGACGTGCGATGAAGGCCTTCGACCGCCTCGACCGCGCCCTCGTCCTGCTCCGCACCCGCGCCGGTCTCAAACAGCTCGAGCTGGCCAAGCGGGCCGGCGTCACCCCGTCGATGATCTCGGAGTACGAGTCCGGCAAGAAGAGTCCGCACGTGGACACCCTGGACAAGATCCTCGACGTGCTCGAGCTGGACGCCCACGGCCTGGCGGCGGCCCTGCGCACGGCGCAGCAGGAGGCGGCCGAAGCGCGCCTGCGCAAGGCATCCGAGACCGGCACCGGGCCTGACGGCACGCTCCGCGCCCGCAACCGAGCGATGACCGCGCTGGCCGAGATGGGCGCCGCCTTCGACTCCCTCACCCGGGCGATCGAGGATCTGCTCCTGGCTCAAGCCGAAGATTGAGAACCGACAAGAACCCGCGCGGCCTCCTGGCCGCTACCCGCAGCCGCAGTCAACGCAGGCCGCGTCTTCGGTCTCCACCTGCACGGTGCTGTGCTCGATGCCGAACCGCTGCCGCACCACCTCGCGCACGTCGGCGAGCACCGCGTCCCGGTCCCGCCCCGAGGCCTGGACGTGGACCGACAGGCTGTCGAAGCCGCTGGTGATCGTCCAGACGTGGAGATCGTGGAACGCGTCGACCCCCTCGACCGCGCCGATCGCCTCCTCGATCTCCCGGGCGTCGATGTCCCGCGGCGCCGACTCCATGAGCACGTTGACCGCCTCGCGCAGGAGCTCCCAGGCGGACCAGACCACCAGCAGCGCGATCATGACGGAGGCGGCCGGGTCCGCCCAGTCCCACCCGAACGCCCAGATCAGGGCGCCCGCGGCGATCGCCTGGACGCTGCCCAGGGTGTCCGAGATCACGTGCAGCCAGGCGCCGCGCACGTTGAGCGATGCGTCCCGGCCGCCGTGGAGGATCCACAGGCTCGCCACGTTGACCACCAGGCCGCCGGCCGCCACCGCCATCATCGGCTTGCCCAGGACCGGCTCCGGGCTCTGGAAGCGGGCCCAGGCCTCGACCACGATGAAGACGGAGATCGCCACCAGCGTCGCGCCGTTGACCAGCGCCGCCAGGATCTCGGTCCGGTGGTAGCCGAAGGTCCTCTCGGAGGTCCGCGGCCTGGCCGCGATCCACAGGGCGAACAGCGCCAGGCCCAGGGAGCCGGCGTCGGACAGCATGTGGCCGGCGTCCGAGAGCAGGGCCAGGGAGTTGGTCAACCAGCCGCCGACGGCCTCCGCCACCATGTAGAGGAGGACCAGGCCGAGCGTCCAGGTGAGCCGCTTGCGGCTCGCCGTCCGGTGCCCATCGTGGGTGTGGGAGTGGTTGTGCTCGCGGATGCTCATCGCTCGCCTGCGATCTTACGGGGCGGGAGGGCGGGACGGAGCACCCGACGGGGGAGGTACGGGCGGTGGATCGGAAGCGGGAACGGCGACCACCGCGACGCCGGAGCGATAGACGAGCGCGCCGCCCCGGTCCGCCGCCTCCACCATCAGCACGCAGACACCGAGTGCCGCCACCACGACCGCGCCCCGCACCGGCAACCAGCCGATCCGCTCGCTCCGTCGATCGCGCCAGGCGAGGAGCAGGCGCCCGAGCGCCACGACCGCGACCGCGTACAGGAACCAGTGGGCCCAGTCGGAGTGCTCCGCCACCACCGCCCGGAGCGGTTCCGACAGGCCGGAGAGGGACTCCGCCGCCTCCTCGCCGGCCCAGACCGCGGCCCAAGCCGACAGGGCGGCGAGGGCGTAGAGCGCCGCCACCACCCGGTCGACCACCGGGTGCCGCCACCCCAGGGCCACCAGGTCGAAGAGGATCGCCACCGGCAGCAAGGCGATGGGAAAGTGAACCACCGCCGGATGGAGGTTGGGCAAAGCCGAGCTGTTGAGGATCGTTTCGAACACGGGGCGGATCTTACCGCCGCCCGCTGCCCCCCGGGCCCCAAAACCCCGAAGCGGGGGCCCTCGGCGCACGCCGCCGGGATACCCCCGCTTCCTAGCGAACCCTGACAAGGAGGACCGAAAGGAGTCGGGCCGGATCAACTGACTGACCTGACTGACTGGCCCGTACCACCGATCTCCTGACAGGACAAAGGCTACGCCCCACGCACCGCCGCCCAAACACCCAAAAAGGTAGGAAGGCGATCATCAATGGACGGCATTGGGAGCCACGCCGCCACGGGCTGCGGCGTCGGCCGGGTAGCCGGCGCGAGAGCTGGCGGGCAAACCAGTTGACCACGAGGGGCTGGCGTCTGGTGGAGACCCCGAAGCGAGAGCCGCCCTCGAGCGATCGTCGGCGTCAGGGCCTGGGGTCTCGACGGGACCTCGTCGCGAGAGCCGTCAGAGTGCGACAGATCGCTCCACCGCAAGCGATGAACGACTGAGGCGTACCCGAGGTACGCCGCAGGGAGTGAAGAGCGAGGACGGGGCGAGATGGCGTGCTCTGGCGGCTCGTAGCAGAGGTCCCGTCGAGACCCCAGGCCCCAAAAAGACCCCGGGCGGGGACACCGTGGGGACTCGTTCCCCGGGGGCACCCCCGCCCGTCGAACCCTGACAAGGAGAGCCGATGAGGAACGAAGCTTCACGCCTGCGCTCCCGGCCTCCCCTGACGGACCTCAATGTACCGTCGCCGCGACCCACCAACCACACCCAAAAGGGTAGGCTATTCCCTATCCGGTACCCTCGGGGCGCCATGGACGAGCTCATCCGACCCGTCGCCCACGCCGCCGCCCAAGGCATCGTCTGGTTCGCCGACTTCATCTGGGGCGTCCCGCTGCTGGTCCTGATGCTCGGGGGCGGTGCCTTCTTCTTGATCTACTCGCGGCTGATCCCCTACCGCTACTTCCGGCACGCCGGCGAGATCCTCTCGGGCAAGTACGACGATCCGGGGGAGGCCGGCGACATCCCCCACTACCAGGCCCTGTCGAGCGCCCTGTCCGGCACCCTGGGCATGGGCAACGTCGCCGGCGTGGCGGTGGCGATCACCATGGGCGGCCCCGGGGCCATCTTCTGGATGTGGGCGAGCGCCATCCTCGGCGTGGCGACCAAGTTTTTCACCTGCACCCTGTCGATCATGTACCGGGGCAAGGACAGCCTGGGCGAGCTCCAGGGCGGGCCGATGTACGTGATCCGCGAGGGGCTGGGCGGCAAATGGTTGCCGCTGGCCTACTTCTTCTCCGCCGCCGGACTGATCGGCACGCTACCGGTCTTCCAGATCAACCAGCTCACCCAGGCGGTCCGCCAGGTGGTCGCCGAGCCCCGCGGCTGGGTCGGCCCGGACCCGTTCGGCTTCAACCTGCTCTTCGGCTTCGCCGCGGCCGCCTTCGTCGCCGCCGTGATCTTCGGCGGCATCCGCCGGATCGGCCTGGTGGCCTCGCGGCTGGTGCCGTTCATGGTCGGGATGTACGTCCTGATGGTGCTCTACGTGCTGGCGATCTACGTCGACCAGATCCCCGGCCAGCTCCTGGCGATCGTCCAGGACGCTTGGACCGGCCGGGCGGCGGCGGGCGGCGTGCTCGGCGTGATGATCCTCGGCATCCGCCGGGGCGCGTTCTCCAACGAAGCGGGCATCGGCACCGAGGTGATGGCCCACGGCGCGGCCAAAACCTCGGAGCCGGTGCGCGAGGGGATGGTGGCGATGCTCGGCCCGGTGATCGACACCCTGATCGTCTGCACCTGCACGGCCCTGGCGATCCTGATGACCGGCACCTGGCAGAACCGGGGGATCGACGGCGTGACCCTCACCGCGGACGCCTTCGGCATCGCCATGCCGGGCATCGGGCCGTACCTGGTGACGATCGTGGTGACCTTCCTCAGCCTGAGCACGATCTTCACCTACTGGTACTACGGCGCCAAGTGCCTGGGCTTCCTGATCGGCGCCGAGCACCAGCACTGGTACAAATACGCCTACACCGCCCTCATCGTCGTCGGCGCCGTGGTCTCGCTCCAGACCGTGATCAGCCTGATCGACGGCGCCTACGCCCTGATGGCGATCCCGACCATGCTCGCCACCCTGCGCCTATCGCCCCGGGTGATGGCCGCGACGCGAGACTACTTCCGGCGCTACCGGGAGGAGCTCAGAGGCGCGGCCTGAGCGAGGCGCAGCGCACCTCCGCCTACCCGGTGCGAGCCCGGCCGATCGGGCCCGGACCGGGTCTGGACAGCGCGTTGGTCGGAATCTTCCCACCGGAGCGTCCGTTGCACCGGGCGTCCCGGCACCGTCCCCCGCCCGCCCACGCCAACCGAGCCACCCGCGCGGGTATGGTCCGCCCCCATCCCGGAGCGGACACTGAGAATCGGAGCATGCGCGGTGTCCTCGCGCGCCCTCTGCCGCGCATGCTCCATCCGCCCAGCGCACCGACCGTTCTTCGCCGGGACGGACAAAGGAGCCCACGATCCGAGTAGCACCCTATCCAAATCCTGACGCTCTCCCGGAACGCCACCACCCGCCTGCCACCTCCCCCACCTCGCCTGACCGCACCGCCGGCCGGCCCCTGACCCCCGGCCTGCGCCCGGCCCGCTCCCCCCTGAACGATCCCCGCTGGGAGCTCGACGCCTGCGGTGTCGGCTTCGTCGCCGATCTCCACGGCCGCCGTTCCCACGAGATCGTCGAGCAGGGCCTGGAGATCCTGGTCCACCTGACCCACCGGGGCGCCTCGGGCGCCGACGAGACCACCGGCGACGGTGCCGGGCTGCTGCTCCAGATGCCCCACGAGCTGCTCGGCGCCGCGGCCCGGGCCGAGGGGTTCCGGCTGCCGGAGCCGGGAGAGTACGGGGTGGCCATGCTCTTCCTGCCCCGGGACGAGGAGCTCCGGGCGGCCTGCGAGGAGGCCTTCGGCCGGGCGGTCGCCGCGCGCGGCCACGATCTCCTGGGCTGGCGCACGGTGCCGGTCGACGGAGACGCTCTCGGCCGCATCGCCCGGGAGCAGGAGCCGGTGATCCGCCAGGCGTTCATCGGCCGCCGCTCCGGGGACGCCTTGGGCGGATCCGGCGACCCGAACGCCTTCGAGCGCGCCCTCTACGTCACCCGCAAGGCCGTCGAGCGGGCGCTGGTCGCGGCCGGCGCGCGCATCCCGGAGGACGCCTACGTGGTCAGCCTGAGCAGCCGCACTCTGATCTACAAGGGCCTGCTCCTGGCCTGGCAGCTCCCGCGCTACTTCCCGGACCTCATGGACACGCGCATGCGGAGCGCCCTGGCCCTGGTCCACCAGCGCTTCTCCACCAACACCCTGCCCGAGTGGAACCTGGCCCAGCCGTTCCGGTACCTGGCCCACAACGGCGAGATCAACACCCTGCAGGGCAACGCCAACTGGATGCGTGCCCGCGAGGCGCTCCTGGGGGGCGGCGCCTTCGACGGCCCGGGCGACGTCGACCTGCTCAAACCGATCGTCCGGGCCGGCGCCTCGGACTCCGCCTGCTTCGACAACGTCCTCGAGCTGCTGATCCAGGGCGGGCGGTCCCTGCCCCACGCGATCATGATGATGATCCCGGAGGCCTGGGAGCGGGACCCGCGCATGAGCGCCGCGCTCCGGGGGTTCTACGAGTACCACGCCATGCTCATGGAGCCGTGGGACGGACCGGCGTCGATCGCCTTCACCGACGGCCGCACCATCGGCGCCACCCTGGACCGGAACGGCCTGCGCCCGTCGCGCTACGTGGTGACCAAGAACGGCCTGGTGGTCATGGCGAGCGAGGTCGGCGTGCTCGACCTGCCCGCCTCCCACATTGTCCGGAAGGGGCGGCTCCAGCCCGGGCGCCTGTTCGTGGCGGATCTCGCCGAGCACCGCATCCTGGGCGACGCCGAGGTCAAGGAGGCGATCGCGACCTCGAAGCCCTACACCCGCTGGGTCGACGAGCAGAAGGTCCGCCTGGAGGAGCTGCCCGCGCCCGAGGAGGCGAGGAAGCCCGGCCGCGACAACCTGATCCGCCTGGAGCGCCTGTTCGGCTACACCCGCGAGGACGAGACCGTCTTCCTCACCCCCATGGCCCGCACCGGCAAGGAGCCGATCGGCGCCATGGGCGACGACACCCCCCTCGCCGTCCTCTCCCGCCGGCCGAGGCTCCTCTACGATTCGTTCAAGCAGCACTTCGCCCAGGTCTCGAACCCGCCGATCGACGCCATCCGCGAGGAGCTGGTGACCAGCCTGGTGACCATGGTCGGCGCCGAGGGCGACCTGCTCGACGAGACCCCGGAGCAGGCCCACCTGCTGGAGCTGCCCCATCCGATCCTGACCAACAGCCAGCTCGCCAAGCTCCGGGAGGTGGAGTCCGGCAGCTTCCGCTCGATCACCCTGCCGGCGCTGTGGACGCCGCCCGATGGGCCCGACGGCCCGGACGGGGCGGACGGAGCGCCCTCGGCCGTCGAGGTGCTCGAGGCGGCGGTGGAAGAACTTTGCCGCCGGGCCGAGGCGGCGGTCCGCGACGGCCGCACCGTCTTGATCCTCTCCGACCGCCTGTCGCTCGGCCAGTCAGAGGCGGGCACCCCGGGCGGGGTCGAGCGCGCGGCCCTGGCCCCGATCCCGGCGCTCCTGGCGACCGGCGCGGTCCACCACCACCTGATCCGGGCCGGGCTGCGCAAGCGCTGCGGGCTGGTCGTCGAGTCGGGCGAGCCGCGGGAGAGCCACCACTTCGCCCTGCTCCTGGGCTACGGCGCCCACGCGGTCAATCCCTATCTGGTGTTCGACATCCTGGTCGAGATGGTCGACGACTGCCGGCTGCGCGACCCGGAGGACCCGGCGGGCCCCGACCGATCGTCCGGCGCGATCGACTACACGACCGCTCGCGACAACTACATCCGGGCGGCGTCGAAGAGCCTCTTGAAAGTGCTCTCGAAGATGGGCATCTCGACCCTCCAGAGCTACCACGGCGCCCAGATCTTCGAGGCGATCGGCCTCGATCGGGAGCTGGTCGCGCGCTACTTCACGGGCACGCCGAGCAACCTCGGCGGCGCCGGCCTGGAGGCGATCGCCGAGGCTTCGCTCCACCGCCACCGGAGCGCCCACCCGGAGCGCTACGCTCCGCCACCCCGGCTCGACAGCGGCGGCGAGTACGCCTGGCGCGCCGAAGGAGAGGAGCACGTCTGGACGCCACTGGCGATCGCCTACCTCCAGAAGGCGGTGCGCGAGGACGACGCGCAGGCCTACGCCCGGTTCGCCGACGCGGTGGCCGAGGCCGACGGCCGCCGGCTGACCCTGCGCGGGCTGCTCGCGTTCAAGGACGGCCGCCGGCCGGTGCCGCTCGACGAGGTGGAGCCGGAGGAGGCGATCCTCGCCCGGTTCAAGACCGGCGCCATGAGCCTGGGCTCGATCTCGGCCGAGACCCACGAGACCCTGGCCATCGCCATGAACCGCCTGGGCGGGCGCTCGAACACAGGCGAGGGCGGCGAGGACGAGCGCCGGTTCACCCCGGACGCCTCGGGAGACAGCCGCCGGAGCTCCATCAAACAGGTCGCCTCGGGCCGCTTCGGCGTCACCGCCACCTACCTCGCCAACGCCGACGAGATCCAGATCAAGATGGCCCAGGGCGCCAAACCGGGCGAGGGCGGCCAGCTCCCGGGGCCGAAGGTGTCGGTGGAGATCGCCGCGGTGCGCCACTCGACGCCGGGCGTCGGCCTGATCTCGCCGCCGCCGCACCACGACATCTACTCGATCGAGGACCTGGCCCAGCTCATCTTCGACTTGAAGAACGCCAACCCGCGGGCGCGGATCAACGTCAAGCTGGTCGCCCGGGCCGGCGTCGGGACCATCGCCGCCGGCGTCGCCAAGGGTCACGCCGACGTGGTGCTCATCGCCGGCGACTCCGGCGGCACCGGCGCCTCCCCCTGGTCGAGCATCAAGCACGCCGGCATCCCGTGGGAGATCGGCCTGGCCGAGACCCACCAGGTGCTCGTGGACACCGGGCTCAGGAGCCGCATCGTGGTCGAGACCGACGGCGGCTTGAAGACCGGCCGGGACGTGGTCGTCGCCGCCCTGCTCGGCGCCGAGGAGTTCGGCTTCTCCACCGCGCCGCTCATCTCCCTGGGCTGCATCTACCTGCGCAAGTGCCACCTCAACACCTGCTCGGTGGGGATCGCCACCCAGCGCTCCGAGCTGCGCAAGAAGTTCGCCGGCCGGCCGGAGCACGTGGAGCGCTACTTCCGGTTCATCGCCCGGGAGGTGCGCGAGCTGATGGCCGGGCTCGGCTTCCGGACGATCGACGAAATGATCGGCCGGGCCGATCGGCTCGAAGCGTTCGCCGGCGATGGAGGCCTCCCGGGACAGGGACCGGAGACCCTGGACCTCTCCCCGCTGCTCGCGAGCCGCCGCAAGGAGCTCGCGCCGACCGACCTCTACTGCACCATCCCCCAGCACCACGGCCTCGACGGTCAGCTCGACCACGAGCTGATCCGCATGGCGCTGCCGGCGATCGAGGACGGCCTGCCGGTCACCGGCGAGCTGCCGATCCGGAACGCCCACCGCACGGTCGGCACCATGCTGAGCCACGAGATCGTCCGGCGCCACGGCAGCGCGGGGCTGCCGCCCGGAACGATCCACTTCCGCTTCCGCGGCTCGGCCGGCCAGAGCTTCGGCGCCTTCCTCGCCCGGGGCGTGCGCCTCGACCTCCAGGGTGACGCCAACGACTACCTGGGCAAGGGACTGTCCGGCGGCGAGCTGGTCCTCTACCCACCGCCCGAGGCCGGCTTCGTGGCCGAGGAGAACATCATCGCCGGCAATGTCTCGTTCTACGGCGCCACCGGCGGCGCCGCCTACCTGCGCGGCATGGCGGGCGAGCGCTTCTGCGTGAGGAACAGCGGCCTCTCCGCGGTGGTCGAAGGCGTCGGCGACCACGGCTGCGAGTACATGACCGGCGGCCGGGTCGTGGTGCTGGGCGCCATCGGCCGGAACTTCGCCGCCGGCATGAGCGGCGGCATCGCCTACGTGCTGGCCGACGCCGCCGGCCACCAGAGCCGGGAGGATGCGGCCCGGCTGGTCAACCCCGAGATGGTCGAGCTCGAGACGCTCGGCGAGGAGTCCGAGATCGAAGAGATCCGCCAGATGATCGCGGCCCACCGGGAGCGCACCGGCAGCACGGTCGCGGCCGGAGTCCTCGACGAGTGGACCCAGGCCGTGCCCCGGTTCCTGAAGGTGATGCCCGTCGACTACAAGGAAGCGCTCGCCACCGGCAGCGCCCACCGGGAGGAGTGACATGGGTAAGCCGACAGGATTCTTGGAGTACGCCCGCCGCGGCATCCCCGCGCGGCCCCGGGACGAGCGCAAGGCCGACTGGCGCGAGGTCTACACCGGCCGGCCCGCCGGCGAGGTCGCCACCCAGGGGGCGCGGTGCATGGACTGCGGCATCCCGTTCTGCCAGAGCCCGGCCGGCTGCCCGCTGGGCAACCTGATCCCGGAGTGGAACGACCTGGTCTACCGCGGTGACTGGCGGGAGGCGATCGACCGTCTCCACGCCACCAACAACTTCCCGGAGATCACCGGCCGGGTCTGCCCCGCCCCGTGCGAAGAGGCCTGCACCTTGAACGTCAACGAGGACCCGGTGTCGATCAAGCTGCTGGAGAGGTCGATCGCCGACCGGGCGTTCGCGGAGAAGTGGGTCGTGCCCCGGCCGGCGCGCACCCGGACCGGCCGGCGGGTCGCTGTCGTCGGCAGCGGCCCGGCCGGGATGGCCGGCGCCCAGCAGCTCGCCCGCGGCGGCCACGACGTGACGCTCTTCGAGCGCGCCGACCGCATCGGCGGGCTGCTCCGCTACGGCATCCCCGACTTCAAGATGGACAAGGGGGTACTGGATCGCCGGGCCGAGCAGATGGAGGCCGAGGGCGTCACCCTCCGCACCGGCTGCCACGTCGGTGTCGACGTCCCCGCCCGCGAGCTCGTCGACGGCTTCGACGCGGTGCTTCTCGCCTGCGGCTGTGAGGAGCCCCGGGACCTGCCGATCGAGGGCCGGGAGCTCGCCGGCGTCCACTTCGCCCTCGACTTCCTGATCCAGCAGAACCGGCGGCTCGCCGGCGACGTGATCGACCCGGCGGAAGAGATCCTGGCGACGGGCAAGCGGGTCGTCGTCCTGGGCGGCGGCGACACTGGCTCGGACTGCGTCGGCACGAGCCTGCGCCAGGGGGCCGCCTCGGTTCTCAACCTCGAGCTGCTGCCGAAGCCTCCGGAGACCCGGGGCCCCCAGCCGCCCTGGCCCTGGTGGCCGGACAAGCTGATCACCAGCCACGCCCACGAGGAGGGCGGCGTGCGCCGCTGGTCGGTGATGACGAAACGGTTCCTCGGCGACGGGGACCGCGAGAGCGCGAGTGGCGGCCGCCTGCGAGGCCTCGAAGCGGTCGAGGTCGCCTGGGGCCGCGACCCGGAGACCGGCCGGCCAGTGATGCAAGAAGAGATCGAAGAGACCCGCTTCACCCTCGAGTGCGACCTGGTCATCCTCGCCCTGGGCTACGTCCATCCCGTGCGCGAAGGCCTGCTCGCCCAGCTCGAGGCCGACGGGCTCCGCCTCACCGGGCGGGGGCACGTCGCCACCGGCCGCGCCTGGCAGACCAGCCTGGACAAGGTCTTCTGCGCCGGCGACATGACCCGGGGCCAGTCCCTGGTCGTCCACGCCATCGCCGATGGCCGCCGCGCCGCCCGCGCCGTCGACGAGTACCTCATGGGCGCCTCCGAGCTGCCGGCCGGCCCGGCCCGCGACCTGCCCGACATGCTCGCCGGCGGTGGCTGAAGTCGAAGCTCTGCCGCCCGGTCCGATCGACCGGTGAGATCGAGGGGGGCGAGGTTTGCCGGGGGGACCAAGTAAAACGGCCCGGGCTCGCGAACCGCGCGAACCCGGGCCGGAAAGAACGACTACGACGTCAGGTCAGTTGCAGGCCGTGACCGTGACGTTGTCGAGGAACCAACCGTCGTAGGTGACGGAGCAGTCGGTGATGCCGGTGAAGGCGATGTAGAGCGTCCGGCCGCTGCAGCCGCCGGTGCCACCGGTGACGAGGTTGCAGGCCGCGTCCAGGTCGATCTCGGTCGACACGAAGGACGACTGGGTGCCGGTGAAGATCGGCAGCCCGGCCGAGCCGGTCGGCTCGCAGGCGGCGGCGACGGTGCCGTTGTAGCTCGCACCGCTGATGATGTCCGCCGCCGGAACCACCGTGTAGTTCGAACCGTTCAGCGACAGGGCCACGAGGCCGCCGTCGTAGTTGGTCTCGAACTGCCGGCGGTGGTCGAACGTCAGACGCGTGTCCGTCGCTCCAGTGGGCACGGCGATGCCGTTGCCGTTGCCCGGCTCGGCGAAGATGAACCGGTTGCTGCTGTAGTTCCGGGTGCAGCTCGTCCCGCCGAAGCGGAAGATGTTCGGCGAGCTCGCCGCGGTGCAGCTCTGGACACCGCGCCAGACGTTGGTGCTCGAACCGTCGAACGTGCCGCGGTACCAGTCGGACAGGCCCGAGGTCGAATCGAAGTTGTTCGAGTACAGAGTCGTCGTGGTGCAGGTGCCGGTGGTGCACGCGGAGGTGTCGTAGGTGCAGGTGCTGGAGCACGAGAGCGTGCCGCCGCTGAAGCCGAGGCTCGTGCAGCTGGCGCCGCCTAGGTTCGTGCCGTCGCAGTCCTCACCCGTCTCGATCACGCCGTTGCCACACACCGGGCCGGTGTTGTTGGTGCACCCGGAGGTGTCGTAGCTCTGGCAGTCGCTGGCGCAGCCGAGGGTGCCGCCGGTGAAGCCGAAGTTGGTGCAGGAGAGGCCGTTCAGGTCGGTGCCGTCGCAGGTCTCGCCCGTCTCGGTCGTGTTGTTGCCGCAGACCGGGCCGCCCGTGCCGCACTCGAAGTCGACCGTCGAGAAGCCCACGTTCTCGGCCTGGCTCTCGGTGCTCGAGCCCGGGTAGAAGTGGCGGGTGTCGGTCCAGGCCAGGTAGGCCTTGCAGTTCTGGGCGTCGAGGCCCAGGTACTCACCGTACTGGTTCGGGTTGGCGTTCCCGTTGTCGCTGGTGTTCTCGTCCGAGTAGGAGATCGAGCTGTTGTTGAACTCGGAGCTCGCCGACGACACCTTGACGTTGGCCTGGAAGGTCTGGCCGCAGTCGGTCGACCGCGCGGTGTAGAAGTCGACCTTCCGATTGTTGCTGTCGTTGCGGGCATCGTGCCACGCAACCACCACCTGGCCGTTCGACTGGTCGACGACCAAGAACGGATGGAACTGTGTGCGGCTGGTCGAGTCGTCGTTCACCTTGACCGGCGCCGACCAGGAGGCACCGCCGTTGGTCGACCGCGACACGTAGATGTCGGCGGTGGCGGCGGTCGAAGAGGTGTCACCGAACGTGGCGTAGACCGTGCCGTCACAGGCGCCGCCCGAGTTGTCCACGTCGACCGCACCGAACGGGCCGATGCCGCGGTTGTCCTGGACGCCCGGCGTGCTGTCGGTGGAGAACGCCACCAGGTTGGAGTTGTTGACCAGCACCGGGGTCGACCAGGAGGCACCACCGTTGGTCGAGTGCGTGGCGTACATGCGCTCGGCTGTGCAGTTGGTGCCGCAGGTCAGCGTGTCGAAGACGATGTGCACGGTGCCGTTCTTCTCGATCGCCAGGTCGCAGCCCAGGTCGTAGGTGCCGCTCGTCGCCGTCGGCACGTCGACCTCGGTCCAGGAGGAGCCGCCGTTGGTCGAGTAGGCCATCTTCTCGTTGTTGTCCCGGTCCCAGCAGGTGTACTGGCGGCCGTAGTAGGGGCTCGAAGAGTTGTTGTCGATGGCGAAGAAGTTCTTGTCCTCGAAGGTCGAGGCGCCCCAACTGTTCTTGACCACGCCCTGGCCGCTCCAGGTGGCGCCACCGTTGGTCGACTTGGCGACCACCATGGCGACGTAGTTGTTGTTGCCGATGGCGCAGATCAGCATGTGGTTGATATAGACGTTGTTGCTGTCGTCCCAGGAGAGCGCCGGGTCCGAGCCGTAGACCGTGCCGGAGCAGCTCAGGCCGGAGTAGGCGCTCTGGCCCGGGGCGCAGGTGTAGCCCCAGGTGGCCCCGCCGTCGGAGGAGTAGAAGATTGCCTGGATGCCGCCGGCGCAGGCTCCGCCCATGGTGTCCCAGGTGTTGGCCGCGGCCACGATCTGGTTCGGGTTGTTCGGGTTCACGGACACCTGGATCTCGCCCTGGAAGGTCTCGGGCGCCGGGCTGAACGTCGATGCCACGTTGCGGTTGGTGCCGATCGTGGTGCGGGTCGCCAGGCCGTTGGCGTCCGCGTCACCGGACGTGTCGATCGGCCAGCCGGCCATGATGCTGTCGACGTAGGTGTCACCGTAGGTTGCGCGCGCCTGTGCCTCGTGGAGCTCGATCCAGCGCTTGTGCCACTCGAACATGAAGCGCGGAACCGCGACCTCGTAGTGGCGGGTCTGCATGTCGATCTGCAGGTACTCAAGGGGAGAGATCGGCATGAAGGCCAGGTACTTGTCCACGACCTCCGGCCGATTCATGTTCTCGGCGAGCTGCTTCTGGAACGCCTGGAACGTCGCGCTGGTCTGCAGCTTCAGGTACTCCGGCTTGAGCTGCACGCGGACCGTGGCCTTCGAGCTCGGCGCGGCGCCCTCGGGGCGTGCCTCAGGAACTGCCGTGAGCGTGATGGGACCAGAGCGGACAACCTGCATGGGCACCTTCGTCGGGGCCTTCTGGGCCGCCGCCGGACCGGCGGCGAGTGCGACCACCGCCGCCAAACCGAGGCAGAGGCCGAAGATGCGGGGGGCAACCTTGCTCATTCATTTCCTCCTTGCCAGCGAAAAGCTGACCAGTCTATCAATTGCTAATGAACGGAGACACGCGCCCCCATTCACCGCAAGAAACCCCACGGTGTCTCAAGCCCGCAGGCCGCCACCTCGAGAGGGCTACAGAGCCTGGTCCACCGGCGGCGCCGATCGATGCGCGCAGGGCGGATCATCGATCGGGGCGCGACGGTCTGCCGGCCCTACGACCTGCTTCAGGTGCTCGTCTAGTTGTAGGCGAACGGATCGCGACGGGACCGTTCTGACCCAGATGAAGATGTGAGCGCCAAGCCTTACGGAAAGAGTAGGTGCTCTTCGTCGTGAGAACGGGACAGACGTCCGGCAGAGGGTCGAAACGGCGGGCTCGCCCCGGCGGTGGCACCGGGGCGAGCGACACTTTCAGGCGGCCCGGCTCCTAGGAGTCTGCGCGGCAGGACCGCGTGACCGCGTTGCGAGCGCCGCAGGTTCGGATGCAAGGCGCTCGCGACGCAGGCGATGCGGTGGCATCGTTGAGGAGCGACAACGCAGCAGACGAGCCTGCGCCGTCGCAACCCATAGGGCGCACGGGGGTTACGGGCATCTCCTTCGTTGCTCCTCGTCGACGATGCTTTCGCATCGCCTCCTCGTCGCGCCTCGGATCTGCACGCGTAAGACCCGTGCGCGCGGCCGCGCGGTCCTGCCGCGCAGACTCCTAGCCTGCACGATTCATGAGCCACCTACTGCGAGCGGCAATTGCACGCGATCTCAGGGCGTACTCGCTCTTTGCTCCTCGACGTACCGTACAGTACGCCTGCGTCGCGCATCGCTGTGTGCGCCCTGATCTCACGCGCACTTGCCGCTCTCGCTACGGCGTCGCAGGAATAGTGCAGGCCTAGGCCATCGCCGGCTCGAAGCTCGCCGGCAGCATGTCCATCAGGCTCTTGACCGAGTCCGCACTGGCATGGAGCGCGGTGCGTTCCTCGGGCGTGAGCTCGATCTCGAACACCTTCTCCACCCCGCGGCGGCCGAGCTGGACCGGCACGCCGACGTAGGTGTCGCGGATGCCGTACTCACCCTGGAGGTAGGTGGCGCAGGGCAGGATCTTGTGCTTGTCCCTGAGGATCGCCTCGGCCATCTCCGCCACGGCCAGGCCGGGCGCGTAGTAGGCGGAGCCGCTCTTGAGCAGCGAGACGATCTCGCCGCCACCCTTCCGGGTGCGCTCCACCAGCGCGTCGACCCGATCGGCCGGCAGCAGCTCGGTGATCGGTACGCCGGCCACCGTCGAGTAGCGCGGCAGCGGCACCATCGAGTCACCGTGGCCGCCGAGCACGAAGGCGTGGGTGTCCTCCACGGAGACGCCCAGCTCCATGGCCATGAAGGCGCGCATCCTGGCGGAGTCGAGGACGCCGGCCATGCCGAGGACCCGCTCGCGCGGGAAGCCGGAGACCCGGCGTGCCACCTCGCACATGGCGTCGAGCGGGTTGGTCACCAGGATCAGGATGGCGTCCGGCGACACCTGGCTCGCCCGGCGCACGCAGTCGGCGACGATCTCGGTGTTCTTGTTCAGCAGGTCGTCCCGGCTCATGCCGGGCTTGCGCGGCAGGCCGGCGGTCATGACGACCAGGTCGGAGCCCGCGGTGTCGGCGTAGTCGTTGGTGCCGTGGACGCGCGCGTCGAAGCCGAAGATCGGCGCCGATTGGTAAGCGTCCAGGGCCTTCCCCTGGGGCATGCCCTCGATGACGTCCAGGAGCACCACGTCTCCCAGCTCCATCCGGGCACAGTTGTATGCGACGGTCTCGCCCACGTGACCGGCGCCGATGACGGTGATCTTGTTCCTCATGTCGCCTCCTCTGGGGAGGAAGGCGCTCGTCTCGGTCGGTCCCCGCCCGGCCGCGGGGCGAGCGCACACGGGTCCGTTTCCATCCTGACAGCGAGCGCCGCGCGAGGCCACACCCCGCGGGGTGGCCGGCGCTGCTCGTTCTTGCTTCCTCTCCGGGTGCTTGTCCCGGATCGCGCAGTGCGTGCACATTGCACGTATACGTATCGTCGGAATCATTCAAGGTTGAAACACAAGGGAGCCCTCCCCATGACACGTCCTGCCACGATCCTGACCTGCGCCGCCCTGCTCGCCCTGTCCCTGGCCCCGATGGCCCGGGCGGCGCAAGCCACCGCCAACGAGACCCTGTCCGTCGACGCCGCCACGTTCTCGCCGATCGACCGCCTGGTGCTCGATCCGACCCAGAACGCGCTCCTCACCTCGAGCCCCCCCGCGTGCGCGCAAGAGGACCTGAGGGCCACCAACTTCAACTACGGGCCGGATCTCCAGGGATGCAAGGACTACTGCGCCGCCAACGGCTGGACCTACTACGACTACTGGTACGTCGGCCGGGGCCTCTACGGCTGCTTCTGCTGCGCCGGCTGACGCCGCGACAGAAGCCCTCAGTCGCGACGTAGCGCCACCGCCGGATCGACACCGGCGGCGCGGCGCGCCGGCAGCAGGGCGGCGACCAGGCCGGTCGACAGCAACACGGCGATGATCGCGCCGAAGATCGCCGGGTCCCACGGCTCGACCCCGAAGAGCAGGATCTGGATTCCGCGGGCCAGCGCCAGCGCCAGGCCGGTCCCCAGGACCGTGCCGAGCGCGAGCTGCAGCGCGCCCTGGCGCACCATCAACCGCAGGATCCGGCCGCTGTTGGCTCCGAGCGCCATGCGGATGCCCACCTCGTGGGTCCGCCGCTGCACGGAGAACGCCATCACTCCGTAGAGACCGATCACCGCCAGCAGCAGGCCGGAGACGCCGAAGACGGCGAAGATCGCACCGAAGACGTCGACGAACCAGTTCTGCTGGTGCACGGCCGCGGTCAGGGTGCGAGCCCAGTAGATCGGCAGGTAGGGATCGAGCGTGGTGACCGCCTCGCGCACGGCCGGCGTCAGGGCCATCGGATCGCCCTCGGTGCGGGCGACCAGCGAGGCGAAGCGGATCTCGCTCTGGGCGAGCGGCAGGTAGATCCCCTCCGGGTCCTCTTTGCGGGGCCCGCCCAGGTCCATGTCCGGCACCACGCCGACGATCGTCCGCCAGGGCTCCCCTTCTTCCGCCCGCCCCAGGCGCACCTGGCGCCCGACCGGGTCTTCGCCCGGGAAGTAGCGCTCGGCGAAGGGACGGTTGACCAGGGCCACGGGCTGGCTGCCGGCCCGGTCGTGGTCGGTGAAGAGCCGTCCGGAGAGGGGCTGGACCTCGAACGCCGCGAAGAAACCGGGGCTCACCGTCACGCTGCGGGCACGGGGCAGGTCGGCGTCCTCCGCCGAGATGCTGCGCAAGGTGAAGCGATCCCGGCCGGCGCCGAGGATCGGTAGAGAATCGGCCAGCCCGACCGCCCGGACCTCCGGGCGCGCCGCCACCCGGTTGCGCAGATCCTCGAAGAAGCGGACCCGGTCCTCCGGCGTCGGGTAGTCGCTCTCGAACAGGCCGATCCGGGCGGTGAACAGGCCGTCGACCGGGAAGCCGTAATCGTGGGTTCGGAGCTCATAGACGCTCTTGACCATCAGGCCGGTCGCCACCAGCAGCCCGCAGGAGAGGGCGATCTCCGCCACCACGAGCGTCCGAGCCAGCCGTCCCATGTGGAAGCTCGACGCCCCGCGGCTCTCGTCCTTGAGCACCTCCCCGACCCGGGCGCCCGAGGCCTGGAGCGCCGGCAGCAGGCCGGAGAGCAGGGTCGCCAGGGCGGTCAAGCCGACGACGAAGACGGCGACCCGCTGGTCGATGCCGAACGACAGCCAGTACGGCGGGTCGGTGGCCTGGAGCGCATGGTCGAACATGCGCACCCCGACGGCGGCCAGGATCAACCCCAGCACCGCGCCCGCCGCCGCCAGGATCGCCGCCTCGCCGAGGACGCTGAGAATCACCCGCAGCCGGCCTGCGCCCAGCGCCGAGCGGACGGCGACCTCGCGGCTGCGCAGGGCGGTGCGGGCGAGCAGCAGGTTGGCGACGTTGGCGCAGGCGATGAGCAGCACGCCCAAGACCGCGACCAGCATGGTGTAGAGCAGGTTGATGGCCTCCTCGCCGATGAACTCCTCGGTGTACGGCTTGACCACCGCGCCGACTCCCTCGTTGGTCTCCGGATAGGCCTGGGCCAGGCGGCGGGCGATCGACGACATCTCGACCTGCGCCTGGTCGGCGGTCACACCCGGCACCAGCCTGCCGAACACTTCCAGGGTCTGGCCCTCGCCGCGGCGCGGCCGGTCCGCGTCCCAGCGCAGGGGCAGCCAGAGGTCCTGGTCGACCGGGAACCGGAAGCCTTTCGGCATCACGCCGATCACCACGGTCGGCTCACCGTTGATCCGCACCGTCCGCCCGATGACGCCCGGGTCGGAGCGAAAGCGGTCGCGCCACACCTTGTGGCCCAGGATCACCGTCGCCGGCGCGCCGGGACCGTCCTCGCCGGCGCCGAAGGTGCGCCCCAGGGCCGCATCCTGGCGCAGCATGGCGAAGGCGTTGGCAGTGATGAACGCCCCGTCGTAGCGCTCCGGGCTGGCGTCGTCACCGGCCAGGTTCGCGGTCCCGTCGTAGAACGCGGCCAGGCCCTCGAACGACGACTGCTGCCGGCGCCAGTCGAGGAAGTCGTCGATCGTCACCTCCATGCTGTCGATGTCCTCGGACGGCTTGTTGCACTCCAGGTGGAGCAGCCGGTCGGCCTGTTCGAACGGCAGGTCTCGCAGCGCACCGTGGACGATGCTGTACATGGCGGTGGTCAGGCCGATCCCGAGGGTCAGGGCGAGGATCGCGATCGCGGTGAGGCCGGGGCTCCGGCGCAGGGTGCGGATGCTCAAGCGTAGCGGCTGGATCAGGTCGGCCATCGGAGCTCCTCCGGGGGGCGTGAGGCGTCAGGGGTGGCGTCGAGACCCTCCTACGGCTCCGGTCCCCGGATCGTTTCAGCTCCGCGTGCCGCACGCTCCCTACTGGGGGAACCCCTCGCGGTCGAACAGGCCGGGCAGCACGTCGTGCCCCGGCGCCGCCCCATCCAGGTGGTAGTGGCGCAGCCGGCCGGTGGCGGTCCGCTGGATCCAGACGTCGACCGCCGAGGTGGTGAGCTTGACCATGGTCGGCCAGAGGTAGCCGTTCGCCTTCGGCCCGACGATGCGCACGAAGACCTCGCTCCGCCCAGGCACGGCGCCGCTCACGCACAGGGTCTCCGGCAGACACGCGCTCTCCCGCCGGGTCGGTACCGGCTGGCCGTCCGACGGCACGATCCGGACCCAGAAGCGGAAGCCGGGGAAGGCCGGCGTGGTCATCGGCTCGCCCGGCGGCGGCGCGTTCTCCGGCGGGTAGACGGTGTCGTCCAGGGAGCGCGCCCAGGCGCCGGCATCGGTCGAGGCGAAGAGCACCCGCGGCCCCTGCGCCGGCAGGACCACGCCCCGGGTCCAGATGGTGGCGAGCAGGCCGTCAGAGAAGGGCGACCAGGTCTTGCCGCCGTCGGTGCTGCGCTCGGGCCCGTCGAAACGGGCGCGGTAGCGCACGCCCGGCGCCACCGGATCGGCGACCTCTTCGGCCGCCCGCCCCTCCTCCGGCCGCGCCCCCAGGGGCTCGAACGGCGTCACCAGGTAGGGCACGAAGTTGGCCCCGCCGTCGGTGCTCCGGTCGATGTCGCCGTCGCGGATCGTGTAGAGCCTGGACGGGTTCCGGGGATCGATGAACACCTGCCGGTCCCCCTCCGGCCGCTCCTCGACGTAGGAGTCGAGCTTCTGCCAACTGTTGCCGCCGTCGTAGGTCACGTAGAGCACCGGGACCAGGGGTGGTGGCGGGCAAAAGCCGGTGCAGGGGCTGTCGGCCTCCTCCTCGTTCCAGACGAACAGGGTCTTGGAGGAGCCGGTCGGTGCCAGACGGCCGATCGGGCCCGGCAGCCGGCGGAGCCAGACCGACCAGGTGGAGCCGTCGTCGGTGCTGCGGTAAGCGGTCTCCTGGATCCGCATGGAGAGCGGCCCGGCGCTCCCGGACCGTCCCCGCGGGTCCCAGTGGAGCGCGCCGACGAGCTGGGCATCGGGGCCGCCCAGGACCGGCAACCCGCTGCCGACCTTCTTCCACGTGGCGCCGGCGTCGGTGCTCCGGAAGAGCAGCACCCGCGAGGGCTCGCCGCCGTGGGGAGCGAACTGGACGCTGGCGAAGAGGAACCGGGGCCGGGTCGGATCGAGCCAGACATCGCGAACCAGGCGGAGCCCGCCGTCGCCGGCCCCCGGGTCGAAGCGCCCCTGAAGGCCCTGCCACGTCAGCCCCCAGTCGGCGGAGGCGAACAGGCTGCCGGCCCTCCCGAGGGCGTAGAGGTGCCCGGTGCCGCGCGGATCGATCACCAGGCCCCTCGTGCCGGGCCCGACGGTGGAACCGGGCGACAGCGGCCGCGCCGACAGACCGGCGCTCGACGGCCGCCAGCTGGCGCCGCCGTCCTCGGACCGGAAGACGCCGTCGATCCGGAAGCCGACCAGCACCCGGCCGGCCGTGAAGGGGTCCGCCGCAAGGGCGTCGGACTCCTGGCCGCTCACCCCTTCCGTCACCTTGCTCCACGTGGCGCCGCCGTCGGCCGAGTGGAAGAGGTCGGTCCGGCCCGCGGCGACGATCGCCGGCGCCGCTCCCGCCCCGTCGCCCTCCACGACCGCCAGCGCCCGCGGCCGCCACGCGCTGCGCTCTCCCACGTCGCGCAGATCCTCCCCGGTCGGGCTCCAGGTCGCGCCCCCGTCGGTGCTGACCGAGACGCCGGCGTAGGCCGGGTCCTCGGTCAGGGCGTAGACCGTCGACGGGTCGGTGCGGGAGTAGACGACGTCGACCGTGGCCGGGTCGCTCCTGGCCTGTCCCAGGCCGGTGTCAGAAAGGGTCCAGTGGAGGCCGCTGTCGGTGGTCTTGTAGACCGTGCCGACACCGGCGAGAACAGTGTTCGGATCGCTCGGGTGGACCGCCAGCGCCGGCACGTTGCCATCCGGAAGACCGCGGGAGGCCCGGCGCCAGCTCGCCCCCCCATCGACGCTCCTCCAGACCCCCCGGCTGGTCCCCGCGTAGAGCGTGTCGGGAGCCGACGGCGCGATGGCGAGCGCGTAGACCTGGAAGCCGCGAAGGCTCGGCAAGCCCTCGTTGCTCGCCGCCCAGGTCGCGCCCCGGTCGTGGCTGACCAGGATCCCGTCCGAGGTGACGGCGTAGACGGTGTCCGGATCGCTCGGGTGAGCCGCCAGGTCGAACACCGTGTCCTCGACCCCCTGGCGGGCGGGCTCCCAGGTGGCGCCGCCGTCCTCGCTGCGGAAGATGCCGCCCGCGTCCAGCCCCGCGAAGACCAGGCCGGGCTGGGCGGTGCTCGCTTCGAGCACGCTGACGTCGCCGCCGTCGGGTCCGAGCCGGGTCCACTCCGACAGCCCTCGCGATGGGGTAGCAGCAAGAAGGAGCAGGACGACAGCCGCCGTCCACAGGATGAAGAATTTCGGCGGCAACACCGCGCGGTATCTGCTCATTCGGTCCTCCCGGGCAGCGCCCCCGCCTGCCGGTGGTCGCCGGAAGGAGCCGGAGGTGCACGGGTTGGTCGTGGTGGTCGACGTCTCGAATATGCTACAACACCATTGACGAGCCGTCAACCACCACACCTCCCGACGCGCCCGGCCTGGCCGCGCCGGCGCCGGCGGAGGCGCGGAAGAAGCGAGGAGCGTCCGTCCGAGCTCCCCGCCTCCCTCCGTCAGCGGTCGATCGAAGTCCGACCGCTCGGCGGACTCTGACCGTCGAGACCGGGGTGGGTGTAGAGCTCCACCGCCTCGGTGCTCAGGCGGTGGCGGTACTCGGCGTCCGAGATCTGGTTGTGCCAGGCGCCTGCGGCGCGGGCGCCCAGATACCCGGCCAGGAAGAGGGCGAGGATCGCGGCGGCGTAGGCCGGAACCGGCACGCGACGGCGCACCGACGGGCCGATCCCCAGGGCGTCCTGGACCGGGCACGCGGCGACGCAGTCCAGGCAGCCGGTGCACTCCGAGCTGGTGATCGCCGTCTTGCGCGAGACGGGCAGACGGGCGCCGCACGCCTTGTCGCACAGCTTGCAGTCGATGCAGCTCACCGGGTCGCGGCGGACCTTCATCGGCGAAAGCCAGGAGACCAGACCGAGGAGGGCGCCGTAGGGGCACAAGTACCGGCACCAGAAGCCCTTCCAGAGGACCGACGCGATCACCAGCAGGCCGACGACGCCGGCGGCGAAGCCGGAGAGCTGGACGAAGAACAGACCCATGCGGACGTCGGAGAGCCGGTAGTAGGGAGACTCGATGAACGCCCGCACCGCGGCCGGCGGCATGCGCACGATCGCCCAGAGGAAGAAGCCCAGCAGCAGGTACTTGAGACCGCGGAGCGGCACGTCCAGCCAGCGCCAGATGCGGAAGGTGCGGCCGAAGAAGAAGCGCCCCACCCGCGCTGACAGGTCCGACAGAAAGCCGACCGGGCAGACCCACGAGCAGAAGCTCTTGCGCGCCACCAGGGCGATGGCCGCGAACACCAGCAGCAACACCGTCGCCGCCGGGTGGATCACGTTCAGGGTCCCCTGATAGACCCAGTCGAACGCCCCGAGCAGACCGCCGATCGGCAGGAACCCCTCGACCCCCGGCGGGCGCGCCGGCAGCACCGTGGCACCCGCCTTGGCCGCCGTCACGAAGCGGGCGAGCTGGATGCCGAGAGCGATGCAGAGCAACGTGAAGCCGCTCTGGACGAAGATCCGGAGGCGGAAGGACCGATGAGCCTTGCGCCCGACGCGGCCGGACAGGTAGGCGCCGAGACGGCGCGCCGGCGGAAGAATGCGCTCGATGGAACCGCGGGTGATGGTCGTCATGAGGGTCTCTCCTCGCGATCGCTCCCGGCCGGAAGGAGCTCGTCTCGCCGGGGCCGGCCCAACTCCCACTAAGTCCTACAAGTCATCGCCCCGATATCCGAATTATGCCACGCGCATCCCGCGGAGCCAACTGCCCCTTGGGGTGGTCTCGGGGCCGAAACGAGGTATCCTCGCCGGCCGTGAGATTGTTTCGTCTTTGCGGCTCCGCCGCCCGCCACCGCCGGTCGCCGATCGCGCTCCCGGCCATCCTGCTGACCCCGGTCCTCCCCCTGGCCGCGGTGCTCCTCCTGGCCGCTGCGCTCCTCACCGGCTGCGTCTCGTTCACTCCGTACGCGGTGGTGCGCGAGGCCCTGCCACCGGCGAGCCTGCTCGAGATCGGCGGCCACCTGGTCCACGTGGTCGACCGGGGCCCGCGCGAGGGGGCCGAAGCGGTCGTCTTCGTCCACGGCTTCGGCGCCTCCGCCTACTCCTGGCGCAAGGTCACCCCGGAGCTCGTCGGTTACCGGACGATCGCCCTGGACCTCAACGGGTTCGGCTACACCGAGCGCCCCCACGGCCTCGAGCCCTACACCCGGGACGGCCAGGTGGAGCTGATCCGGGGCGTGCTCGATCGGTTGGGGCTCCAGCGCGTCCACCTGGTGGGCCACTCCTACGGCGGCGCCATCGTCCTCACCTTCGCCGACCGCTACCCGGAGCGCCTGCGCTCCCTGACCGTGATCGACAGCGCCCGACCCGACTACCCGGAGACCCGGCGGCGCACGATCGCCCGCTGGCGCCCGGCGCTCGATCTCTACCTGCGGCTGTGGGCGCTCCACTACCGCTCCATCCGCAAGGCGCTCGAGCACTCGGTGTGGGACGACTCGCTGGTCACGCCGAACCTGGTCGAGGCCTATCTCGAGCGGCTCCGGATCGAGGGCGCCGCACGCGCCTACTACGGCGTCACCGCCCCGGCGCCCGAGCCCCGCGAGATGGTCCGTCTCGACCGGCTGGAGATGCCGATCTTGGTGCTCTGGGGCGTCGAAGATCCGTTGATCCCGATCGCCAAAGGCCGCCACGCCACCGCCCAGGTCCCCTGCCACCGGTTCGTCGCCATCCCCGACAGCGGCCACCTGCCGATGGAAGAGCAACCCGAGGCGGTGGTCCGGGCGCTCAAGAGCTTCCTCGCCGACCCCCAGGCGGTGTGCAACGAACACATGGCCGCGCCGAAGTAAGACTCCTCAGCCCCCGGGGCGGGGGCGTCCCTTTCCCCCCGCCCTACACCTGCCGCCGCGGGTATCCCAGCCCCTGCAGCGTCCCGGCAATATCGTCCAGGATCACCGGGTCGTCGATGGTGGACGGCATCCGGTACTCCTTGCCGTCGGCGATCTGGCGCATGGTGGCGCGCAGCACCTTGCCCGAGCGGGTCTTGGGCAGTCGTCCGACCACGGCCACGTCCTGGAAGCAGGCGATGGCGCCGATCTCGTCGCGCACCATCTTCTTGAGCTCGTCGGCGATCTCCCCGGGCTGCCGGTCGACGCCGTCCTTGAGCACCACGAAGCCCACCGGGAGCTGCCCCTTGAGCGAGTCGGCCGCACCGATCACCGCGCACTCGGCCACGTCCGGGTGGGCCGCCACCACCTCCTCGATGGCGCCGGTCGAGAGCCGGTGCCCGGAGACGTTGATGACGTCGTCGATCCGCCCCATGATGTAGAGGTAGCCGTCCTCGTCTTTGTAGCCACCGTCGCTGGTGAAGTAGAAGCCGGGGAAGCGCTCGGTGTAGGAGGAGACGAACCGCTCGTCGTCGTTCCACAGCGTGGTCAGCGTGCCCGGCGGCAACGGCAGCTTGACCGCCACCGCCCCCTCCTGGTGGGGCTCGGTGTCCTTGCCCTGGCGGTCGAGGATGTGGACGTCGTAACCGGGAACGGCGACCGTCGGCGAGCCCGGCTTGATGATCAGTTGCTCGATCCCCATGCAGTTGGCGGCGATCGGCCAGCCGGTCTCGGTCTGCCACCAGTGGTCGATGACCGGGCGCTTCAGGATCTTGCGCGCCCAGTGGTAGGTGTCCGGGTCGAGCCGCTCGCCGGCCAGGAAGAGGTACTTGAAGTCGAGCAGGTCGTGCTCCGTCACGTGCTCGCCGTGGGGGTCCTCCTTCTTGATCGCCCGGATCGCGGTCGGCGCGGTAAAGAGCGCCCGCACGCCGTGCTGGGAGACGACCCGCCAGAAGGCGCCCGGGTCGGGGGTGCCGACCGGTTTGCCCTCGTAGAGGACCGTGGTGCAGCCCATGAGCAGCGGGCCGTAGACGATGTAGGAGTGGCCGACCACCCAGCCCACGTCCGAGGCCGCCCAGAAGACGTCCCGCGGCCGCACGTCGTAAACCGCCTCCATCGACCAGTGGAGGGCGACGGCGTGGCCGCCGTTGTCGCGCACCACGCCCTTGGGCCGGCCGGTGGTACCAGAGGTGTAGAGGATGTAGAGCGGATCGGTCGCCCGGACCGGCACGCACGCGGCGGGCTTCGCGGCGGCGACCGCTTCGCGCCAGTCGACGTCGCGGTCGGCGACCATGGAGGCGCGCACCTGGGGGCGCTGGAAGACCACACAGCGCTCCGGCGGATGCTCGGCGAGCTCGAAGGCCCGGTCGACCAGCGGCTTGTACTCGAGCAGCTTCTTGCCCTCGATGGCACCGGAGGCGGTGACCAGCACCTTCGGCCGGGCGTCGTCGATGCGGATAGCGAGCTCGTGGGCGGCGAAGCCGCCGAAGACCACGGAGTGGACGGCGCCGATCCGCGCGCAGGCGAGCATGGCGACCACCGCCTCCGGGATCATCGGCATATAGATGACCACCGTGTCGCCTTTGGCGACGCCCAAGTCGACCAGCACACCGGCGAAGAGCGCCACCCGGTCGCGGAGCTCCCGGTAGGTGAAGCGCTCGATGGTGCTGGTGACCGGGCTGTCGTAGATCAGGGCGGTGACTTCCGCCCGGCCCTTCTGCACGTGGCGGTCGAGGCAGTTGTAGCAGGTGTTGAGGCCGCCGCCGGGGAACCAGCGGTAGAACGGCGGGTTGGAATCGTCCAGGACCCGGTCCCACCGTTTGGTCCAGTCGATGCGCTCGGCGGCCCGTCTCCAGAAGTCCTCGGGCGCCTCGATGCTCCGGGTGAAGACGTCTTCGTAACGTCCCATGGCACCTCTCCTCTCCGTCGGTGTGCGCCCTAAAAATACCAGCTCGCCCAGAGGTAGGCACGGTTCGGCGAAGCGAGGACCGGCTCCTGACCGCCCGCGGCCCCCGCCAGGAGGCCGAGCCCGGGCACGACCAGGCCGCCCAGCTCCGTCCCCCGGCCGCCGTAGGAGAGGTCGGCGCCGACGGTGATCTCCAGGTCCTGGGTGGCGTTCCACACCAGTCGCGGCTGGACGAGGCCGGAGCCGTCGTCCAGGTTGCGGAGGGCGGTGACCCAGAGGTTCAAGAGCGGATTGACCTCCAAGTTGGCGCTGGCGTCGGCGTAGCGGCGGCCGAGGGTGAAGAGCTCGCCCCGGGCGAGGCGCTCGACCAGGGCGGGGTCGTCGAGGGCCCGGACCGCGTCGGCCTCGCCGAGGCCGTCATAGTAGAGCTCGATCCAGCCGTAGGCGTTGCGCCCGGCCAGAACCCAGGAGCGGTCCAGGTTGGCCACGGCGGTCACGAAGCCGCTCCGCCCGCCGAGCGCGTCGACTCCCCCGTCGACGCCCCTGTCGACCCTGTCATCGAGCCCGGACCAGACCGCGTTCGCCCGCCAGATGCCGCCGCCGACCGTGCCGCTGGCGCCGGCGCCGAGGACCGTCTCCCCGTAGTGGCGGGCCACCAGCAGGTCGCCGGAGACGTTGCCGCCGGTGCCGGGCACCGTCCGGTGGAGCTTGGCGGCGAGCGACGACTGGTCCCACGCCACGCCTCCGGTGGCGAGGTCCCGGCGCGGCACCCCCAGGAGCTGGAGCTCGCCGCCTCCCACGTTCGCCATCTGGACGCTCACCATATCGTCGCCGACCTTGTAGTCCCGCTCCACGTCCGACGGCGAGAACGGGTTGAACAGGTCCATCGGGTTGAACAGCAGGCCGTCGCCCCAGGTCAGCGCCTGGCGGCCGAGCCGTACGCTCCCCCAGTCCGGGTGCCAGGAGAGGACCAGGCGGTCGATCCGCTCCGTCGCCCGGTACTGGCTGCCCTCGTCGACCGCGGTCAAGTCGAACAGGCGCCGGGCGTCGCCGGTCGGCGCACCCAGGAAGCCGACCTTCGGCAGATCAGCCGGGTCGGCTCCGGTTGCTGCGAAGAGCGTGTCCAGCCGCCGGACGGCCTCGACCGTGTCCCCCTCCCGGAGCACGCTCTCCGAGTGGATCTCGAAGTCGAACCGCCCCCCCGGCCCGAACGGACCGATCTTCAGCTTGACCCGCAGCTCCTGGGCGGCGTCGAGCAGCAGGTCGGGACCGGTGAGCGCCAGCAGGTTGTCGTCCGCGACCCGGCCGGCGAACTGGCGCAGGCGGAGGTGGCCGCCCCAGTGGACCGGGATCTTGGCGGCGCCGGTATCCGCGCCGGCGCCTGCGGCACCCCGTGCCGGACCGGCCGCGGCCAGAGCCACGACCAGAGCGAGGGTCACCGCCAGGGCGAGCGCCGCGACGCCCATCCGCCTCTCGGGTCGCCCCTTCGGGGACCGGCGCCGGTCCGGCTTCTGCGATCGCCACCCCATCGGCCGCTCAGCCGTCCCGGCGCTCCTCGTGCGCCACCCGCCCATCCTTGAGAATCACCAGCCGCCGGGCGTGGTCCATCACCATCTGGTCGTGCGTCGAGAAGATGAAGGTCACTCCCTTGGAACGGTTCATCTCCTCCATGGTGTCGAGCAGGGCGTGGCCGGTCTCGGAGTCGAGGTTCGCGGTCGGCTCGTCGGCGAGCACGATCGCCGGGTCGGCGACGATCGCCCGGGCCACCGCGACCCGCTGCTGCTGGCCGCCGGAGAGCTCGGCCGGACGCCGGTCGTAAAGCCCCTGGAGGCCGACCTCGTCCAGGATCTCCCGGGCACGCCGCCGCCGCTCGGCCGCCGGCACCCCCTGGAGCATCATCACGAACTCGGCGTTCTCCTCGGCCGAGAGCACCGGGATCAGGTTGTAGGACTGGAAGACGAAGCCCACCCGCCGAAGGCGCAGCTTTGCCAGGTCGGCCGGGCTCATGGCGCGGACGTCGTTGCCGTCGACCGCGATGTCGCCGCCGTCGGCGCCGTCCAGACCGCCGATCAGGTTGAGCAGGGTCGTCTTGCCCGAGCCCGACGGACCGGCGAGGGCGAGGAACTCGCCCGGCTCGACCGCCAGGTCCACGCCCTGGAGGGCGTGCACCGCAACCTGGCCCTGGCGGTAGGTCTTCTCGACCCCGCGACACTCCACGATGCTCATCGCGCCGTCCTCCTTCCACGCTTCGTCGCTCTCCCTCGAGTCCCCATCTCAAATCCTCCGCATCGCCTCGACCGGGGTGAAGCGCGCGGCCTTGATCGCCGGGTAGACGCTCACCACCAGGCCCAGGAGCAGCACCACCGCGTTCGCCAGCACCAGGTCTTGCCTCGAAAGCACCGGGTAGACCACCCGGGAGAGGCCCCACATCTCCATGCCGGCGGCCATCGCCGAAAGGTCGATCCCGTGGACCGACAACGCCGCCACGCTGGCCCAGCCGAGCAGGTTGCCCACGGCGGTGCCGAGGAGCAGCAGGAACACCGCCTCGATCAGCACCTCGCCGACGATCGCCCCCGGGCGCATGCCGAGCGCCTTGAGCAGCCCGAACTCCCGCATGCGCTCGAACACGGCCATCAGGATCGTGTTGACCACGCCGAAGCCCATGGCGATGAAGACCACCACGTACCAGAGCTGGATGAAGCCGACGTAGAGGTCGAACACCGCCCGTTCGACGGGAAGGAGCTGGCGCCAGGACTCCACCTCGAGGGCCGCCTTCCCGGACGATCCGGGCCCCTCGGCCTGCGCCGCCTCGCTCCCCAGGGCCCGGCGGAGCCGCGCGGCCGCGGCGTCCGCCTGGTCGTAGTCGGCGAGCTCGATGGCGATCTCCGAGACCGCTCCGTCCATGGCCAGCCAGCTCGCCGCCGCCTGCCTCGGGACGAAGACGTACCGCTTCTCCGTCGCCTCCAGCTCGGCACGGTAGACGCCGACCACCCGGAAGGCGCGGGAGACCACGGTCCCGTGGCGGTCCTGGGCGCTGATCACCAGCGTGTGGCCGAGCTCGCTCTCCATCTCGTCGAGCAGCGCCCGGCCGACGACGATCGCGTCCTTCTCGCCGGGCCGGAGGAAGCGACCGTCGGCGATCGCCTTCGGGCCGATGAACGACAGCTCCGGCTCGCGCTCCGGGTCGATCCCGACCAGGGTCGCGCCGCCGGTGTGGCGCGCCGTGTTGAGCACCACCGGCACCCGCACCCGCTCGATCCACCGTGCCTCCCAGGGCGCGCCGCCCAGCACCCGGCGCACAGTCGCCGTCACCGCGTCCGGGTCGGTGATGGCGTGGGCCGCCACCGGGTCGCTGCGGTAGCCCGCGGCATGGATCTGGACGTGACCGGTGAGGGTCCGGATGCCGTTGTCCACCATCTCCTGGGCCAGGCCCCGCATCAGGGCGCCGAGCAAGAGCATGCTCCAGACGCCGAGGACGATGGCGGTCAGAATGACGGCGGTGCGCCGGCGGTTGCGCCATAGGTTGCGCCAGCCGATCCGCACGTAGACGGCGGCCCGGCGCCCGGTCTCGGTGAGCCCGCTAAACATGTCGCATCGCCTCCACCGGCTTGAGGCGCCGGATCTTGAGGGCCGGGTAGAGGGCCGCGAGCCCGGTGATGATGAGCACCAGGAGCGGCCCGGCCAGGGCGCTCACCACCGACAGCCGCGGATACATGCGCCCGGAGATGCCGAAGTGCGCGAGCAGCTCGTCGGCGCCCGAGAGGTCGATGCCGTGGGCCTGGAAGTAGAGGGTCACCGCGCAGCCGAGGACGATGCCGGCACCGATGCCGACGCCGGTGAGCGCCAGCGATTCGAGCAGCAGCAGCCGGCCCAGGCGCCCCGGCGGGGTGCCGATCGCCATCATCACGCCGAACTCCCGCGTCCGCTCCAGGAACGCCATCAGGAAGGTGTTGAGGATGCTGAAAGCGACCACGAAGATCAGCGCGACGTAGAAGATCAGCCCGCTCACCAGGTCGACCTTGATGCTCTGGAGCAGCCCGGGCATCAGCTCGTTCCAGCTCAGCACCACCAGGGGCGGCGACTGGTCGCCCCCCCCGGGGCCCGCCAGGCGGGCGGTGAGCTGCCGCTGGATCGCCGGCACGCCCCACAGGTCCTTGCCGACGACCACCACCTCGTGGACCGCGTCCCCCATGCTGAACACCTGCTGGAAATTGGCGAGCGGCATCTCGATGGTGGTGCGATCGAGCTCGTCGATGCCGGAGCTGAAGATCCCGCGGACGGTCAGGACGGTGGCGGCGACCGAGCCGTCCCGCCCCTGGCCGATCACCGTCAGCTCGTCGCCGAGCTTGACCTTGAGGTTGTTGGCCAGCAGGTCGCCGACCAGGGCTCCCTCGGGATCGTCCGCGGAGACGAAGCTCCCCTGGCGGACCAGAGATTCCAGGCTGGAGACCTTCGCCTCCTGCACCGGATCGACACCGACCACCTGGCCGGCGTAGGTCCGCTGGTCGGAGGAGATCACCGCCAGGGCGGTGGCGCGGCTGGTGTAGGCCTCCACCTGGGGAATGCCGTCGAGCACCCGGTCGACCGCCGCCGGGTCCCTGACCACCTGGCGCATCTCGTGGTCGGCGTGGTAGCCCTTCGCCTGCACCTGGAGGTGACCGGCTTCGATCTTGACCGAGGAGTCGATCATGGTCGCGTAGCTGCCGAGCTGAAACGACAGCATGAAGACCAGGATCAGGCAGGCGAAGGCGATCGCCGCGACGGTCAGCCAGGTGCGCCGGGGGTTGCGCCAGACGTTGCGCCAGGCCATCTGGAGGTCGATTTTCATCGGACTCGTGGAGGCTCGGTGGGATCTGCGATCGGCTCGCCGTCAGCTCGACGGGTTGCGCAGGTTGGTCAGGGTGAACAGACGCTCGGGCAGGGAGTCCTGGAAGGAGAGCTTCGTGTAGTGGAGCTCGGTCCACTCCCCCTGCTTGTCCGCCTTCTGCATCCGCAGGGTGGCCGGCAGCACCCGGCCGCCGAGGAGCCGGATGTCGCTGGTGGTGAGGGACTTGACCAGGGCGCCGTCCTGGTCGTAGAAGCGCTCGGCCAGGAGGACCTGATCGTCCCGGATCTCGAGCTCGAGCGCGCCCCAGACCACCGGCGCCCCCTGGCGCGGGGTCGAGTGGATGTGAAAGACAGTGTGGCCGTCCCGGGTCTCGGTCTCGGTCACCCGGTGGTCGTAGTCGTTGACCAGGCTGTCGGTCTTGGCCAGGTCGTTGTTGGAGAAGTCCGATCCCATCCAGGACTGGGACATCATCGACGGCGGCAGCTTGATCACCCGGTTGACCTTCGGGTTGTAGAGCCACATGTCCTGGCCCTTCTTGAGCGTGCCGTTGCCCTCGTCCTTGGCCGGAGCGGTGATCCGGACCAGGCTCTGGGCGTCGCCCTCGGTCCAGACGTCCATGGTCATGTTCCGCTCCCAGTCCGGGCGGTGGATGGTCATCTCCGCCGTGCCGGAGGACGCCTTGCCCCGGTAGTGGTCGAATGCGGCCCGGACCAGGGCATTGCCGTCCGGGGCCTTCACGGACGGATCCGGTGGTGCGTCCGCCGCGCGGCAGATCGGCGCCGCGCCCACCAGCAGACCGAGCAGGGCGACCGCGACGGCGCCGAACGCGCGCCGTCCCCCCGCCGGCCGGCCGTTCCGTGGAGCCTTTCTCCTCATCGTCCTCTCCTTCTCCTTGACGTCACTGTGCGATGCCGGCCCGGAGGGCCTCGACGAAGGTGTCGGCCGCGGAGATCACGTCCACGCTCCGGTCGACCCAGTACTGGAGGCCGAGGGCGTCGATGGCGCCGACGACCACCGCCGCCAATCCCTCTGGATCGAGCCCGGCGCGGATCTCCCCGGCCCCCTGCCCCTCCCGGATGAGCCCCGCGAGATGGCCGCGGAAGTCCCGGTAGAGATCGGCGAACGCCGTCCGCAGGCGATCGCCGTAGGTCTCGTGGCTGCAGCCGGACCAAAGCTCGAAGGTCACGCCGTAGAGCTCTACCTGGTCGACCGCGTCGGCCACCAGCGACCGGACCAGGGACCCGAGCCGCTCGACGGCCGGCGCGTCCTGGTCCACCACGGCACCGAGCCGGGCGTGCTCCTCGTGGCACATCAGCTCGAAGACCGCGAAGAACAGCTCCTCTTTGCTGCGGAAGTACTCGTAGACCGTGCCCTTGCCGACCCCCGCCCGCTCCGCCACGTCGACGATCCGGGCCCCCGCGTAGCCCTTCTCCGCGAACACCGCGGTCGCCGCCGCGGCCAGCGCCCGGCGGCGTTCTTCGCGATCGACGATCTTGGGGGCCATGGTTTCTGCTCTCTACGGTGCGATGCTCGGCCGGTACTTTTTTTGACCGACCGGTCGGTCAAAAAAAGAGTAAACCCGCCACGCGCCGTTGTCAAGACCGCTGGCTGGCCCCGGTCACCTGCGCAGATCCGACATCATCCGCTCGTACTGCTCGCGGTCGATCTCGCCGCGGGCGTAGCGCCGCCGGAGGATCTCCTCCGCCGACTCACCTTCCCGTGGCAGCGCGCCCCGGCCGGTGCCGACGCCCGCGACCCGCGCCAGCAAGTAGATCGCGACCACCACGACCACGATCACGATCAGCCACAGCAACCACATCCCGCCCATCGTCGACCAGCCTCCGTACTGCATCCAGTGCATCGTCAACCTCCTCGCTACCGGCTTGCCGAAGCGGTCCCGGCCCCGCCTCCACCGGCCATACGATGCATGCGCCGTTCCAATCGCGACAGGGTAGACTGAGCCGGACTCCCACGTCGCTGGACATCGCTGAACGCGAGACTTCATGGCCCGTTCCGCCTCTCTCTTCGAGCGCCTGCTCTTCCGAGCCAAGCTCGCCGACCACGCCTTCCTGGTGGCGATCGCCGCGGTGATCGGTTGCCTCGGCGGGCTCGGCGCCGTGGGCTTCCGCAAGCTCATCTCCCTCGCCCAGCGAGCTACCTGGGGCGACTGGTCGCCGAGCCTGGAGCTGATCCGTGCCCATCCCGGGTGGTGGATCGTCCTGGCTCCGGCGGTGGGCGGGTTGATCGTCGGCCCGATGGTCTACTTCCTGGCCCGGGAGGCCAAGGGGCACGGCGTGCCGGAGGTGATGGAGGCGGTGGCGCTCCGGGCCGGGGTGATCCGGCCGCGGCTGGTGGTGATCAAGAGCCTGGCGTCGGCGGTCTGCATCGGCACCGGCGGCTCGGTCGGCCGCGAGGGGCCGATCGTCCAGATCGGCTCCGCCCTCGGCTCGACCATCGGCCAGATGCTCCGGGTCTCGGGGCGGCGGCTGCGGACCCTGGTGGGCTGCGGTGCCGCGGCCGGGATCGCCGCCACCTTCAACGCGCCGATCGCCGGCGCGTTGTTCGCGGTCGAGGTGATCCTGGCCGACTTCGCCGTGGCGCGCTTCTCGCCGATCGTCATCTCATCGGTGATCGCCACCGTCGTCTCCCGCCACTTCCTCGGCAACCACCCGGCCTTCGTGGTGCCGGAGTACCGGCTGGTCAGCGCCTGGGAGCTGCCGATCTACCTGGTGGTCGGGCTTTTGGCGGCGCTGGTCAGCCTGGCGTTCATCTGGGGTCTGTACAAGGTGGAGGACGTGTTCGACGCCTCGCCGGTGCCGCCGTGGCTCGCGGCCGCCGCCGGCGGGCTGATCGTCGGCGTCATCGGGCTCACCCACGCGGAGGTCCTGGGCGTCGGCTACGAGGCGATCACCGACATGCTCCAGGGTCGCCTGGCCGTCGAGCTCCTGCTCGCCCTCCTGGTGCTCAAGCTCCTGGCCACCTGCCTGACCATCGGCTCCGGCGGCTCCGGCGGCATCCTGGCGCCCTCGCTCTTCCTCGGCGCCACCACCGGCGGCGTGATCGGCATGGGCGCCCACGAGCTGCTGCCGGCGGTGACCGCCACCCCCGGCGCCTACGCCCTGGTCGGCATGGGGGCCGTCGTGGCGGGCACCACCCACGCGCCGCTGACCGCCATCCTGATCATTTTCGAGCTGACGTCGGACTACAACCTGATCGTGCCGCTGATGATGTCGTGCATCATCGCTACCCTGCTGACCACCCGGCTCGAGCGGGATTC
>Ga0210086_1000041_pt1 | contig 83604 bp, 69 predicted proteins | sample China_Galinas_PW_3_FD_184867 | JGI IMG/M metagenome (GOLD analysis project Ga0210086, IMG submission 184867) | Wetland microbial communities from San Francisco Bay, California, USA, that impact long-term carbon sequestration - China_Galinas_PWB_D2... | ecosystem: Environmental > Aquatic > Marine...
GGACCGCACAGCAATGACCGAGCTATCCACAGTTTCCACAGGTTTATCCACATGCCCGGAATTCGCCGGATGGCCACTACGCGCACCATCCGGCCCGGCGGCCGCGCCGCATCTGTGGATAACCCGGCGGGCCCACGGCTCGCAATCAACAACCTGGCCATCGCTGAGCGAAATTGGTTGCCCCTCTAACCGTCGTGATCGGCGGCCGCGACTCGCCGCGCGACACGCCGAGGTCTCGGCGATAGCCGATCCGACCGGGCACCCACCGCGGCTCGAACCCGCGCTTTGCACGGTCGGGTCATGATCGCGCTGACGTCGCCGGGCCCGATTTTCCTCTCGGTACAAGAGGGGATATGATCGCGCTCACAGTACGAGCTGTGAGCAAATTCACTAGGGGCGATAGTTGAACACGCAGGTCAGGACGTTGTGAGGGCATCGCAATCATTCGGGCGGCAGACCGCTCCGCAGGTGTCGCCTTGGTACGTGTCGTCGTCCACCTGCAACCGGTCCTACCTGGTGGCCGCCATGCGCGCCGGAGTCATTGCGCTGGTCCTGCTCGCCGTTCTTGCACTGCTCGTCTGGTTCTGAGAGCCGATCCGACCGTCGGGTCGGTAGATCGCGCCGCCCGATCGGGGAAGACCCTCCCGCCCGAAGACGCCTGGCCAGACATGGGCTGGGCCTGCGAATACGAGCGGGCTCCAGCCGCGGCCCCGCAATGCCGAGCCCCATCCCAGCAAACACCGCCTCGCTGCGCTGAGCGTGCCGACGACAGGGCCGGCACCCCGCAGGGGCACCCACCAGCCACGACCACCTCCGCACTCAACGGGTCCGCCCAGAACGGTGGTCCACCACCCCGGCACCCGTCCACGTTCGCCTCGCTTCCGGCACCTGCTCGCCGACTCGGCTTCCGACTAGCACTCGTGTCGTCTTGCGTGCCAACAGGGGCGTGCCGCATCCTGATCCGAACCGACCCGCTGTCGTGTCGCACTGGGATCTTCTGAGGTGTCGCGGAGGGCGAAATGGAAAGTGACTCCGGGCGAGCGATCGAAGTCGCCCCCTTTCATTCCCGCGGCGCCCTGAAAGGGTTCGTCGTTTCCGGTCGCTGGCCGAACTCCACCAAGGAGTGGGCGCAGCTTCTGATGGTGGCCGTGCGCGTCGCCTCGCTGCCCGGGTTGCTGTCCACCACAACCATTTTCGGAGTCCGGGAGGAGCTGCCCGACCAGCCCCAGCCGGGCACGGTCGGGCTGGTCCTGGCCGAGGGGACCGTGGTGGGTGAATCAGCGGTATCACCAGGGCATTTCGCCGACAAGCAGCCACCTGCACTGCTGATGCTGCATCCGCCGTCGGAAACGATGCCCTCGCTGCCGGAATGTTCCGGTGCCGCATCGGGATGCGTGCTGTTGCCGGGATTGCCCCATCTCGGGCTCGAGCATCGCGCAGCCTGGGTCGAGGCTGAATCCGACGGCACCATCACCAGCATGGTCAGCCGCGTTGGGGTCGATCCGATCAGCCACCCGGACACCGCGATCCTGGCGATGCTGCTTGCCGCATAGCAGGATTCGGGCTATAGGACGCCGAAATGCGGCTCGACGAACTCACGTCCCCAGGTAGCGCAGCCTATCCTCGGCCGCTACCGTTGGAGGGGTAAGCGAAGGGGAGTAGCCCCCAATCGTCGTGTCGACATACTGGCGCACAGCCCGGCCGGCGAACCGAATGTCGTTTCGGTGGGCGAGACCTTCGACCGGACACCCGGTGATTACGCAGATGTTCGAGCGTGGCCACGGGTGACGTGTCGAAAGGTCGTGCCGCATGCTCGTCGCAATTCTGGTCAGCCTCGGTGTGGTGTTTCTTGCCGAGCTCGGCGACAAGTCTCAGCTGATCACCATGACCTACTCGCTGCGCCATCGCTGGTGGGTGGTGCTGACCGGGGTGGGGATCGCCGCGTTCCTGGTGCACGGGCTCTCGGTGACGATCGGCCACTTCCTCGGCCTGACGCTGCCCGAACGCCCGATCTCCTTCGCCGCCGCCATCGCGTTCATCGGATTCGCAATCTGGACCTGGCGTGAAGGCAACAACGGCGCACAGGACGGACAGCGGACCGTCGGCGAGCCCCGGTTCGTCGTGCTGGCGGTGGTGTCCTCGTTCGTGCTCGCCGAGCTCGGCGACAAGACGATGCTGGCCACCGTCGCGCTGGCCAGCGACCACAATTGGGCCGGTGTCTGGATCGGCGCCACCGCCGGCATGGTGCTGGCCGACGGAGTGGCCATTGCCGTGGGCCGGCTGCTGCATCGGCGGCTACCCGAGCGCCTCATCCACGTGCTGGCGAGCCTGCTGTTCCTGCTCTTCGGCCTATGGATCCTGTTCGACACCGCACTGGGCTGGCGCGCCGTCGCGATCGCCGTGATCATCGCGGTCGCGGTCTGTGCCGCCCTGGCCGGCGCAGTGCACTATCGGGGGTGCTCGACGGTCCCCGCCGACCTCACCATCGACTGAGCCCCGGGACCGGGCCTCAGTCCGCCACACCGCTAATCCGCGACGACCCCAGCCCACCACCGGCCATCGGGTGTAACCGGGTCGCATCCATCGCAGCAAAGTGGGCGTCGCCATCCGGCGACCTGTGATGTGGTTGCCAACCGATACCGGCGGTATCCCTTGCAACAAACGCCGGACAAGGCGCCACGATACCTCGGCGATGGCCACCTTTCCTTTGCCTACTTGCATTGTGTTGGCGTGGCGCACCCCCGCCGCCGGGCGGGGTCCACGGTTTGCCAGCAATCAAAACTGCCCGCGTTCGTCAATTTCGAGGTAGTTTGCACTTGGTTGTCTGCGCATCTCTCGCTACGATGAGCAGCAAATACGCCAATGGAACCGATCGCTCTTCCTGCATGTGGAGGTCAATACGATGAGCACGACGTTCGCCGCGCGATTGAATCGCCTGTTCGACACGGTGTATCCGCCCGGTCGTGGCCCCCACACCTCTGCCGAAGTGATCGCGGCGTTGAAGGCTGAGGGTGTCACGATGTCGGCTCCGTATCTGTCGCAGCTGCGGTCAGGCAACCGCACCAACCCGTCGTCGACGACGATGACCGCACTTGCCAACTTCTTCCGGATCAAGCCGGCGTACTTCACCGACGACGAGTACTACGAGAAGCTCGACAAGGAACTCACCTGGCTCGCGAACATGCGGGACGAGGGTGTGCGCCGGATTGCCGCGCGCACCGTCGGCCTGTCGCCGGAGGCCCAGCAGGACGTCGTCCAGAAGGTCGACGAGTTGCGCCGCCGGGAACGCCTCGACGATTAGCCCGCCGCTCCCAACCGCGGAGCTCCGGCAACCTCGATGGGCCGTCAGGGCACGTCGGCGGTTTTCGCCTTCTCAAGTGCGTGGTACTCACGCGCGATCTCGAGGATCCACTCCCGGTCCGAGAAGGTTTCGGGCTGCCTCAGCCAACCCAGCCCGGGGAAAGCGGCCCCGTCCTTGCCCGGGAGGGCAGGTATCGCCGCACGCGGGGTGCCGCGCCCGGCATGAATCCACTCCGCGACGGCCCGTGCCTGGTCACTGGGCGCCACCTCGGGCCGCTCGATATCGGTCAGCACGTTCAGTCCCTTGCCGTCGGGCTGTCCGCTGAGCGCTTGTTGGGCGGCGGTCGCCTCGAGGAACAGCGCATCGGAGATCAGCGACAACCGCTCGGCGACACGGAAGGTCAGCGGGCCGCGCGGTCGCTCGCCGATGCCGACGTCGGGTTGGCGGCGTTCGAGTTCACGCAGCAGTGGGTTGATCAGCCGCAGTTCCCGACGACCCCCGAACCAGTCCTCCATCGACGGCAACAGCGACCCGGCCGCGACAATGGCCATTGCGCAGCCCAGCAGGGTGGCGGCGGTCCCGACACCGACCAATTGCGTTGTGCCGACCGCCCGGATCAGAAAGAACGCGCTGGCCGCCACGATGAGCGCGATACCGAGAGTGAACACGAACAGCGCCCTGCCCCGCCGGGTGCGGTTCGAGTGGCGCATCCCCACCCAGGACACCAGCGTCAGCGCCAGTAGCACGTAGAGCAGCGGCAACAGCCACGGCAGCGAAGTGTTCGACGAGCCGAGGTTGTGGAACAGATACTCCTCGGGCGCCATCTCCGGCTGCTGGGGCCGGGTGAAGAACAGCACCAGGGTGACGATCGCGATGACCGCTGCGATGCCGTATTGAAAAAGGGCGATCCGTCGGGTGACCGCAGGACCACGAGTCGAAGCGACGCTGGTGATCATCACGCAGCTGCCCGCCGCGCACGCGATCAGCGCCACCTGGCTCAATCCGATCGAGATGTTCGGCCAGTGCAACGTGGTGTCGAGCAACAACGTCAACGGGGGCCAGTTCAAGGCGGCAACCACAGCGAGGCTGCCCAGCGCGACTATCATCGCGGTGCTGACCACCGACTGCTTGTTCACCAGTGCCCAACCGATTCGCAGGCCGGTGGCCATCCCCAGAAGGCCGGCGATCACCCAGAGGATCAACCAAACGCCTCTCCGAGCCTGACCTGCACGATCGACGACCGGTCGGAGGGCAGCCGACCGAGCCGGAAGAGGAGCAGCGCCGCGAAGTCCTCGGCCTCCTGCTCGGCATCCTCCCCGCTGGGCCCCAGGCACCCGGTGCGCTGATTGAGCATGTAACCGATCAGGTCATCGGTGGCGAGCTCGGTGACATCCCGTGCCGCCTCGGTGACCAGGATCCCGTCGTGCCCCAGCACCAGGTGGCCGAGTTCGTGGGCGAGGGTGCGATCCCAGGTCGGCAGGCCGTGCTGGATCAAGAAGACGTCGTGGTCGACGTACTGACGCCACTGCCCGCAGACACCCGGAGGCAGGTCGGCCATTGTGATCTCGATCGGACGGGACCGCTGTGCACTGACAGCGGTCACCAGCCGATTCAGCGACACCTCGCCTTCTCGAGGTGCGAGATCCAGGACATCGCTCACCGCTTTGGTGACTCTACGGCTGGCGGACATCTCATCCCCCTCTCGCTGTCGGCTCTCCGCCCCAGCAGCGATCGTTTCCTCACTGTAGGAACCGGGCGGTTCCGGCAACCCGTACCCCTTGGGCCGCCTTGGCTTGGCGGTACCCCACCACTCCGCCCAGCGCGGTGAGTACGACAATTCCTATCGCGCCGGGCAGAGCCAGTACAGCTACCTCACCAATCTTGGCTTCCCTGAGGTATTCGGGATAGCCCACCCTAAACGACACCGGCGCTTCTGTATTGGCTTCACCGGCGCTGGTCGCCACACGTTCACGTCCCGCGGCAGCCTCGCCGGCGGGCGTGCCCCGGGACCCCGGTGCCGAGTTAACCGCAGAACCCGGTCCGGTCGGTGTCCCGGGGGCACGCAACGGCGCCTCGAATGCCGGGGCCTCACCGATCAGCGGCGGCATACCGATCGGCGCCGGCTCCGAAGTGGACGGCCCGATCAGACCACCCTGTGCGTCGATCACCGATGGTTCGCCGGGTTGTCCCGGCTCGCCGGGCACGAAGCCACCGGAGCCACTGCTTCGTGCCTCGCCGCCGCCGAGCGTCACGTCAAGCGAGGGCAGCCCCGTCGGGGGCACGACCTCCACGTGCTCCCGCGAGGAGCCCAGGGTGCCGTCGAAGCAGCCGTCGACACATGGTGGCCATGGCCATGGCCACGGCCACGCGGGCAGGCCTGAACCCTCGTCGCCCGGGTCCTGGCCCCCGGGGTCTGTCGGTTCGGCTGCATCGCCCTCACCCGGTCCTTGGGCAGCAGCGCGTGCGGACACGCCACTGGATTCACCGCGGGGCTGATCGCCGGTGGTGGATCCGCCGGCGATGGGATGGACGGCCCCGCTGTCCCTCCCACTGCCCGCCGAACGGGCACGGTTGCGCGGCGAGCTGCCGAGGCCTCCGCGGCCGTCGGCGGAACTCCCACCGACGCTATGGCTCTTGGGGGCACCGCCTCGGCTGTCGCTGTTGCCTGTGCTGCTGTCGCCCCGCGCACCGTGGTTGGTGCGAACCGTGCCGGAGTCGGCCGCGGCCGGTGCGGCCGCCCAGGCGCCCGCACCGCTGTAGAGCACCCCGCAGGCGATCACCCAGCTAATTGCTGTGGCGCGCAGAGGCGACGGGCTCACGGAGTTCCTCAAGTTAGCGGGCCACTGGGATTCCAGGGTCCGGGGGTTTCCGATCATTGTGGCATAGGCGCAGGTCGTGATCCTCCGCCTTGGTCCGGACGATAGGGTTAGCCCATCAGGTCGCGAGTACGTCTCGCCGATCGCCGACGACCGATGCGGGAGGCAGCAGGGATGGGCCTGTTCACCAAGCGAAAGAGCCGTGCAACAAAGCGCGCGGAGGCTCGCGCGATCAAGGCCCGCGCCAAGCTGGAGGCCCGACTCGCAGCCAAGAACGAGGCTCGCAGAATCAAGGCCGGCGAGCGGGCGGACAGCAAGGCGATCAAGGCTCAACTGGAGGCTCAACGCGACGCCGATCGCGCCGCAGTCAAAGTTGCCGAGGCCCAGTTGAAGGTGGCCAGGGAGGGCAAACTTCTGTCGCCGACCAGGATCAAGCGTGCCCTGACGGTGTCGCGGCTACTGGCTCCGGTCGTCGTTCCCGTCGCCTACCGCGCCGCGATCGCGGCCCGCGGCGCCATCGACGAGCGGCGCGCGGACCGCCTGGGGGTGCCGTTGAGCCAAATCGGCCAGTTCTCCGGCCATGGGGGTCAGCTGTCGGCGCGGATCGCCGGGGCGGAACACTCGCTGCAGCTGGTGGCCGATAAGAAGCCCAAGGATCCCGAGACCAGACAGTTCGTGGCGGCGATGACCGAGCGGCTCGCCGACCTCTCCGCGGCAGTGACCGCCGCGGAGAACATGCCCGGGCCGCGCCGCCGCGCCGCCCATACCGCGATCACCGAGCAGCTCGACGGTATCGATGCCGATCTGATGGCCCGCCTCGGCGTGTTGTAAATCGCGTGTCGTGGTGTCCGGGTGACCCCACACATCGGGTTGACCGGGTCCGCGATCCCGGCGGCTGTGGTTGGGCCCGCGTGTCGACCTGCCGGGGCCTGGCATGATGGGAGCCACGGCCGGCCTACGCGACGAGACACTGCAGAGGAGCAGCCCGATGGCAGACCCGCAGGACGGGCCCGACGAGGGCCGCGACGCCACGCCGCCTGCGCCGGAACCGGTGAAAAAACCCGCACCCAAGAAGACGCCCGCCAAGGCCGCCAAGAAAACCCCGGCCAAGAAGGCCGCGAAGAAGGTGCCGGCCAAGAAGGCCGCCAAGAAAACGCCGGTGAAGAAAGCCCCGGCCAAGGCCGCTGACGCCGTCAAGAAGACGCCTGCCAGGAAGCCGCCGCCGAAGGCCTCTCCCCGGCCCGCGCTGGATCCCGGCGCCGAGCGCCCGGCGCTGGAACCCCCCGCCACGCATGCCGCCCTGGCCGCGGGGAACGGCGCCGCACCGCTGGCCGAGGCGGCGCGCGAAGCCGCCGCCAATGCGAAGTCATCGGTCGAGCAGGCCACCAACCCGGTGCCGCCCGCGTCGCCGTCGGTTCTCCAGAAGGCCTGGCGCTCGCCGCTGGCACTCGCCGTCACGGCGGCGATCGGGCTGCTCATCGCACTGCTCATCCGCCGGCTGCGGCGGCACGGCGCGCAGTGAGCGTCCCTTTCCGCCCGACCGCCGATCTCGTCGACGATGTCGGGCCGGACGTCCGCAGTTGCGATGTCCAGTTCCGTCAGTACGGCGGCCGGCCGCAGTTTGCCGGCCCGATCAGCACCGTACGTTGCTTCCAGGACAACGCCCTGTTGAAGTCGATCCTCTCCGAGGCCGGAGACCGGCGGGTACTGGTCATCGACGGCGGCGCCTCGGTGCACAGCGCCCTGGTCGGCGACGTCATCGCCGAGCTCGCCCGATCCAACGGGTGGTCGGGGCTGATCGTGTACGGGGCGGTGCGCGACGCGGCAACCCTGCGCACACTCGACATCGGCGTCAAGGCTCTGGGCACCAATCCCCGCAAGAGCACCAAGACCGGCGCCGGTGAGCGCGACGTCGATGTCAGCTTCGGCGGCATCACCTTCGCCCCCGGGGACATCGCCCACAGCGACGACGACGGGATAGTCGTCATCGCTGCGGACTAAACACCAGCTGGTACAAGGTGTTTCGAAAAGTAAAGGGCTTCGTCGTCGACCTTGCCGTGCCGGATCAGCCGGAGATCCAGCAGGTAGTTCTGCTTGAGCCGCCATGGTGCGCGCGAGCCGGCCTTGGGTAACCGGTCCAGCGCCCGCAGCACGTATCCCGGCGTGAAGTCCAGCAGCGGACGCTCGTCCACGGCCGATTCGGGCTGCGCGGGCTCGACGTTGTCGTACCCTCGGGAATCCATGTAATTCAGTACCCGGCAAACAAATTCGGAGACCAGGTCGGCCTTCAGCGTCCACGACGCATTGGTGTAGCCGATGGTGAACGCCATGTTCGGCACGCCGGAGAGCATCATGCCCTTGTAGGCCATGGTGCCGGTGAGATCCAGCGGTTCACCGTCCTTGCAGATCTCCGCACCGCCGAACAGCTGCAGATTCAAACCTGTTGCGGTGACGATGATGTCGGCCTGCAGCTCCTGGCCGGACGTGAGCCTGATACCGGTCTCGGTGAACCGGTCGATGGTGTCGGTGACGACGTCGGCCTGACCCTTGCGGATGGTGCGGAACAGGTCACCGTTGGGCGCCAGACACAACCGCTCGTCCCACACTTTGTACTTCGGCCCGAAGTGCTTGTCCACGTCGTACCCTTCGGGCAGCCGACGCTGGGCCATCGTCATCAACTGCTTGCGCATGAAATTCGGGAACCGCCGCGCGAGGCGGTACTGGACGGACTGGAACAGAATGCTCTTCCAGCGGTTGACGACATAGGCGGGCCCCGCCGGCAGCAGCTTGTTCACCCGGACCGCGAATGGATCGACGTCGGGTAGCGCCCCGATGTAGGTCGGCGAGCGCTGCAGCATCGTGACATGGCCCGCGCCCGAATTGGCCAGGGCGGGAACGAGGGTTACGGCGGTGGCTCCGCTGCCGATGACGAGGATCCTCTTGCCCGTGTAGTCCAGGTCCTCGGGCCAATGCTGCGGGTGCACAATCCGGCCCTTGAAGTCCGCCGCCCCGGGGAATTCCGGCGCGTAGCCGTCGTCGTAGTTGTAGTAGCCGCTGCAGGCGAACAGAAACGAGCAGGTGATCGCCTTCCGCTCGCCGTCGATCTCGACGTGCAGCGTCCACCGGTTCTCCGCCGTCGACCAGTCCACGGCGACCACTCGGTGGCGGTAGCGGATGTGCTTGTCGATGCCGTATTCGCGGACGGTCTCGTTGAGGTAGTCCATGATCGACGGGCCGTCGGCGATGGACTTCTCGGAGGTCCACGGCTTGAACCGGAATCCAAGTGTGAACATGTCGGAATCCGACCGAATCCCCGGGTACTTGAACAGGTCCCAGGTGCCGCCGAGATTCTCCCGGCGTTCCAGCACCACGAAGCTCTTCGACGGGCACCGCTGTTGCAGGTGCCAGGCCGCGCTGATGCCGGAGATACCGGCTCCGACGATCACGACATCGACGTGTTCGGTCATGGCGCCACGCTATCAACACCGTGTTGAATAGGTCAACGCTGCGTCGAAAGATTCGACACCCTGTTAAGTTGTAGGCTGTGACAACCGTCAGCCAGCCCCGCACGCGGGGGCGCCGGACCAGCCGCCCCTCGGGTGACGACCGGGAGCTGGCGATCCTCACCACCCTTGAGCAGCTGCTCGAACACAAGCCGTTCGCCGACATCTCCGTCGACGACCTGGCCAAGGGCGCCGGACTCTCCCGGCCGGCGTTCTACTTCTATTTCCCTTCCAAGGACGCGGTGCTGCTGAAGCTGTTCGAGCAGGTGGTCACCGCGGCGGACGCGACGTTGCACGGATGCACCGAGGGGTTGGCCGACGATCCGGCGGCCGGTTGGCGCGAGGGGATCTATGCGTTCTTCGACGCCTTGCGACCCCGTCGAGCGGTTGCGCTCGCCGGGCTGGCCGCCACTGCCGCCAACCCCGAGATCCAACAGCTGTGGGCGGGCTTCATGCGCTCGTGGATCGACCACACCGCCGCACTGATCAGCGCCGAACGGGCCCGGGGTGCGGCACCGGACACCATCGCGGCCCACGACCTGGCTACCGCGCTGAACCTGATGAATGAGCGGGTCATCCTCGCCTCGCAGGGCGTCGATGAGCCCGCACTCGGCGAGGACGCCGTGTTGGAGACGCTGGCCCACATCTGGGTCACCAGCATCTACGGCGACCAAAGGGCTTCTGTGCGCGGCTGATACAGGTTACGACCTGGTGCATATTCGACCTCGGTGTTCGGTGTGGCCCTACTCTGGCGACATGGCGGAACAACACCGGACCACGGGGGCGGTCGTCGCCAAGCTGGCGTTGTTCTGCGTGCTGGCCGGGGTGCTCACGGCCGCGCTGATGTTTCCGGTCGTCGGCGGTGCCGGCGTGGTGGCCAATTACGCCTCCGATGTGGCGACCCAGGATTCGACACGGTTGGTGGAGGGCGAGGTCCCGATCGTCTCGACGATGGTCGACGCCGAGGGGAAGCCGATCGCGTGGCTCTATGCACAGCGCCGGTGGGTGGTGCCCGGCAGCCGGATCGCCGACACCATGAAGCTGGCGATCGTCTCGATCGAGGACAAGCGCTTCGCCGACCACAACGGTGTCGACGTGCAGGGCACGCTGACCGGCCTGATCGGCTACCTGCGGGGAACCGTCGACACTCGGGGCGGATCGACGATCGAGCAGCAGTATGTCAAGAACTTCAACCTCCTGGTGACCGCGCAGACCGACGCCGAGCGGCGGGCGGCCGTGGAGACCACGCCGGCACGCAAGCTGCGCGAGATCCGGATGGCATTGGCGTTGGACAAGGTGCTGTCCAAGCCGGAGATACTGACCCGCTACCTGAATCTGGTGGCGTTCGGGAACGGCGCCTACGGTGTGCAGGACGCGGCGCGGACCTACTTCGGCGTCAACGCCGCCGACCTCAACTGGCAACAGGCCGCGCTGCTGGCCGGGATGGTGCAGTCCACCAGTTCGCTCGACCCCTACACCAATCCGCAAGGGGCGTTGGACCGGCGCAACGTCGTCCTCGACACGATGATCGAGAATCTGCCGGGCAAGGCCGAGGAACTCCGCGCCGCCAAGGCGCAGCCGCTGGGTGTTCAGCCCAGGCCCAATGCGTTGCCGCAGGGCTGTATCGCCGCGGCCGACCGCGCGTTCTTCTGTGACTACGCACTGCAGTACCTGGCCCGCGCGGGTATCAGCAAGGAACGGATCGCCCGGAACGGCTACCTGATCCGCACCACCCTCGATCCCAAGGTGCAGGCCAGCGTCAAGAAGGCGGTCGACTCGGTCGCAAGCCCCACGTTGGACGGCGTCGCGAGCGTGATGAGCGTGGTCAGGCCCGGCAAGGATGCGCACCGGGTGGTCGCGATGGCCGACAACCGCACCTACGGGCTCCAGCTGGACGCCGGACAAACCGTCCAGCCGCAGCCCTTTTCGCTCGTCGGCGACGGTGCCGGGTCGATATTCAAGATCTTCACGACCGCCGCCGCGCTCGAGATGGGTTTGGGCATCAACGCTCAGCTCGACGTTCCGAAGGCGTTCCGGGGCAAGGGTCTGGGCAGCAGCAACTCCCCCGGCTGCCCGCGCCAGACCTGGTGCGTGAAGAACGCGGGCAACTATCGCGGCAAGATGAGCGTCACCGATGCGCTGGCTCAGTCGCCCAATACCGCGTTTGCCAAGCTCATTGCGCAGGTTGGGGTACCGCGAGCGGTGGACATGGCGGTACGACTCGGCCTGCGCTCATACGGTGAGCCGGGCACGGCGCGCCCCTACGAGCCCGACAGCAACGAGAGCCTGGCCGACTACATCAAGCGCGGAAACCTCGGCTCGTTCACCCTGGGCCCGTTCGAGCTCAACGCGCTGGAGCTGTCGAATGTCGCCGCGACGCTGGCCTCCGGTGGGATGTGGTGCCCGCCGAGCCCGATCGACAAGGTCTTCGACCGCCACGGGCGGGAGGTGGCCGTGGCGGACCCGGCCTGTGAGCAGGTGGTCCCCGAGGGCCTCGCCAATACCCTGGCCAACGCCCTGAGCAAGGACGACACCAGCGGCACCGCCGCCGGGTCGGCCGGTTCCGTCGGGTGGCGACTGCCGATGTCGGGAAAGACCGGTACGACCGAGTCGCATCGGTCGTCGGGATTCGTGGGCTTCACCAACCAGTACGCCGCTGCCAACTACATCTTCGACGACTCCACCAAACCGGGCGGCCTCTGCTCGTTCCCGCTGCGCAAGTGTGGCTACGGGAACCTCTACGGCGGCAACGAGCCGGCCCGCACGTGGTTCTTGGCGATGAAACCGATCGCCGAGGACTTCGGTCCCGTCTCCCTGCCGCCCACCGATTCGCGTTATGTCAAGGGCGCCCCCGGCAGTCGGGTGCCCAAGGTCAGCGGCCTGAAGCTCGCTGCGGCCCGCCAACGCCTGAAGGAGGCCGGATTTCAGGTCGCCGACGAGCCCACGCCGATCAACAGCCACGCCTCGAAGGGCGCCGTGGTGGGGACCACGCCGAGTGGCCAGACCATCCCCGGTTCGATCATCACGATCAACACCAGTAACGGGATAGCGCCGCCGCCACCCCCGGAAGCTCCCAAACCCCCGCCCGAGGCGCCACCGCCCGATGCCCCTCCCCCGAATCTCAACGTCATCGAGATACCGGGGCTGCCCCCGATAACGCTGCCGTTCCCAGCGCCACCGCCGCCGCCACCACCGGCGCCGGCACCTCCGGCACCGGCCGTGGCGGGGCCCGCGCCGCAACCGCCGGCCGACGGGCCACCGCCGTAGGACGAATCACGGCGTCGGCAGCGGCTGGGAACCGTGGGACGGGAGAATCCGTCATACCCCCATGCGAACATATGTTCGTGTCCGACGGTCTGGCGACCATCCTGCATGCCGACCTCGACTCCTTCTATGCCTCGGTCGAGCAGCGGGACGACCCCACCCTGCGCGGCCGGCCGGTGATCGTCGGCGGCGGTGTGGTTCTGGCGGCCAGCTACGAGGCCAAGGCCTACGGGGTCCGCACCGCGATGGGCGGGCACCAGGCGCGCCGGCTGTGCCCGGCCGCCGTGGTCGTGCCGCCGCGGATGTCGGCATACACCCAGGCCAGCACCGCTGTTTTCGAAGTCTTTCGGGATATCACCCCGATGGTCGAACCGGTCTCGGTGGACGAGGCCTTTCTCGACGTGTCCGGCCTGCGGCGGGTGTCCGGCGACCCCGTTCGGATCGCCACGCGGCTGCGAGGTGATGTTCGCGACCGGGTCGGGCTGCCGATCACCGTCGGGATCGCGCGCACCAAGTTCCTGGCGAAAGTGGCCAGCCAGCAGGCCAAGCCGGACGGGCTGTTGCTGGTGCCGCCCGACCACGAGCTGGACTTCCTGCATCCGCTTCCGGTGCGGCGGCTCTGGGGGGTCGGCGCCAAGACCGCTGACAAGCTTCACTCGCACGGCATCGAGACGGTGGCTCAGGTCGCCGAGCTGAGCGAATCGATGTTGGCCTCGCTGGTCGGCGGGGCGATGGGACGCCAGCTCCATGCGCTGTCACGCAACATCGACCGGCGCAGGGTGCACACCGGTCACCACCGGCGGTCGGTGGGCGCCCAGCGCGCACTGGGCCGCCGGCGACCCTCCGGGGCCGAGCTGGACGCCGTCGTGATCGGTCTGATCGATCGGATCGCCCGCCGGTTGCGTTCGGCTCAGCGCACCGGCCGGACTGTCGTGCTGCGGTTGCGTTTCGACGACTTCAGCCGGATCACCCGGTCACACACGCTGGCCAGGGCGACGTCATCGACGGCGCCGCTGTTGGCCGCCGCGCGTGGTCTGGTCGCCGCGGCGGGACCGCTGATCGTCGAACGGGGTGTGACCCTCATCGGGTTCGCGGTCTCCAACATCGACCGGGGTGGTGCCCAACAGTTGGAGTTGCCACTCGACGGGTCCGGTCCGGCCCTGATCGACCTCGACGCGGCGGTGGACCGGATCCGCCGCCGCTACGGCAACTCGGCGGTCACCCCCGGTGTGCTCGTGGGTCGCGAGCCCGGGCTCGAGATGCCCCACCCGCCCGACTAGGCCCAGGCCACCAGCTCCTCGGCCGACCAGGTGTTGATGATCCGGTCGGCGGGTACCACGGCGTCCAACGCCCGTTGGGCGCCGTAGCCGAGGAAGTCCAGCTGCCCGGGGGCATGCGCGTCGGTGTCGATCGCGAACAGGCAGCCGATCTCCAAGGCCAGGGTCAGTAGCCGGGTCGGCGGGTCTCGCCGCTCCGGGCGGGAGTTGATCTCCACCGCGGTGCTGGCGTCGCGGCAGGCGGTGAACACCTCCTCGGCGTCGAAGCTCGACTCGGGCCGGATGCCCCGGTTGCCCGCGACCAGCCTGCCGGTGCAGTGCCCGAGCACGTCGACGCACCCGTCCGACACCGCCCGTACCATTCGTCGGGTCATCGACGGCGCGTCCATCGAGAGTTTCGAGTGCACGCTGGCCACGACGATATCGAGCCGCTCCAGCAGCTCCGGGTCCTGATCGAGGGTGCCGTCCTCGAGGATGTCGACCTCGATACCGGTCAGAATCCGAAACGGCGCCAACGTCTCCCGTAGTTCGTCGATGACATCGAGCTGGCGCCGTAGGCGTTCGGACGACAGGCCGTTGGCGATTGTCAGTCTCGGCGAGTGATCGGTCAACGCGCAGTACTCGTGGCCCAGTGCCACCGCGGTGGCCATCATCTCTTCGATTGGCGCCGAACCGTCCGACCATTCGGAATGGCAGTGCAGATCGCCCCGCAGCGCCGCGCGGATATGGCCGCCTCCGAGATCCTCAGCAGCACCCCGCAATTCGACAAGAGCATCGGGCTCCCGGCCGGACCAGGCCTGGGCGATGACCTTGGCGGTCTTCGGGCCGATCCCGGGCAGCGACTGCCAGCTGTCGGCGCGCCCATGACGGTCACGGGCCTGTTCGTCAAGTGCTGCGACGATGTCGGCGGCCTTGCGGTAGGCCATCACCCGGCGGGCGTCTTCGCGGGCGCGGTCCTTGTAGTACGCGATCTCACGAAGCGCGGCCACCGGGTCCATGCACCCAGTGTGCCCGCTACAGGTCGTTGCCGGCGTAGGACAGGTTGAAACTCTTGTTAGCCAACGGGAAGTCGGGGACGATCGTGTCGGTCATCGCAACCGGCAGGGCGGGCCAGTTGAACCACGAGGGATCGACGACCTTGGCGCGAGTGATGCGTCCGGCACCGTCGACCTCGACGCGGTGCACGACCGTGCCGCGCCACCCTTCGGCGATGCCGATCCCGCTGCCGGCCCCGCTCGCCCGGTCTTCTGTGGTCACCGCCAACGGGCCGGTATGGGACTCGGCCAGACGCACCACCAGCTCGGTCGAGGCGGCGAACTCATCGCGCCGCACCGTGTAGCGGGCCAGGACATCGCCGTCGCAACTGCCGGCCTCGCCCACCGGCAGCGCCACCGTCGGGTGGTCGAGGCGGGCATCGGTGCGCACGCCGCTGGCGCGGGCTACGTAGCCAAGGCAGCCCAGCGCCTGGGCGTCGTCGGATGGCAGCACCGCGGTGCCGGCGAAGCGGTCGTGGATTCCGGGGTTGTGCAGTGTCAGTTCGGCGACCTCGGCGAGGTCGGCGGCAATGCGGTGCAGTTCGCCAACGTCGGGCAGGGTTCGCAGTGACACCGCGCCGGGGCGGATGGCGCCGCGCAGCAGGCGGTGTCCGGTCACCTCGGCGTTGACCCGCAGCAGCCGCTCCCGGATTCGCTGGGCATGGGCATTGGCCAGCGCGAAGCCCACATCGTTGGCCAAGGCGCCCAGGTCGGTGGCGTGGTTGTAGAGGCGTTCCAGTTCGACGAGCAGCGCTCGCAACCGGTGCACCGGGTCGGACACCTCGATACCGAGTGCGTCTTCCACCGCCAGGCAGTGGGCCAGCGCATGCCCGGCCGAGGTGTCGCCGCTGATCCGTTCGGCGAGGTCGACGGCTTCGGTGGCACGGCGGCCCTCGAACACCTTCTCCAGGCCGCGGTGCACGAACCACAGCCGGGCCTTGAGCCGCAGGACCGTTTCTCCGACCACCGAGAACCTGAAGTGACCGGGTTCGATGAGCCCGGCGTGCACCGGCCCGACCGGGATCTCGTAGACCCCGGCCCCATCCACGGTGACGAAGGGGAAGCGTCCGCTGGGCTCCAATTGCGGTGCCGCAGCCGCGGTCCGGCGCATTGGATGCCAGCCCTCCGGCCAGTGGGCATGCCTCACCAGGCGGCGCGGACGGGGGTGACCGATCGGCTGGATGCCGTAGAGGTCCAGCATCTCGCGCTCGAACCGGCTCATCGGAAACGACAGGTACGCCAGGGAACGCACGGCCGGATCATCGGCCGGAGTCGTGACTTCGAGTTCGACGCGCCGATCCGGCCGCCCGGCGAGGAACAGGTACACCACCCGCAACGCCTCGCCGTCGTCGTGCGCCGCCACCAGGCCGAGCCGGTAGCCGTCGGTGAGCAGCTGTTCGGCACGGTCAGCCAGCTCGTCGCCGGCGACCCGGTGGCGCTGCCAGTCGCGGTTCACGACGGCCCGCCGACGTGGCTTGCGGCGGTGTCGAGCAAGCCGGTCACCGGCCCCGCCGTGACGCCGAGAACCAGTGATGCACCGATTCCGATCACCAGTGCGGCGGCCACCGTCGCAGGAACCCGTATCGCCGGCGCGTCACCTGCGGGAGTGCCCAGCAGCATCCGGCCCGAACTGCGCAGCAGGGCTGCGAATGCGATCGTGATCCCCAGCACCGCCGCGCCGAGCACCCAGCTCAGTCCCGCGTCGGCCAATGACCGCGCGATCGCCAGCTCACTGGCGAACATGGCGAACGGGGGGAGTCCCAGCAGCACGATCAGTCCCGCCGCGAACGAGACTCCGATCAGACGCGATCGCCGTACGACACCGGTGATCGCGGCGATCTCGGTCCCCCCGTGCGCCGCCTGCAGTTGGCCACCCGCCAGGAACAGGACGGTCTTGCCGATGCCGTGGGCGAGCACATGTAGCAGCAGGGCCGCGATCGCCAGGGTCGTGCCCGCGGCCAGGGCGATGGCGATCAGACCCATGTTCTCCATCGACGAATAGGCCAGCATCCGTTTGACGTCACCGGTCACCGTCAGCATCAGCGCCGCGATCCCGAGCGTGGCGAGCCCGATGACCAGCAGCCCGGTACGCAGGAACGCGGGTCCCGTTGCGGCGGCGATGATCGGCTGGAAGCGGATCAGCACCGAGAACGCGACCGACAACAGCACCCCGCTCATCAACGCCGACACCGGCGCCGGCGCTTGGCTGTGTGCGTCGGCAAGCCAGGTGTGAAACGGGAAGAGCCCGACCTTGGCGCCGTACCCGATGAGCAGCAGCCCACCGGCCAGCCTGGCCACTCCCGGGTCGAGCCTGCCCGCGTACGCCGTCAGCACATCGAGGTTGAGTGCCTGCCCCGGTGCCGCGCCGGCGTGCTGGGCGGCGAAGTAGAGCAGGACGGTGCCCAGAAACGCCACCGCGATCCCGACCGAGCAGACGATGACGTACTTCCAGGTCGCCTCCAGCGCGGTGCGGCTCTGGCGGTGCCCGACCAGAAACGCGGTGACGACCGTCGTGGCCTCGATCGCCACCCAGATCACGCCGATGTTGTTGGCGCAGACCGCCAGCACCATGGCCGCCAGGAATGCCGGAGTGAGTACACCGTACAGTCGGGCTCCGCTCATGTCGGTGTGGCCGTGCGCGAGCTCCGTATCGATGTAGCCGATGCTCGCCCCGGTGGCGAGCATGCCGACTACACCGATGACGACCAGCATGGTGACCGAAAGCGCGTCCGCGCGAAGCAGGCCGCCCAGCGCGAGGTGGTGTCCGGACCCGGTGCGGAGCCCGAGCGCGATCGCGCAGACCAGTACGGCGGTCGCCGACAACACCGTCAGCGTCGCGGTGCTACGGCGCCATCCGACAACGAGATTCACCAGCGCGGCCGCCACCGGTGCCAGGAGTGCGACCAGTATCAGGGTCGTCATCAGTCGTGCAGCTCCTGCAGTTGATCCAGGTCGGCTCCGCCGAAGGCGCGTCGCAGCCGGCCGGTGAGAACGCCGATGACGATCACCGCGAACAGCACGTCCAGTGAGGCCCCCAGCTCGACGATTACCGGAACACCCGCGGTGAGCAGAAACGCCGTGGCCGCAATCCCGTTGTCCAGCATGAGGAATCCTGCGGCCTGAGACACGGCGTGACGCCGCGTCGCCATGACGAACAGGGCGATCAGCAGCACCGCGAAAGCCGCCGCCACCGCTCCGGTCGTCGGACCCGGTTCCAGCGCCACCACCGGCCGGGCGATCGCGAAGGCGATAACGGTGAGCGCGGCGGCGATCAGCAGAGAGCTGGCGGTGTTCACCAGCGGCGTGGCCTCGCGCTGGTCGTCGGGTTCGGCGGCCACCGCGCGGGCCAGCAGCCACGGCAGCACCACTGCACGCAGGACGAGGACCGCGCCGCCGACCGCGATCAACTCCACATCGTGGTCATGGCTCCCGCGGACGATCGGGATCGCTGCCAGCGCCACGCCCTGCCATGCCAGCAGCCGCACGATGGCGGGTAGGTCGCGCCGCCACACGACCAGCACCGCCGCGAGCAGCAGGCCACCGGCGGCGAACTCGACCGTGCTGGCGAACATTTCCTGGCTCATCGGCGTCCTACCCGGTCTGCGTGCTGAAGAAGTTGGCTGCGGTCACCGCGAGCAGGGCGAGCAGGAACGAACCGGCCAATAGTTCGGGCACCCGGAAGAGGCGCAGCTTGGCAAGAAACAGTTCCAGGCATGCCAGGGCGGTGGCCAGCACACCGATCTTCACGACGATCGCGACGATTCCGACCATCACCTCGGGCAGCCCGGGCTGCGCACCGGCAATCCCCCACGGCAGGAACAGGTTGGCCAGCAGCGCCAGCAGCACCGTCAGACGCATCCCGGCAGCCCATTCGACCAGTGCCAGTCGGGGACCGGCGTACTCGAGCACCATCGCCTCATGCACCATCGTCAGTTCCAGGTGGGTCGCCGGGTTGTCCACCGGCAGCCGGCCCGTCTCGGCGATGATCACGATGGCCAGCGCGACAAAGGCGAGGACACCGGCAAGCGACGCCACCTGGGCGGGGTGATGCATCGTGTTCGCCACGAGTGCACCGAGATTCGCCGATCCCGCCGGTATCGACAGCGCGAAGACGGCCAGCAGGATCGTCGGCTCCACCAACGCGGCGATCGTGATCTCCCGGCTGGCTCCCATCCCGCCGAACGAGGTGCCGGTGTCGATGCCGGCCAGCACCAATGCCACCGTTCCGAGGAACAGCAGGCCGACGACCGCGAACATGTCGGCGGCCGGATCCAGGGGCGACCCGACGGCAACGACCGGCACGATCGCGGCGATCAGCAGCGCACTGCCGGCGACCACGGCGGGCGCGACAGCGAAGACCAGCGTGGTCCCCTGGGGGCGGATCGACTGCTTGCCGAGTTGCTTGCGCAGATCGCGCCAGGGTTGCAGCACGCCACCACCGCTGCGCCCTTCCGAGCGCGCGCGCACCTGCCGCATCAGCCCGATGACCAGTGGCGCGCCCAACATGACCAACCCGATCTGGGCGACCCCGGCCACGACGGACATCACGTTCACCGCGCCACCACCAGGACCACCAGGACGCCGAGCGCACCGTAGGCCAGGTAGAGGTGGACACTGCCGGTGTGGGCGCGGCGGACCAGTTGCGCGGCCGCGGCCACTGCACGAACCACCGGCATGTAGAGGCGTCGTTCGATCGCGTCGATGATCTCGGCGCGATAGGTGACCGCCCGCACCATGTAGCGGGACTCCTCGTAGTGGGTGACCTCGACACCTGCGTCGGGTTGCAGCACATTGTCGAAGACCCGCTGCAGCGGCTCGGCGAACGAGGTTGCGGTGTACTGCATTCTCGGTGTCAGCTCTTCTACTCCGCACGCCCACAGCGGCAGTGTCTCGGTCCGGGGCCTGCTCCACGCTCTCAGCGACGACAACGCGACGGCCCACAGCATTGCGACGACCAGTGCCGCGGCGAGCAGTCCCGGCGCTATCGAACCGGACAGCCCGGGCAGGCGCACGACGGCACCGAAGTCGGTGAACGCGACCGCCTGCGCCGCAGGCAGTTGCGCGAGCACCCGGCGCAATGCCGGCGCAAGAACCGCGGGGGTGACGGCAAGGACGACGCATGCGACGGCCGTCAGGGTCATCCCGGTCACCATGCTGGCGGGCGCCTCGCGCGCCCGGGCGGCCGACGACGAGCGTGCCCGGGCGGCCGACGACGAGCGTGGCCTGGCCAGGAAGCCGATACCGAAGGCCTTCACCATGGCCGCGACACCGAGTCCGGTGGTCAGTGCCACCGCGCCGACGGCCAGCGGCACCGTGAGCGCGACAACGACATTGCCGTCCGGTGCGGCGTGGATCAGCGACTGCACCAGCAACCATTCGCTGACGAATCCGGCGCCCAGCGGAAGCCCCGATGCGCCCAGCGCTGCGAGGCCGAACAATGTCGTGGTGGCGGGCATCCGGCGCGCCAGCCCACCCATCCGGTCCAGGTCGCGAAGCCCGGTTCCGGCCAGCACCGAACCCGCGCCGAGGAAGCCCAGGCTCTTGAACGCGGCGTGGGCGGCCAGGTGCAGCAGCGCCGCCGTCATCGCTATGGTCGCCGGCCCGTGCGCTCCGGCGCCGGCGAAGAGGGTCGCCGCGCCGAGCGCAATCGTGATCAGGCCCATGTTCTCGGTCGTCGAATATGCCAGCAGCCGTTTGAGATCCGTGGCCACCGACGCCTGCAGCACGCCGTAGAGTGCCGACAGGATGCCGACGATCAGCAGGGTGAGCGCCCACCAGCGGGGCCCGGGACCCATGAGCTGCAGGTCAATGCGGACGATTCCGTAGATGCCCAGGTTGACCATGGCGGCGCTCATCAAGGCCGACACCGGGCTGGGTGCCTCGGGGTGGGCGCGGGGCAGCCACGCGTGCAGCGGCAGCAGCCCGGCCTTCGAGCCGAAACCGGCCAGCGTCAACAGGAATACGGCCGTGCGCGCCCCGTCCGGAATCGCGTGCATATCGGCGAAGCGGCCCGAACCAGCGGCGGCGGACAGCACCATCAGGCCGACCAGGATGGCGGCGAAGCCCAGCTGTGTCATGACCGCATACACCAGGGCTGCGGACCGGACCGCGGCGCGGGTGTGCTCGGTGAGCACCAGCAGCAGCGAGGCCAGCGCCATCAGCTCCCACGCCAGCAGGAAGGTGGTCACCGATCCGGCGGCGGGCACCAGAAGCATCGCACCGACGAACAGCGGCATGACGGCCAGCGGGAGGATGCCCAGGTGTTCGCGGCGCGCATAGCCGATCGAGTACAGGCCGACCGGAACACCGACCGCGCCGATCAGTGCCATGAAGAACCCACCGAGCGGTGCGAGCTCGAGCTGCACGCCGGACAACGGCAGCAGCCAGTCGATCTGCATCTGCCGGACCGGACCGAAGATCGCGGCGAGACCGATCCATACCCCGGCCAGGCCGAGCATGGACGTCGCGACCCCCGATGCCGTGGCGCCGAAGGCATTGTCAGGACGGGCCTGCTCCGTCCCGGTCGGGGCGGGCTCCAACGTGGCGGTCACTTCCCGGTCACCGTCCGCAGTGCATTGACGATGTCGGCGGGCGGCGGTGGGCAACCGGGGATCCCGACGTCGACGGGCACCACGTCGGCCACCGCGCCGACGACTCCGTAGGCCTCGGCGAAGACACCGCGGTTCAGCGCACAGTCGCCGCAGGCGATCACCACCCGTGGCCGTGGTGTCGCCGCCACCGTATCGCGAAGCGGCTCAGCCATATTGCGGGTGACCACGCCGGTCACCAGAAGCGCGTCCGCGTGCCGGGGAGAGGCGACCAGTCGCGCCCCGAAACGCTCCGCGTCGTACACGGGCCCGAATGCGCCGGATATCTCCACCTCGCAGCCGTTGCAGGAACCGGCGTCGACATGACGGATCTGCAGGGAACCGCGCACCCCGGCGGGCGGCCCGACGGCCGGTTCGGGCGCGGCAGTCGCCTTCTCGACGACGCGGCCGGTCCGCAGGATCTTGCTGATCCACCCCATCGCTACCGCTCCTCCGGGGCGCCGGCACGCAGGTCCTCCAGCACCGCAACGCGATCGGAGAGCACGGTCGTGAGCACCTTGCGAGCCACCGCGAGCAGTTCGGCGATGTCCGGTGAGGCGATCGAGTAGATCACCGTACTGCCTTCCTTGCGCGCCATCACCACACCGGCCCGCCGCAGCACTCCGAGTTGCTGGGACAGATTCGAGGACTCCAGTCCCACCTCGGGCAGGAGTTCGCTGACCGATCGGTCACGGACGGCGAGGAGTTCGAGGACACGGATCCGGGCCGGATGGCCGAGCGTCTTGAAGAACTCGGCCTTGAGCTTGTAGAGCGGCTCGGACTCCACGGCCCCTCCCTGAAGGATTTAACGATGATGCGTTCGATCAATTGAAGAAATTATCATATGAAGGAAATTCTGGCCGTACACCCGGCGGCACCGGGCGCCCGCCAGGCGGATGGGTACGCCGACGATGCCGCTTTCCCGGCCGGGTGAGCAAGGTCGAACTATGCGATCATCGCGGGGTGAGTCAGCGGTGCTGAGTAACACCGCGGCGGCCGAGGTCGTCGCTCTCTTGCTGCTCGCGGCGGTGTTGTTCTTCGCCATGCTGCAGCCGCGCGGCCTACCCGAGGCAACGTTGGCCGTGCCGGCGGCCGCACTGCTGGTGCTGTTGGGGGTTGTCACCCCGGCCGCCGCGCTGCACCAGTTGCAGGTCCTGGGACCCACCGTCGGTTTCCTCGCCGCGATCCTGGTTCTGGCCCATCTTGCCGATCTCGCCGGGGTATTCGACTGGTTGGGTGGCCGCCTGGCCGCGCTCTCCCGCGGGCGACCGGTCCGGCTGCTGGGGTGGGTCTTCGTCGCGGCCTCGGTCACCACGGCGGTGCTGAGCCTGGATGCGACGGTGGTCCTGCTGACGCCGGTGGTGTTCACCACCGCAGTCGGATTGGGGCTGCGCGCCAAACCACACGTGTACGCCTGCACGCATTTGGCCAATTCCGCGTCGACGTTGCTACCGGTGTCCAACCTGACCAACCTGCTGGCATTCGCCGCGACCGGTCTGCCGTTCCTGGCCTTCGGCGCCGTGATGGGGTTGCCGTGGCTGGCCGTGATCGCGGTGGAGTACCTGGTGTTCCGCCGCTTCTTCCGCACCGATCTGTCGGCTGCTCCCGCTGCGCTCGATCAGGCACCCGCCGGGGACGACGGCCCCGCCTCGCCGGCCGACCGGCGGGCACCGCGGTTCGCCCTGGCGGTGCTGGCCCTCACGCTGATCGGTTTCGGCGGTTCCGGGTTCATCGGAGTCGAGCCGGTCTGGGTGGCCGTCGCCGGTGCGGTGGTGCTGGCCGCACCGGTGCTGGCCCGCCGCCAGGTCACGGTGCCGGCGCTGGTGAATGAGGCCTCACCGTTGTTCTGTTTGTTCGTCTTCGCCCTCGGGATCGTGGTTGCCGGGGTGACCGGCCATGGTCTGGGTCAGGCGCTGACGGAGTCGCTGCCCACCGCGCCGACGTTCGTCGGGCTGCTGGTGGTCGCGGCGGTGGCCGCCGTGCTGGCCAACGTGGTGAACAACCTGCCGGCCACCCTGGTGATGCTCGGGGCGCTGGGCGCGACCGCGCACCCCGGACTGGTGTTGGCCATGCTGATCGGCGTGAACGTCGGCCCCAATCTGACTTATGTGGGTTCGCTGGCCACCCTGCTGTGGCGGCGGGTGCTGGCCGGCCGCGACGCCGCACCCGCCCTGGCCGAATTCCTGCGTCTTGGGGCGGCGACGGTGCCGTTGGGTCTCGTCGTGGGAGTGGGTGCGCTGTGGCTGGGCTTGACCCTGGGCCGAGGATGGTTGGTATGACCGCACATGTCGTGGTGTGGCTCACCGAAGGAACGTGGGAGGCGGCCGTCGACTCGGTGGCGGACACCTTGAACGCCCTGACGACACCCGTCGACGTGACACTGCTGTACGCCATCGACAGCCAGGTGAGCGAGGTGCTGCACGGAGCGTTCGGGGGTCTGCTCGGGCGCGGGATGCGTGACCGTGACCCCGGCACCGCGGTGGAGGCGGCCGCCCGTCACGCTGCCGCGGAGTTACTGGAGTCCGCACAGCGGCGGCTCGGACGCCGCGCCGAGCTGGCAGTCCGAACCGGCCGGGTGGAACGTGAGGTGGTCGCGGCGTGCGCGGGCGCCGACCTGTTGGTCTGTGTCCGCGACGGGGACCATTCCCGGCTGGGTCCGCACAGCCTCGGACACCACACCCGGTTCGTCGTCGACCACGCACCGTGCGCGGTCCTGCTGGTCTGGCCCGACACCGCCCCCGGGCTGGGTTCCATTCCGCCCCCGCCCGACGAACGTCACGGCCCACCCCCCGGCCCGGGCCACCCGGCACCGTAAGCGCTGACCCGTCAGGACCCGTGCTGCATCTCGGGGCTTGGAACATCCGGCCCCTCGTCGGGGATGTTCGCGGTCTCGGGCACACCCAGCACGAACACGATCAAAGCCACCACGGCGATTCCGGAAAGCACAAACAGAGCGACGTGGAAACCGGCAGCGACCGCGACGAAACCCGCCAGGGATGGGCTCAGCGCCGCCCCGATGCCCTGGATGGTGGTGGCCGCGCCGAGGACGAGGTTGAAGTGGCCGGTGCCGCGGGTGAGGTCGGCGATGACGAGGACGAACATCGCCCCGAAGATGCCGGCACCGATGCCGTCGAGGATCTGCACGGAGATGATGTAGTAGGGCTGGTCCCACCAGGTGAACATCACGCCACGCACCGGAAGTACGAGGAATGCCGCCAGGAAGATCGGCTTGCGCCCCCACTCCTTGCCCTTCTTGGCGACCATGATGGCCATCGGGATCATCACCAGCTGCGCGACGATGATCAGTTCGGCCTGAAACAGCGTGCCCATCTTCACGTTTTCCAGGGCAAGTTCCTGGCCGCTGAGTGGCAGCATCGCGCCGTTGGCGAGCTGCCACAGCATGGTCGCCGCGCACAGCGCCAACAGCGGACGCGACTCCAGCAGGACCTTGAAACCCGACGGCTTCTTGTGCTGCTTGCCGGGTTCGGTGGGCGCCAGCCCGCGGGCCACGTCGTTGTCGATCAGCCGCGGACTGATCATCAGGGTCGCACCGACGACCAGGATCGCGGTCGCGCTGGCAAACCAGAACCCGGCTCTGACGGTGATGAAATAGCCGGCCAGGCCGAAGATGATGGCGCCGACCACGTTTCCGGCGTGGTTGAACGCCTGCATCCGTCCGGTGCGGTAGGTGTAGGCCGCCGCACCCACCAGACCCAGTGCGACAGCGGCGATGGCCGGCGGGAAGACCGTTCCGGCGATACCGGTGACCACTTGGGCGGCGGTGATCACTGAGTAGCTCGGCTGGACGGTGACCATGAATGCACCGATGGCGGTCGCTATCGCCGCAATGATGATCAGGCTGCGCTTGTGCAGTGTCTTGTCGATCAGGCCGCCGATGGGAGTCTGCACGGCCAGCCCGACCAGACCACCGATGGTCAGGACCAGCCCGATGTCGGCCGGGTTCCAGCCCGGCACCGTCAGCAGGTAGATGCCCAGGAAAGGGCCCAGCCCCGACTGCACATCGGCCAGGAAGAAATTCAGCCCGTCCAGCGCGGCCAGCGAACGACCCTTGGACGGCGAATCGCCCGCCGCGCCGGGTTGATCGATGGCCTGTTGGTCCGCCATATCCGCAATCTTTCCCATCGGTCGCCTGGAGGCCGGACACGGCTGGGAGCCAAGCGAATAAACGGCCGGTCCCGGCTACATGCGCAGCATTGCACCCACGGCAGTGAGCGACTTGGCATCAAACCGACGACAACGCTATCCGGTTGTGGAACGACCTGACGGTCATTTGTGGTTTCACCTCAGTAAATTGCGCGTACGCACGTCTTCGATTCGCACGGCAACAATCTGGGCTGTGCCCTCGCCGCGGGGCGCCCGCGGTTCACGACGGCTCGCGCGACGGCGTGCACGCCAGCGGTGTGGTTTCCGGCGCACCGGCGGCGAACACGACGGGGTGGAGACCGCACTACCGGTGCCGACAAGCCGGGGCCAGGCCGGATGCCCTAATCATACTGGTGGCATTGATCATTCGGCCGCACCAGCAGGCCTGGTCGCCTGATGGGCGCACGCAGCGTGGACTCGGGCGGCACTGCGCACTGTGCGTGCGGGCGCCGCACGGTCCCGGCCACCGGTACCCCGACCGCCGAATGGGACTAGGCTCAAGTGAGTGCGATTCGCCTTCAAGACATCACCACAGAACACCACCTGGACCGACATGCTGACGGTTTGGCAGGCCGCCGACCAGATCGACGTCTTCGAGTCAGGCTGGACCTTCGACCACTTCTATCCGATCTTCTCCGACTCGTCGGGGCCGTGCCTGGAAGGCTGGACCGCCCTGACCGCACTGGCCCAAGCCACCACCCGGCTGCGGTTGGGCACACTGGTCACCGGTATCCACTACCGCCACCCCGCGGTGCTGGCCAACATGGCCGCCGCGGTCGACATCATCTCCAACGGCCGGCTCGAGCTCGGCATCGGCGCGGGCTGGAACGAAGAGGAGTCCGGCGCCTACGGTATCGAGCTGGGCTCTATCAAAGAGCGGCTCGACCGCTTCGAGGAGGCCTGCCAGGTGCTGATCGGCCTACTCAGCCAGGAGACGACGGACTTCGACGGCCGGTTCTTTCAACTCAAAGCCGCGCGCAACGAACCGAAGGGGCCCCAGCGCCCACATCCGCCGATCTGCATCGGCGGCAGCGGCGAGAAGCGCACGCTCCGTATCACCGCCCGCTATGCCCAGCACTGGAACTTCGTCGGTGGCCCACCCGAGGAGTTCGCCCGCAAGCGGCGGGTGCTCGCCGGGCACTGCGCCGACATCGGTCGCGATCCGGCGGAGATCATGCTGTCGTCTCACCTCTGGCTCAACGCCGACCGGGACTACGCCAAGGTGGTGGACGAGGCCGCAGCGCTGGGCGGGGAGGGACTGGATCTGGCGATCGTCTACCTACCGACGCCGCACGATCCGCGGGTCCTGGAGCCCCTCGCCGAGGCGGTCCGCGACTCGGGCCTGCTGGGACCGGCCGCCGCCTAAGCCAGATAACGATTCGATAACAGCCGGCAAAGTAATGACGAGACCAATATCGGGCTGGAATCTGCTGCTAACAACCGTAGCGCAAGAGCTCGTCGGCGGTGATGAGCCGTTCGTGCTTGGCCGGAAACTCCCGGCTCTTCAGCGGATGACGGAACAGCAACCAGGCGATACGCCCGACCCGGCTACGAGATATCGGGTTGAGGTACACGAGGATCACTCCTGTGGGCAGCACTTCCAAACTCGGGGTACTACTTTACCGCAGCACCAGCTTCAGCAATTAGATATGGATCACACCGCAAACTGGAGTAGGCGCGCCGACACAAAGATCGGATGATTCTGGTGTGGCTAAAGTGACCAGTGTGGCTAGCGTTGGGGTGCCGCGGTCGGTTTGATCGGCGCCGGCAGTGCCGTGTGGCCCATCAGGTAGCGGTCCACCCCCGCGGCGGCGGCCCGGCCCTCGGCGATCGCCCAGACGATCAGGGACTGACCCCGGCCCATGTCACCGGCGACGAAGACTCCCGGCACCGAGGTGTCGAAATCCTGGCCGCGCGCGACGTTGCCGCGCTCGGTCAGCTCCACCCCGAGGTCGGTCAACAGGCCCGGCCGCTCGGGGCCGACGAACCCCATCGCCAACAACACCAGATCGGCCTCCAGCTCGAAGTCGGTGCCCTCGACCTTCTCGAACCTTCCGTCCTTCATCGCCACTTCGTGTGCGCGCAGCCCGGTGACCTTGCCCTCGCTGCCGAGGAACTCCTCGGTGTTGACCGAGAAGACCCGCTCGCCGCCCTCCTCGTGTGCCGAGGACACCCGGAACATCAGCGGATAGGTCGGCCACGGCGTCGAAGCGGCGCGGGTCTCCGGCGGGCGCGGCATGATCTCGAACTGGTGAACGCTCGCCGCACCCTGCCGGTGCGCGGTGCCCAGGCAGTCGGCTCCGGTGTCGCCGCCGCCGATGATGATGACCTTCTTGCCCTTGGCCGTGATCGGGGGTTGGCCGTTCTCGTCAAGCACCGGATCGCCCTGCTGCACCTTGTTGGACCATGGCAGGTACTCCATGGCCTGATGGATTCCGTCGAGTTCACGGCCGGGGATCGGCAGATCCCGCCATGCCGTCGCGCCGCCGGCCAGCACCACCGCGTCGAACTGGTCACGCAGCTGCTCGGCGGTGATGTCCACGCCGACGTTCACCCCGGGACGGAACCTGGTGCCCTCGGCCGCCATCTGCGCCAGCCGCCGGTCGATGTGGCGCTTTTCCATCTTGAACTCGGGGATGCCGTATCGCAGCAGACCGCCGATGCGGTCGGCGCGCTCGAACACCGTCACATCGTGTCCGGCCCTGGTCAGCTGCTGGGCGGCGGCCAGCCCCGCCGGACCGGATCCCACGACGGCCACCTTCTGGCCGGTGATCAGGTGCGGCGGCAGCGGGACGACCCAGCGCTCGTCGAAGGCCTTGTCGACGATCTCGACCTCGACCTGCTTGATGGTCACCGCATCCTGGTTGATGCCCAGCACACAGGACGCCTCGCACGGCGCCGGGCACAGCCGGCCGGTGAATTCCGGGAAGTTGTTCGTGGCGTGCAGGCGCTCGATGGCGTCGCGCCACCGCTCCTTGTACACCAGGTCGTTCCATTCGGGGATCAGGTTGCCCAGTGGACAACCGTTGTGGCAAAACGGAATACCACAGTCCATGCAGCGGGAAGCCTGGTGCTCGAGGATGTCGTCGCTGAAATCCTCGTAGACCTCTTTCCAGTCCCGCAGCCGCAGCGCCACCGGACGACGGGTCGGCGTCGCGCGGTGGGTGTACTTCAGGAAGCCGGTCGGATCAGCCATGCGCGGCCCCCATGATGGCTTCGTCCATCTCGGAGCCGGTCGCCCCGGAGGCCATGGCCTGGGCGATCGCCTGCAGCACACGCTTGTAGTCGCGCGGCATCACTTTCACGAAGTTACCTATCTGTCCGGGTATGTCAGCCAAGATCCGCTGTGCGACAGCTGAATCGGTGGCATCCACATGCGCGACGAGCATGTCGTGCAGCCACTCGACATCGGCCTCGTCGAACTCGTCGATGTCGACCATCTCGGTGTTGAGGTTGTCGGCGAACGTGCCGCTCGGGTCGTAGACATAGGCGACGCCGCCGGACATCCCGGCCGCGAAGTTGCGGCCCGTCGGCCCGAGGATGATGACCTTGCCGCCGGTCATGTACTCGCAGCCGTGGTCGCCCACACCCTCGACCACGGCATCGGCCCCGGAGTTGCGCACCGCGAACCGCTCGCCCACCGTTCCGCGGATGAACGCCTGGCCGCTGGTGGCTCCGAACAACATCACGTTGCCGCCGATGATGTTGTCCTCGGCGACGTAGTCCTGCGGCGCGTCGTCCGACGGCCGCAGCACGATCGTGCCCCCGGACAGACCCTTTCCGACGTAGTCGTTGGCGTCGCCGTAGACCCGCAGGGTGATGCCCTTGGGTACGAAAGCTCCGAAGCTGTTGCCGGCCGAACCGTCGAAGGTGATGTCAATGGTGTTGTCCGGCAGGCCCTGACCGCCGTAGGCCTTGGTCAGCTCGTGACCGAGCATGGTTCCCACGGTGCGGTTGGTGTTGGCGATCTTCGTGGAGAAACGCACCGGCGTGCCCGAGTCGAGGGCCTCGCGGCTCATCACGATGAGCTGCTGGTCGAGCGCCTTGTCCAGGCCATGGTCCTGCCGCGAGCTGCAGTACAGGTCCTGGTTCATGAACGCCGACTCCGGCTCGTGCAGCACCGGTGTGAGGTCCAGCTTGTGCGCCTTCCAGTGCTTGGCGGCCTGGGTGGTGTCCAGCGCGTTGACCTGTCCGACCATCTCGTTGACGGTGCGGAAGCCCAGCTGCGCCATCAGCTCGCGCACCTCTTCGGCGATGAACATGAAGAAGTTCTCGACGAACTCCGGCTTGCCGGTGAACCGCTCCCGCAGCACCGGGTTCTGCGTCGCCACCCCGACCGGGCAGGTGTCGAGGTGACAGACCCGCATCATGATGCAGCCCGACACCACCAACGGTGCGGTCGCGAAGCCGAACTCCTCGGCGCCGAGCAGGGCGGCGACCACCACATCGCGACCGGTCTTGAGCTGACCGTCGACCTGCACCACGATCCGGTCACGCAACCCGTTGAGCAGCAACGTCTGCTGGGTCTCGGCCAATCCCAGCTCCCACGGCGCGCCGGCATGCTTCATCGACGTCAGCGGAGTGGCCCCGGTGCCACCGTCGTGCCCGGAGATCAGCACGACGTCGGCATGCGCTTTCGACACCCCCGCGGCCACCGTTCCCACACCGTTCTCGCTCACCAGTTTGACGTGAATGCGGGCCTGCGGATTGGCATTCTTCAGATCGTGGATCAGCTGTTTGAGATCCTCGATGGAGTAGATGTCGTGGTGCGGAGGCGGCGAGATCAGCCCCACCCCCGGCGTGGAGTGGCGCACCTCGGCCACCCATGGGTACACCTTTTGGCCCGGGAGCTGTCCCCCCTCACCGGGCTTGGCGCCCTGAGCCATCTTGATCTGAATATCGCTGCAGTTGCTCAGGTAGTGGGAGGTGACGCCGAACCGGCCGGATGCCACCTGCTTGATCGCACTGCGGCGCCAGTCACCGTTGTGGTCGCGGTCGAAGCGGCTGACCGCCTCGCCGCCCTCACCCGAATTCGACCGTGCGCCAAGACGGTTCATGGCGATCGCCAGGGTCTCGTGCGCCTCGGCGGAGATCGAGCCGTAACTCATCGCACCGGTGGAGAACCTCTTGACGATCTCGCTGGCCGGCTCGACCTCTTCGATCGGAACCGGCCGGCGCGCATCGTCCTTGAACTTCAGCAGGCCGCGCAGGGAGGCTATCCGCTCGCTCTGGTCGTCGACCAGCTTGGTGTACTCCTTGAAGATCGAGTACTGCCCGGTGCGAGTGGCGTGCTGCAGCTTGAACACCGTATCGGGGTTGAACAGGTGGTATTCGCCCTCGCGGCGCCACTGGTACTCGCCGCCCACTTCGAGCTCGCGGTGTGCGCGCTCGTCGGGCCGGTCGATGTAGGCCAGCTGATGGCGGGCGGCGACGTCGGCGGCGATGTCGTCGAGGTCGATACCGCCGGTGCGGCAGGTCAGCCCGGTGAAGTACTCGTCGAGCACCGGCTGGGCGATGCCGATGGCCTGGAACAGCTGGGCACCGGTGTAGGACGCCAGGGTGGAGATGCCCATCTTCGACATCACCTTGAGCACACCCTTGCCGGCGGCCTTGACATAGTTCTGCAGCGCCTTCTGCCGGTCCATGCCGTTGAGCGCGCCGCGGTTGATCATGTCCTCGATCGACTCGAAGGCCATGTACGGGTTGATGGCGGCCGCGCCGAAGCCGACCAGGGCGGCCATGTGGTGTACCTCGCGCGCGTCGCCGGTCTCGACGATCAATCCCACCTTCGTGCGGGTGCGCTCGCGGACGAGGTGGTGGTGGATGGCCGAGACGGCCAGCAGCGACGGGATCGGGGCCAAATGTTCGTCGGATTCGCGATCGGAGATGACCAGCAGGCGCGCCCCGTCGGCGATGGCCTTCGACGCCGCCTGCCGGGCATCGTCGAGTGCGCGGCGCAGCCCATCGCCACCCTTGGCCACCGGATACAGGCAGCGGATGACGCTGGTCCGCATGCCGTGCTTGCGGCCCCGTACCTCGTCTTCGGGATCGAGGTTGATCAGCTTGGCCAGTTCGTGGTTCCGCAGGATCGGCTGCGGGAGCACGATCTGGTGGCACGATTCGGCGGTGGGGTTGAGCAGGTCGCCCTCGGGGCCGACCGAGCCCTGCAGGCTGGTCACCACCTCTTCCCGGATGGCGTCCAGCGGCGGATTGGTCACCTGGGCGAACAGCTGCTGGAAGTAGTCGAACAGCATTCGCGGCCGCGCGGAGAGCACGGCGATCGGGGTGTCGGTGCCCATCGAGCCGATCGGCTCCGCCCCGCTGCGCGCCATCGGGGCCACCAGCAGGTTGAGTTCCTCGTAGGTGTATCCGAATGCCTGCTGGCGCAGCACCACCCGGTGGTGCGGCATCCGCATGTAGGGACCCTGCGGCAGTTCGTCGAGGTTGAACAGCCCGGCGTCGATCCATTGGGCATACGGCTGCTCGGCGGCCAGCTCGGCCTTGGTCTCCTCATCGGAGACGATGCGGCCCTGCGCGGTGTCGACCAGGAACATGCGGCCGGGCTGCAGGCGCATCCGCTTGACAACCTTGGCCGGATCCAGCTCCAGAACGCCGGCTTCGGAGGCCATCACCACCAGACCGTCGTCGGTGACCCAGATCCGCGACGGACGCAGGCCGTTGCGGTCGAGCACCGCGCCGACCACGGTGCCGTCGGTGAAGCACACCGACGCCGGTCCGTCCCACGGCTCCATCAGGGAGGCGTGGTACTGGTAGAACGCCCGTCGCGCCGGGTCCATCGACTCGTGCCGCTCCCAGGCTTCGGGAATCATCATCAGCACCGCGTGGGCCAGGCTGCGGCCACCGAGGTGCAGCAGTTCCAGCACCTCGTCGAAGCGGGCGGTGTCCGAGGCGCCGGGTGTGCAGACCGGGAAGATCTTCTCCACCTCGTCGTAGGAGCCGAAGATGTCGGTCTTGATCAGGGCCTCGCGTGCCCGCATCCAGTTCTCGTTGCCGGTGATGGTGTTGATTTCACCGTTGTGGGCGATGCGGCGGAAAGGATGCGCCAGCGGCCATGACGGGAACGTGTTGGTGGAAAACCGGGAATGCACGATTCCCAGCGCGCTCTCCAGCCGGTCGTCCTGCAGATCCAGGTAGAAGGCCTTGAGCTGCGGGGTCGTCAGCATGCCCTTGTAGACCAGGGTCTGGCCGGAAAGGCTTGGGAAGTAGACGGTTTCGCGGCCGGGACCGTCCTGGCCCGGCCCCTTGGTGCCCAGCTCGTGCTCGGCGCGCTTGCGGACCACGTACGCACGCCGCTCCAGGTCCATGCCCGAGGCGCCGCCGATGAACAGCTGCCGGAAGGTGGGCATGGCATCACGTGACAGCGCGCCGAGGGAGGAGTCGTCGGTCGGCACGTCGCGCCAGCCAAGCACATCGAGCCCCTCGGCCTCCACGATCTTCTCCACCGCCTCGCACGCCGCGGCGGCATCCCGCGACGACTGCGGCAGGAAGGCGATACCGGTGGCGTAGGCGCCCTCGGGGGGGAGCTCGAAGTCCACCACAGCACGGACGAATTTGTCCGGTACCTGAAGCATGATGCCCGCCCCGTCGCCGCTGCGCGGCTCGGCACCCTGGGCACCGCGGTGCTCGAGGTTGAGCAGGGCGGTGATCGCCTTGTCGACGATGTCGCGGCTACGCCGCCCATGCATGTCGACAACCATGGCTACGCCACAGGCGTCGTGTTCAAATGCGGGGTTGTACAGCCCGACGCTGCTGGGCATTCGCACCTAACCCTTCACAAGATTTATCGCGCAGCGTTCACAGATGGTGCTGCGCTCCGTCAGGGGTACCTCCGTGCGTCGCTGGACGGCGGCCCTTCTGTGGTGTCAACGAGTCGTAAAACGATATGACAAACACCGGCTGACATGCCAACTTACTCAATCCTAACTCAGCCGACCTGTGAGCTGCCGAGATGCCACGGAACGGCCGATTCCAGCTGCGGAATCCGTTGCACGGACTGCGTTTTGGCGAGCAGATCGCGCCCGCCGGGCGCTCTCGGCATCGGAGACGCTCCACACCGTCTACTTAGAGTGTTTGCTGCACTGGTGGCTCCACCGGATCACAGGTGGGGCTTTTGTCACATCATTCCTCGTCACCGCCGGCCCGCCCGGCCCATCCGCCGAATCCCGACTTTGCACAAAGTCTCGGTGGATTCTTAGAGACGGCCATCGCGGCGACCGCATCCCACCCCGCAACCTGCGCAGCCGCACCGGGGTGCCCGCGATCCGACCAGGTCACCGCCGGCCGCCACGGCACTGCGGCGATACTGAATCCATGCCACCAGTCTCGGATTGTTCCCCGGGTCACTCCGCCCTCCCCGGCAAGCGGGTGGGGGTACCTCCCGCTCGCGGCGGAGTGCCCGGAGCCCACCCGCACGCCTGGCGACCTCCGGCCGGCGGGCGCCGTTCGCCCGGGGAACGACGATGACCGAACGCAACGACTTCCTGCGTGAGCGCTTCCGGCAGGCTCCGCCACCCCGACCGGGTCACCCCACCGGCCCCCCGCCGGGTCGTGCCCCCCACCCGGGCCCACCGACGGTGCGTATCCCGCCGGTGCAGGCGCCGCCGGGATCTCCGGTCCCCGCCCCCGGTAGGTGGCCGTATCCGGCGCCGCAGCGACCGGCCGCTGCCCCGCCTCGTCGGCCCAAGCCGCGCCCGTCGCATGGCTGGCGGCGGGTGGTCTATGCCGCCACGTTCGGCCTGGTGAACCTCGGCCCCTCGGCCGTCCAACGCCGCCGGGCGGAGTTGGAGGCCATCGTGGCGGCCCCGCTGCGCGGGCACTACAAGGTCGGCGTGCTGGGCAAGGGCGGCGTCGGCAAGACCACCGTCGCCGCCAGTATCGGATCGGTGTTCGCCGAACTGCGCCGCAGCGACCGGGTGGTGGCCGTCGACGCCGACACCGCGTTCGGCCGGCTGGGCAGCCGGGTCGATCCGCGTGCCGACGGCTCCTACTTCGAGCTGGCCACGAACAAGAACATCCAGTCGTTCGCCGAACTGTTGACCCGGGTGGGCAGCAACTCGGCGGGCCTGTACGTGCTGGCCGGGGAGAACGGCAGCCGCAGGCACATCCTCGACCCCGCCGTCTACCGCGAGGCGACACTGCGACTCGACCGGCACTTCACCATCTCGGTGATCGACTGCGGCTCGACGATGGACGCTCCGGTGACCCGGGAGGCACTGCGCGACCTCGATGCCTTGGTCGTGGTGTCCTCGCCGTGGCCCGACGGGGCGTCGGCGGCGGCCCAGACCATGGAATGGCTTGCCACCCACGGCAGGATGGGCCTGCTGCAACGCACCGTGCTGGTACTCAACGACTCCGACGGCCACTCCGACAAGCAGACCCGAGACATCCTTTCCCGGCAGTTCGTGTCCCGTGGCCAGGCCGTCGTGGCGGTGCCGTTCGATCCGCAGCTGCGACCCGGCGGGGTCATCAACTCCACCGGCGAGATGGCCCCGGCCACCCGGCAGGGATTCGTCGAAATCGCCGCCGTCATCACCCACCACTTCGCGACGAGACCCGACCGCGGCCGAGACCGCCGCTAGCGACCGGCGGTGCGATGACGGATCGGGCACGGCAGCATCTCATGCTGGGATCCCTCGTGGCGGGCTACCGCCTTGAGCGGGTTCTGGGTTCGGGAGGCACGGGTGTCGTCTATCTGGCCCGGCCTGGCACCTCGGGCACTCGGGTGGCCCTGAAGATCCTCGACGCCGACATATCGAACGACCCGGCATTTCGGGACCGGTTCGTCCGGGAGGCGGAACTGGTCGCCGAACTGCACCACCCCAATATCGTGGGCGTGTACGGCCACGGTGCGACCGCCGACGGCCTGTTGTGGATGGCGATGCGGTATGTGGCGGGCACCGATGCCGACGCTGAGCTGCGGGCCGGCCGGATGCCGCCCGAGCGGGCGGTGCGCATCGTCTCGCAGGTGGCCGCGGCTCTCGACTACGCCCATGCCCGCGCCCTGGTACATCGCGACGTCAAGCCGGCCAATTTCCTGCTGGCCGAGGAGGCAACGGCCGAGGAGCGCGTGCTGCTCGCCGATTTCGTTGTGGCCCAACGCATCGACGAACCGGGACCCGGCCGGGAGGCCGGGGTCGTGCTGACCACGCCCGCCTATGCGTCCCCGGAAGTGCTGGGCGGCAATACGGTCGACGGGCGTGCCGACGTCTATTCACTGGGCTGCTCGCTGTTTCGGCTGCTCACCGGGAAGCCGCCGTTCTTCGATTCCGGCTCCAAGTCCGAGACGGTTCGCCGCCAGCTGCACTCCCCACCGCCACGAACCACCGAGTTCGCGCCCTGGCTACCGGAGCAGATCGACCGGGTGATCACGACCGCGATGGCCAAGGACCCCGCGCAGCGCTACCAGAGCGCCGGCGCTCTGGCCCAAGCGGCAGCCTTGGCGCTGACGGGTCGGCGCAGCCCATAGGCAAGGTGGCGCTGAGACTGAAGCCTGGGCGGGAAATCCGCGGATTTCCCGCCCAGGCTTCAGTCTCGATCGACGTACGGTCTAGCGCGCCGCCAGGTGCCGGCCGAAGGCGTGCATCACCCACAGGTGAAAGGGCGCCTGCGTCAGGAGGTAGATGCGCCAGGGCAGCGCGGGCGCGAAAGCCTGGATGACCGCCAGCACCTCCGGGCCGGTGCGCAGGCGCCGAAACTCGAAGCGGCCGGGCGGGTCCACGCGCGCGACCAGTGCTCCTCCCGTGATGTAGAAGAGCTCGCGCCCGTCGCCGCTGCGCTGCTCGCTGCGGGTCAGCTCGAGCAGTGCGAGGGGCCGGCCGAAGGGACGCGCCAACCCGAAATACAGGGAGCCGTCCGGCAGCGCCGTGACGCGCAGCCACGGACGCAGGAACACCACGATCCATCGGGCGTAGCGGCGCGCCACGTCGGTCGCGGTGTCGTCGTGGGCGAGCCGCATGCGCTGCACACTGCAGACGCGGCTCGGTCCCGCACTGCGCGCCGAGTGGCGCATCTCGGCCAGGCGTGAACCCGCACGGCCATGGCGTACTCCACGCTCGGCGCGCAGTGCGTCGTCCAGGGCGGCACCGATCGGCGTCGGTGTCAGGCCGAAACGCTCGAACAGCCGGTGATCGGCGGCGAGCATGGGGTGGCGCAGGCTCTCCACGAGCGGAGCGGCCAGCTGCCGTGGGGCGCCGGTCACCAACCGCAGCCACAGCAGGCTGAGGTGGACGGAGAAGAACGACACGGGCAGGAAACGCCGTCGCAGACCGAGCTTGTGTGCCGTCAGCCGCATCAGATCGACCCACGTCACGCGGTCCGGTCCGCCCGTGTCATAGACCCCCGGCGGCAGGTCGTCGTCAAGTGCGCTGCGCGCCAGCAGCTCGACCACGTCGTGCAGGGCCACCGGCTGGGCCATGGTGCGCGTCCACGCCGGGCAGATCATCACCGGCAGGCGCTTCACCAGCCGCACCATCATGTCGAACGACGACCCTCCGGGGCCCACCACCAGCCCCGCGCGCAACGCCACCACGGGCACTCCATGGGAGGCCAGCACGCGCTCCACCTCGAGGCGGCTCTCGATGTGTGGGGACAGCACATCCTCGCCCTCGGGCACGATGCCGCCCAGGTAGACGATGCGTCGCACACCGGCCGTGCGGGCCGCGCGGGCGAAATTGTCGGCCAGCAACACGTCGAGGTCCGCGAAGCTGCCCTGGGTCAGGCGCGCCTGCGGAAGCATCGAGTGCACGAGGTAGACGGCCACGTCGGCGCCCTCGAGGGCCTGCTCGGTTTCGAGCAGGTTGAACAGGTCGCAGGCACGAAACTCGACGCCCTCACCCTGGGGGCGCACCGAGCGCGACAGCCCGACCAGCGCACAGTGGCCACCCAGACGCTCGACCAGGTGGCGGCCCACGAAGCCCGTCGCACCGGCGATGGTGACTCTCATCGGGCCGCGCCGGCCCGTCGAGTCAGACCGCGGGCCCAGGACAGCCCGCGCGCCGCACTCCGACCGATGATCCCCACCCAACCAAGGGTAGCGATCTCGCGCCGAGATCGACTCACTTGTGCGCTCAAAGATCTATCGGCACATGTTTTTCCGCGCAGGCATCGACGACAGCAGCGATGACGTCCTGGGTACGCAGGGTTTCCAGGTCCTGCACCGTCACCGATCCGCGGTTCGTCCGGTTCTGTGCCGCCACCCGTGAGTCACGCAGCCGTTCGGCGCGTTCGACGACGTTGCGCGCGAACCGACCGTTCTGCATCACATCGATACCGTGCGTTCCATCGGGAGACAGGTAGGCGCGCAACTTGCGGCAGGCGGTGTTGAGCGCGTCCCGCGCGGCCGGTTCGATCACGGTGGCGCGGGGATCCCCGTAGCGGACCGCGATCTCGACTATCTCGTCAGGAGTGTAGGACTCGAACCGCAGCTTTCGGTTGAACCGTCCGGCCAAACCCGGGTTGACCGTGAGGAATTCGTCGACTTCTTTCTCGTAGCCGGCACCGATGAAGCAGAAGTCGAAACGGTGCACCTCGAGCGCGACCAGCAGCTGGTTGACCGCCTCCATGCCGATCATGTCGGGCCTACCGTCGTGGTGGCGCTCGACGAGGCTGTAGAACTCGTCCATGAAGAGGATCCGGCCCAGCGAGCGGTTGATCAGGTCGTTGGTCTTCGGTCCGGACGATCCGATGTGCTCACCACAGAAGTCGGCGCGTTTGACCTCGATGATCTCGGGATGGCGCACGATACCCAACCCCGCGTAGATCTTTCCCAACGCCTCGGCGGTGGTGGTCTTGCCGGTGCCGGGCGGACCGACAAGGAGCATGTGGTTGGTCTGGTTGGTCACCGGAAGGCCGTGCGCCAGACGCAGTGCCCGCACCTCGATCTGGTCCTCGAGTTCGGCGACGGCCCGTTTGACCTCGGCCAGGCCCACCTGGTTGTTCAGTAGCGCGCGGCCGTCGGCCAGGAGCTCGGTTCGCCTCTCCTGGTTCTCCTCCTCGGCCCGTTCCTGCTCGGACTGCTCGGTGGTGGCGTCCCACTTGTTGGTGCGGCTGTTGATCGTGTCCTCATCGGTGACGACCAGCTGCAGCCGTGGATCGGCCAGTGCCTGCTTGGCGGGTTCGATCAGCACGCCGTTGATGGTGGCCTTCGACAGCCACACCTCGGCCTTCTCCTCTTCACCGAGCTGGCGGTGGGCCATTCCCCGCACGTAGGCGAGATCGGCGGCGATGAGCGGGAATTGGATGGGGTCGATCGCGGTAACCGCTGTGTCGCCAAGGTCGTGCCTGCGGGCCTCCGGCAGCGCGCCCCGTTCCGGGCGCAATTCGACGCGGTCGGCCCAGTCCAACGCCACCCGGCCCTGGCCGAGGTGGGCGGCTGCGTGCGCAGCCAGGGCGTCGGTCGCGGCGGTGACAGCCGACATGATGATCGCCTGCGGGGGCAGGATTCGCGCGGCTTCCGCGATAGCGTCGGGCCAGCGTTGCGTGGCGAACATCAGATACACCCGCACATACTGCTGCCACTGATAGTTCTCCCAGGTGTCCAGTAGCGCCGGATCCTGCAGCAGTGCTTCGGCTTTCTCGAACTGCCTATCGTCGACGAGCGCGCTGGCCAGTGCCAGTCCGGCATGCGATGCCTCGGTCACCGTGATCGACAGATAGGGCCCGGCCTTGATCGCGGCGGACAGAGTGACCCCCAGCCGGTTCGACTCGCGGTGCATCCGGATTCCGTAGGCGTAGAGCTCCTGCAGCGTCGTTAGGGCGTCGTCTCCCGCCGCGATGCGGCCCAGCCAGGCATCGGCCATCGACGGATCGGTCTCGGTGGCTTCCCGGAAATACCTCCGTGCGGTCGCGGGGTCGGCCTCGAACACAGCCATGGCCTGGTCGAACTGACGGCGTGCGCTCGCCGTGGAGCTACTACTCGTCATGGGATCAGTCCATGAGTTCCAGCTCAGCCGACATCATGCTCGTCGGTTCACTTGACACATAGCGGTTCTCGGCGCGGAACAGCTCGACCTCCACCTGGTAGACCTGGCCGCCCGTACTGACCTCTACGGTAGCCGGACCGGTCTGGGTGATCACGACGTCTGCCCCGCCGCGCTGGGCGGCACCGGGCTGACCCACCGAGATCACGGTATTGGGGCGCGGCGCCGGTACCACCGTGCCGTCCACCACACTGACCGTGGTGCCCGACGCGGGCCGCGGCTGATCGCTGACGGCGATGTGAGGCATCCGTACGCTCTCCCACCGGTGCAGATCCCGTGTGTGCACGGTGATCCGGTCACCGGCACCCGCGGTGCGCACGACGATCCGCTTGACGATGGCGTCCTCGGCGGCGATGTGGATCCGGCTGTATTCGCCCGGATCGCCCAGGGGCAATAACAGTCGATCTCCGGCGGCGACCTTGCCCAGCAGCACGCCCGACGGGCCGATCGGCAGGACGAGGGAGTGCGGCAACGGACCCTTGCCGATGCCGCGCAATACCGGCCTCGGCCCGCACATGTTGGCGGCCACCGCGTTCGCTTGCTCGCCGGGCAGAGTCTTGAGGATGACGCTCGGCGGCGCCGTCGGCGGCTGGGCGCTGCGCACGGTGATGGTCGCGGTGGCGCTGCCGTCCGGGAACAAGGTGACATTCTGGATGACGCTGTCGGCGCGCAGCGACCAGGCCTGGGCCAGCACCTCGGCGGTGATGTCACGCGGCTGATAGGCGTACACGGTGAGCCACCCGGCGTCGCTGCGTACGGTGCGCCACCGCTGGTTGTGCGATTCGAGCGCGGTGCGTCCCAGCCTGCGCTCGAACTCCACCATGTCGGTTGCTGTGGCGACCTTTGCCTGGATTCCCTCGCACCGCAGGGCCGCCGCTATCCGCTGGGCGGCTGCCAGGGCCGCCGTCCCGACTGTGGTGCGCCATTGCAGCGCATCGGCGTTGTCCAGAGTCCGCAGGCGCATCACCAGCCACGTCTCACGCTGACCGGCGTAGGGCGGCGTGCCGATCAGGGTGTCGTAGACGCGGGGGTAGTCGCCGGTGCTGCGGCGCCTAGCCCCCGCGGCGACGACGGACAGCGACTCGATCGTGAGGCCGAGGCTTTGGTGCATCCCCGGCAGCAGCTCGCTGACGTCGACGGTGTTTCGGGTCTGTGTTGACGTCGACCCGGTGAACACCGTCGGCGTATGCGGCTTTCCGAGCAGTTGCACGGCAACGACCGCGACACCGTCCTGGTAGCGCACACCGCCGCCGGACCGGTCGTTGGCCACCGTCACCGGCTCGGCCAGCTCGATGGGCCGGTTGCGCCGGGCGTACAACGTGATCCAGGACCACAACGGCTGGCGCCGCCACGGAATGACGAACAGCACCAGGCCCAGGCCCAGGCCAATTCCCCCGCCGATAGAACCGCCGACGCTCCACCCGATCAGGCCGAGCAGCAATACACCCAGGATGACCGCCAGCTGGACGGTGGGCCGGTTCATCGTGCCCGCCGTGCTCGGGCGATGACGGCCGCCAGCAGGACGGCGCCGGCGACTGCGCCTGCGAAAACCAGTGCCATGTTGCGTGCCCGGTGGTCGGGTACGGGCGGCGGCGCCGGCGGTGGCAGCACCCGTGTCATCGCACCGGGGGCCAGCCGATCGCCCGGTGGCACGTCGAAGGTCAGGGCGGCCACCGGATCGACCACCCCGTAGCCGACCTGGTTGTCGACGCCGCGCGGTGGGTTGTGTGCCGTCTGCTCGATCCGGTGGATCACCTGGTGGGCCGTCAACTGCGGATACTTCGCCCGCACCAACGCCGCCACACCGCTGACATAGGCCGCCGAGAAGCTGGTCCCCCAGAACGGCATGTTCTTCTCGCCGGGCCGCACCGGCGGATAGGCGTTGACCGGCCCAGCGGTCTGCGGGGACAGGCCCATGATGCCAACCCCGGGAGCCGCCGCGCCCACCCACGGGCCGGCGAGGCTCTTGCCGATCGGTGCGCCGGTGTTGTCCACGGCAGCGACCGACAAGACATAGTCGGAGAACCACGACGGTGAGGACACCGTCTTAACCTGGTGCCAATCACGGGGGTCGCTGGTGTTCAGCGGGTCGAACGACGGGTTCTGGGCGCAGCCGTCCTCACCTTCGTTGCCGGCGGCGGCCACGATGACGGCGTCCTTCACCGTCGCCGCGTACCAGACCGCGGCGCCGATGGCGCTCTGGTCGAGCGGGTCGGCCGCCGAAACACAGGACGTCACACTGATGTTGATGACCTTCGCTCCCATGTCGGCGGCGTGGACGATGGCCTTGGCCAACGTCGCGATGGTTCCGGCCTTCTTGCGGGCCTCCATGTCACCGGGCGCGGGGTTCACCGGCTCATAGGCCCGCGAGGACTGGCGGATCGAGATCACCGTGGCATGCGGAGCGACCCCGACGACACCGTCGGGGGCATCCGGCGGCGGAGGTGGCACCTCGGGATCCTCGGCGCCATTCGGGTCGGGATCGCCCGGGGCGTTGGCCGGTTGGTCCGGCGGCGGTGGCGGTTGGGCCGGGGGAGGCGGAGGTGGTGCCTGTTTGGTTTCGGTGACCGTCACCGGTGCTGGCGGTGCGGGCGGAGCCGGTCGGCCTCCGGGCGGCGGCGGGCCGTTGTTCACCGGTGGCGGTCCGGCCGGCGGCGGAAAGGCCGGAACCCGCGGCATCGGCGGGGGCATCGGAGTTCCCTGGGGCGCAGCGGCGATCACCGAGGCCACAATCGTGCCGTGGGCGTCGCAGTCCATCAGGCCGTCACCGCCCATGATGTAGTCGCCGCCGGCGACGACGGGCAGCCGCGGGCTGGGGTTCACCCCGGTGTCGATCACGGCGATGGGGACACCGTTGCCGGTGGAGTACTGCCACGCCTTGGTGATGCTGAGCATGGCGAAGCCGGGAGCCGGCAGTGTGACATTCGGATCGGCAACGGTGATGGTCCGGGCGCAGACGTTGCTCTGCCGCATCGGCTCATCGGGTTTGGGCTGGCCATCCGCGGGAACCAGCGACGGGTCCACCGATGGCGGCGAAATAGCATGTGCGGCAGGTATATTGGCGATCATTCCAGTCAACAGAATCACCGTCGCCACCGCCGCGATCCGCCGACCCCGATCACTTGTCATCGCAGCTCACCGCATTCTCACCCAGGTGAACAATCCCCCGATCCAGGCCGCCAGGGGGAAGGCGGCCACGATCGCCGCCAGCTCCAGCCATTCGGCGACCATGCGCACCAGCGGGGTGAACCTCGTGACGGGCACCAGCAGGGCCGCGGCCAGGCCGGTACCTGCGAAGGCCGCCAATACCAATGCCCCCCACAACAACGCCGCACCCGAGTCGGGGGGAGCGTGCAGCACGTAACGGATGATGCCGACACAGGTCGCCGCGGCGGCTCCGCACACCAGAACGACCGCTTGGCGCCGGTCGGCGAACGCCCGGCCACGGCTGATGAAGATCAGGACGAACAGCGCCGCCAGGACCGCGGCCGCGTTGCTGCGGGCCCGGCCCGGCATCAGGGTGGCCCAGACGGCTGGCGGCAGTGCGGTTGCCGCGGCGACACAGATACCGGTGAGCACGCCACTGGCGCGCTTGGCCGCCTCGGTGATCAGCGCACCCCGTGGCGTGGTGTCCGGATTCGGCTCCTCCTCGCCGTCCTCATCGACCGGCGCGACGGTGTCCACCGGCAGCCCGTCGCTACGGCGAAACAGGTCACGTCCGGTGATCGACCCGAAGTGCGGCGGCCGGATACGTGCCGTCCACAACGCGAACGTCGGCGCCAGGGTCAACAACAAAAGCAGCCCGATCAGGGTGCACATGCCCAGCCACTGCGCGGGGATCGGGCGCCACATCCGCGCCGCGGCAACCAGACCACCGAGGGCACACAGCGTGACGATCGCCGCGGCGACGGTGGTGTTGCGTTGGGTCATCACCACCACACCACAGGTAAGGATGGCCGTTGCGAGCGCGACGATGAACAGGTGCGCCGCGCCCACTCCGCCCGGCGCCGCCGCGGCCAGGCCGACGGCCAACAGCGGTACGGCAAGCGAGCCGAATCCGCTCAGCAGGTCGTTGCGTTCGGGCCACCACCGCCACACCGAGATCGCTGAAACCGCGAACAACAGTCCGACCACCCCACAGACAATGGCGGCGACCGGCGAGTCGGTGTGCATCCTGGTGTGGATGGCCAGGCCGAGGATTGCCAGCGCAACCATCGCCAGGATGGCCATCGCCGTGTGCGCCGCGGTCTCCGCGGTGACCGGTGCGAAGAGCCTCCTGCCGACCCGGGCCAGTGCGGTCGACAGGGACTCGTACTGGGGCTCGAAGGATTCGCCTTCTTCCGCGGGGACCAGTACCAAAGTGGCACCGTCCTCGACTCCGAGTTCGTCGAGGGTCTTGGCGACATCCAGCCGTGTTCCGTTCGCCCGGTGAAGCTCATAGGCGACGCCGGGATCCAGGCCGGTCGCGCCGCGACGTTTCAGCTCCTCGTTGAGCAGCTCGACGACGTTGTCGATGAACACCTCGACCGGTACCGACGCCGGATAGACTTGGGAGACAAGGTGTTCACCGCAGATCACCGCGACGGCGCAGCGGGCCGGAAAGGAAACCTTCGCCATCAGCGCGGCCTGTCGGCATCCGGTATGTACTTGTCGGCCAGTGCGGCGGTGATCTCGAACAACCTCAGCCGCGTCTTCTTCTGGAGTTCGTGCTGCGCGTCGACGATCCCACCCTTGGCCAGATGCGGGTCGTATGGCATGAACTCGACGGTCGCACCGGACTGGCTGAATCGTTCGGTGAGGTACTTCCTGGCGTCGGAGTCGTAGCTGTTTCGGCTGTCGTTGAGGATCACCATGCTGCGCGACACCAACTCGTGATAGCCCATCGAACGCAACAGGTCGATGGCGCGCGTCACCGGCAGCGAGGTGTCGGCAGTCAGCCCCGAGACGAACACCAACGTGTCACAGGCGTCGAAAACGGCCTTCATCACAGGGTGTTCCAGATCGTCGGCGGTGTCGACGAGGATGACGTTGTGCGTGCGCCGCAGCCGGGAGAGGACACCGGTGAACATCGCCGGCACGAGCGGGCGGGGTTGGTCGGATGCCCGATTGCCGGCCAACACGTCCAGGCCGACGGCGTTCTGCCCCAGGTGTTCTCGGATGTCGGCGTAGCCCTGGACATCGGTATCGTTCAGTACCGCCGAATAGTCGCCCGGCGGGGATTCGTCGATGCGCCCGGCCAGCGTGCCGAAGCCGGGTGCGGCGTCGATGGCTACCACGTTCTCGGGTCGGCATTCTCGGAACACCGCGCCGATGCTCGCAGTCATCGTCGTCTTGCCGACACCGCCCTTGCCGGACACGAAGCCGATGACATACTGCTTGCGGATATGCCGGCGGATGCGCTCACGCAGTTCGCGATAGTGCCGTTCCGCCGGTGATTCGCCCAGGTTGACCGTGTGAAACGTCAGGCTGTAGACGAACTTGCGCCACCCTGAGCCCGGTGGAATCTTGCGCGGGGCCACCATGTCCGAGATCCGCAACGTGCCCGACACGGAGTCCTGCTGCTGGCGGTAGGAGGGGCCGTACGATTCGCGCCGAGCAGGCTCCGGGGAGTCCGCGGAATGCCTCGGCTCGTTCCAGGGACTCGTCACCTAGACAACCTTCCTGTGGGAGAACCACTCTTCTTCGGCCGGTAGGCGGCGCACCATGTCCTGCACGGCCGACGCGATGTTTCCCGGCGATCCGGGGCTGATGATCATCCATGCCTTGCCGCCGCGGACAACGTGCTCGGACACGAGTCGGCCCTGCGGGGTATCGATGATGGTGACGGCGCTGGGCTCGATGTGGGAGCGGGCCGGGGCGCTCACCATACCGGATTGGATCGCCACCACTGACGCCTGCGCCGAGCGTTCGGGGTCGGCGGCCAGGGTGAGCGCGCTGACCTGGTCGCTGTCGAGCCTCTGGTCGACCAGGAAGCTCCGCAGGCTGGGGCCGTCATGCACCGCGGCGAGCAGCTCGGCCACGTCGAGGGTGACCGGACGCAGCGAGGCGGGTTTCATCGAACCGCACAACCGTTCGATCTGGGAGTTGATCAGTATGCCCGCCGAATTCTCGCTGGTCGCCGTGCCGACCCCGCTCAGTCGCACCAGGATGCCGCAGCGTTCCAGCGCCACCCACCACTGGGCGAAGCGCGCCAACAGCACCCGTTCCGGCTCGGTGTCCTGGGTCGGTGTCTGCGCGTAGATGACCAGTGCGATATCTCGGCGGGACAGCACGGTCAGCCATTCCAGTACGGACTCGTCCACCGCGCCGCTGTCGGTGATAACGCCGGCCTCGCGCAGTTCCTGGGCGACCGGATGCGCCAGCGCCATCTGCTCGGTCTCGATGCTGGGCAGGTGCGGGCGAAGCCCCAGTTCGGGGGCGAGTACCTCGATGCCGGACAACACCTGCAGTACCCACAGGCCGTCAACAGTGGTCGTCAACATAGCTCCCCCAACACAGACAGCAGGGGCGCACCGACCGTGCGCCCCCGCCGGCTGATGGATCTCCGACTTAGAAGAGGTTACCCATCATGACGTCGGTCTGGTGAGCACTATCGTTGACGCTGCTGATCGTCTGGCCGTGCTGGTTCATCGTTTGGATGAGGCCCTGCAGGCCGTGCAGCATCTGCATCTGCGCCTCGTGGAACGAGGCGGCCGCGGCGCCCTGGAAGAAGTCGGCGACCGCGTTGGTGCGCTGCAGGATGTCGTCGTGGATCTCCATCAGCTGCGCTGACCGGGACCCGACGTCGGAGGCGAAGTCGGCGACGCCGCCGTGGTTGTAAGTGATGTTGTCCGACATGGAAAGTCCTTCCGTCGAGAGGTCCGGGGGATCAGGCGTTCGCGGCGAAGCTGGTCAGGCTGTGCGCGGCGTCGGCCTCATGCTGCTCCATCATCGAAGCCGCCTGGCTCAGGCCGTGCGCCAGTCGGGTGCCGCCGGTGATGATCTGCTGCAGGTCGTGGTTGATCTGTGCGGCGGTGTTCACCGACGCAAGTTGAGCCTGACCGCCCCAGACCGCGGAGCCCAGCCCTTCGTGGCTGCTGAGATAGCCGTTGGCAATGGCCGTCGCGTGCTCGAGCGCTGACTCGATGGCCTGCTGGGTGCTACGCAGCACCTCCGGTGTCACAACGAGTGTCATGGTGTTTCTTCCTTTTGCTGTGCCAGTCCCCGTATGGGGAGGTCTAGTCGAGTATCGGGTGCTGCCCGGCAGCTGTCACTTCACCCACTGGCAAACCTTTACGGTGACACCCCCTCACAGCTATGAATTAGCTGAGTCGTTGATCCGCTCGCGGATCGTGGCCCACGACGATTCGAGCGTGCGCCACGTCGTCTTTGCCGTTCTCCCCCTTGCCGTGCGCCAGCATGCCCGCATGCGCCGGGGACATCGGCATGGCGCCGCCGCCCATCGCCGGGGCGGTCGGCCCGCGGACCTCGGCGGCGCTGAGTAATCCGGTCTTCAGCCCGGTCGGCCGTCCGGCGTTCTCCGGAGCAAAACTACTGGTCGGACGGGTATAGCTGGTCAGCCCGGCGCCCGGGAGGCCGCCTCCGCCACCACCAGCGCCCAGGCCGCCTGCGCTCGGCGCGCTCGCCTTGACGAGTTCGGCCGCGGGGACCGCCGCGTCGGCACCCTTCATCCCGTTGAACATGCCGCCGAGCGACCCCATCATCGACTGGGGCAGGCTCGACATTCCCTGGAAGGCCTGCATCGGTGCTCCGAACATGCCCATCAGCGGCTGCATGGCGCCCATGGCGGCCTGCATCGGCTGCATCATCATCGAGCTCATCTGCCCGGCGCCACCGGCAGCCTGCGCCGGTGCCGCCGTGGTCTGACCAGCCATCTGCGCGACCTGACCGGACTCCTTCATCGCTTCACCCGCGGCGGTGCTGCCCGCCGTCTGCGCGACGGCCGCGGCGGCGGCCGCCGGAGCGGCCGGCGAAGCCCCGAGCGGAGACAGTGGTGGGGGAATGGCCAGGGCCGCAGCCAGCGCGGCCAGCGCCGCGCCGTACGCGGCGCCCACGCCGGAATTGTGAGGCCAGTGCTCCCCGAAGTACTCGGTGTCCAGCGCGACGATCGCCGGTGTCAGCGCACCCAGGACCAGGGGGTTGATGGCCACGTCGGAGGCTTGTTCCGTGCGGTTGGCGATGGAGACCTCCGCCGGGATCATCGACGACACGGCCGTCTCGTAGGCCGAGACGGCGTTCGCCGCGATCGGCGGCTTCTCCTGGACCCAACCCGCAAGCAGCTGTAAAGCGGTGTTCAGGCCGGTGACCGCGGTCATTGAGCTCAGGCCGCCCACTCCCTCGAAGTTCAGGGATGTGACCGCGGTGTTGAGGGTCGATAGCGAAAAGGCCAGCTCATTGCCGCCCATCAGGGCCTGCCATGCGGTTCCGCTGGCTATCGTCGTTGCCGTGCCGGCCGCCCCCGGGCCCACCAGCCGCAGATAGTTCTGCTCCGGCGTGAACGACGGCCAAAATGGATCCGGCATGGTGGTGTGGCAGGGTCCTAGGCCGAGGCCAGTGCCGCGTTGTTGATGATGTCGGTCGCCGTGTAGGTCGCCCCGGCCAGGTTCTGCGCACCAGCGAACAGGCCGCGATTGGTCAGGTGCTCGGTGGCGGTGCCGATGTAGGAGGCGCCGGCGGCGTTGAGCGCCGTAGCGAACTCGGCGGAATCGAGATCCGCCCCCATCGGCATTGCTCCGGTCAGCGCTTCGGTGGCCGCCGCGGTGGCTGCCCCCATCTCCGCGCTAATTCCGGTCTCGGTAACCGCGGACGCTGCGATCCCCGCGGCGTTCACGTCAAGGACCATGTTGCTCTCCCACTGGTGTTCACAGGGCATACGTGCAATGTCGCCCCATACTAAAGTGTGCTGGTGACTTCTGTCGACTCAGGTTCCGGGCTGCTCAGCTAACTCTAAGTAGGTCAGTTAGTCCGGCGTCCCGACCAGCACTCCCTCCATCGCCCCGTCGGTTATGACCAACAGACCACGCCCGGGTGGGAGTTGCTGGGCGCTGGTGCGACCGAACACTTTCACCGTTTGCGGATCGTTGTCCATGAACAACGTCGGGGCGCGCGAGCCCGTCAGTCTCTGCAGGAAGGGACTCATCGCCGAGACGCCGGCCCAGTTGCCGGGCAGCCGGGTCGCGATGACGTGCAGCCCGATCTCGCGGCTGCGTTCGATCAGGGCCCACAGCGGCGCGGTGGCTGCCTGCTTGCCGACAGCGCCACTGGGGCGTAGTTCCTGCTCGTCATCGATGAGCAGGAAGTGATGCGGTCCACCCCAGGACGAGCGGCTCAGCAACTCCTCCTGGCTCAGACCGGACGGCGGTAGGCGGTCGCGCAGCTTGGCGGTCAGTTCGGCCAGCACCTGGTCGATGTCGTCGGGCGTGTAGGCGTAGGCACGCACATGAGGGCCCCGGATCTTGCCGATCAGGGAGGTCTTCGGGTCGATGATCGTGATCTGTGCCTGTTCCGGCGACAGCCGGGCGGTGATCGCCTGGCCGAAGGCCGCTAGGGCGCTGGTCTTGCCGCAGCCCTGCCGGCCGACCACCAGCATGTTGGGCACCTGCGCGGTCGGCAGCGCCACCGGCTGCAGCGCGCTCTCCCCCAGGGCGAACGGGACATTGAGCGCCTCGGCGCCATCGGGCGTATCGGCGTAGGCGGCAATGATGTCGTGCAGTGCGATCCGTTCCGGCAGACGTGCCAGCGTCTCGACCCGGCCGGCCCCGGTCTGGGCAGCGATCACCGCCCCCGCCTGGCGGGTGGGAACCCGCTCCCCGTTCGGCCCGACGATCTCCGGCAATCCGATGAGCAGTTCCTGGCCCAGCCGGGTCACTCCGAAGCCCGGCCGGTCCAGAGTATGTCGCGCGGCCCGGCGGTGTTCCATGCCGGTGCCCATCTGGGTCTCGTCGGGATTGCTCAGCCGAAGCTGAATCCTAGCGTTGGACACACTGAGCAGGGCCTGCTTCTGACCGACCAGCCAGCCGCTGGCACTGGTGGCCACGTGCACGCCGTAGGACAGGCCCTGCCGGGCGATGGCGATCGCGCGGTCCCCCAGGCCGTTGTCCTTGTCGTAGAGGTCACCGAAGTTGTCGATCACCAGGAAGACGTCGCCGAACTTGTCCTCGGGATCGGTGCCGCCGCCGCCCACCGGGCCGAACCGGCGCTCACGGAACTCCGAGATGTCGATCTGATAGTGCTTGAAGGAGGCCTCTCGCGCCCGGATGATGCCCTCGATCGTGGCCAGCGTGCGGGAGACGCCTTCGGTGTCGGTGAGGCTGACGACACCGGCGACATGCGGCATGTCCTCGACCGGGTACAGCGAGGCGCCCACACAGAAGAAGGTCACCCGCTCGGGCCGGTACATGAGTGCCGCGGCGGTGATCAGCGTCATCAGCGTGGTCGACTTCCCGCGCTGTGTGGTGGCCACCACCATGACGTTGTCCATCTCAGCGTCGACGACGTGTACGTGCTGGGCGTGTTCCTCCGGGAAGTCCTCTACCCCTACGGGGAACACCAGACCGGGATTGTCCCCGTAGTCCATCCACCAGGGCTTGCCACGCCAGCGCTGCACCAGTGCGTCGGCGGTCTCGCTGATCTCCAGGGGCGGCAGCCAGATCCGGTGCGGCGCACGCGCCGGATGGGCGACCAACGACTCACGGATGACGTCGAGCAGCTTCTTCTTCTTGAATCCGTCTGAATGGTAGAGGAACTCGTCGGGCTCCTCCGGTTCGTCGGCGCCCGCCAAGGCGGCACTGTCCTCAACGCTGAGCGGTTGGTACTCCCAGGTCAGCGGCCGGGGCTCGTTGAAACTGACATCGACCGTCTTGTTGGGGTTCACCACCTTCTTGGGCACGACGAAGGGCGCCGAGACATAGAAGCAGCGGAACTGCTCCAAGTCACGAGGGCCCACCTTGAGAAGCGCATATCCGTTCTCCTTGGAGGGCAGGTGCAGGGCGGCGTCGCTGCCGATCACGTCGCGGGAGTCCTCGGCGGTCTCGGCGCGCAGCGCCACGCGGAAGGCGATGTTGCTCTTGGCCTTGCTCAGCGACGACAGGTCCAGCCGTTGTCCGCCCAGGGTGAAGAAGACGTTGCAGCCGCGGCCTTCCTGGCCGATGTGGATGACCAGGTCGATCCATTCGGGATGATTGTGGAACAGTTCCAGGTACTCGTCGATGATGACGAGCAGGATCGGAACCGGCTCAAGATCACGGCCGGCCAACCGCATCTCTTCGTACTCGTTGGCATCCCGCGCGCCGGCCTCTTTGAAAAGCCGGTAGCGGCGCGCAATTTCACCGTCGATCGCCCTGCGCATGCGTTCTGCGAGGTGCCGGTCGTCCTTGCCGAGATTAGACAGCGAGCCGGCCACGTGGGGCAGGCCCTCGAGGTCCTGGGCCGCTGACTCGAACTTCATGTCGACGAAGATCACGATGAATGTCTCGGGTGAATGCGTCAGCGCGATCCCGTTGCACAGTGACAGGAAGTACTCCGACTTGCCCGAGCCCGACGTGCCGATGACCACCGAGTGGAAGCCGAAACCGCCGAAGTCCTTGGCCCGCAGGATGACATACTGCAACTCGCCGCCAGGTTTCACCCCGACGGGCACCATCGCCCAGCGGGCGTCACCGCGGCCACGACTGTCGGCCCACAACCGGTCGACGTCCAGCCGCCGCGGGTCACTGATTCCCAAGGCCCGCAACAACTCCCCGCCTTGACTGTCCGTCTCGGATAACTCGCCGGCGGTCATCGGCGACCACCTGGCCAGCGCGCGGGCGTACCGATTTGCGGTACTCTCGGCCAGCATGTCGGCCACCGCGTAGAAGGCACCCCGGTGGCGCAGCCGGCCTTCGGCCAATTCGAACCGCTCGTCGTCGTCGGCGAAGCCGACACCGACACCTGGACGAGTGGCCAGGCGCAGCACCGTGATTCCTGCCATTCCCTTCTGGCCGGTCACACCCTCCCACTGCTCCGGAGTGCCGACGTTGTCGTCGACGATGATCCAGTGCGGGCCCAGCGCCGCCCCGGAGGCCGACTCCATCGGCGAAAGCGTGGTCGTCGGGCTCGACCCACTCGGCGGGGCCCATGGACCGCGGCCCTTGCGGTGCAGCTCGGCATCGAGGGCGTCTTCGAGTTCGGTTGGCGAGGTGAAGACCAGCCGGCGCAAGCCGCAGGCGTCGAACATCTCGTCGTGCTGGGTGTGCGGCAACCACACCAGCCACGACCACAGCTCCGGGTGGCGGGCGACGACCATCAGCTTCACGTCGTTCGGGCTGTGGTACACGGCCAGGGAACACAGCACCGCCCTCATCAACGCGTGCAGCTCGTCGGGGTCCTCGCCGACAAAACTGAAACCTGGCTTCGAGCGCAGGCTCAGCACCTTGCCGATACCGCGGATCTTGCTCTGCTCCAGGATGAAGTCCCGCAGGGAACGACCCGTCACCGGCTCCAGCTCTTCGCCGACGGGCACCTCGGGCCACTGCAGCGACACCGCGGAATCGGCGGTCGACTGCACTCCGATTCCGAGACGCACGTCGAGGAAATCCGGATCCGAGGGCCGGCGCTCCCACATCCTCGGGCCGCCGATGATGGTGTCCAGCTTCTGCGGATCGCCGTTGACGAACAGTTGGCTGCGGCGCTGCTCTTGGGCCGCGCGCTGTACCTCGTCGCGATCCTCGTCGAGCTGGCGCAGGTAGACCCTGCGCTGCTTTTCCTGCTCACCCCAACTGATCCGGCGGCCCCGGCCGAATCGGCCGCTGAACATCAGTGCTCCGAATCCGACCAGCCCGACCATCGGAAAGAAGCCGGACTGCAGCGACCGGACACCGGAGGTGTACATCACGACCAGAGTGCCGATGATCCCGACCAGCAGCGCGGGCAGCGCGATCATCAGCAGGATGTTGCGGGGCTCGCGCTCGGGTAGCGCCAGCGGTGGCGCTACCATCACCCGCGCCGGCGGTACCGTCGGTGCCGGCTTGCGCCCGCCGCGAACGAATCCCCTCTTGGACACGGCTATCCTCCCGCGATCTGTTGGTTGGCGGCCGGCACCGGTGCCACCGCTCCGCCCGGGTCGATGGTGTCGCGGGCCAGAAGGGCGGTGGCACGGTTGATGGCCGGACCGGCAGCGAACGTCCGCAGGATCGGCCATGGCGCCTGTACGGCGCGACGGGGGTCGATTCCCAACGCCTGGAGGGTGTTCTCGTCCCATTCGATGCCGTACCGCACGCCCTGTGGCGACACCCAGTAGAGGCTCTCGCGGGTGTTAGACGTGATGGCACCGCTGGTGGAGGCGACGAAGTCGGCAGCGCCCGGCAACATCAGGGTCTGATTGGCTTCGACCGAGTCCGGGTCTCGGCTATTGCGCACCAGCGCGACGATGTGCGAGTCCAGACTCTGCGGTGTCGGCAGTCCGCGTCCGCTGTAGAACGTGACCGCGGCCTGCCTGTCGGTGGACAGCTTCTGCCAGCCGACGCAGGTGACCGGATTCGCTTCGGTGTCGACGAAATCCAGCTTGCCGGTCGGGTAGAAGCCGACGTTGAGCACGTCCACCTGGGGAATGTCGACGAGCTTGTCGGGGGACACCAGCTGCGGGGTCGTCACCCCCTGGCTGTCGGCGGTGCGGAGTAGGTCGGCGACAAAGCCGGTGATCTTCTGCACTCCGTTGGGCAGCAGAACGTAGAAGCCGCTTATGGCGCCGTTGGCGTCCTGGGTCTCCAGGACGCGCCCGACCACCGAACCGGACAGCCATCGCGACGGTGTGCCCGCCTCCGGAATCGCCGGAACAACAAGGGGTTCCGTCGCCGGCATCGCGTCGAACACGGCGTTGGAGATTTCGATCGGACGCGTCGACCTGGGGTCAAGACCCAGGTTGAACGTCACCGACCGGTCGGCCGGGTCGATCTGGCTGCGCTGACCATTCCAGATCAGGTAGGTGCTGTCCTGGTGGGTCGTCAGGATCGCCTGCGAGGCTCGCATGACGGCAGCGCGCCCACCTGGGGACAGCTCGCCCGCGATGGCGGTGACGACCGGAGATGCGCCGCTGCCACGTGCGGCGGCGGTATCGCACAACGACCAAGCCGAGACCGGATTGCCGGAGATGGTCAGGTCGTCGGGCACACCGGGGATGCCGATCATCGGTCCGGTCGGGTACTTGCTGATCTCGGTGGCCTTCACCCACGTCGGCGACGTCGAGGCGCCGGTCGCCAACCGAGCCGAGGTCAGGTTGAGCGCTGGGTAGAGCCGGCCGTCGATCCTGGCATAGAGGGCACCGGTGTCGCGGTTGCCGATGATCGCGGACTCGCCGACCAACCCGGCGGGCTTCATGAAGTGCAGCAGCGCCATCCAGCCGCAGCCGATCAACACGAAGACGATCGAGAGCGCCACCGCGGCCTGCTGCTTGCGATCATCGTGCTTCATCCGCACCGAGAACCGCGTGATGGCGGCGCGGAGCCGACGGTTGTAGAACAGGTGTCCGGAATTCTGGTCTCGGTTGGACAGATTCAGTGGCACTGTCGGCGTCCTCCCCTGCGGGCCGGCAATACGGTAGAGCACACGATCAGACCTTCGGTGGCGATCATCGGAGGCCGCCGCCGTATCGGTCCTGGTAGTCGCTTTGGGCCTCTTCGCGAAGCGCGGTGAACGCCAGATTCAACCGGTCGGCAAGTTCACCGTGGCTGTAATCGGTCATGACGGCGGGGTGCAAGGTCAGCTCGACAAGCTTGCCGTCGGAGTTCGCCACCGCATGGATATCCCCCAAGTCAACGCTGTACGTGACGGTCTCAGCCTGAGCGACAAGGGCCTCCCAGCGGTCCGCGGCCTCGCTCAGCTCCCGGAGCACCGCGTCGACGAGGTCCCTGTCGCTAAGCTCGCCCCGGCTACCGGACCCCGACATGGTGCCAGTATGTCCAGCGACGCTACCTGCGTCAATTCACTCCCGCACCGCCCGCTAGCCAGGACCGGAAGCTCAGCCCCAGCAACCTCACGGCAACCCATCCGTCACGTCTGACCAACCCACTGGGTGGCCGACGGTGCGCTCAGCACTTCGAACCAGGCGAAGTGATAGTTCGCGGAGAGTTCGTCGCCGGTTGCGATTGCCTCCGTCGCGGCCAACAGCAGGCAGTTGCACAGCAGAGCCGCGTCGACGTCCGGGTACTGGGCCAGCAGCTGGTAGCGCGCCGTGTCTGCGTGCACTCTCAGCACGTCAATCTCGGCATCGAGGACGCCGGTTCCTGCCGCACCGGCCTTGGCCAGGGTGTGCACCATCCGCGGCAAACCGTCGCGCCAGTGGGTGGCCTCGCCGAGCCTCCAGCCGAGATCTTCGACGGGAGGCAGTCGTCTGGCTTCCGGTGAGGTGGCGATGTCCTCGTACGGCGCGGTGCGGTCGAACGGGTCGCCGGGGTGGTAGATCACCGAGTGCTCCACCTCACCAAGCACTTCGGCGACTCGGCCGCCGCGTTTGGCGGGCGACAGCAGCTCGACGCCGGTCGGCAGGGTGATACCCGCCGGGATCCAGCCGTGCGCCAAGTCCGTCACCAGCAGAACCGTCCCGTCGCCGCGCCGCCCTGCCGCCCAGCGCAGGCCGGGCTCCTGCCGCGCGACGAATTCGACAATCTTCTCGGGACGCTCCTCGTCGCGCCCCGAGCCCACCGGCTCGGGTTCCGGCTCTTTGAGCGACGACTCGACGGGCACGTCCACCGGCGGTGCAGCCGCCGGTCCGCCGCCGTCGTCGCAGACACCGCCGGCGACGGGCGGCTGGGGTTCCTCGACAGCATTCGGCTCCGGCGGCTGCGGCTCGGCTACGGCGGTCTGCCCCGGGGGTTCCAGGCCGAAGCCGAGTATTTCCTCACGCAGCTGACGCACGGTGGACTCGACGCGGAGCACCGCAAACGCCCGCGCCCCTTCGATGATCCGGGCTTCCTCAGCCCGGTGAGCCCCCTCCGGGACACCCCTATGCTGCAATGCCCTCAGCTTCTCGTTGGCGGAGTCGGCGATGCGTCGCAGGTCGTTCTTGAGGTACTCGGCCACCTCCACCGTGTCCGGTGTGACGTTCTGCAATTCCACCGGCCAGAGCCCACCGATAACCCACGGAGTGCAGTCGGCTGGCGTGGCGAAAGCCGGCTCGGAGAGCGCCTCCAATGTCGCCCTCCGCAGGCGCTTGCGCGCCGTATTCCGACCAAAGATCGCCACGCGGCAAGCGTACCGTCATTCGACGTGATTTCAGTTCGACCGAGATGCTGTTGCCCCGGAACGGATTTAGACCGCTGCCGGCCCGCATACCGGTCCCCGCGCAAGGGGCGCAGAACACTTGCCGAGCGTGAAACGTGGGCGGGAAATCGAGGAAAAGGTCGCCCTGTGTTCACACTCGCCGAGTCCCGTCGTCGGCACGGCCGCCGGGGCACATCGGCGTATCGGGTTCTCAAGACGATGGGTCAACCGCGCCTCCTGGGCTACTGTGACGACCGGGGACCAGACCGCGGTCTGACCGCACACCGAAACATCGGTGCGTATCGACTGCGGCCGCCACGAACCGCCCCCCGCCGGTGCTCCGGAAGGTTGGTAGAGCGCATGAATTTCGATCGGATCATGGCCATCGGCTCGGGTTACTCGGCCGCCAAGGTGCTGCTGTCCGCGGTCGGACTCGGGCTCTACACCGAACTGGGCAAGGGCGCGATGACGGCCGAGGCCATCGCCGAACGGTTCGGGCTGGTGCCGCGACCGACCCGGGACTTCCTCGACGCCCTGGTGTCGCTCGACCTGCTCGAACGCGACGGCGACGGCGCCGGGGCCCGGTACCGCAACACAGCGGAGACGGCCTACTTCCTCGACGAGAACAGCCCCGCCTACCGGGGCGGGCTGCTGCGGATCTGGGATCAGCGCAACTACCGGTCCTGGGCGGACCTGACCGAAGCGCTGCAGACCGGGCAGGCCCAAAGCGAGGTCAAGCACACCGGTAAGCCCTTCTTCGAGTCGCTGTACGCCGATCCGCAGCGCCTGGAATCGTTCATCTCCGCGATGGATTCGTCCTCGCGGCGCAACTTCGAACTCCTCGCCGAACGTTTCCCGTTCGAGCGCTATGAGCGTCTCTGCGATGTGGGCGGCGCCGACGCCCTGTTGTCGCGGATCGTCGCGGCCAAGCATCCGCACCTGCAGTGCGTCAGCCTCGATCTGCCCCTGGTGACCGAGATCGCGGGACGCAGGGTCGCCGCCGAGGGCCTGCAGGACCGGGTGCGCACGGTCTCCGGTGATTTCCTCACCGAGCCGCTGCCGGCGGCCGATGTGATCACGATGGGGATGATCCTGCACGACTGGGATCTCGACCATAAGCAACAGCTGATCGCCAAGGCCTACGCGGCACTGCCCGAGGGCGGGGCGTTCATCGTCGTCGAGTCGCTGATCGACGACGCGCGACGGGAAAACACCTTCGGGCTGATGATGTCGCTGAACATGCTGATCGAGTTCGGTGACGCCTTCGACTACTCCAGCGCCGATTTCCGGCAGTGGTGCAGCTCGGCCGGGTTCTCCTCGTTCGAGACCATTGACCTCGACACCGGTTCGGGTGCGGCGATCGCCTACAAGTGAGGGCCCCGGTGGGTGCGCCCACCAGGCCGGCCACCGATTGATTCCTGCCAACCCGCACCCAATTGCTGCCACTGGAATTAATGCGCTGAGCAGGCCGTTTAGACATTCAGAGCGCGCGAGACGGCCCGGATAGACCGGGGCGGGGCGCGCCAGCAGAGAGAAGAAGAGGCATCACCATGAAGAAGTTCGGACTGTCCACTGTCGTCGCTGGTGGACTGTTGGCAGCGATCCTGGGCTTTGCCGCCCCGGCGGGGGCCGATCTCGGCCACAACACCTGGATCAACCAGATCGCTCCGAGCGCAACGGCACCGCAGGTCGACACCAGCGTGCACCACAGCCGCTGACCGCACGACGGTAACGAGAGGGGCACCCCGCCAGGGGTGCCCCTCTCTGTTTTTGGCTCCGCGGTGCCGCGGCGATCACCGATCCGAGCTCAAAGGTCCTACCGCCCGGTGTAACTCGGCATACGAACTCTCGATCGCCTCGGCCAGCCGCGCGATGTCGGGCAGCGCGTGCGGATCGGTACACAGCCCGATCCCGATATCCCCGGCGTAGGAGATCGCCGAGATCCGCAGCGCATGGTGAGCGGCCGGCTCCGAGGACGAGAACAACTGCTGGACCCGTCGGCCCGATACCTGCACCGGAGCGCGCGGGCCGGGGACGTTCGAGATCGCGAGGCTGAACTCGTGCGCGCTGCCGGCCAGCCGCTGGGCGGCCTGCTCGACGTGTTTCATCCGGCCCAGGGCGTGAAACAGGTCATACATCTCGTCGGCGTCGTCGAGGTGTTTGCGTCGGCGGGTCTCGGCGCTGATCAGATCCAGACGGACCAGGGGATCCGGTTCGGCCACCGGTAGGTCGATGTTCAGGAAGGAGTCCCGGTTCGCGAGATCGGCCGCCTCGTCCCGGTGATGCAGGCTGACCGGGATCTGGGCGCGAAGACGCGGCGTGGCCGATGCGCCGAGCCACTGGCGCAGACCCCCGGCGACGATCGCCAGCAGGACGTCGTTGACTGTCGCCGTCGTCGGCCGTGAGCCACCGATCGCCGTGAACTCCGCCAGGGGCGCGACGGCGAATGCCAGTTCCCGTGAGATGGTGATGGGCCGGTCGAACGGCGACCGGATGTCCGGGTGGCCCAGCTCCCGCACGACCGCAGCGGGTAGCCGCCGAGCCTCGGCGAGTCGCGACACTTTCGGTCGATCGTCGCGCAAGCCCGGTTGTGCATGCGAGTGGGGACGCGGATCGACATGCTTGTCGAAGAGCACGGTGTCCAGGAAGCGAATTCCGGCCATACCGTCGGCCATCGCGTGGTGGATGCGCGCCGCGATCGCTTCGCGGCCATCGGCGAGCGGGCCGATCACATCGAAGGTCCACAGCGGTCGGCTGCGGTCGAGACGCTCGGACATCAGCCCGCTGACGAGGCGCCACAGGTCGGTCTGCGAGACACAGTCGGGATCGCTGCGGCGGCGGACATGGTCGCGTATGTCGAACTCGCGGGCCGGCACCCAACGCGGGTCGGCCCCGGAGGTGTCGATGCGTTGGGTCGCGCGTGGTTGCCCCGGCAGCCGTTGTGCCACCACAGTCCGCAGGGCCTCGACGTCGAGTGGGTCGGTTCCGGGCTCCAGGACGACCAGTTTCAGGGTGTGCCCGGTGACCGCCGCCGACTCGAGGCCCAGGATGTGGGCGTCGTCGTCGGAGAGTCGATCGGGATCATCGCCAACCACCCGGACGAGTGTATCGACGCACGCCCGGCGGTGAGCCCCGTCACGGCTCGATCGCGTCGATCGCCCGGTAGATGCGCTGCTCGCTGACCGGGCGCGGGGTGCCCAGCTGCTGGGCCCACAGGCTGACCCGCAGCTCCTCGATCATCCAGGCGATGTCGCGGACATCGGCCGCTGCGGCCCGTCCCGGCGAAAGCGCTTGCACCAGTTCGTCATACGCGTCCTGCACGGCATGCACCCGCAGCATCCGGTCTCGGTCGGCCGCCGGCGCGTGCGGCAGCCGGTCGAGACGGCGGCCGATCGCGGTGAGATAGCGGGCCAGATCGGCCAGGTGCGCCGCGCCGGTGGCGGTGACGAAACCCACCGCGGCGGCCGGACCGCTGCGTCCGGAGCCGCCCAGCAGTGAGTCGAGCTGCCCGCGGATGTCGTCGACCGCCTCGGCCTGTGCCGCCGACGGCTGGCCGGGCAACGCGAGCTCGACCTGCTGTAGGACGGTGAGCACGTTCTCGACACGTCGCAGGACATCGCGCGTGGTGGGTGCCAGCTGGTCGGCCACCCGGTCACGCATCGCACTGAACTGCGCCTTCGTCCACACCGGAACCGGTGCCAGCACATCTGTCGCGGCGTCGGCGCAGTCGCCCAGAAGTGCGGAGAGCGACCCGTCGGGGTTGACTCCCAGGAACAGCCGGGTACGCGGATTCAAGCTCTTCTCCAGCGATTTCACCGGCGAGGCCACCGACAGCCGCAGCAGCCGCCGGGTCCCGGCCACCATCGCCGCGTCACGTTCGGCCTCGGTGGCGAACACCCGCACGTCCACCGTGGTGCCGGCGTCGACCAGCGCTGGATAGCCGCGCACGATATGCCCGCCGGCCTCGCGTTCCACGGTGCGCGGCAGTTCGTCGAGATCGTCCGGCCATGTCCGCAGGCCGCTGCGTTCCACCTCGCCGGCGACCGCGTCCGCCACGGCGCGGCGCGTCGATCCGGCGAGTCTCTCCCGCAACGTGTCGAGGTCCTTGCCGCGGGCCAGCTCGGCGCCGTCGGGGCCCTCGACGGCGAAGGTCACCCGCAGATGGTCGGGAAGCTTGTCGAGATCGAAGGCGTCGATGGGCACCAGGATCCCGGTGCGCCGGCGCAGCTCACGCTGCAACCCCTCCAGCACCGGTTCGCCGCCGGGATCGATAGCGCCCAGCACCGCGCGTGCGGTGTCGGGTGCGGGAACGAAGTTGCGGCGCAGGTCTTTTGGCAGCGAGCGGATGAGCGCGGTGACCAACTCCTCCCGCAGGGCCGGAACCTGCCAGCCGAAGTCCTCGCCGCCCAGGCGGGCCAGGACGTCGACCGGTACGTGCACGGTGACGCCGTCGTCGGCGGCGCCTGGCTCGAAACGGTAGGTCAGCGGCAGCGACAGATCTCCGGCCTGCCAGCTGTCCGGCCGTTCGGGGGCATCGGGTACGCGCAACAGCTCGTCGCGGGTGAATGTCAACAGATCCGGTGTGCGGTGGCGCTGCTTGGTCCACCACGCGTCGAAGTGTCGTGCCGAGACCACCTCCGCCGGGATCCGGGCGTCGTAGAGCGCGCAGATCTCGTCGTCGTCCACCAGCAGGTCACGCCGGCGAGCCCGCTCCTCCAGCTCGGCCAATTCCGCACGGAGGCGGGCATTGTCGCGGAAGAAATGGTGGCGCGTCTGCCAGTCGCCGTCGACCAGCGCGTGGCGGATGAACAGCTCCCGCGCCAGCACGGGATCGACAGCCGCGTAGCCGACCCGCCGGCGCGGCACCAACGGCAGTCCGTAGAGCGTCACCCGCTCATAGGCCATCACGGCGCCACGTTCGGTCTCCCAGTGCGGTTCGCTGTAGGCGCGCTGGACCAGATGGGCGCCAACACGTTCCAGGGTGTCCGGGTCGACACGCGCGGCGATCCGTCCGTACAACCGGCTGGTCTCGACGAGATCGGCCACGACGATCCACCGGGGCGGCCGCTTGGTCAGCACCGAGCCCGGGGCCAGCACGAACTTGGAGTTGCGCGCGCCGGCGTACTCGCGTGAACTCCCGCCGCGCAGCTCCTCCCGCAGGCCGATGTGCGACAGCAGACCGGCCACCAGCGCCGCGTGCACCCGGGCCGGGTCGGCCCGCTCGGGGTCGTCGGCTTCCCGGATGCCCAGGTCCGCGGCGATACTGCGCAGCTGACCGGTGAGATCCTGCCATTCCCGGATGCGCAGGTAGTGCAGAAACTCCTCATGACACATGCGGCGAAACGCGTTGCCCGACCGCGCCTTGCGCTGCTCGCCGAGGTAGCGCCACAAGTTGAGGTAGGAGATGAAATCCGAGTGCTCGTCGGCGAACCTCGCATGCTTCTGCCGCGCGGCATCCTCACGGTCGGCGGGACGCTCCCGCGGATCGGGGATCGACAATGCGGCGGCCAGGACGAGGACCTCACGCACGCAACCTTCGGTATCGGCCTGCAGGATCATCCGGCCCACCCTCGGGTCAAGGGGCAACTGCGCCAGCTTGCGTCCGGTATCGGTGAGAGCGCCGGCGGAGTCGAACGCCCCGAGTTCCTGCAGCAGCTGCACACCGTCGCGAATGCTGCGCCGCTCGGGCGGGTCCAGGAACGGGAAGTTCTCGATGTCGCCCAGGTGCAGCGCGGCCATCTGCAGAATCACCGCGGCGAGGTTGGTCCGCAGAATCTCGGGGTCGGTGTAGCGGGGCCGGGACGCGAAATCCTGCTCCGAGTACAGACGGATGCAGACCCCGGGGGCGGTGCGCCCGGCGCGACCGGCCCGCTGCGCGGCCGAGGCCTGCGAGATCGGCTCGATCGGCAGGCGCTGCACCTTCGTGCGGCGGCTGTAACGGGAGATGCGAGCGCTGCCCGGGTCGACGACATAGCGGATTCCCGGCACCGTCAGCGATGTCTCGGCGACGTTGGTGGCCAGCACGATTCGCCGGCTCAGCCGGCTTGTCCCGCTGACTGCGCCGCGCGGCTGAAAGACCCGCTGTTGCTCGGCCGTCGGCAACCTGGCATACAGCGGCAACACTTCGGTGTGCGGACCGACAACGCCGCGCAGTGCGTCACTGGTGTCGCGGATCTCGCGCTCACCGGACAGGAACACCAACACATCGCCGAGTGGCTGGTGTGCCAGCTCGTCGATGGCGTCGATGATCGCCTCGGTCTGATCACGCATCTCGGTGCGAACGACCTCGTGGTCGGGATCGTCGGGATCAGCAATGCCGTCGGTGCCGGCGGTGTCATTCAGGGGCACCGGGACTTCCAGCGGGCGGTATCTGATCTCGACGGGATAGGTTCTTCCCGACACCTCGACGATCGGCGCCCCACCGAAGTGCGCCGCGAAGCGCGCGGGCTCGATCGTGGCCGAGGTGACGATCACCTTCAGATCCGGTCGGCGGGGCAGTAGTTCGCGAAGGTAGCCGAGCAGGAAGTCGATGTTGAGGCTGCGCTCGTGCGCCTCGTCGAGGATGAGCGTGTCGTAGCGCAGCAGGCGGCGGTCGCGCTGGATCTCGGCGAGCAGGATGCCGTCGGTCATCAGCTTGACCAGCGTGCGATCACCGGCCTGGTCGGTGAAGCGCACGGTGTAGCCGACGGGTTCGATCCCGGGTCGCTGCGCTGTCCCCCGCGAGCGGGAGGTACCCCCAGCCCGCCGGTCCTGCTCCAGCGGGCAACCCAGCTCCTCGGCGATGCGCGCGGCGACGGTGCGGGCCGCGAGCCGGCGCGGCTGGGTGTGGCCGATGGTTCCGCGCACCCCGCGGCCGAGATCCAGACAGATCTTGGGCAGCTGGGTGGTCTTGCCCGATCCGGTCTCACCGGCGACGACCACGACCTGATGGTCGTTGATCGCCTTGGCCAGCTCCTCGCGATGTTCGCTGACCGGAAGGTCCGGGTAGGTGATCGGCGGGACAGCCGCGCTTCGGGCCGCGATCAACGCCTCACCCGCGGTGATCTGCCGGGCAATGTGGGCGAGCTTGTCCGGTGTCGCACGGCCACGCAGGCCCGCCAGCCGCCGGCCGAGCCGGGCGGCGTCGCGGATCGTCAGGCCGTCGAGGCGGGCACGGAGCTCGCGCACCTCATCGATGGACGGTTCGGACACTCGGGTCAGAATAGGCGGCGACGGCTCCCCCGGACCTTCCGCAGTGCGTAGGCTCGAGCACAGGATGACCGTAGCCATCGTGGTGGGTTTGCTGTTGGTCGGCCTCGGAATCGTGGCCAGCCAGCTGTTTCGGCTGAAGGACTGGCTGAACAAGCCGCCACCACCGGTCGAGCCCCCCGATGACCCTGACGCTTCGTGACCGAACTGCCCACCGCCGTGCGGGCGATGGTCACCCGCGGTCCGGACTGGAGGGGTTGGGTCGAATCGCTGCCCGGCCTTTCCCGAAGCCTGCTCGGCGAATGGCGGCTGCGCGCCGACGGACACCCCGCACACGGGTACTGCTCGCTGGTGCTGCCGGTCCGCACCCCGGCCGGCGCGCCGGCGATGCTGAAGATCAGCTTTCCCGACGAGGAGTCCGAGCATGAGCACCTCGCACTGCGGCGCTGGGGCGGATGCGGTGCGGTCCGGCTGCTCGGTGCCGACCCACACCGGCGGGCCCTGTTGCTCGAGCGGCTGCACGGCGACGACCTGACCGCACTGCCCGACCGCGCAGCCTGCGAGGTGGTCGCCGGACTCTACCGACGCATCCACGTCCCGGCCATGCCGCAACTGCGCCCGCTCGCCGACGACATCGACCGTCGCACCGCCGACCTCGCCGCGCTGCCGCGCGGGGCTCCCCTCCCCCACCGGCTGGTCGAACAGGCGATCAGCCTCGGCCGTGACCTGACCGCCGCGGCGGCCGGTGACGGCGGCGTCGTCAGTGTGATCCATACCGACCTGCACTATCAGAACGTCCTGGCCGCCGAGCGCGAGCCATGGTTGGTGATCGACCCCAAACCCGTGAACGGCGATCCGCACTACGAGATCGCCCCGATGCTGTGGAACCGATGGGACGACCTGGCCGGGGACATCCGAGCAGGGGTCCGGCGCCGCTTCTACACGCTGGTCGACGCCGCCGGTTTCGACGAGGACCGGGCCCGCGCCTGGGTGGTCGTCCGGATGGTGCACAACGCCATGGGGGCGTTGACCGGCGGGCCGCACGCCGCCCCCGGGTGGCTCACCACCTGTATCGCCGTCGCCAAGGCGGTGCAGGACTGAACGGCGACAACGGTTCGCCTCACCGCGGCGGATCCTCGCGCCAGGTGAAACTGTTGACGTACTTGCCCATGTCCTGGGCGATCTGCAGGTTCGCCGGCGACGGCGGACCGGGACCGAAATCGGGCCCGAACTGGTGGAACGGCCCCACCGCACCGGCGACCAGCCCGAGATCGTCCTTGACCGCGACGATGACGATCACCCGCAGACGCTTGGCGTCATTCGTGGTGCCCTTCGGCCAGTCGTCGGCCACCCGCCCATAGCCCGGCTGGTAGCCCAGGATCGCGTTGGGCAGCTCGTAGGCGGTCTCGGCGTCGGGAAACTCATCGGCCATCAGCGCGTCGGCGATCTGCCGCGCTGTCCGCCCGGCTGCGGGCACGCTGAAGAACCTCATGGTCCCACCGTCACCGGCCGTCCACTCCGCCGTCACGCCGGTGGCATCGGTGGTGATCCGGTACGCCGAATCGGGGGTCGGATACGACACCGAGAAAGAGCCGTCCGGTGCGGTGAACCGGGGATTGGTCGCCACCGGCAGGCCCGTCGGGGGGCCTCCGCAGTCCGGGGGACAGGAGTAGTAGTTCGGCGATCGGGAGACCTCCACCGAGACGAGGCTCAGTGCCATCATGGCCAGCACCATTCCCAGCACCCAGACCCCGAGTGTGGCGAAACGGCCAGGACCGTGCGTGCGGTGCGCGGTGTATCTACCCTGCGGCAGGCCATAGGCTGTGAAGGTGTCACGCGCCTCGTCGACCACGTCGCTCGTCATCGGCCCACGGACTTGAGCACGAGCAGGTCCTTGACCAGATTGTCGACATTCGGGCTGCCCAGACCGGTGATCATGTCGTAGCCGGGGTGTACCGGACTGACGGCGTTGGCACCGAGACTGATGTCGCGGAACGCCGGCACACTTGCGGCGTTGGCGATCTCGTACAGCAGCGGGTTGATCTCGCCCAGCAGCCCGGCGCCGTGCGCCACGAGGTACTGGTCCATCACGGCCGTCAGCCCGGCCCAGATCGGCGCGGCCTGCGACGTCCCGCCGCCCACCAGCACCTGCCCCTGGTAGACGAATTTCACGCCGGTGAACGGGTCGGCCACCGCCGCGACGTCCGGCGAAAGCCGCCGGGACCGGGGCCCGGCGTGGGAATGGCCCTCCTGCCATCCGGGGCGGCCGAACAGCGCGGAGACCCCGCCGCCGCTGCCCTGGGTGAGTGGGACGTCATACCAGCCCTGTTCGGCCAGCCAGTTGCCGTTGGCATCGGTCGACAGCGTCGTGCCGCCCACCCCGGTCATCTCCGGCAGCGAGGCCACGGCGTCCACTCCGACATCGTCGGGGCTCGGCGGATCCGACCAGTCGTGACCACCCCGGCACTCCAACCCGGCGAGGTCACCGCTCGCGTCGAACGCCGTCGTCCCGTGTCGCAGGGCGGTGGCCAGCGCGGTACGGACCGGCGCCAGATCGGCCTTGGTCAACAGCCTGTCGCAGCCCCACCCGATCGACAGACTCCACACCGCGCCGGGGAACTGGCGATCCACCGCCTCGAACAGCCGGCCGAGCTTCTCGTAGGGCCCGTCGCCCTCGACCGTGGATCGGGCGTTGACCACGACGATCTTGGCGGCCGGCGCGATCGCGTGAACCAACTGGATGTCCATGGTCGACTCTCCGCGTATCTGGGCCGGCATTCCCCCGACCACCTGCGGGGTGAATCTCGGCAGGTTGAACCAGTCGGCGAAATTGTCCAGGTCCTGCTGGTCGAACCCGTCGAATGTGAACAACACGACCGTCACGTCGCGACCGTTGAATCCACCGGCGGCCAACGAGTCGAGGTTGTAGGCGCTCAGCAGCTCGGTGGGCAACAACCCCCCGCCGGGGACGTCCAGCGGCGGGGTCGGCGGAATGCCCTCGTGGTAGGGGGTGTAGCCGAGGATGCGGCCCAGTTCCTCGACCTCGTCACCGACCGCGGTCGGGACCGCCGGTTGCTGCGGCGAGGCGTAGAACTCGTCGCCTCGCTTGCCGCGGTAGTCGTGCACCGCGACGCCGAAGGCCCGGGAGACCGCCTCCGACGGCCCCTCCACGATCGCCCACGGGTCGCCGCGACGCCACCGCACCGACAGGCCGCGGTGGTTCGCCCAGTCGGTCAACATGACCGGCTCGGATGGCCCGCTCAGCGCGGCGGTCAGCTGGACCTGTTCCCCTCGTGCCGGTCCGAGATCGATCGAATCGGCCAACAGGCGCGCATACGGCCCGGTGATGAGATTGGCAGGCGCGAATGCCCGCCGGAGGTCGGAGGTGAAGAACAGCAGCCCGATGGTCAACAGCACGGCGAGCGGCACCGCCGGAAGCGCCCACGCACGCCGTGCTCTCATCCCGCCAGCATCGGCCACACCGATCCGGCGGGGCAAGTGGACACGGTCCCCGGGGCTCACACCTTGGTGGTCAATTCGTTGCGGATCAGCGGCGCGATCTTCTCGGCCAGATACTGGTGTCCGGCATCGTTGGGGTGCACACCGTCGCGACCGATCAGGTCGGGCCGGCCCACGAACCAGCCTTCGGCGAGCGGATCGACGAACACCGCCCCGATCGCCGCCGCCTGGTCTCGCAGGCTGTCCCGCATCTCCAGCACGATCTTGGGTGGATCCGCGGTCGGCCACGGCGGGCCGATCACCAGGAACCGCGCGGACGGAGCTTCCAGACGGGCCAGCCCGAAGGTGTCTGCGGCGAGTTTGGGGAACGTCGTCGGATCGACCGGCTGGTCGTTGCGCGAGCCGAAGAAGACCACCAGCACGTCGTCGGGCTTGACCGCTCTGGCGGTCAGGTCCTCGAACACGCTGCCGTGGTTGCCGCGCACGCCGTAACCCGCTCCGCCCTCGGCCGCCACAACGGGCGCCACCCGCACCCCGTCGTGGGCCAGCAGCAACCAGGCCCGGGCTGTCCATCCCTTGGCGCCCCGGCCACCTTCGTCGGTTCCGGTGGTGTAGGAGTCACCGATGACCGCGATGTGGCTGAGTGCCGCGGCGTGCACGGGGGGTGCCACGAACCCGGCGAAACCGGTCATCGCGAGAAGCGAGGCGGCGAGCGAGCTGAAACGAACACGTGCTGTCATTGACGTCACCGGCACCTCACAATCTCGGGCCCGACCACCGAGCAGCTTAGACCCACGCGGGCGTCCTTCGCCGTCAACGCCCCACCCGATCAGCGCGACTGCGGGCGACAATCATTGCAGTGCAAGGATTTCAGTGTTCGGCGGACTTCATCACACCGCACGTGCGGAGGTCTGCGTCGACGCCGATTCCCGGCTTCCCCCGATCGACTGGAGCTTGCCGGGCGGCGAGCCGACGGATACACCGGCCGGCTCGCTTCCCTTCACGTCACGGAAGTCGACCATCCGACGCATCCAGCGCCGTGCCGGTTCCTCGACGAAGTGGAACAGCAGGACCGCACCGCCCACTGCTGCCGCGATCAGGCCCACCACCACCAGCTTGGCCACTGCCTTCGGCATCACCAGCTCGTACTCCTGTGCGGCCCAGTTCCAGGCCGTGTGAACCAGTTCGTGGACCATGTAGAGGCTGAACGAGATCTGGCCGCCGTAGACCAGCAACCGGGTGGACAACAGCGCCGGAAGGCTTCCGACGCCGATCGCGAGCGTCACTATCAGCGGCAGGAACAGCACGTCGGCCAGGCCACCCGGGTCGATCATCCCCGATATCGGGTGGGCGTCGAAGTAATACAGCATGCCGACGACGGTGGCGGTCAGCAGCACCGACAGGTACCCTGCGGCGCGCTGGCTCCGGTCACCGAGCCGCAGCCTGCGCACCCCGGCACAGGCCAGCGCGCCCGCAGCGAACTGGGCGACGATCCGCGGCAGCCAGCTCCACGGGGTGTAGAAGTGCCCGCTGGCCAGCAGCATGATCATCGGGGGCAGCGCGGTCAAGAACGCCAGCACCAACAACGTGCGGGCTCTGGTCACCCGAGCCATCCGGAAGACCACCAGCACCAGCAGCGCGAAGGACAGATAGGCCAGCCATTCCGCACTGATCGACCAGGCCGGTCCATCCCAGCTGGTGCCGTCGAAGAAGGGCTCGAACCACAGCTGGACCATGAAGATCTGGCGCAGATAGCTGATGGCCGTCAGCTTCTCGGCATCAGGGGACGGTGTCCGGCCGAAGTGCAACGTGAAGATGATCCATGCGGCAGCGATGTGCATGGTCACGAGGTAGATGGGCCACACCCGGGACAGGCGCAGCCACAGGAAGTGCAGCGTGGCGCGCGGCGACCAGGACGGGCCCATGCGTTCGAGGTAGTTCCACGTCAGGACGAAGCCGCTGAGGATGAAGAACAGATCCACGCCCTGGGCGCCGGAGTTGAACAGCGGCGCCAGATCGTCCTTCAGCCGCGGTGAGGCATCCCACAACAGCGGGCGGAAGTGAAACAACACCACCCACATGGCGGCGACGATGCGAAGACCGGTCAGGGCTCTGATCTCTCCGGTTCGCACGACACTCATTTCCGACTCTTGCTGCTTGATTCGCGCCCACGACGTTGGCGCTCCGGGCGCCCCCGCTCCCCACGATCTTGTTCACCGGCAGTCCGGGCAGCCTATCAGCGGGGTTGCCGCAACCTCGCGATGACGAAGCTGTGGAGTCGCTGTAAAGCAAGCCCTGCTACTGCTTTCCCGCCGCCATGCCCTGTCGCGCATCGCATCCGGCGATCTGGTCTTCCGCCTTGTCGGCAGCGCTGTTCGCACGGCCCGCAATTGAGGTCGTCGTTCCTCAATGCCGGCGGCCCGATTCGCCCTAGGCTGTGGCCATGCAACGGCTCTCGGGCCTCGATGCGGCGTTCTGGTGGGCAGACACCCACAGCTGCCCGATGCATGTCGGCGCCCTGGGGTTGTGTGATCCCACCGGGGTGCCTGGATTCGACTTCGACGCGGTGCGCGACCTGCTCCTTTCGCGCCTCCCGGAGCTGCCGATACTGCGCTGCCGGGTTGCCGGTGCGCGCCACGGTCTCGACCGGCCGTGGCTCGTCGAAGACACCCGCCTGGACATCGATTACCACGTCCGGCGCATCGCGGTGCCCGCACCGGGACGGCGTCGCGAGCTCGAGGAACTGGCCGGCACCCTGATGTCCTATCCGCTGGACCGCGACCGGCCGCTGTGGGAGCTGTGGTTCATCGAGGGGCTGGAGAACGGCCAGATCGCCTATCTGACCAAGATGCACCACGCCGTCATCGACGGTGTCTCCGGCGCCGGTCTGAGCGCAGTCATGCTGGATGTCACGCCCGAGCCCCGACCACCCGCGGGCATGGTCGCCGACGGCTCGGGCGGGCTGCCGGGATTGCAGCGGCGAGCCCTCGGTGCGCTGTTCAACATCACCGTGATGACGCCCTACCGGGTGCTGCGCGTCGTCGGGCAGACACTGTCTCAGCAACTCGCGGCCAGGTCTGTGTCCAACAAGCCGCCGAATTTCTTCGAGGCGCCGACGACCCGCTTCAATACCGAGCTCACGCCCCGGCGGCGGGTCAGCGCCGCCCGCCTACCGCTACACCGGGTCAAGGCGGTCAAGCAGGCGTTCGGCGTGAAGCTCAACGACGTTGTGCTGGCCCTGATCTCAGGTGCTCTGCGCAGCTACCTGCGGGCGCGCGCGGAACTGCCCAACCGGCCGTTGGTGGCTCAGATCCCGGTATCGACACACGGCGAGGACACGACCAGTGGAAACCAGATCAGCTCCATGACGGTCGAGCTGGCCACCGATGTCGTTGACCCGGCCGCCCGCCTGGCGACCATCCGCCGCAATTCGCAGGGCGCCAAGGAGATGGCCAAAGCCCTTATCGACCACCAGGTAGTGGGACTGACCGAAACCACACCCCCCGGCCTTCTCGGCCTGGCGGTGCGGGCGTATTCGGCCGCGCATCTGGGCGACCACGTGGTCCCGATAAACCTGGTGATCTCCAACGTCGCCGGGCCCGATTTCCCGCTGTACCTGGCCGGCGCGCCGATCGAGCGGCTGGTGCCGATCGGCCCGCTGATGCTCGACGTCGGATTGAACATCACCTGCTTCAGCTATCGCGACTCCCTGGACTTCGGACTGGCTACGACACCGGAAATCGCCGCTGACATCGACCAACTCGCCGACGCTCTGGAGCCTGCCCTGGCCGAACTCGAAGCCGCAGCGGGCATGGTCCCGGCGTCCTGACCGGCGGCCCGCAACGCCACAGCGATCCGGGCGCGTCCTACGACCGGTCGCCGATCGCCAATTCCCTGATAACAAGGTAATTACGGCGCGCGTGGCCGACGGGGCGGGGGCCGGTGACATTGCTAACTTGCTGCATGTGACGGCCTCTGTCAGAGTTCCGCTGCGCGCAGGGGCGCGCCGGCTTGCGCTCGTCACCGCCGTGGCCCTGGTGGTCTGGGGCATCGCCACGTTCACCGGCCGGCAGCCGACCGCCGCTGCCTATTCCCGTGACGGCCTGCCGATCGAGCAGCTGGACGTGCCGTCTCCGTCGATGGGGCGCAACATCCGCGTCGAATTCCAGGGCGGCGGCCCGCACGCGGTCTACCTGTTGGACGGCCTTCGCGCCCAGGACGACGCCAACGGTTGGGATATCAACACCGCCGCGTTCGAGTGGTACTACCAGTCCGGTTTGTCGATGGTCATGCCGGTGGGCGGCCAGGCGAGTTTCTACACCGACTGGTACCGGCCCGCGGCCGGGTCGAACGGGACCATCACCTACAAGTGGGAGACGTTTCTGACCCGGGAGTTGCCGGCCTGGCTCACGACCAACAGGGAGGTGGCCGACACGGGCAACGCCGTTGTCGGTCTGTCGATGTCGGGGGGCTCCGCGCTGACGTTGGCGATATGGCATCCCAGGCAGTTCATCTTCGCGGGTTCGCTGTCGGGATTCCTGAATCCCTCCTTGGGGCTGTGGCCGACGTTGATCGGTCTGACGATGAAGGACGCGGGCGGATACCGGGCCTACGACATGTGGGGCCCGACAAGCGATCCGGCGTGGCAGCGCAACGATCCGATGGTCAATGTCGGCAGGCTGGTGGCCAACGGCACGGCGGTGTGGGTCTACTGCGGGACGGGCGCACCGTCCGACCTCGACTACACCGGCGACGTGAACCCGGCCGGCCTGTTCGGCGCGGGCTATCTGGAGAACATCACGTTGGACACCAACAAGGAATTCCAACGCAAGTATCAGGCCGCCGGCGGACACAACGCGGTGTTCAACTTCCCGCCCAACGGCACCCACAGTTGGGGCTACTGGGGCTCGCAGCTGAAGGCCATGAAGCCCGACCTGCAACGAGTCCTGGGTGTCAAGCCCGCCGGGTAGCCCATGGATGGCCCACGCCCTGGCTGCAGTGGGTCTGCCGGGTCAGCGCTCGACAGCCAATGAGGTTGCAGGAAAGGAATTTCCATGCATGACGCGCGAATTTGTCAGACCTCGGGTGCAAGGTGGCGGAACAGACCGCGAGAAAGGACCGCCACCATGTGCTGGATGTGTGACCACCCGGGTGCCACGATGCAGGATCACCTCGATGAAGTGCGCTCGAAAATGCTCAGGCACGGTTGGGCGGTGCACTACGTCGAGGCGAACCGGACGCCGTATGCCTACACCGTGGGCCTGACCCGCCGTGACCTGCCGGAGCTGTTGGTCACCGGCGTCTCGCCCCAGGGCGCGTCCCGGTTGCTGACCTCCGCGGTCGAATATGCCCTGCGCGGGGCGGCTCTGGCCCCGGGTGCGCAGTGGACTCTGCGCGCCGGCCCGCGCGTCGAGGCGGTCGAGGTCGAGCATCCCGACGCACATATGGGTGCGGCGGTGGCGTTCTTCGCCGACGAGCTGCGGGCGGTGCAGCTGGTGTGGGCCGACGGACGGGGCCGTTGGCCGTGGGCGGCCGACTTCTGCGACGGTGGCGGACGGCAGCCGGTGCTGGGCGTGCGTGCCGGACCGACCTGACAGATCGCCCCACGGGCCGGCGCGCAGCACACCCAGCGGAGTCCTCGCCCGTTTCACAGGAACTTGGGCGACAATCGACTCGTGCAGCATGGCAGGGGGTCGTCGACCCGGCGGACCGCTCCGTCGTCACCGTCCAGCTTCTGGGAGCTGTGGTGGGTACGGCTGGCTTCGGTCGTGCTGCTGATGGTCGCTATTGTCGGTGCCGCGGTCGCCGGCGATCCGGATCATGAGTCGTGGCAGGCCAAGACCTGGGAGCTGCTTCACAGCATCGCTGCCACCAGTGTCGGGCACCGCTAGGCCGGTACCAGGCAGTTCGATGATGTTGCGGGGCGCCTAGCAAGTCGACCATCGTCGGTGCACTCAGGACTGCGCCCGGGCAGGTTCACCGAGGAGGCGTTCGCGCTGGACGCCCATCGCGGGTAGCGCGGGGAGTCACCCTGCGCGCCCGCGGACCGTCCAGATCACCCGGTAGGAGCCGGCCGCAGGCACCCACCCGAACAGCCGCGAGTCGACGACACCGGGGGCGTCCCGGTTGTCCGAGCAGGCCTCGAACGCCGCTCCGCGACCGGCGCCCCGGACGGCTCCCACGCGCTTGACCAGCCACCGTGACGGCAGGGTCGGGTCGCGGAACACTCGAAGCTGGCCGCGCCGGGCAACGCCACCCCGCACGGCCAGGAGCCCGTCACCCGGCCGAAGCGTGGGGCGCATCGAGTCCTCGACCACCGCGAACCGGCGCAGCGGCCAATGCCACCGCGGATGGTTTGGCTGCACCCTCGAAGGGTAAGTTAAGGGCATGCTGCATCGACTGTTCGCCAACGCCACCCCTGCCCACGCCCACTGCGATCTGTACTGCGGCGTCTACGACCCCGCGCAGGCCAAGATCGAAGCGCTCTCGTGCCTGAAGACCGTCCAGAAGTACAACGACTCCGACGACGAGCACTTCCGCACCCGCTGCATCATCATCAAGGAGCAGCGCGCCGAGGAGGTCAAGCATCACCTCATGGTGCTGTGGGCCGACTTCTTCACCAAGGATCACTTCGAGCAGTTCCCCAACCTGCACCAGCTCTTCTGGGACGGTGTCCACGGAGCCGGTGACGTCAAGAAGTCGACCGAGGTCGCCACCTGCCAGAAGCTGCTTGCGACGATCGACGAGATCGCCGGCATCTTCTGGCAGACCGAGAAGGCCAAGGGCATGGGGGTCTACCCGCCCGCCTGAGACGGCAATCGCATCGTTGAACGCGGCTCGGCCCAACGGCCGAGTCGCGTTCTCTTGCCGACCGACGGTTGCCCCACAAAAGCATTGGGAGCCGTGCACCCGCACCGGCGAGGTCATCCCCGAGCCGAGCGCTCCCGGCCGGATCGAAGCCACGGCACCCGCCACGGATGCCTTTCGTGCGGCCACAGCTTCTCGATCTCGGCGTTGAGTTCGGCGCCGAGCAGCACCGCAAAGGCGCTGACGTAGAGCCACAGCACGACAGCGATCGGCACCGCCAGCTGGGTGTAAACCTCGCCTTGCTGCACGGTCAGGGTCAAATAGGCGCGCAAACCGGCGGAGGCCAAGAACCACAGCGCCATCGCGAGCAGCGCCCCTGGCAGATCCCGTAGCCAGGGTGTGCGCCACGGGACACCGATGTGGTAGAGGGTGGCCAGACCGATCAGGACGAAGGAGACTATCGCCGGCCAGAAAAAGAGGTGCAGAATCCGCAGCGTCGTGTCGGCGACGGAGTCCGGGGCCGCCCATTGCACGATCCTGGGGCCGAAGACCAGCGGTGGCAGCATCGCCGCTGTGCCCAGCAGTCCCCCGATGGTCAGACCGAGCGCCAGCAATCGCCGCTGCCAAGCCGGGCGGGGTTCGACGTCGTAGGCAATGGTGATGGTCTCCAGGTATCGGTTGACCGCGCGCGAGCCGGTCCACACGCTGAGCAGGATCCCGATGGAGACGATCCCGCCGCGCTGCTGCTCGAGCACACTGCCCACGATGCGGTGGTAAGCCTCGAAGGTTCGGTCGGACAGGAACGACTGCGGGAGTTCCAGCACTCGGCGCATTTCCCGGCTCCCATCGGGCCCGAGGGCGCCGGCGATGAAGCCGAGCGAGCCGACGATCGCCAACAGCAGCGCGGGCAGCGAGATCAGGGTGAACAGCGCAGCCTCGGCCGCCAGCCCCGGAACCCGGTCCTCGATCGTCTCCCGCGCGGTGCGCTCGATCAGCCGCCAGCCCTTCTGCACCGGTGCCGGGGCCCGGGCGAGCAGCGCCTCGCCGCGTTGCTGCAGCACCGATCTGACGTCGGATGCCCGATCGGTCAGCCGCGACCACGGAGTCGGCTCCTCGCTTGCTCCGGTCATCCCTTGAGCCTAGGGACGTCGGGTGAGCGCTGTCCCGTTGCCCGTGTGCGGGCGCGCTCCATACCCTCACGAGATACCGATCATTGCGCCAGTGGCAGCGAATTGGCTAGTGGTCGATCATCGCCATCTGCGCCTCGCGGAGCCGATCCCCCTGCTGGTGGGGTGAGATTTTTCAACGTGTCGAGTTGCTCGGCGGTCGTCTCAATCGCGCGCGAGGTCGAGCTCGTCGACGGCATCGACGTCGAGTTGGCCGCTGCCTGAGAAGTCGATCGTGACCTGGTCCAGCGTTGCGCCACGGAGAGGGTTCGGTGAGACGTAGTCAGCCGATACCGAGTAGGCGATGCTGCGCCCGGCCGAGACGGTCTGCACCGAATCCAGGCGGGTCATCCGTACACCGTCCAGCGAACCCTCCACGCGGCCGTCGACGCTGAGCACGACATCGCCGACGACGTCGAAGGGACCCTCGCCGTCACCGGTCACCGTGAAGGCGACGCCGAACACGTGGCGCCCCAGGTTGATTGGTCCGCTTGACGTGACGGTCTGCTCGTGGCCGGCGAAGTTGCAGACGTAGCGAAACCGCCCGCCTATCAGGTAGAGCGCCTGCCCACCCATCCGGCTGCCCTGGGAAAACAACACACCTTCGGTATCGAGGCTGTCGATCGACACTGCAGCGCGAAGGGTGAAGGACCGGCCGCGGACGAGTCCGCTCATCGGCGTGTGCCCTGCGGGCGTGTCGGGGTAGAAGTCCGCGCGATCGGACATCCCAGTCGCGGCGACCGTTCCGCGCTCAATGAGCTCGAACACGCTGAGATCGTTCAGCGGATACCCGTTGTAGCGCAGGGCCTCTTGGTGCCAGAGCGCCTTGAGTTCGTCGAGTCTGTCGGGGTGACTGGCGGCAAGGTCGTGGGTCTGGCTGCGGTCGGTGACGATGTGGAACAGCTCCCACTGATCGTCGCCGAACCGCGACCAGCCACGCGGTGCTACCGCCGTCGGCGGGTGAACCGTGTTGGCGAACCACCCGTCGCGCCAGATGCCGCGGGTCCCCATCATGGAATAGAACTGGGTGTGTTTGGCTGTGCTGGTGGCCGGGTCACGTAGTGCCTCAGCAAAACTTGTTCCCTCCAGCGGCTTCTGCGGGATTCCCTTGACCACGGCCGCCGCCTCAAGGCCGAGCAGTTCGTAGACCGTCGGGGTGACATCGCTGACGTGGGCATAGTGGTCGCGCAACTCTCCTCGCGAACTCAACCCCTTGGGCCAGGAGACGATGCACGGGTCGGCGATCCCGCCTTCGTGGGAGGCGTAGCGTTTGAACAGTTTGTAGGGCGAGTTGAACGCCATCGCCCATCCGTTGGAATAGTTCATCTTGGTGCCCGGCAGGCCGAACTCGTCGTACTTGACCGGCCTCGGCGCGGAGACCGTGCCGCCGACCAACGGGACGGACTCGTTGAGCGTTCCCGATGGCCCTCCTTCACCGCTGGCCCCGTTGTCGGACATGACGACGATGATCGTGTTGTCCAGTTGGTCGGTGTCTTCGAGGTAGTCGAGGATCCGGCCGATGTGCGCGTCGGTGAAGCTGAGGAAGCCGGCGAACACCTCGGCCATCCGGGACGACACCCGCTTCTCATCGTCGTTCAGCGAGTCCCACGGTGTGACGGTGTCGTGTTGGGGCCACGGCAACCCGTCCGCACTGGTAGCCTCCGCGTACGGATTCATCGGGGACAGCTCGGTGTGCGCGGGAACAAGGCCCAACGCCTTCTGGTTGGCCAGGGCGATCTCCCGGTAGCGCTCGTAGCCCATGTCGAATCGGCCGCGGTACCTGTCGGCCCACTCGGTGGCGACCTGATGGGGCGAGTGCCCGGCCCCGGGGCAGAAGTAGAGGAACCACGGCCTGCCGGGTGCCGCTGCGCGGTGGTCCCGCAGAAATCCGATCGCGTTGTCGGCAAGATCCTTGGACAGGTGATAGCCCTGCTCGGGAGTCGCCGGCGGGTCGATCGGCCGGCTGTCGCTGACCAGGCTCGGATACCACTGGTCGGTCATCCCGTCGAGAAAGCCGTAGTAGCGGTCGAACCCGCGGTTCAGCGGCCAGTACCTGCGTGGCCCGGCGGCATGACAGTCCTCCGGTGGTGCGAGGTGCCACTTGCCCACGGCGTAGGTCGACCATCCCCGCTCGGCCAGCGTCTCCGATATCAGGGCCGTGTCCGCGGGAATGCGACCGTTCTGTCCGGGGAACCCCTGGGTCATGTTCACCACCGAGGAGACCCCGACCGTGGTCGCGTTGCGTCCGGTCAGCAGGGCGGCCCGGGTCGGTGAACACAGCGCCGTGGTGTGGAACTGCGTCAGCCGCACCCCGCGGTCGGCGATGCGTTTCATGTTCGGCATCTCGACCAGGCCGCCGAAGCAGTCCCAGGTCGCGATCCCGATGTCGTCCCACAGCAGGTACAGGATGTTCGGTGCGCCATCCGGGGCGGAGACGGCGCGATACGGCGCCCAGTCCGGCACGGAGTCGCGGATGTCCTCGGCGATCGTCCCCTGGAATTCCATGTGAGCTTCTCCTTCGCTAGGCGGCCGCGACCGCGGCCTGCTTGACACCGGCGACCAGGTTGCCGACGCGAATCACCACGTTCTGGAGAATCCGCAGCCAGAATTCTGTCATGACTGACAGATTAGAAGAAAGTGTCAGTCGTGACAAGATTGTGTCACCGGCGGCTTGGTGCTGTCATAGTTCTCCCATGACCGCTGACGTCGGCAAGCGCGAGGCGCACAAGATCGCCACCCGCCGTGCCATCCAATCCGCGGCCGACACCCTCTTCGACGCCCGGGGCTACGCCAACACCACGGTCAAGGACATCGCCGACGCCGCCGGCGTGACCGAGCGAACCTTCTTTCGCTACTTCTCCGGCAAGGAAGCACTTCTCGCCAAGGAGATCGAGGAGTTGTTGCCGAGCCTCGGCGCCGAGATCCGACAGCGTCCGGTCCAGGAGCCTCCACTGGACGTCGTGGAGAATTCGTTCTTCGCCCTCGCAGACCGGTTGCGTCGGACGCGCCCCAACCTGACCTGGCTCTTCCACGACGGGCCGCCGGGCCCCAAATTGGCGAAATCCACTCCGGGATTGCTCTTGAGACTCGAACAGGAGATCGCCGACGCACTGACCGAGCGATTGGACCACAGCGGCACGCACGAGCCCGACGGGGAATTCGCCACGCAGGTCCTCGCCCGCTGCGCGGTGGCGGCCCTACGCAGCGCGGGCATCAGGCACTGGCAGCTCGGCCAGCAGAGCTCCGGCGCGCGCCCCAGCGAGGGCGAACTGATCAGGCAGGCCTTCGACATTCTGCGGCAACGGAATTGGGACCAACCCGAGCGGAGTGCCGGCACCGAGAACGGCTAGGTGCAGCAGTTGGGGTCCAGCGCCGCACAGAGGGCCTGCAGGGCCTCCGGTCACGCCCTTGCCGGCATCGTCGGACTCCGCCATCTCACGCCTTCAGGCCCACCCGTACGACCGGCAGCGATCCGTCGACAACCAACGCCCGCAGTGCTTTGCGATCGAATTTGCCGCTCGGCAGTGTCGGTATGCGCTCAGTTGTGGTGATCGCCCACCGCGTCGGAACCTTGTAGGCCGAGAGCTGCTCGCGGGTGCGCGCAGCAAGAGATCCGAGGTCGATCTCCGCCGTCGCGGGCACCACGATGGCGCATACCTCTTCGCCGCGCTGCGGGTCGTCGATTCCGACGACGACGCACTGGGAGACATCCGGGAAGTCCTCGACGACGGCTTCCACCTCCAGCGGCGACACGTTCGCCCCGGCGGCCTTGATTAGTTCGCTGGTGCGGCCGACGTAGAACAAGCGGGGGTCGCCCGGTTTTCGGTAGACCCGGTCACCGGTGTGATACCAGCCGTCCTCGTCGAAGATCTCCCAGCGCTCGCGCTTGTTGTAGCCCGCCATGACGCCGATGCCGCGGACCAGAAGCTCTCCGGCTGAGCCATCGGGGACCGGGTTGCCGTCATCGTCGACGATGCGCATGTCGGTCCAGCCGAAACCGCCGGCGGTCTCGGACATGGTGCGGTGCACCGGGAATCCGTCGGGGACATCGGTCATCGCGATGTCCAGCGGTCCCTCCCGCAACATCGGTGCACTGCTCAGGTCGCGGCCACCGAAACTGGGATGCTCGCGCAGCCGCTGGGTGAACGCCGGCCATCCGACGATCCCGGTGGCGCGTTCCCGCTCCACCAGGTCCAGCGCGGTGCCGGCGTCGAGGCGCGACATGACCAGAAGGATGACGGGCTCGTGCAGTGCGCCCATGACGGCGAGCAGCCCCCCGATCCAGAAGAACGGCATGGCGCACAGTATCCGGGCCGGCGCCGCCGAACCGGTGATCGCCCGGATGGCTGCCGGCCAGGTGGAGGTCTGCCGCACCAGCGTGCCCTGAGTGTGCAACACCCCTTTCGGGTCCGCCGTCGAGCCTGAGGTGTGCACCATGACGGCCAGATCGGCGGGATAGGTCTCGGCCTCCGCGGCGGCCAGCACCTCACGCGGCACCCCGGTAGCGGCAGCAGCGTCGAATCTCGTCACCCAGGGCCGGTCCGAGTCGTCGGTGAGCACGATCCGGCGCAGGTAGGGCGCGGCGGCCAGGACGAGCCGGTCGGCCCGCTGGCCGGCAAGTTCCGGCAGGGCGGCTTCGAATCGCTCGGCGACATCGATACTCAGTACCCTGCCTGGGGCCACAAGCAGCCCGATATCCGCCAGGCGCAGCACTTTCGCGATCTCGGCCGCCGTGTACATCGTGCTCAACGGCACGGCCAGCGCCCCGATCCGCGACACGGCCAGCCACCAGATGACCCAGTCCACGCCGTTGGTGAAGAACAACCCAACCCTGGCGCCCTTGCCGACCCCGGCATTCAAGAGCCAGCGCGCGATGTCGGCCGAGCGTTGCTCCGCCTCGGCATAGGTGAGGCGGTCGGTCGGCGTGATCAGGTAGGTACGCTGGCCGAACTCCCGTGCGCCGCGCGCCAGGAGTGCCGGGATCGTCGGTCGAAGTTCACTCACGACTCGATCTTCGCCGATCGCCGTCGCCCGGCGCGACCCCCCTTGCCCCGCACCTGGACCTGCACTCGGTGACATCCTCGGTCGCCTGCGTCGGGCGGGTCCGGACCCGACGGCGATGGACAGCACAGGCACTATGGTGGTCAGACCACAGCCCGCAGTCCGGAGTCGACGATGCGCATTGCCATTCTCGCCACCTGCCTGGCGGACGCGATGTTCCCGCGCGTCGCCATCGCCACCGTGACCCTGCTCGAACGTCTGGGCCATCAGGTGGTGTTTCCCGACAGCCAGACCTGCTGTGGACAGATGCATGTCAACACCGGCTACCTGGACGAGGCGACCGGCCTGGTACGACACCACGTAGAGGTGTTCTCGGACGCGAACTGCGATGCGATCGTCGCACCCTCGGCATCATGCGTCGGTTCGGTGCGGCACCAGCATGCGATGGTGGCTCGCCGGGCGGGCGACGAAAAGCTGGCTTCACGAGCCGAATACGTCGCGGCGCGCACCTACGAATTGTCCGAGCTCCTGATCGACGTACTCGGTGTCGACGATGTCGGGGCCTACTATCCGCACACGGTCACCTACCACCCCACCTGTCACTCCCTACGGATGCTGCGGGTAGGCGACAAGCCACTGGAGCTGCTGCGCCATGTCCGCGGCATGACGCTGATGGAACTGCGCGACGCCGATTCCTGCTGCGGATTCGGCGGGACATTCGCCATCAAGAACTCCGACACGTCGACGGCGATGCTGGCGGACAAGATGGCCAACGTCATCGAGACCGGCGCGCAGATGTGCGCCGCCGGTGACTCCTCGTGCCTGATGCACATCGGCGGCGGACTGAGCCGGATCAGGTCCGGGGTGAGCACCGTGCACCTCGCGGAGATCCTCGCCTCCACCGAATCCATCGAAGTCCGGTCATGACCACATTTCTGGGCATCCCCGGCACCGGCAACCTACGCGGAACCGAGCCCTTTCCCACCGCCGCCCGCCGCGAACTGCGCAACGTCCAGATGCGCCGAAACGTAGCGCACGCCACCCATACGATCCGCACCAAACGGCTCGGCGCCGTTGCGGAATGCCCTGATTGGGAGCAACTGCGCGAGGCCGGCAGCGCCCTGAAGCGCTCGGCGCTCGCCCGGCTGCCCGAGCTGCTCGTGGAACTCGAGGCGAACGTCACCGCCCGTGGCGGGGTGGTGCACTGGGCCCGGGATGCCACCGAAGCCAACGAGATCATCACCGACCTCATCCGATCGGCCGGCGCCGATGAAGTCGTCAAGGTCAAGTCGATGGCGACCCAGGAGATCGGCCTCAACGAGCACCTGGAAAGTGTCGGTATCGCGGCAATCGAAACAGATCTGGCCGAATTGATCGTGCAACTGGGCCACGACACCCCCAGCCACATCCTGGTTCCCGCCATTCACCGCAACCGTGCTGAGATTCGTGCGATATTCGCCCGGGAGATGCCCGATGCCGGCCATCTGACCGACGAACCACGTGTGCTCGCGATGGCCGCCCGTGCTCACCTTCGCCGAAAGTTCCTGTCCGCCAAGGTCGCCATCAGCGGAGCGAACTTCGGCGTCGCCGACACAGGCACCCTGGCAGTGGTGGAATCGGAGGGCAACGGCCGGATGTGCCTCACGCTGCCCCGAACACTCATCTCGGTGATGGGAATCGAGAAGATCGTTCCGCGGTTCACCGACCTCGAGGTGTTCATGCAGCTGCTGCCCCGATCGTCAACCGCAGAGCGGATGAACCCCTACACGTCGATGTGGACCGGCGTGCACGACGGAGACGGCCCTCAGGAATTCCACCTGGTGCTGCTCGACAACGGGCGCACCAAGGTCCTTGGCGACCCGGTGGGCCGCGAGGCGCTCAAATGCATACGGTGCAGTGCGTGCCTGAACGTGTGCCCGGTCTACGAGCGCACCGGCGGGCACGCCTACGGATCGGTGTATCCCGGCCCGATCGGCGCGATCCTGAGCCCGCAGCTGACTGGAACCGACGGCCACCGCGATCCCAACGCGTCGTTGCCGTTCGCCTCATCGCTGTGCGGTGCGTGCTTCGACGCGTGCCCGGTACGCATCGACATCCCGTCGATCCTGGTGCATCTGCGTGCACAGCAGGTCGATTCGGAACGGCACGGCCTGCCGGGTGGCCAGGACCTGGCGATGAAGGCCACGGCGTGGGCGATGAGATCGCCGCGCCGGTTCGCCCTCGCCGAGAAGGGGCTTGCGCTGGGCCGGCTCGTCGCCGGACGCGACCACCGCATCTCGACGTTGCCGTGGCCCGCGTCGCGATGGACCACGAGCCGCGATGTACCCGAACCGCCCGCCGAGACATTCCGTCAGTGGTGGGCCAGAACGCATGCCGGAGATGGCCATGAGTGATGCCAGAAACGCTGTTCTGCAACGGGTTCGCGACGCGCTCGCGGCATCGGAGCCGGCATCGGTACACGTGCCCCGCGACTACGAGCGCCGACCCCTGGAGGGCGCGGCGGATGTGGATCGGTTCGCCGAAGCCGTCGGTGAGTATCGCGCTCGTGTTCATCGAGCCGAGGCGTCCGAGATCGCCCAAACGACAGCCGCCTTGCTCATGCCCACCGCGCGGGTGGTGATACCGCACGACGTCCCATCGGAGTGGGTGCGCGGGCTGGACACCGCGACCGACGGCGGGGGCATGCGGCTATCCGTCGCAGAACTCGACAGCGTCGATGCCGTGATCACCGGCTGTGCGCTCGGAATCGCAGCGACCGGCACCATCGTGCTGGATGCCGGCGCGGCTCAGGGCCGCCGGGCGCTGACCCTGGTTCCCGATCACCACATCTGTGTGGTGTTCACCGACCAAGTCGTCGACACCGTGCCGCAGGCATTCGCCGCACTCGATCCGGCCAGGCCGCTGACGTTCATTTCCGGACCCAGCGCCACCAGCGATATCGAGCTCGACCGCGTCGAGGGGGTGCACGGCCCCCGCACCCTCGACGTCGTCGTCGTCACGCGCTGACCGCCTGGGACACACGGGGTGCGGGTAGCTGCCTCGACGACCAGCCGCGAATCCAGCATGGCCTGCGCGCCTGACGTGTGCCTCTACAGCGAAGCCAGGATCTGGTTCATCGTATCGATCTCCTGCCGCTGGCTCGCAACGATCGATTTCGCCAGCGCAATCGCATCCGGATACTGGCCGTTGTCAATCTCGTCCTGCGCCATCGCTATCGCACCCTGATGGTGCTGGATCATCTGCGTCAGAAACAGCCTGCTCGCCTGTACCCCCTGTGCATTCTGCAATGCACTCATGTCGGCCGACGACATCTTCCCGTCCATGGCCGGCATGTCGCTCATTCCGGGCATGGCCGGCATGTTCGGCATTCCCCACGCGGTCATCCAGCCCTGCATCTGCCCGATCTCGGGGGCCTGTGCCGCTTTGATCTGCTTGGCCAGATCGAGCACACGGGGGTCGATGCCCTGCTTGGCCAAGATCATGTCGCTCATCTCGATGGCCTGCTGGTGGTGTGGAACCATCTGCTGGGCGAACATCGCATCCACGTGATCGTGGGCCGCGGCCGGTGCGGTGGCCGGGTTCTGCGTTGTGGATGAGGCCGACGACGAAACCGACTGGCTGGTTTCCGAATTGCCACATGCGCCCACAACGGTTGCCACAGTCACTGCGGCCACCCCAACCAGTAGAAGCTTCTTCCTCTTGTTCACGCCGCAATCCCTTCCCTCGGTTCGCGATTGACCTCGCGTCCAGCATTCCGACAGTCGGTATGGCTGTTCTAGTGGTGTGTCCTGTATTTAGCTGACCTTT
>Ga0210086_1000042_pt1 | contig 82447 bp, 87 predicted proteins | sample China_Galinas_PW_3_FD_184867 | JGI IMG/M metagenome (GOLD analysis project Ga0210086, IMG submission 184867) | Wetland microbial communities from San Francisco Bay, California, USA, that impact long-term carbon sequestration - China_Galinas_PWB_D2... | ecosystem: Environmental > Aquatic > Marine...
CGCGCTGCGTCGTGAGCTGATCCGGGCGGAATTTCGCCAAGGAGCGGGGCGAGCGCCCTCACCGCGACAAATACCTGCCCGCCTTCCGTCACGCCTGCCGGTGGCGGCGTAGGTCACGAAAGTCGAGTCAGCCACCCTTGCCCCCTTCCCGCACGACGAGGCAATAGGGCACCGAGAAGCGCTCGCCTGTGTCCTTCGCGCCGTGCGCGGTGGCCGGCTCCACCGCGCCCAACCGCTCCAAAGCCTGAAGGTGCCGGGTGACCCCCGCCCTCGACACGTGGCCGTCGAGCAAGTTGACCAGGCTGACTGGAGCGAGCGGCTCGCCGGTCCACCGCAGCGCTTCGATGATCGCAACGCGGTACGGGTGGTCTACCTTGTCCGGCAGGGTCGCCCAGATCTGCTCATGCTCGGCGTTCACGGGTCGCGTCCTCACACCCAGCTCAGCCATCGCTCCAGGCGCCTGCCCCGATCCCAGCGATAGCCGCGGGGCCATCGCCGAGTTCGGGTGGCGTCCCTGTCATCCATAGGGCGACGCTAAGCGACCGATTCCCTCGGATCAATTCGCCCGTTGGCGACAAAACAGGCACCACTGTGCCACTGTGTCCTTGTCAACGCGTTTGGGTCGCGCGGCCAGCGGGATGGAACATGAGCCGACCTGAACCCAAGAAACCGCACTGGCTAGCCAACCTTGTTGATTGAGATCGCAGGCAACGTTGCCTCGCAGGACTCGATCCTCATGCTTCACCTCCCATGATGGCTATGCACTATTTTTTTTGGCTAAGTCGAGTCCGGGAAACATTTGGGAACGAGCTCAGTTTCGTCTGGATAAGCCGCTAGGCTTTGCGCGGTCGATGAACCGTGAATGCCACAGAGAGCCCGTATGAGCGCTCGACGAAAAATCGCGCTGCACCTCCAAAAGCGAATGCACCGACTCTCGGTGGTCTTTGCCGTCGAGCTTCGCCTGAAAATCGTCGCCGAGCTCTACATGCGCGAAATGAGCGGCAAGCAGTTCCACGGAGAGTTCGGAGGCGGGTCTTTGTCCCGGGTGGATCAGAACTTCAAGGTCCTTGAAAGAGAGGGCTGGCTGACCTACATCCGAACCGAGGGTCCCGGCGGCTCGCGCCGCGGGGGCGAAGAGCATTTCTACCGGGCCGTCGAACCAGCCTACTTCGATCTCGAAACCTGGAGTCTGCTGCCGTATTCGATCCGCGTCGCCTCAAGCTGGAACGTCATTCGTGAGGTGGTCCCGCGTCTGCGCCAGGCGTTGAAGGGATCGGTAGAACCCGCTCAAAAGGTTCAAGACCTGAACTGCTCGGAGTTCGTGCTTGATGAGGAGGGCTGGGAAGCGATCGTCGATGCGACGACAACTCACTTCATGGGCGTATTCGACGAGCAGCAAAACGCGCGAAACCGTGCGCACCACAGCGGGGAGGTCTTGGTGAGAACGGACGTGTTCTCGTTTGTCTTTGAGTCGAGAGACGACGGCGTGGCGGCGGCCAGCCAGGATCTTCTGCAGGCTACTGGCGAACCGCTCGCATCCTTCGCCGAGCGGCTTGCGCCGATCCTGAAAGACGAAGTTAGCCTCCTGATCGTCTCCGAGTGCAACCACCGCGAATTGAGCGTCACGCAGTTTCACCGCGAGGTTGGCGGAGCAAGCAAGAGCGGCATCGGGCGCCGCTTCAAGCGCGCAGAGCAACGCGGTTGGATCGCGAAAGGCCGGCGGCGTACCGGTGGTGCTCGCCGCGGGGCGGTAGAGCAGTTCTATAGGGCCACCCGACCGGCGGTTCCTGAGTTCGATCCTTGCGTCGACCCTCCGAAGTCGCTAATAGGCTCGCCGGGCTGGCGCGCCTTCGAGGACCTAAGCGCCAAGCTCAAGGCGTCCATGCTTTCGGGGGTCTTCGACGCTCGCCTCGATCGTTGCGTCAATTGGTCGTTCGTGGCCCTTGACCGGATGGGACGAGAAAACGTAATTCGGGATACCGAGAAGCTGTTGTCTCTCGTGAAGAAAGAGGTGGCACGATCGAAGGCGCGGCTCGCCGAGTCCGGGGACGAGCCTATCCGCGTAACGCTCGCGTTGGCGGTGCTTGAAGCGTCCAAAGATATGACCAAGGCGCCGTGAAGACCGGCCCCGCGACAAGCGTGTCGCGGATACAACGAAGGGGTGCGTCACCGTCCCCGCGCGATCGTGGTGCCTCCGACCGAGCTGACCGCTACGACTGGTCGCCGCCGGCGTGGCCCTCGAACAGCTTGCCGGCGTGGATGCGGGAGGCCATGTCGGCCGACTCCTCGCGGTAGGTGGTGCCGTCCTCGAACTCGATCACCGGGTACTTGCGCTGGCCGGAGAGCTGCTCGAGCTCGTCGCGCTTGCCTGGGCGGACGGGGCCGGTGACTACCTCGTACTCGATGCCCTGCTCGTCGAGCGCCTTCTGGACGCGCCAGCAGGGATGCATGCCGGCCTTGAACCAGGTGATCGAGCAGCGGTGGAGCTTTACGGCCACGGCTCCAGGCTAGACGGGCTCGCGGGCTTGCGCAACCCGGGCAGCCCGCAAGCGGCGCCCCGGGCGCCGTCTACGGGCAAGGACCCGCTCCCCAGCGGATCCTGCATATCCAGGGATACGCGCCTCCTCTCCCTGTAGTAACCCCAGAAACAACCCGCGAATTGGGGGCGAATCCGGCGCCTACCTAGGAGGCCGCCGAGCAGGCTAACCGATTGAGCCGTTTGGTGCAAGCCCGGGGAGGGTGAAATTCGGCTGGCGGCCGGCGACGGCTCAGCGCAGCGCCGGCTCGCCGGAGCGCAGCGCCGCCAGCACGCGCTCGGCCACCGACTCCCCCGTCAGGCCGACCTCCTCGCGCAGCAGCGCCGGCTTGCCGTGGGTGACGTAGCGGTCCGGCAGGCCGATCCGCATCACCCTGGCGCGGTCGCCGGGCCGGTCGGCGAAGGCGTCCTCGAGGTGCTCGAGCACGGCGGAGCCGAAGCCCCCCGCGAGCACGTTCTCCTCGATCGTCACCACCAGGTCGTGCCCCAGCGCCAGCCGCTCCAGCAGCTCGGCGTCGAGCGGCTTGGCGAAGCGCCCGTCGGCGACGGTCGGCCGCAGGTCGTGCTCGGCGAGCAGCTCCGCCGCCGCCCGCGCGACGGAGACCCCGTAGCCGTAGCCCAGCAGCGCCACCCGCTCGCCGCTCGCCAGCAGCTCGCCGCTGCCGAGCGGGATCTCCCGCGGCTCGGCCGGCAGCTCGGCGCCCTCCGCGGCGCCGCGCGGGTAGCGCAGCGCGGCCGGGCCCTCGTGGGCGATCGCCGTGCGCAGCATGTGCACCAGCATCGCCTCGTCGCGCGGCGCCATCACGACGACGTTGGGCAGCGCGCGGAAGTAGGAGACGTCGAAGGCGCCGTGGTGGGTCGGGCCGTCGTCGCCGACCAGGCCCGCCCTGTCCATCGCGAAGGTGACGTCGAGCTCCTGCAGGCAGACGTCGTGGACGAGCTGGTCGTAGGCGCGCTGGAGGAAGGTCGAGTAGATCGCGCAGACCGGCTTTGCGCCCTGCAGCGCCAGCCCCGAGGCGAGCAGGACCGCGTTCTGCTCGGCGATCCCGACGTCGTAGTACTGGCCGGGGACCTCGTCGGCGAGCTTCTGCAGCCCGGTCCCCCCCGCCATCGCCGCGGTAATCCCGACCACGCGCTCGTCGCGCTCGGCCTCGGCGACGATCGCGTCGGCGAAGACCTGCGTGTACTGCGGCGGCGCGCTCGGCGGCGGCGGCTTCTCCAGCCGCTCGGGGGCGATCGCCTCCGGCGAGTCGGACTCCTTGACCGGCACCGGCTTCGGCGCCGGCGCCCCGTTGACGATCGACTTCGGCTTCGCCGCGTGCCACTTCTCCATCCCCTCGAGCCCGCCCTCCTCGGCGGGCGCGAAGCCCTTGCCCTTGACGGTGTGGATGTGGACGACGACGGGGCGGTCGGCGTCGAAGGCCTCGCGCAGCGCCTCGCGCAGGGCGTGCACGTCGTGGCCGTCGATCACCCCCATGTAGGCGAGGTCGAGCTCCTCGAAGAACAGCCCCGGCGCCCAGTAGGCCTTGACCGCCGACTTGATCTCCGGGCCCAGCCGTTCGATCCGCCTGCCGAGCCCCAGCGGCAGCCGCGTCAGCTGGTGCTCGACCCCCTCACGGGCGTGGTAGAGGCGCGGGTTGAGGCGCACCCGGTTGAAGTAGCGGGAGAGCGCGCCGACGTTGGGCGAGATCGACATCCCGTTGTCGTTGAGCACGATCACGATCGGCGTCTGCAGGCCGCCGGCCGCGTGCATCGCCTCGTAAGCGACGCCGCCGGTCAGGGCGCCGTCGCCGATCACCGCCGCGACCCGGCCGTCCTCGCCGATCCCCTTGCGCATCGCCTCCTTCAGCCCGACCGCGTAGCCGATCGAGGTCGAGGCGTGGCCGGCGCCCATGATGTCGTGCTCGGACTCGAAGGTCGCGCAGAACGGCGCCAGGCCGCCGTACTGGCGGATCGTCGGCAGCGCCTCGCGCCGCCCGGTGAGGATCTTGTGCGGGTAGGCCTGGTGGCCGACGTCCCAGAGGACCTTGTCGCGCGGCGAGTCGAGCAGGCTGTGCAGGGCGACCGCCAGCTCGCAGGTGCCGAGGTTGGCGCCGAAGTGGCCGCCGATCTCGCCGATCGTGTCGATGACGTATGTGCGCATCTCCTGCGCGACCCGCTGCAGCTGCTCGTCGTCGAGCCCGTGCAGGTCGGCGGGGGCGCCGATCGCGGCGAGGAGGCTCTCTTGCTCGTCGTTCATTCGTTCCTCGTGAAGATGTAGTCGGCGATCCCCTTCAGGTCGCCCGTGCGGCCCTCGGCCTCGGCCAGCGCGGCCGTCGCCTTGGCGTGGGACTCGGTGGCCAGCTCGCGCGCCCGCTCCAGGCCGAAGAGGCTGACGTAGGTGAGTTTGCCATGTCGCTCGTCGCTTCCTCGCGGCTTGCCGAGCTGCTCGTTGCTTCCCGTCACGTCGAGGATGTCGTCGACGATCTGGAACAGCACGCCGAGCTCCTCGGCGAAGCGCTGATAGGGGATTGTCTCAGGTTCCCCCTTCCCTTCCAACGTCAGTACGACACCGACCGCGGCGGCGATCAGCCGGCCGGTCTTCAGCCCGTGCAGCGCGCGCAGGGCCTCCGCGTCGGCCGCCTCGCCGGCGACGTCGACGTACTGGCCGCCGACCATGCCGTCGACGCCGGTCGCCGCCGCCAGCTCGGCCAGCGCGGCGAGCACCCGGCCCGGCTCGCCCGGCTGCCCGCAGAACAGGCGGATCGCCTCGGCGAACAGCCCGTCGCCGGCGAGGATCGCCACGTCCTCGCCGAAGCGCACGTGCGCGGTCGGGCGGCCGCGCCGCAGCTCGTCGTCGTCCATCGCCGGCAGGTCGTCGTGGATCAGCGAGTAGGTGTGGATCAGCTCGATCGCCGCGGCGACGCGCAGGTGGCGCCGGGGGTCGGCGCCGAGCGCCCGCGCGGTCGCCAGCGCCAGCACCGGCCGCACCCGCTTGCCGCCGGCGAGCAGCGAGTAGCGCATCGCCTCCTCCAGTCCGGCGGTCGCCGCGGAGGCTGAGAAGCGCAGCCCCGCGAGCTCGCCGTCGACCAGCTCGCGCAGGTCCTCCGGATACCCGGACGGCGGCACTAGGCGTCGTCCGACTCGCGGATGCGGCGGTTCGCCTCCTCGACCGCCTCGGTCGAGAGCTCGGCCGCCTCGCGCGCCAGCTCGGCCGCCTGCTCGTCGCTCGCCTCGGAGCCCTCCAGCTCGGCGGCGATCGACTTCAGCCGCTCGGAGATCTCGCGCAGGCGCGCCTCGCCGGCCATCTCAGCTCACCCCCTGGCGCTCGCGCACGATCGCGCCGAGGACGCCGTTGACGAAGCCGGGGGCGTCGGCGCCGCAGTACTCCTTGGCGATCTCGACCGCCTCGTCGATCGCGACCTCGTCGGGCACGTCGTCGCTGTGCTCGATCTCCTGCAGCGCGACCCGCATCACGTTCAGCTCCAGCGGCGCGATCCGCTCGAGCTCCCAGCCGCGTGCGTGCGCCGCGATCGCCGCGTCGAGCGGCTCGCGGTTGGCGTCGACCGCCTCGGCGAGCTCGCGGGTGAACGGACGCGCGTCGCTCAACAGCTCGCCCAGCGGGCGCCCGGTGACGTCGCGCTGGTAGCAGGCGAAGACGGCGTCGCGGCGCTGGTCGGATCTGCGCATCGGCCTATTCTCGCGCTTCGTGCCGGCCGGGTCGAGTCAGGCGCGCGAGACGTACTCGCCGGTCCTCGTGTCGACCCGGATCGTCTCGCCCTCGTCGATGAACAGCGGCACCTGGACGACGACCCCCGACTCCAGGGTCGCCGGCTTGCTGCCGCCGCCGGAGGCGGTGTCGCCTTTGACGCCGGGGGCGGTCTCGGTGACCTTCATGTCGATCGCGCCGGCGACCTGCACGTCGCTCGGCCGCTCGTCGACGAAGAGCACGTCGACCTCGTCGTTGGGCAGCACCCAGCGCATCGCGTCGCCGATCGCGTCGCCGGGGATCTCGATCTGCTCGTAGTCCCGGCTGTCCATGAAGACCGCCGCGTCGCCGGAGTCGTAGAGGTACTGCATCTTGCGCGACTCGGTGTGCACCGGCCGGAACTTCTCCCCCGCCCTGAACGTCTTGTCCTGCACCGACCCGTCGTCGATCTTGCGCAGCTTCGTCCGCACGAACGCCCCGCCCTTGCCGGGCTTGACGTGCTGGAACTCGAGGATCTTGTAGATCGACCCGTCGATCTCGATGTGGCTTCCGTTCTTGAACTGGTTGGTCGAAATCACGACGGCGAAGACTAGCCGGGCGCGCCGTCGCTGTCGCGGCCCTCGTAGTCGATCAGCGCCGACGTTTGGTCCAGCGGCACCTCGGGCGGGGGCGGCGTGGGCGCTTTGGGCTCGTTCGACATTCAGATCGACGCCGAGGTTACGGGGCCCTCAGAGCTGCATGTGGGGGCTGGACCAGCCGCTGACGAAGTCCATGACCTCGAGCACGGTGTCCTCCTCCGCGGCCCGGCCGTTGCCGCGCAACTCGATGCGCAACGACTCCAGCTGGCCCAAGACCTCGCTGCGGGGCACCCCATGCTCCAGCTCGTCACGGACGAGCGCGCGAATCCGCGTCACCGGCTCCGCGGTGTGCAGAGCCCCGCGAAAGGCCGCAAGGATGTCCTCGTTGACAGCCACGTGTCAAATGCTACTAGCCCTGGATGGGCTGGAGGAAGCCCCTTGGCGTTCTTTTGACCGGTAACCCTTCCTCGGCGAGTTCTTCGAGGAGCTTCTGGCGCTGGAGGCGATCGGCTGGCGGCGCGGCAGCCGTTGCCTGGGGGTCGTCGTCCTCGACCTCGTAGTTGATGTTGAGATGCACCCTCATCCCTCGAAGGTACGCCTTGGAACGGATGTATGGTCTCAGCTACGCCGGGAGCTGCTTAAGAAGGGAGACCAAAGATGCCTGCGGGCTCGGGTCGTCTTGCTCGCTGCCTACCTCTTTGAGCAGTTCTCCGATCTGAGCCTCGCGGCCGTTCTGCTGGTCGTCGGCGCGAGCATGAGCGAGCGCGGTAAGGGCGAGGTCGTACTCACCGGCATCGATGGCAACCTCTGCGACGGCAAGCTGGGCGTCGGGGCCGGACCACTCGCTTTCCCCTCGCTGCTCCGCTAGGTGGATGGCACGCGTCAGGAAGCCCAAGGCAAGATCGTTGAGGCCGATCCGGTTCATTGCCGAACCGAGATTCCACGGATAGGCGGGCTCGCGGGCGTCCAGGCGCATGGCCTGTCCATAGAGCGCCAATACGCGGTCGAGCTTGCCCTCTGAGAGGAAACGCTCCGCGGCCTCGGCCTCGGGCCATTGCCCCGGCCCGAAGGCATCGGAGAGCAACTCGTCGGCCTCGCCGACAAGCTGCTCGGCCCTAGCTGCGACTGCGGGCTCTGCGTCCTCTGGCTTGCGTGTATTGCGCGCGTTGGTCATCAGTCAGTTCCTCTCGCCATGCGTGCCACCGCTTGGCTCGCTCTGGATTGTGACGCACGCCGAGGATTCCCTCGCCTATCCGGACGAGATCGCAGACGCGAAGCTACTCCCCCGTCCTCGGGTCGACCCCCGCTGGGTCGTTCCAGTTGCGTGGCTTCCTTGGCATGTGCCGAGTCTTTCAACGGGGTGCGACGGACCCGACAGCGCCCTGCTCCTGACTGCCGCCAAGGGGCATCGCCGCAGCATTCGGGCCTCTGTCGTCGAACTGGCGAAGCCGGCGGAGGGGCGAACCGGCAGTTTCGAGACAAGCGCTTGGGCTGCCGTGACGACTCAAACGGACTTCGTGTCGCCCTCGTAATGGATCGGGGCTGCGGTCTCGTCCAGAGGCGTGTCCGGGGGCGGCGGTGCAGGCTGCACCGGTTCTGGCTCTTGCGGCAGCTGTGCTGAGGGAGTCATCGGAAAGTCACCCTGATGATGAGGATACCGAGGGCGATTCCCACCGCAAGGAGTCCGGCCAGAAAGAGAATGCCGGCCCAGCGCAGCGTCGCAGCAGCCCTATCGCCCGTTCGGGTCGTCGAATCGATCGAAACGAGGAGGCCTCTGATCGTTCGGATGTGAACGCGCCACAGATCAGGCTCACAGTGGCTCTAACCATTACATCTGCCTCGGACAGTATGTTGCGAAGCCGCTGGCCCACGGCGCTGACGTGGCAGGCCGCCCGCCGAGGCTCGCCAACCTCTAACCTTGGTTCGGTCAGGGAATGAGGGGGCCGCTGCCGACATTCGCCGTAATCGCGCTGCTCGCGCTCGTCGCCGTGCCGCTCGCCCGTGGCGAGGAAGGGGCGGAACAGACGCGCGAAACCTACAAGGCGCGGGTCGAGCCGATCTGCAAGGCGAACCGCCGGGCCAACGAACGGATCATGTCCGGCGCCCGGAAGCGGGTCAACCGCAACAGGCTGAAGCCGGCGGGCCGGCAGTTCATCCACCTCTCGAGGTCGTTCGGCGACCTGCTCAGGCGGTTGGTGAAGGTGCCACCGCCGGAAACCGACATGCGCCGTATCGGTCGCTGGCTGCACAGCATCAAGCTGCTCAAGGCGCGCGTGCGGCTGGTCGGCAGGTACTACCTGGAGGGCCTCAAAATCAGGGGCAACCACGAGGCGATCCACGCTCAGCGCGCGGCGATCTCGGCCAACAACACGACCGTCCCGCTGCACTTCCGTTACTGCCGCTTCAGCGGCGTGGAAGGCTGACGGCAGGCGGGCGAGCCGCTCAGCGGTCCGTCCCGCCTTCGCCGGCGGTGCTGGTGGTCAGGCTGGAGGCGGCGCCGCCCGAGAGCACGCGGCGGACGAGGCGGGGCGCGAGGATGCGGGCGACGGCGGCGAGAGCGTAGGGGCGCGGCACGTAGCGCTCCGGCTTGCCGCCCGGGCCGCACTCGACGATCGCCTCCGCGACCCTCTCCGGCCTGGACACCATCCAGCGGGTGAGCCGGCTCTCGCGCAACTCGCTCGCGGGGAAGCCCTCGGTGGCGACGAAGCCCGGCAGCACGAGGCCGACGTGGACGCCGTACGGTCGCTCCTCGGCGTAGAGCGCGTCGGTCCAGCCGATCAGCGCGAACTTGCTCGCCGAGTAGGCGCCGGTGCGCGCCCGGGCGACCCGCCCCGCCGTGCTGGCGACGTTGACCACGGCGCTGGGCGCCGAGTCGCGCAGCGCCGGCAGCAGCGCCTCGGTGAGGCGCACGACGGCGTCGAAGTTGAGCTCCATGTGGCGGTGGACGTTGGCGTAGCCCGCATCGCCGAAGGAGCCGCGCCAGGCGGCGCCCGCGTTGTTGACCAGCAGGGTCAGGCGGCCGTCGTGTCGCTCGGCGACGTGCGCGGCGACCCGCGCGGGCGCGTCGGCCGCGGTCAGGTCGGCGCCCAGCCAGCTCACCGGGCAGGGCAGCGACTCGGCGAGCGCCCGCAACCGGTCCTCGCGGCGGGCGACGAGGATCAGCTCCGCCCCGGGCTCGCGCGCCAGGCGCCTGGCGGTCGCCTCGCCGATGCCGCTGGAGGCGCCGGTGACCAGCGCGGTGAGGGTCGGCTCGCTCATCTGGGGGAACCTAGTCGAAACGGGCGTTTGCGGACCTCAGTTCGACCCGACATACTGCTGCGCCCATGACCGAGACGCCCGTCCTGCTCCAGAAGCTGCTCCGCCCCGGCGCCCCCTCGGGGCACGAGGGGCCGGCGGCCGCCGTCTGGCGCGAGCAGGCATCGTTCGCCGAGCTCTCGACCGACGGGCTCGGCTCCTCGATCGCCCGGGTCGGCGACGCCTCGCCGCTGCTCGCGGTGGTCGGCCACATCGACGAGATCGGCCTCGTCGTCACCCACATCGACGAGAAGGGCTTCCTCTGGTTCGCGCCGATCGGCGGCTGGGACCCGCAGATCCTGGTAGGCCAGCGGGTCGAGCTGCGCGGCCGCGAGGGCGCCGTCGCCGGCGTCGTCGGGCGCAAGCCGATCCACCTGCTCGACATGGACCAGCGCAAGAAGGTGGTCGAGCTGAAAGGGCTGCACATCGACATCGGCGCCGCCGACCGCGAAGAGGCGGAGGCGCTGGTCCGCGTCGGCGACCCGGCCGTGATCGCCGCCGAGCCGCTGCGGCTGGCCGGCGACCGGCTCGCCTCGCGCGCGATGGACAACCGGCTCGGCGCCTATGTCGCGCTGGAGGCGCTGCGCCGCTGGCACGAGCGCGGCGCGCCGGGCGGCGGCTTCGCCGCGGTCGCCGCCGTGCAGGAGGAGATCGGCCTGTTCGGCGCCCGCACCGCCGCCTTTGAGGTGCGCCCCGACCTCGCCGTCGCCGTCGACGTGACCCACGCCACCGACGCCCCCGGGGTCGAGGAGAAGGAGAACGGCAGTCACCCGCTCGGCTCGGGCACGGTGATCTTCCGCGGCTCGACCCTCTCGCCCAAGGTCTCCGAGCTGCTGATCGAGACGGCGGAGGCCGAGGGCATCGCCTACACGCTCAGCGCCAGCGGCCGCTCCTCCCACACCGACGCCGACGCGATCCAGATCTCGCGCTCGGGGATCCCGACCGGCCTCGTCTCGATCCCCCTGCGCTACATGCACTCGCCGGTCGAGCTGGTCGACCTGCGCGACCTCGAGGCGACCGTCGAGCTGATCGCCGCCTTCGCCGCCCGTCTAGACGGCGGCCTCGACCTCAGCCGCTAGGGGTCCAGCGCCGACTGTCACCCGGTCGCGACCGCCCTCCTTGGCCGAGTAGAGCGCCGAGTCGGCCATCTCCACCAGCGCGTCGGTCTCGACCAGGCCGGGCGGGGCGACGGCGACGCCGATGCTGATCGTCACGTCGACGCCGATCGGCCGGCGGGCGGAGACGGTCGCGCGCAACCGCTCGGCGATACCGGTCGCCACCCCCTCGGCGGCGCCGGGCAGGACGACGAGGATCTCCTCGCCGCCGACCCGGTAGATCGAGTCGCCGGCGCGCAGCGCGGCGCGCATCGCGTAGGCGACGTCCTGCAGCACTGCGTCCCCCGCGGCGTGCCCGAGCCGGTCGTTGACGTCCTTGAAGTTGTCGAGGTCGCAGAGCAGCAGCGCGTGCGAGAACCCCTCCTCCTCGCTCGTCGGCTGGCCCTCGAGCTCGCTCAGCCGCTGGTCGAGCGCGTTGCGGTTGAACAGGCCGGTCAGCGGGTCGAGGGTCGAGCGGCGCCTGTGCGCCCTGTCGGACTCGACCAGGGCGCCGGAGAGGATCACGGTGCTGATCACCAGGGCGACCGCGGCTACCAGCTCCTGCCGGTGCGCGCCGGCGGTGGCCGGGTCGAGCCCGACCGTGCCGATCAGCATCAGGGCGACGATGTAGGCGGTGCCGAGGACGATGCCGCGCGGCTCGAAGCGCGCCCCGAGCGTCACCGCGGGGAGCGCGAACCACATCAGCACCGGGCTGGCGGCGCCGCCGGTGACGACGACCGCGTCGAGCAGCAGCAGCGGCAGGATGCCCCAGGCGGTCGCGACCCAGACCGCCGGGTGGGTGCTGTTGCGCATGAAGGTGTCGGCGACCGCGAAGCCCGCCAGCCCGGCGAGCAGCGGCGCGATCCACCACCAGCCGATCTCGCTCCCGACCGAGGTCAGGGCCAGCGCGAGGATCGCGAAGCAGGCGAAGCGGTAGGGGCGGATCCGCAACTCCATGTCGATCAGCCGCTCACGCCGGGCGTCCTCGCGGACGGCCGCCAGCGAATCGGCGGCCGGCGCGTGCCTGTGCGTGCTCGATATCACCCGGCCCGCATCGGCGCGGCGGCGCGCGGACTTAAGGTTGCAGCGGTTCTCTCGCCGCAACTTCCGCCGCTGCGTACAAAGTCACTCGACGACCTGCAACTGCTTGGACAGGCCGCTGAGGTTGCGACAGCCGTCCTCGGCGACGACCACCAGGTCCTCGATCCGCACGCCGAGCTCGCCCGGCAGGTAGACGCCGGGCTCGATCGTCACCACTTCGCCGGCCGCCAGCGTGTCCTCGGAGCGCGGCGAGAGGCGCGGCGCCTCGTGCACCTCGAGCCCCACCCCGTGGCCGAGCCCGTGGCCGAAGCGCTCGCCGTGCCCGGCCTCCTCGATCCGCTCGCGGGCGACGCCGTCGAGCGCCTCGCCGCCGATCCCCGCCGCGACCGCGTCGAGCGCCGCCAGCTGCGCCGTCAGCACCGTCGCGTAGACCTCGCGCGCCCGCTCGTCCGGCTCGCCGACCGCATAGGTGCGAGTCCCGTCCGAGCAGTAGCCGTCGAGCTTCGCCCCCATGTCGAAGACGACCAGCTCGCCGTCGCCGATCGGCCGCTCGCCCGGCTCGGCGTGCGGCAGCGCCCCGTTCGGCCCGGCGGCGACGATCGCCGGGAACGAGGGGTCGCCGCCGAGCTCGCGGATGCGCGCTTCCGCGGCGCGGGCGACCTCGCGCTCGCCGCGCCCGCCGAGGCCGCGCTCGACGCTCCAGCGCCAGACCTCGTCGGCGAGCTCGGAGGCGGCGGCGATCGCCGCCAGCTCGCCCTCGTCCTTGACCCGGCGCAGCTTCTCGACCGCGCCGCCGGCGGCGACCGGCTCCACGCCCTCGGCGAGCTTGCCGCGCAGGCGCTCCAGCAGGCGCACCGGCACGTGGTCGTCCTCGAAGCCGAAGCGCCCGGAGAGGCGCTCGGCGATGCCGCCGAGCCAGTCGTCGGTGACGGTCACCGCCTCCCAGCCGTCGACCTCGGCGGCGGCGCGCTCGGTGTAGCGGAAGTCGGTGAGGAAGAGGCGCGTGTCGGGCCCGCAGATGCAGGCGCCGTTGGTTCCCGTGAAGCCGGTCAGGTAGCGGACGTTGGTCAGCTCGGTGACCAGGAGGAGGTCGAGCTCACGCTCCGCCAGGCTCGCCGCGAGGCGGTCGCCGCGGCCCCTCATGCCTCGCTGACGCCGAGCTCGCGGGCGAGCCGCGTGAGCGCGTCGCGGTAGCCGTCCGGCCCCCTGCCGGAGACCTTCTCCAGCACCAGCCCGTCGAAGACCGAGACTCGCCGCCAGTCCTGGCGCGACTCGACGTCGGAGAGATGGACCTCGACCGCCGGCAGCCGCGTCAGCTCCAGCGCGTCGGCGATCGCGCGGCTGTAGTGGGTCCAGGCGCCGGCGTTGATCACGATCGCGTCGGCGAGCTCCGGCGCCCGGTGCAGGTATTCGGCGAACTCGCCCTCGGCGTTGGTCTGGAAGAAGATCGTTTCCAGCCCGAGCTCGCGCGCCGCCAGCTGGATCCGCATCTCCAGCTCGCTCAGCGAGATGCCGCCGTAGACCGCGGCGTCGCGCCGCTCGAGCACGTCGAAGTTGACCCCGTGCAGGACGGCGACGCGGTTGTGGGCTGAGGTCATCGGTAGAGCTCCTTGATCGCGGCTTCGACACGGTTGGGTGCGACGATCTGGCCGGTCTGCGGCTCTCCCGGTTTCGCAAGCAGAACGAACCCGACACCATCCGCGGTGCGCTTCTTGTCGCGGTTCACCATCTCCATCAGGAAGTCAGTCGACCCCGCGGTCGCAACGTCCCACTTGTCCAGCTCGAGCACGATAGGGAGATCATGTCTGTCAAGGATTTCCTCGACCTCATCTCGCAGGGCGTCGGCGGCCGAGAGGCGCAGCGCGGCGAGCAAGCCAAGACCGACCGCTTCTCCGTGGCGCATCTTGTAGTCGGTGGCGGTCTCGATCGCATGGCCGACCGTGTGACCTAGGTTCAGAACCTCTCGCAAACCGGAGTCCCGTTCGTCGGCCGCGACGACCGAGCACTTGTAGCGCGCACACTCGAAGATGATCCTGTCCAAGGCTTCGATGTCGAGAGATTGAAGATCGCGCACCTCTTCCCAGAGGCGCCCACCGGCCAGCAGGCCGGTCTTGAGAACCTCCACGAAGCCCCCCGCCAAATCGCCCGGAGGGAGAGACTTCAGGGTGGTTACGTCGGTCATCACCCCCGCCGGCTGGTGGTAGGCACCGATGTAGTTCTTGGCCAGATTCGTATCTACTCCGGTCTTGCCCCCGTAAGCCGAATCAACCTGAGCCACAAGCGTCGTCGGGACATGCACGATGGGAACGCCTCGCTGATAGACGTGAGCGCAGAATCCTGCAAGGTCGCCGATAACCCCCCCGCCAAGGGCCACGAGATGGTCGGATCGCGTCATACCCGCCTCGGTGAGGCGATCAACGATCCGCTCGACCTCGCCCAACTCCTTCGATGCCTCGCCCGGAGCCACCTCCACGCGAGCAGACAAGGGCTCCAGGCGATCCGCATAGAGGCCTGCAACTGAGGTGTCCGCCACACAAAAACGTTGACTTTCGAGAGGCCACCAATCGCATCCAAGCAATTCCCTGCCGACGAAGACCGGATACTCACTTGAGGCAGTAGACGCCCACAGCAGCTTGGTTCCCGCGGGCAACTGCTCCAGGGCCTTGATCGAGTCCAATGCACGCACGACCATTTCGGAATCGCCGATCGGCATCACCACATCCGCGAGCTCCTCATAGAGCGGGCGTCGTTCGTCGAAGAGTTCATCGAACCAAGCGCGTTCTTGGGCCAGCGGACGTTCGCTTCCCTTCACTCGCTCCCACGCACTCTCTTTGTCCACGTCGAGCCAGACGACGATGTGATCCCTCAATGCCGCTCGCGCTCGCTCAGAGAGAATCGAGCCACCCCCAAGCGCAACAGCAGCGCCATTAGCGTCCGCCAAAAGCTCGCAGACAACCTCCTCCTCGACCTCTCGAAAGCCGCTCTCCTTCTTCTCTCTGAAGAAGTCAAGCACCGTCATCCCCACCCGACGCTCGATCCAGACGTCGATGTCCTCCGTTCTCTCAACGATCGAGTCAAGCGCTTGGACCGCCGTCGACTTCCCGGCCCCCATGAATCCAATGAAGACAATTGCGGGGTTAGTGGTCATTCTCGTGAAATTCGCCAGGCGATGGCGAGGCTCAGATGTCGTCAGACAAGGACGCAGGGAGGCCGAATAGCAGCGCTATTCGGCCGACTGAGGACGCAGTATGGCGGCATCTGAGGCCGCCAGCGACGGCGAAGGGCGCGAGAAGGGCCACTAGCCCCGCCAGTCGATGCGGCACTTGTAGGCGTCCACAGCGGCGAGCACATCGTCGATGTGGTCGCCGCCGAACTTCTCGCGATAGCAGCGCGCCAGGGTCAGGCAGACCATCGCCTCGGCGACCACGGCGGCGGCGGGGACGACGGTCGAGTCGGTGCGCTCGCGCAGCGCCTGCGCCGGCTGCTTGGTCTCGGTGTCGACCGAGCGCAGCGGCTTGGTCAGGGTCGAGATCGGCTTGATCGCGGCGCGCACCGAGAGCGGTTGGCCGTTGGTCATCCCGCCCTCGAGCCCGCCGGCGTGGTTCGTCTCGCGGAAGTAGCCGTCCTTCTCCGACCAGAAGATCTCGTCGTGCGCCTCCGAGCCGGGGCGCCCGGCGACGTCCCAGGCCTCGCCGATCGAGACGCCCTTGACCGACTGGATCGAGGCGACCGCGCCGGCGAGCCGCCCGTCGAGGCGCTCCTCCCAGGAGATGTGCGAGCCGAGCCCCGGGACGAGGCCGAAGACCCGCACCTCGAAGCTGCCGCCGAGGCTCTCGTTCGCCTTGCGCAGCCGGTTGATCTCCTCGACCATCGCCCTGCTTGCCTCGGGGTCGAGGCAGCGCACCGGGTCCTCGTCGACCGCGGCGAAGTCCTCCGGCCCGGTCCCGGGGCGCTCGGGCGCCCTGACCGAGGCGATCTGGGTGACGTGGCTGTGCACGCTGACGCCGAGCGCGCCCAGCAGGCCGCGGGCGATCGCGCCCGCCGCCACGCGGGCCGCCGTCTCACGCGCGCTGGCGCGCTCCAGCACGTTGCGGATGTCGGCGTGGCCGTACTTCTGGGCGCCGACCAGGTCGGCGTGGCCCGGACGCGGCAGGTGGACCTCTTCGGGCTCGAATCCCTCGACCGGCCAGGGGCTCATCCGCTCCTCCCAGTTGGCGTAGTCGCGGTTGGCGACGAGCAGCGCGATCGGGCTGCCCAGGGTGCGACCGTGGCGCACGCCGGAGCGGACCTCGACCGTGTCGGTCTCGATCTTCATCCGGCCGCCGCGGCCGTGGCCGAGCTGGCGCCGCGCCATGTCGCGGTCGAGCGCCTCGCGGTCGAGCTCCAGCCCTGCGGGCATACCCTCGACGATCGCGGCCAGGCCCGGCCCGTGCGACTCGCCCGCGGTGGTGAAGCGGAAGCGCGTGCTCATGGGCGCAAGGCTATATGTGGCGTGGCGTCCGGGACCTATCCCGGTAGGGGTTCCACTTAACCTTTCCGGTGGAGAGGGGTAGAGCTGTCGCCGCTAGCGCTCAACGAAAAGGTACAAGACGTTCCACCCCTACCGGGATACGTCCTGCTCGGCGACGGCGCTGCGCATGACATCCAGAGGCGCGGAGCGGCCGGTCCAGATTTCGAGCGAGAGAGCTCCCTGGCGGACGAGGATCTCGAGGCCGCCGACATAAGCCGCGCCAACATGCGCCGCGATCGTAAGCAGCTGCGAGGGACGACCGGCATAGACGAGATCGGCGACGGTGTGGTGCTCTTCCAGCTGAGCAGCTTCGAACGGCAGCTCGGCGAAAGCGTCCTCATCCCTCAGGCCCACCGAGGTGGAATTGACGATCAGGCCGTAGCACCGGATGTCCATCGGGTTCGATTTGACCGGCCTGCCCCCCAGCTCCGCACAGAGGTGTTCGGCGCGCAGCGGCGTGCGGTTCCAGACGTCGACCTCGGCGCCTTCGCGGGCCAGCGCCCAGACGACGGCGCGGGCGGCGCCGCCCGCTCCCAGCACCAGCGCCCGCGTGCCCGCAGGGGAGTCGGGCAGCGCGTCGAGCAGGCCCTGGGCGTCGGTGTTGTCGGCGCGGACCTCGCCCCCGGCGAAGCTCAGCGTGTTGGCGGCACCGATCTCGCGCGCCGTCTCCGACAGGGTGTCGGCGAGAGCGAGCGCCGCGCCCTTGTGCGGCACGGTCACGTTGGCGCCGACGAACCCCTCCCCCTCCAGCGCCCGCACCCGCTGCTCGAACTCCTCCGGCGCCAGGTCGATCGCCTCGTAGCTCCACTCGCCGGCGAGGCCGAGCTCGGTGAGCGCCGCGTTGTGCATCGCCGGCGAGCGCGAGTGGGCGACGGGATGGCCGATCACGGCGAGGCGCCTCTTCCCTCCCCGGCCGCTCATTCTTCGCAGGTGTCGGGCGAGTTGCCGCCGGCCGCCGCGCGGGCTTCGTTGTAGCGGGCGACGTCGGCTTCGAATTCCGCCGCCGTCTTCGAGAAGGCGAGCCTGCCGCAGGTCCCCGGCTCGGTCACGTAGTAGAGATAGCCGACCTTCGCCGGGTGGGCGGCGGCTTCGATCGAGGCGAGTCCCGGGCTGTCGATCGGCCCCGGCGGCAGGCCCGCGTTGACGCGCGTGTTGTAGGGGGATTCGACCGCCAGCTGGGATTCGGTCAGCGGCCGGTCGTAGTTGCCGGTGGCGAAGCGCACGGTGGCGTCGATGCCGAGCGGCATGCCTTCGTGCAGGCGGTTGTAGATCACCGCGGCGACCAGCTTGCGCTGGCCCGGCAGCGCCGCCTCGCGCTCGATCATCGAGGCGATCGTGACCACGTCGCGCGTGGTCAGGTTCTTCGAGCGGGCGTAGGCCATGTCCACGCCGGCGATGCGGCGCCGGAAGTCCTCGAGCTGGCGTTCGACCAGGTCGGAGGCCGGGGCGCCCGCTTCCAGCTCGAAGGTGTCGGGGAAGAGAAAGCCCTCGTGCCCCCTGCTGGCCTTCAGGTAGCTGCCCTTGAGTCCGGCTTCGCGGGCGAGCCCGGCGGTCTGCTCGCGGTTGTAGCCCTCGGGGATCGTCAGCGTGATCGTCCGCGGTTCGGGTTCGGGGGGCGGCGGCGCCGGGTTGTGGAAGTGCCCGTAGGCGAGCGCGGCGACCGCGACGATCGCCAGCGCCGCGACCGCGAGCCCGCCGGACAGCAGCAGCCGGCGACGGCGCAGCACACGCTGGTCGGCCCTGCGACGCTCGCGCCGCCGGGCCGCCTCGGGCTCACTCATCCTCGTCCGCGCCGCCGATCGCCGCCTGGCCGGCCAGGTAGGCCTGCAGCAAGTGCGCGGCGGCGAGCGAGTCGGGGGGCGCGGCGGCGCCGGCGCGCTTGCTGGCGTCGGCCATCCGCGTGGTCAGCCGCTCGTCGTAGGTCTCGACCGGCACCTCCAGCAGCGCCTCCAGTTCGGCGCAGAAGCTGCGCGCGAGCGCCGCCTGCGAGCCTTCCTCGCCGCTCAGGTGCAGCGGCAGGCCGACGACGACGCGCTCGACCTCGCGCTCGGCGACGAGCTCCGCGACGGCGCTCGCCTCCGGCGGTTCGATCGTCGGCAGCGGCGTCGCCAGGGTGCCGCTCGGGTCGGAGATCGCGCAGCCGATCCGCGCCGTGCCGTGGTCGAGCGCCAGCACGCGCACTAGTCGACCCCGGCTTCGATCGCCCGCCGCGCCGTCGCCAGCGCCTCGTCGAGCTTCGAAGCGTCCTTCCCCCCGGCCTGCGCCATCTCGTCGCGCCCGCCGCCGCCCCCGCCGACGACGGCCGCGGCCTCGCGCACCACGCTCGCCGCCGAAACGCCGGCGGCGACGGCGCCCTTCGAGGCGAGCACGACGAGCCCGACCTTCTCGCCCTCCGCGCCGCCGAGCGCGATCGCCGACTCGCCGCCGAGCTTCGACTGCACCCGGTTGGCCAGCTCCAGCAGCTGCTTCTGGTCGGCGGTCGGCGCCCGCTCGGCGAGCACCGCGACGTCGCCCGCCGGCTCGGCCGCGGCGACCAGGCGCTCCGCCTCGTCGCCCAGCATCCGCTTTGCCGCCTGCTTCTCGCCCTCGCCGGCCTGCTTCAGGCGCTCGGCCGCGCGCCGCGCGCCGGTCAGCGGGTCCTGCGGCGAGCCGAGCAGCTCGCCGACCTCGCGCAGACGCCGCTCCTCCTCGCGGAACCAGTCGATCGCCGCCGGCCCGGTGAGCGCCTCGATCCGCCGCACGTTGGCGGCCGAGGAGCCCTCGGAGGCGATCTTGAAGATGCCGACCTCGGCCGTGTTGGCGACGTGCGTGCCGCCGCAGAGCTCGCGCGATACCCCGTCGACCTCGACCACCCGCACCCACTCGCCGTATTTCTCGCCGAACAGCGCCATCGCGCCGAGCGCTTCGGCGTCGGCGCGCGCCATCTCCAGCCAGCGCACCGGGCGGCTCGCCTTGACCCAGCCGTTGACCCGCTCCTCGATCGCCGCCAGGTCCTCGGCGGCGAGCGCCTGGCCGTGGGTGAAGTCGAAGCGCAGCTTGTCGGGCCGCACCGCCGAGCCGGCCTGGCGCACGTGCTCGCCGAGCCGCTCGCGCAGCGCCGCGTGCAGGAGGTGGGTCGCCGTGTGGTTGCGCATCGTCGCGTGGCGGGACTCGTGGTCGACCAGGGCCTCCACCGCGACGCCGGCCTCCACGCCACCGGCGGCCTCGATCTCGAGAGCCTGGTCGTCTCCCACACGGTAGACGTCGAGCACCCGAGCCTCAAGCCCGTCCCAGCGCAGCACGCCCGAGTCGGCCACCTGGCCGCCGCCCTCGGCGTAGAAGGGGCTCTCCTCGAGCTTGACCAGGGCGCGGCCGTCGTCGGCGGCGACCGCCGCCAGGCCGGTGGTCGCGCGCAGCGTCTCGTAGCCGACGAAGCGGGTCGGCGGCGCCTCGGCGGCGAAGGCGAGCACCTTCTCGTGCCGGTCCTCGGAGCCGTGCGCGGTGGCGGCGCCGACGCGGGCGCGCTGGCGCTGCTCCTCCATCAGCTCCTCGAAGCCGCCGTCGTCGACCGAGAGCCCCCGCTCGGCGAGCAGCTCCTTGGTCAGGTCGTAGGGGAAGCCGTAGGTGTCGTGCAGCTTGAAGGCGTCGGCGGCGTCGATCCACGAGGTGCCGGCCTCCCCGGCCTCGAAAACCAGGCCCTCGAGCAGCTCCGTCCCCCGCTCCAGCGTGCGGCCGAAGCTCTCCTCCTCGTCGCCGACCCAGCGGGCGATCGTCGCCCGCTCGGCGGCCAGCTCCGGGTAGGCGCCGGCCATGATCTCGATCGTGCGCTCGGCGAAGCGGCCGAGCCAGGGGGACTCCAGGCCGAGCGTGCGGCCCTGATGGATCGCCCGCCGCATGATCCGCCGCAGGATGTAGCCGCGGTCCTCGTTGGAGGGGACGACGCCGTCGGCGATCAGGAAGGCGGCGCCGCGCGAGTGGTCGGCGACGATCCGCATCGCCCGCGTCACCGCGCCGCCCTCGCCGTAGGAGCGGCCGCTGAGCTCCTCGGCGAGGTCGACCAGGGGGCGGATCAGGTCGGTCTCGAAGACCGACGGGACGTCCTGCAGGATCGCCGCCATGCGGTCGAGCCCCATGCCGGTGTCGATGTTGCGCGTCGGCAGCTCGCTCAGCGAGCCGTCGGGCGAGAGGTCGTAGGACATGAAGACGTGGTTCCAGAACTCGAGGAAGCGGTCGGTGTCGTCTCCCGGGCGCTCGGCGGCTCCGCCAAAATCCTCGCCGCGGTCGAGGTAGAGCTCCGAGCAGGGCCCGCAGGGGCCGGAGGGGCCGGCCTGCCAGAAGTTGTCGGAGCGGCCGAGCAGGACGATCCGCTCCTCGGGCATGCCGACGCCCTTCCAGATCTCGATCGCCTCGGTGTCCGGGCCGAGCCCGAGCTCCTCGTCGCCGCCGAAGACCGTCGCCCAGATCCGCTCCGGGTCCATGCCGAAGCCCTCGGTCGCCAGCTCCCATCCCCAGGGGATCGACTCGGCCTTGAAGTAGTCGCCGAAGCTCCAGTTGCCGAGCATCTCGAAGAAGGTGAGGTGGCGGGCGGTCTTGCCCACCTCCTCGACGTCGGTCGTGCGGAAGCACTTCTGCACGTCCGCCACGCGCGGCGCCGGCGGCTGCTCGCGCCCCAGGAAGTAGGGCTTGAAGGGCTGCATCCCGGCGGTCGTCAGCAGCACCGAGGGGTCGTGGACGGAGGGCACGAGCGAGGCCGAGGGCACGATCCGGTGGCCGCGCTCGGCGAAGAACTCGAGGTAGGTGTCGCGTATCTCGGCCGCCTTCATCGGCCACGAAGCCTAACCTTGAGCGCATGGGGGGATCGGACGAGCTTCTGGCGCTGCGGGCCGCGCGCGGCGATCGCGGCGCCTTCGACGCGATCTACCGCCGCTACGGCCCCGAGCTGCACCGCTTCTGCCTGGCGATGACCGGCAACCCCCAGGACGCTCAGGACGCGCTGCAGAACACGATGGTCAAGGTGCTGCGGGCGCTGCCGGGCGAGAGCCGCGAGATCAGGCTGAAGCCGTGGCTGTACCGGATCGCCCGCAACGAGTCGGTCGAAGCGCGGCGACGGCGGCGCCCCGGAGCCGAGCTCGACAGCGAGACGGTGGGGCTCAGCGGCCTCGCCGAGACAGTCGAGACGCGCGAGCGGCTGCGCTCGCTGCTCGCCGACCTGGGCGAGCTGCCGGAGCGCCAGCGCGCGATCCTGGCGATGCGCGAGATGGCCGGGCTCGGCTTCGCCGAGATCGCCGCCGCCTTCGAGACCTCGGAGGGCGCCGTGCGCCAGGCGCTGCACGAAGCGCGGCTGCGCCTGCGCGAGCTCGACAGCGACCGGCAGGACGGCCGGGACGACCGGATCGGGCGCCGCAGCGAGGACCTGGCGGCGCTCGCGCCGCTGCCGCCGGCGGTCGCGCTCGGCGGCGCGGGCGCGCTCGGCGGCTCCGGCGCGGCCGGCAAGGCGCTTGCGGGCCCGGGCCTGCTGAAGCTTGCCGCCTCGGTGGCCGCGAGCGTGGCGATCGTCGCGGTCGCCGGGCGGGTGGGCCTGGTCGGCCTTCCGATCGGGCCGCTGGGCGGCGACGGCGGCGGCGCGAGCCCGGTCGCGGGATCGTCGCGGGGCGCTTCCTCCACGCCCCCCTCGGGGGGCCCGGGCGGCGCGCGGACCGCTGCCGCGTGGGAGCTCGTCCGCAGACGGCGGGCGGGCTCGGCCGTCGCCGGGCCGGCCGCGGGCGGACCGGTGGCGGCGGGGGTCCCTCCCGCAGCGCCCGGAGCGGCTGGCGCCGGGGCGCCCGGCGGAGGCGCCGACGCGGCTGCGCCCGAAGGTGCGCCCGGAGTCGCAACGGAGCGCGGACAGCACCTGGAGCGAGGCCCGCTCGACGCCGCTGCGGGGGCCGCCGACCCGTCGAAGCCGCCGCGCTCCAGATCAGGGCCGGAGCCCCCGCGGCCCGAAGCGAAGCCGCATCCCCCGCGGGCCGCAGCGAAACCGCAACCGGACCCCGGCCCGCCCACGACGAAGCCGGGCCCGCCGGCGCAGCCGCCCGGCAAGCCGCCGGCGCCGCCCGGCAAGCCGTCGACGACGCCCGGCCCGCCGCCGGCCCCGCCGGAGCGGCCCGGCGCCCCGACCGGGAAGCCGCCGGCGCCGCCGGGCTCGCCGCAGGAGCCGCCGCAGCAGCCCCAGTCGCCCTCCCGCGCCGCGCAGCCGCCGCCGGGGAATCCGGAGGACGCGCCCGGTCGGACATCCGGCCAGAGCGGCGGCCGGCGGCCCTGACGCGGCCGGGGGCGCCGGCGTTTGAACGTCGATGAGCTTCCGCGCCGCCCTGCTCGCCTACTTCGGCAACGGCCCCTCGCTCGAGGCGATCGTGCCGTGGCCGACGATCGCCTCGCCGCTGAGCAGCACCGCCGCCTGGCCCGGCGAGGCCGCGTCGAACGCCTCTGCGAGCTCGACCTCGAGCCCGGCGTGCGCCCCCGCCGCGACGTCGGCGACCGAGGCGGCGATCGGCGTCGCCCGGTAGCGCAGCCTGACGCCGTCGACGCGACTGCCGTCGCGGTGCAGGACGGCGTCGCGGATCCGCACGCGGCGCGTCGCCAACTCGGCCCGGCCGCCGACCGTGACCGTGTTGGCGGCGGCGTCGGTGGCGAGCACGTAGAGCGGCTCCGGCGCGGAGACGCCGATGCCGCGGCGCTGGCCGACGGTGAAGTTGTGGTGGCCGCGGTGGCGACCGAGCCTGCGGCCGGAGCGGTCGACGACGGCGCCGTCGCGCTCGCCGAGGCCGGCGTGGCGGCGCAGGAAGCGCTCCTTGCCCTGCCCGGCGAGGAAGCAGAGGTCCTGGCTCTCCGGCTTCTTGGCGACGGAGAGGCCGTGGCGGGCGGCGATCTCCCGCACCTCGGGCTTGGTCAGGCCGGTGAGCGGGAAGCGCAGGCGGCTCAGCATCGCCGGCGGCAGCGCCGCGAGCATGTAGCTCTGGTCCTTGCGGCGGTCGGCGGCGGCGGCGAGCAGCGGTCCGTCGCCGTCCTCGACGATGCGCGCGTAGTGGCCGGTGACGAGCCGCCCGGCGCCGAGCCGGCGGGCGAGGTCGACCATCGCCGCGATCCGCACCTCACCGTTGCAGACGATGCACGGGTTCGGGGTGGCGCCGGCGCCGTAGCCGTCGAGGAAGGAGGCGACGACGCGGCGCCGGAACTCCTCCTCCAGGTCGAGCGTCAGGTGCGGGATGTCGAGCGAGTGGGCGACGGCGCGGGCGCCCAGCACCGCCTCGGGCGAGCAGCAGGCCTTGGCCCCGTCGGTCTCCGGGTCGGCCCAGAGCTTCAGGGTCACGCCGAGCACCTCGGCGCCACGCTCGCGTTCGAGCAACGCCGCGACGGCGCTGTCGACGCCGCCGGACATCGCGATCAGCACCCGCTCGCGGCCATCCGCCCGGCCCTTCCCCGGGCCGTCGGCTCCGCTCCTCTCGGAGGGGTCGTCGACGGGAAGCTGGTCGGCGCAGAGGGTCAGATCCGACGCGGCGACGGCGGCGAGCGCCCGGTGCAGAGCGTCGGCGGCGAGCTGCGCCGCGTGGCGCTTGGCGGGGGTCAAGCCCCCCACGGCCTCGTCCACCTCATCGGTCCCGATCCGCGCCGCCTCGATCACGCGCGCGCCGTCGGCCATCTCGGCAACCGCTGCCGTGGCGGCGCGCGTTGCCCCGCAACCCTCGGCGTCGAAGGTCGTCTCCGCGACCCGCCCGCCGTCGTCGATCGCGAGCGAGATCCGCGAAAGGTCGCCGCATGCGGCCCCCCCGGCGGCGCCCGTGAAGGCGCCCTCGGGCGCCGGCCCAAGCCGCGCCCCGTCCCGCAGGTAATGCTCGAACAGCTCCCGGGTCACAGCCACAGGGTAGTGAGACCGCAATCCCCAGCCGAACCTCACGTTCGACCCCCCACAGGGGCTCAACGTGCAGATCGAACTGCCAAGGCACGCCTCACGTCGGCGATGACGCGGTCGCCCTGCGTGAGCAACTGCCGCCAGGTGACCCGCATCACCCGCCATCCGTCAGCCAACAGGAGACGATCCCGTTCACGATCGGACTCGAAGGCCCGCCGCGTACCGTGCGCGGCCCGACCGTCGAGCTCGACGATCAGGCGCGACTGCCGCCAGAGACAATCGACCGAGTAGAACCTGCCCGCGACGGCGACGTCGGCGTTGAACTGGGCGCTCGGCAGGCCGTGGGCTTCGATCAGCGACGCGAAGATCTCCTCGAAGTCGTTCCTCGTCACCCCGGCGTGCTCGGCGCCTTCCCGCAGCAGCCCGCGCAGGACTCCGGTCCCCGGCCGCCCTGGATATCGCTCCAGCAGGTCGGGAATCGACAGGCTGTCCGTCAGCCTGCGCACTTCCACCTCGTTCAGCATCCCCTCCACCTGCCGTCGCGTGGCCCGTGCGGCGCAATCCAAGACGGTCCTGGGCACCGTGGTGACCGGAATCCCGTCGAACCCGGTCCACTCGTCGTCCGGCACCGAGGATTGATGGACGATGAGATGCCGACGGCCCCGGACGTGCGTTGCGCGAGTCACCTCGATCGCCCGACTCGACCGACGGGCGATCCCCCATAGCTCGGCGGCCGACCGGTGGCTGAGGACGGTCCCGGCCCCGAAGGGCAGCGTGGCCGCCATCCATCGCCCAGCAGCCGAGAGGACGGGGTGTCCGACGGCATACACGCCACGATGGACCGGATGCAGCGCGCCGCGTTCGAGCCGCGCACCGATCGCCCGGCGGCCAACCCCTCTGGCCAGCAGCTGCCAGCGGCCCACGACTCCGTGCTGCGCCTCCGCCAACTCGCCGAGCAGCCGGTCCACGTGGTCCCCGGCCGCCACCGGTGAGCGAGCCGCACCTTTGGCCCCTGTGAGGGGCTCAACGTGAGGCTCGTGACCTGCGGCGCGTCGTGTGGATGACATGCATCCGAGCCTCTCCGACGCCGACGCGCGGGTGGCTCGCCAAATGTGAATCCTCTTCGCAGGCGATGCGAAAAAAGGCTCCGGCCCGCCGTTGCCGCCCCTGGCTTTGATCCCTTGAAAAGAAGGGTGGGCGCCTCCTCACGATCCCACGGGATCACGAGAGATGAGCTCCCGAGCCGTTTGTGTTGGGTCAAACGTTGGGACGGCTCTCGCACGGGCCAGAGCCTGCGTCAACGGTAGCACCGGGGCGCGGCTCGCGGTGACCGTAGATTCCCGCAGACCGCTCACTCCATGTTGGAGAGCAGGAACTCGGCCTCGCTCCAGTCCTCGCCGCGGACGCGCAGGGCGATGTCGCCGCGGCCGAAACGGTCGACGGGCCAGTCGGCGGTCAGGGCCGCTTCGATGCCGGCCTCCTCGAGCGCCTGGTGCCAGGCGCGCGCGGTGCGCAGGTCGCCGAAGTCGCGCACCACCTCCCACGAGTCGTAGGAGGGATCATCGACATAAACGGGCGTCTTGCCGGGCCCCGCCCGAAAGGCAAGTCTGACTCTCTCAAAAAAGCTCATTCCGGTCTCCGACCGAAATTATCGTGGATCCGGGGAGGTCCCTGACCAAGCGAGGCGGTCACGAGACGGCTCCCGCGTAGCAGCGCTACGCGGGACGTCGGGGAGGGATCGACTCGCGCAGCGTCAGCGGCCTCATCCAGACCGCGAGAATCTCGGGAGGAGACCGTCCTTCAGTGACCCGCGAGTCCGTGACGGTGCACGGCGATGCCCAGGTCCTTCAGCTGCATCTCCCCCACCGGCGCCGGCGCCCCGGTCAGCGCGTCGGCGCCCGACGCCGTCTTCGGGAAGGCGATCACGTCGCGGATCGAGTCGGCGCCGGCGAGCCGCTGGACGATCCGGTCGAGGCCGTAGGCGATGCCGCCGTGCGGCGGCGCGCCGTAGCGCAGCGCCTCGAGCAGGAAGCCGAAGCGCGCCTCGGCCTCCGCCGCGTCGATGCCGAGTGCCGCGAAGACCTTCTGCTGGACGTCGGCGCGGTGGATGCGGATCGAGCCGCCGCCCATCTCCTGCCCGTTCCAGACCAGGTCGTAGGCGAGCGCGCGGGCGCCGCCGGGGCTGTCGGGGTCGAACTCGCCGGCCGGCGCGGTGAACGGGTGGTGCAGGGGATCCCAGCGCTCCTCGTCGGGGCTCCACTCGAGCAGCGGCCAGTCGACGATCCAGAGCAGCCGGTGCTCATCCGCCGGGATCAGCTCGAACCGCTGCGCCAGCTCGACCCGCAGCTGGCCGAGCACCGCGTTGGCGACGCGCTCGCGGTCGGCGACCAGCAGCAGCAGGTCCCCCTCCTCGGCGCCGAGCAGCCGGTTGAGCTCCGCCAACTCCTCGGCGGAGAGGAACTTGGCGGTCGGCGAGCGCCAGCCGTCGCCCTCGCGGAAGGCCCAGACAAGGCCCTTGGCGCCCAGCTCCTGGGCGCGCGAGATCAGCCCGTCGAGCTCCGAGCGCGGCAGCTCGCGACGGCCCGCGTTGAGCCCGCGCACCGCGCCGCCGGACTCGATCGCGCCGCGGAAGACCTTGAACTCGGTGCCCGTGAGGGCGCCGCTCAGCTCGACCAGCTCGAGGCCGAAGCGGGTGTCCGGCCGGTCGGTGCCGAAGCGGCCGATCGCCTCGTCGTAGCCGAGCCGCTCGAGCGGCAGCTCGAGCGCCGGGCCGCCGACCCGCTCGAACACGTGCGCCAGCAGCCGCTCGTTGACCTCGATCACGTCGTCGACGCCGACGAAGGACATCTCGATGTCGAGCTGGGTGAAGTCGGGCTGGCGGTCGGCGCGCAGGTCCTCGTCGCGGAAGCAGCGGGCGATCTGGTAGTAGCGCTCGAAGCCGGCGACCATCAGCAGCTGCTTGAACAGCTGCGGCGACTGCGGCAGCGCGTAGAAGGAGCCCTGCTGGAGGCGGCTGGGCACGAGGAAGTCGCGCGCGCCCTCGGGGGTCGAACGGGTCAGCACCGGGGTCTCGACGTCGAGGAAGCCCTCGCGGTCGAGGAACTCGCGCATCGCCGCGGTGACCCGGTGGCGCAGGGTCAGCGCCTCGCGCATCGGCTCGCGGCGCAGGTCGAGGTAGCGGTGGCGCAGCCGCGCGTCCTCGCCGACCTCGCCGGAGAAGCCCTCGACCTGGAAGGGCGGCGTCTCCGCGTCGGCCAGCAGCTCGGCCGCGACGACGGCGATCTCGACCTCGCCGGTCGGCAGCTCCGGGTTGACGGTCTCCGGGGCGCGGCGGACGACCGTGCCCGAGGCGCTGAGCACGTCCTCGGCGCGCAGCCGGTGAGCCAGCTCGAACGACTCGCCGGAGGAGTCGGGGTGGAAGACGAGCTGCACGATCCCGGTGCGGTCGCGCAGGTCGATGAAGATCAGGCCGCCGTGGTCGCGGCGGCGGTGCACCCAGCCGGCGACCCGCACCTCGGAGTCGACGCGGTCGCCGAGCACCGCGCCGCACCAGGTGTCGCGGAATCCGTTGGCGCGCAGCGCCGGCGCCTCGCTCACGACCGATCGCCCCCGATCGCCTCGATCAGGTTCGCCGTGTCGACCGGCGACTGCTCGCCGCTGCGCATGTCGCGCAGCTGCGCCGAGCCGTCGGCCTCGAGGATCAGCACGCGGCGGGCGCCGATCCGGTCGGCGTGCTTGAGCTGGCCCTTGAGCCCGCGCCCCCCGAGGTCGACCTCGGCGCTCAGCCCGGCGTGGCGAAGCTCGCCGGCCAGGGCGAGCGCGCGGCGGCGTTGGCCGGGGTCGGCGACCGCGAGAAAGGCGTCGCGCCCGGCCGCCGCGCTCTCCTCGCCCAGCGCGAGGAGGATGCGCTCGATCCCCGCCGCCCAGCCGATCGCCGGGGTCGGCGGGCCGCCGAGCTGCTCGATCAGCCCGTCGTAGCGGCCGCCGCCGCCGACCTCCGACTGGGCGCCGAGCTCCGAGCAAACGAAGGAGAAGATCGTGCGCGTGTAGTAGTCGAGGCCGCGCACCAGGGTCGGGTCGATCTCGAAGGCGATCCCCGCCGCCTCGAGCAGCGCCCGCACCTCACCGAAGTGCTCGGCGTCCTCCCCGTCGAGCCGCTCGACGATCGTCGGCGCGCTCGCCATCACCCCGCGGGTGCCCTCGTCGTCGGCGTCGAAGGCGCGCAGCGGGTTGAGCTCGATGCGCTCGCGCACGTCCCTGGAGAGCTCGGACTCGTGGGCGCGCAGGTGCGCCTTCAGCTCCTCCAGGTAGGCGGCGCGGGCGGCCGGCGAGCCGAGGCTGCCGAGCCGCAGCTCGACCCCGGGCACGCCGAGCTCGGCGAGGATGTCGGCGAGCAGCATGATCGCCTCGGCGTCGGCGAGCGGCGAGTCGGCGCCGATCGCCTCGACCCCGATCTGGTGGAACTGGCGGTAGCGCCCCGCCTGCGGGCGCTCGTGGCGGAAGAACGGGCCGGCGTAGGCGAGCTTCACCGGCTGCGCCAGCTTGTGCATCCCGTGCTCGAGGTAGGCGCGGCAGATCGGCGCCGTGCCCTCCGGCCGCAGGGTGATGCTGCGCCCGCCCTTGTCCTCGAAGGTGAACATCTCCTTGCGCACGATGTCGGTCGAGCGGCCGACCCCGCGCTCGAACAGCTCGGTGTCCTCGAAGGCCGGCGTGGCGATCGGCTCGTACCCGGCGCGGGCGCAGATCTCCGTCGCCGTCGCGACGATCCGCCGCCGCGCCCGCCCGTCGGCCGGCAGCACGTCGAAGGTCCCGCGCGGCGCCTGGTAGGTGCTTGCCATGATGGGCGCGACCTTACCGGCGCGCGGCTCGCTCCGGCGCGGCGCCCGTCAGCCGGCGAGCTCGGCGAGAAACGGGTTGCTCGCCCGCTCGGCGCCCAGTGTGGTGACCTCCATGTGCCCCGGGTAGACGCCGGTCTCGGGCGGATGGGCCTCGAGCAGCTCGCGGATCGAGCGCAGCAGCGTCGGCCCGTCGCCCCCCGGCAGGTCGACCCGGCCGACCGACCCCTTGAACAGCACGTCGCCGGAGAACATCGCCTCCTCGTCGCGGATCGAGTAGGTGAGGTGCCCCGGGCTGTGTCCGGGGGTGAAGCGCACGTCGATCGTCAACCCGGCGAGCTCCAGCGTCTCCCCTCCCCGCAGCGTCTCGTCCGCCTCGTAGCTCTCGTAGGGGCCGATCCCGGGCACCGGCACGTAGGCCATGATGTCGGCGAGCAGCGGGCGCTCGATCTCCGGGCAGTAGACGGGCGCGCCGGTGACCGTGGCGATCGGCGAAACCGCGCCGATGTGGTCGAAGTGGCAGTGGGTGACCAGGATCGCCTCGACCTTCACCCCCATCTGCTCGACCGCTTTGAGGATCCGGTCGGGCTCCTCGCCCGGGTCGACGATCAACCCCCGGCCGGACCCTTCGCGGCGCAGCACGAAGCAGTTCTCGGCGATCGGGCCGACGGTGAGCATCTGCACATCGAGGCTCATTCCCCGCTCCGGGCGCGGATGCGGGCGCGCTCGCGGCGCCGCCAGAGCATCGTGTCGATGTAGTAGCCGGCCGGGATGTAGAAGACGAGCATGAAGGCGCCGAGGCCGAGCGCGGCGCCCGGCGCGCGTTTGAACAGCAGCATCAGCAGCGCGGTGAAGATCACGGCGGCGACGGCGCCGCGGGTGATCGCGCTCTGCCAGGTGGGCGGCGAGTCGACCTTTGCACCGCCGGAGCGGCCCGAGCGGGCGCGCGCCTTGGCCTCCTCGCGGCTGCGCGGGCGGCCGCGCCCACCGCCGCTGTCGACCCGTCCGCCCTGGGTCCCGCGGTGCTTGCGACGTCGCTTCTTCTTCGTCTGGGCCATGCGATGGAATCTAAACGATCTGGCGTTCGGCCCCGCCGGGCGCGCGGCTCAGAAAAGCCCCGCGAGGCGCGCCTCGATCGTGTGGCGGGCGGGGTCGAATCCGCGGATCGGCACGTCGCCGGGGTAGCCGGCGAGGGCGGCGGACGGGATCAGGCCGATCAGCTCCGCCTCGACCGGGCGGGCGCCGAGCGGCGCGGCGAGCTCGCGCACCCGCTCGACCACGGCGCCGAGCGGCACCGCGAGCGGGTCGTGGACGTTGGTCGAGACCTGGGCGCGGCCGCCGGCGAGCGGCAGGCCGATCGCCCGCACGCCCGGCGGCCCGCCGCCGGACTCGCGCAGCCCGGCGGCCACGGAGCGCGCCACGTCGAGGTCGTCGCGGTCGAGCTCGACGTTGAAGGCGCCGAGCGGGGCACGCGCCGTGACCAGGGTCGCGCCGGCGCTGCGGTGCGGCAGGCCCGGGCCGAAGTCGGGCCGCAGCTCGCCGGCCTCCATGCGCAGCCAGAGCTCCGACAGCCCGCCGTTGCGGAAGTAGGCGCGCTCGGCGTGGTCGGCACCGCTCGCCAGCTCGCCGTAGAGGAATACCGGGACGCCGAGCGCGCCGATCGCCTCGCCGACCGCGGGCGCCGTCGCGAGCGCCGGCTCGCGCTCGGCCGGCGAGGGCCAGACGAGCGGGCAGACGTCGAGCGCGCCGACGGCCGGGTGGACCCCCTCGTGCGCCTCCATGTCGATCGCCTCGATCGCCGCGGCGGCGCCGCGCGCGAGTGCCCGGGTCAGCGCCTCGGGCCCGCCCGCGAGGGTGAAGACGGTGCGGTTGTGGTCGCGGTCGCTGTGGCGGTCGAGCAGCTCGCCCCCCGCCGCGAAGGCCCCGGCCAGGGCCTCGATCCGCCCCGCGTCGCGGCCCTCGGAGACGTTGGGCACGGCGAGCAGCAACGGCGCCGGGGACTCAGCCGACAAGCGCGCCGGCTTCGACGATCGGGGTGTCGTCGACTTCGACCGTCGGCTTCAACACCACGCAGTCGAGGTGGACCGGCACCTGCACGGTGCCGCCGATCGCGGCCGAGGCGCCGAAGGCGACGTGCGCGCTGCCGAGGATCTTCTCGTCCTCGAGGATGTTGCCGCTCAGCTCGGCCGCTTCGTTGGTGCCGATCCCCAGCTCGGCGACGCTGGTGCCGTCGGGGCCGTGTTCGCTCAGCAGCGCCAGCAGCTGCTCGCCCTGCGGCCCGCTCGCCTCGACCAGGTGCCCTTCGCGCACCGTCAGCTCGACCGGCTCGGCGACCTCGCCGATCGCGGCGATCGAGCCGTCGACGACGAGCGTGCCCTCGCCGGCGCCCTCGACCGGGGCGATGAACGCCTCGCCGCAGGGGATGTTGCCGAAGGCGCCGCGCATGCCGAGAGCGCCGGCGTCGACGATCGCGCTGCGCTCGTCCAGCCGCAGCCGCAGGTCGGAGCCCCTGGCGCAGGTGATCCGCGCCTCCGACCCGGCGCCGAGCGCGCGGCTCAGCCCCGTGCCCCGCTTGCGCAGCAGGCCCAGGTCGGCCGCCATCACGCGGGCGAGCATCTCCCCGGTCACCCCCGGCATCGAGGCGACCCGGGCGCCGGCCTCGCTGGCGGCGCGGCGCGCTTCGGTGTGCGAGATCGACTGGATCGTCGGCGCGACGATGATGTCGGCGGCGAGCATCGCCGCGGCGACGGTTCGCGGCGGCTCGGCGGCGTGCGAGTCGCGCTCGGAGATCACCGCCAGCGTCGCTTCGCCGCCCTCGCCCTGGGCGTGGATCCGCAGCAGCGCGCCGAGCTCTTCCGTGCTCGGGTTGCAGACCACCAGCAGCTCCTCGCCCGGGCTCAGGTCGAGGCAGTCCCGGATCAACGAGTTGACCGCCCTGTCGAGCTCGTTCCCGATCACGGACGACAGGCTAACCGCCGCCACCGCCGCGTGGGTCGAGCAGGACCGGGCTGCCGTGGTAGCCGGCCCGGCAGAGCAGCCGCTCGTCGCCGCTGGGCCAGACGGTCAACCGCACCTCGGCCAGCTCGTCGGCGGGCTCCATCCGCAGCCAGGCCAGCGGCGCCTCCGCGCTCGCCCGCGCCGCGGCGTCCTCCAGGTGGCGCGTGAAGGCCGCGCGTTCGGCCTCGCCGAGGTACTGGAGGACGATCGAGTGGAAGACGACCGTCACCTGGCCGGGGGCGGACTCGGCCAGCCGGCGCTCGACCCAGGCCGGGGCGGGCTCGCGGTCGACGGCGACCGGCGCCTCCGCCGCCAGCTCGAGCGCGGCGCGCAGGCGCTCGACCCGCGCCCTCTGGTCGGGCCAGACGTAGGCGAGCAGCGTCTCCCTGCCCGCGGCGCTCGCGGCGTCCACCGGCGCGGCGTCGCAGCCGCGGCGCGCGGCGACCGCGACCCGCGCCGGCGGGTCGGGACGGAGCTCGCCGGTCAGCTCGAAGTCGAGCGTCAGCGGCGAATCGGCCGGCCCCCAGGCGAAGCCGCCGGCGCGGTAGCGGTAGGAGTCCCAGCGCAGGTTGAGCCCGGCGCTCGATCCGACCTCGAGCAGCCGCAGCGGCAGCCCGGTCTCGGCGGCGAGGCGGAGGAAGCCCGGCAGCAGCGCCGCGCAGCGCCCCGTCTCGTTGGTCTGCACCGGCAGCTCGACCAGCTCGCGCAGCCGCTCGGCGTTGCGCTCGACGACCGCCCTGAACGCGGCCCACTCCGCCGCGGCGTCGCGCTCCGCTGCCCCGTAGAGGTCGGCGAGCTCCGGCTCCTCACCCCGCAGGACGAGCCGGTTGACGGCGCCCATCAGCCGCAGCGCGAGCATCGAGTCGGACGGGTCGTCGCCGTGTCCCGCGAGCACCGCGGCGACCGGCCCGCCGGCCTCGAAGTCCGCCGCCGCCCGCTCCAGCAATCCCGCGTACAGCGGCGACCCGAGCTGCTCGCAGTAGCCGGCCTGCACCCGCAACCGCTCGGCCACCGAGCCGGCCCGCTCCAGCGGCCGCAGCCTCGACTCTCCGTCTCCAGCCATCGACCGAAGCGTATTGAGATAATCCCCGACCCCGCCGGAGTAGCTCAGCTGGTTAGAGCAGCGGAATCATAATCCGCGTGTCGGGGGTTCGAGTCCCTCCTCCGGCATGGCTTGGCGAAGCGGTTTGCGCCGAACCGGCGTCCCTTTCTACCGGCTCGAATTCGGTCCGCGCACCCGGCGCGCACCCAACGTCGTCGTCTATGCCGATGGCTCTCAAGCGGCGATCAGCGCGACAACCCAGTTGTCCATGAGCAGAGCGTAGAACCGCGTCGGGACGGCGCTCCTGGCACGCCCGACGGGTCTTCTACCGTTGGCCGATGCCGTACAGCAAGAGCAAGGTGAACCAGGCCGGAAGGCTCTGGGCTGAGAACGTCCGCGCCGCAGCAGAAGGCTCTCGCCCTGTTGGGGATCAGAAAGGCGAACTGGCGGAGGCCATCAAGATCATCGACTGGTGGCGCGGCGAGCATGCAGCGCCCCTGTCGAGGGTTGCAGCCAACCTCCGCTACTACGCCACCGCCGAGGGCGTGCCCGTCGTCACCCTGCGGCTGAAGAAATTGCCCACGATGATCGGGAAGCTCTATCGGGAGCCGGGGATGAAGCTCGCCCGCATGGAGGACATCGGCGGCGTGCGGGCCATCCTCCCGAGCCAGGGCGCCTGCTATCGAGTCGCCAGCCGACTGCGCAAGAACTGGACGGTCACCCGCTTCCGCGACTACGTGGCGAATCCGAAGGACGACGGCTACCGGGCGCTCCATCTGATCAACCGCAATCGCGGGCGGTTGATTGAGGTTCAGCTTCGGACCGACATTCAAGACAACTGGGCCAATGCGGTCGAGGCAGATGCCCGGCTTCTCTCTCCCGGACTCAAGTTCGGAAGCGGATCGCGGGAGCTGCGCGAGTTCTACGTCGCCCTCGGAGAACTTGGCGCACAGGCCGACAGCGGAGGTCCAATCGATCCGAGTCTGTTCGAGCGCGTGAAGGACTTGCAAGCCCGAGCCGATAGCTTTAGAGAGAGCACGCGATGAGCCCAGACGAGATCAAACATTTCCTGGTCACCTACGACCCAACGACCGGCGAGACCAAGGTCGAGCCATTTGGCACCGACTACGACGCCGCTCAGGCGGCCTATACCAAGGCGGAGCAGGCCAATGCCGATGCCGACGAACGGCTCGACGTCGTTCTCCTGGGCGCTGACTCACTGGAGACCATCAAGCGGACCCATTCGAGCTACTTCAACGGCACCAGCGGCGAGCAGCTCAAGGCGCTGCTCGCAAGCTGACGATCAGCGCTCTCGTCGCTGCTTCTTCTTGCGGCGCGCACCCGATCGCGCACCCAACTCGGAGAGTTCGTCGGAACTGAGGGCACCTTGCCGTGCCTGAGGGTCGGCCGCAGAACTGTCGGAGCCCTGCGTGTCGGCCATCCGCGTGTCGGGGGTTCGAGTCCCTCCTCCGGCATGGCTTTCTAGAGCCAAATGCGACGGTTTTTTGGACACCGAAAACCCCTCGCCGTAACGCCCGCCGCAACAGGATGCACGGGCGATGTAATTCGAGGCGCCAACGGGGGCGCTCGAAACCGGCGAGACGCGAGGTGAGTTGTGGATGCCGTTGCTCATGGACACAATCGGGACCAGCGGTCCTTTTCGAGCAAGGTAGCGAGGATCGAGGGCGGGTGCTAAGCCGCTGCGCCGCGTGCGCTTGCGGGCGCAGGAAGCGTCGCAAGCAACTCAGCCGGAAGGCGCTTGCTGGCCGACCAGACCTCGATCCCGACAATCTCGTCGCTGCCGGCATCGTGGTCGAGCAGCCCCCACTCGACCTCCTCGCTGACGACGTCATCGGAGTCGCCGGTGGGAAGCCAGGCGATGTCGGCATCGCGGTCGTAGTATGCGAATTGGGCGCTCATGGCTGTATCGAGGATAGCCCCTATCGCGCCCTATGGAAAGCCGATAGCTTCAAGAAATGAGTCCCGACGAGATCACGGGTCAAGCACTTCCTGGTCGTCTTGGACCCGGCTACCGGCGAGGTCGAGGTGCGCTCCTTCGACACCGACTACGACGCCGCCCAGAGGGCATATGCCGATGCCGAGCGAGAGCACGGTATCGGGACCAGCCTGGACATCGTCTTGCTGAGCGCCGACTCCCTGGACACGATCAAGCAGACGCACTCGAGCTACTTCAACGGCAAGGCCGACTCACGGCTCCAAGCACTGCTTCCAACCTGAATCTCAGCAGTAGCACTGGTCAGCGCTTCACGAGCCATCTAGATCGAAGAGTTCATTGAGCCGCTGCAAGGTGAACGGCTGTCTCAGCTTGGCCACGACGTTCTGGTTGGCAAACATGCCCTTCTCCCAAACGGCCTCCTCCCGGGGGCGAGCGTCGATCCACTCCACCCTGACGAGGTACTCGCACAACTCGGGATCGTCGGCGTCCCAGGCCATGTTGGTGGCCTCCAGGGGCGCTTGAAGGATGCTCATGGTCGCCCCCTCGACCTCAACGTCGAAGTCGTTCACGCGGACCGCCTGCGCCGTCACTCGACCAACTCCGACATAGCCATGAGCCCCGCCCGTGGCACGGCTGCTTGGAATCGCGGCCCAGACGCGCGCGCCCTCGAAGAGGCTTTCCATCGCTCTGCGGTATTTATCCCCGTGACCCGCTGAGACGAATCCGTAGCGGACCATGTCGTCCCAGTTACGCTCATCGTTCTCGCCAATGGCGACAAAGAAGTCTTCGCCGCTCCACGGCGCCTGCTTCTTGCCCCCGCTCTTGCCCGGTGACTCAAGCTCGGGATCGGTAAGCCACGAGCGTGCCAAGTACTCACGCCCGCCGTCGTCGAGGTACTGAAAGAACAGGACGTTGATCGGCACGTCGTATCCGCGTACGTACTCGATGATCTGCTCGGTGCTGGCGTCCATCCCGGTGGCGACGACGACGAGGTGATGGCTCGTGTTGACCGCCTCAGGGATTTCCGCCTCGAAGTGGCTGGTGAACGCAGAGTCGAAGTCCTCCCCGTCGTGGTGCTTCGCGTAGAGCGCGCGGATCGCCTCAAAGGACAGGCCCTGCACCCAGAAGCCGTACTCCAACGTCTGCGCCACAACCTCTCGCGGCGTTCGGTCCTTCTTCAACTCGATTGCGTAGAGATCGCCTTGCCTGTCAATTGCCAACAGGTCGATGCGTTTGCCGAAATCCGTGACGACCTGCCGGCCAAGCTGGAACAAATTGCCCAAGCCGAGGATGTCGATGCGCGCCTCGAGGACGTCCTCCAAGCGCTCCTCGCTGGCGATACCACGGGTCGGAACCTGCTCGACCGACTCGCCGTCAACCCGCCAGAGTCCGAATTTCACCGGCATATATGGAGCGCAGACTAGAGGACGACCTGCTCGCGCTCGGCGGGAGCGACATTGCCGCGGACGCTTCCTCGCGACTTCAGGTCGGCCATTACCTGGATGTCACCGCGGGAGCCGGTCCGCGAAGTAGCCGAGAGCGGAACCGGTTGCAACCGCGACCAGGCCGAACGCGGCCACAGCGATGCCTGCGCTGACGTCCAGGCCGTTCAGCAACAGCACGAGGCCGGCGACCGCTATGGCTGGAACTGCGCATAGCGCGACACGCATTGCCATGACAATCGAACCGATCCCCCCCTTACAGCGCCACAAGTTCGTGCTCGGGGCGCTTGGCGGGGCCGAACTCGAAGCCGAGGACGGCACGAGCGCCGAAGGCGTTCGCCAGCTTCTTGAGGGTCTGGGGGCTGGTCGCGTGCTGGCCGCTCTCGACACGGGAGATCGCGGAGGCCGTCGTGCCCATGCGGGCGGCTAGCTCGGCCTGGGTCAGGCCGAGCGCGGCGCGGCGCATGATGACGATCCGAGCCAGCTCCTCGTAAGGGGCCAGGCGCTCGTATTCGGCCTTGAACTCCGGGTCCTTGAGGGACTCCTTGAGGTCATCCGCGACGGATTTTCCGATGGGGCTGACTTGCTCGCTCATCTGTTTGCCAGGTTAGCAGGCGTGCTAACAACGGCCAAGACCTTCACGGGGCATCCCGCCCGGCGGCACGCGGCGGCTTCCGGGGTTGGGCGTCCATCCGAGCCTTGAAGTCGTCCCAGCGCTCTTGGGCGATCTTGACCTCCGCCTGCGGCAACTTCCCCGTCTTCTTCGGGAAGACGTGTAGCAGGACGATTAGGCGCTTCGAGCGCCGGTAGAGCACGCGATAGTGATCGGAGCCCATGTGGCAGCGCAGCTCCCGCAGCTCGCCCTCGACCTGAGAGCTGTGCGGGAACGGCAGATGCGGCACTGCGTCCGAGAGATCGTTGAGCCGGTCGATCTGGCGCATCAGCGCGGCGCGGGGCTTCGGGTCGAGTCGCTCCACGAATTCCCGGACGGGCTCGCTGCCATCGGCAGCCCGGAAATACACCGCCCGAATAGTGCTCACCACCCACCCGCTCTCATCTCCGGGAGCTTACGATTCAGCGCGGCGTTTTGTCGTCGGGTCGGTGCGGCCACCCTTGCGGCGCGCACCCAACTTGGGGAGTTCGTCGGAACTGAGGGCACCTTGCCGTGCCTGAGGGTCGGCCGCAGAACTGTCGGAGCCCTGCGTGTCGGCCATCATAATCCGCGTGTCGGGGGTTCGAGTCCCTCCTCCGGCATGGCTCTGCCAGCTATCCGGGTAGGCGCGGCGCGCGCAGCTTGCCTGCCAAGCGCCGTGCACTCGCCACGATGCCAACCGTCTCCTCGGCCGGTGACGCCGCTTCGATGATCTTCTCCACCCCATCGGGGTAGACGAGAACGACCGGCAGGCCCTCGCGTGCGTTGCGGACAAGCGCCGAGCCCGCGTGCGGGGCCTCGGCGTCCACGAAGATCGCGCCCTGGGGGTAGCGGCCGTCGCCCTCAAGGGCGGCCTTGAAGCGTTCGAAGGTCAGATCCGCTGGATCTGCCTTGCCTTCTGTCCTCAGCTCCGGCGCCATCCTTCGATCATCTCCTGAAAGCCAGTGCGGACTTGCTGCAAGGCAAGGTTATACCCGGCGCTTGCGGTGGCCTCATCGGTCTTCTCGCCGTCCTGCTTCACCCCGGCGTGCGTGTAGCGATGCATGTGCGGCACGCCCAAATGGTTGTCGTAGACGCGGACGGTCCTCCACTCGCCTTCCTCTCGGGCGAGCAGGACGACCGAGTAGCCGACCACCTCGCCGTGCTCTGTGATCAGCTCGACCACGATCTCGGCGTCGTTGGACAGCAGATATCGGAAGCGTGCCTCTGGCATCGGGACCCGCCGCCAGCCTAGCCCTCTGGTCAGTGCTGCCGACTCCCGTACGGGCCAGCCAACAGCTCCGTGCTCCGCAGCGGCGGCGGCAGACTCAGCGGCGACCGACACCTAGAGGATCGGGCCACAGCGCACGTCGAAGCGCTCGTGCACGCGGTCGAGCGCCAGTCGCCAGCGCTCGCGTTCGCGTCGGCTTGCGCGCATGAACCGCACGCCGCCGGAGAGGTACCGGTGCGGCGGGTACCAGCGGTCGAAATTCAACCCGTTTCGACTGAGGACCTCCCGCGGCGTGTTCTCCGCGATCAAACTCGTGTTGTAGAGATGCATCGCCACTGCCGCGCACGCCCATGCCTCCCGCGATCGCCTTGCCAGCTCGTCCCCGTCCAGCTCGTACAACGGCAGCTCGTCGAGCCGGTCCAGCATCATCAGGTGACCGAGGAAGTAGCCGCCGAAAGAGCTGAGCAGCGCCATCGCCGATCGCGTGGAGACGACCCCGACCCTGCCGCTGGCCGACACGTAGGGCTCGTAGGGGAGGCGCTGCACCTGCTCGTTGAAGAAGTAGCCGGTGCAGTTGACGAGCCAGGCCCCGGGCTCGATCCGGCGGGTAGCGCCGCTGCGGAGCACGAGCTCGACATCCTCGCCCCGGTCCACCGCGTCGACAAGGTGATCGCTGACCATCTCGGTCACGCCCGAGCGGATAGCCTCGCTCTCCGCCTCGGACAGCAGCCCGAAGACGTAATTCGTCGCGCCGTCGGTGGGAGTGATTCCGATGGCGTCCCGGAACCAGGCCATGGCGTCGTCCTCGTTGGTGCCGTCGAAGCGCCGCATCCACTCGAGGAACATAGGAACGCCTGGCGTGCCGCCCCACCACCGTTTAGCCCCGGTGGGAAACAGCTTGTCGCGGCAGCCGAAGAACGTGCCCGATCCGACGAGGACGTTGACCTCCCGACCGGGCTGGGCGCCGATCAGCGCGTGGGCGGTGTCCATCGCGGTCTTGCCGCCGCCGATCACCCAGACGGGCGCGCTGCTGTCGGCGATCTCGCCGCTGCCCGCGCTCGCGCCGGCCCGGGCAAGGGCCGAGCTCGGGATCGCGCTGCGACTCGCGCGGCGCCCCCGCGAGGCGCGGCGCCCGCTGGAAGAGGCGATCGACGCCGCGCGGCGACTGGGCGCCCTGCGGCTGGCCGAGCGGGCGCTGGAGGAGCTGCGCTCAGCGGGCGGGCGCCCGCGCCGCGCCGCGCTCAGCGGCGTCGAGTCGCTGACGCCGAGTCAGCGCCGCGTCGCCGACATGGCGGCGCGCGACATGTCGAATCGCGAGATCGCGGAGACCCTTTTCGTCACCCGACGCACGGTCGAGACCCACCTCAGCCAGGTCTACATGAAGCTCGACATCGAGTCGCGCGAAGCGCTGCCCGAGGCGCTCGGCGGGGCGACCGAGTAGAGCGGAGTCGATCCTCATGGCCGCAGCACTGGCGCGGAGGCTTTGCCGTACGGCTATACCCGGTTGCGCAAATCCACGATCCCGTACCGCATCGATTCGGCCAGGCCGATGATCTCCGGGTCGCCGGTCCAAAGCGGGGCGCCGAGGCGCAGGGCCGTGGCAACGCAGAACGCGTCGGCATATGACAGCCCCCCTTTCGCCTTGACCCTGGCGGCGGATTGGATCAACGGCCAGTCTGCGCCGACCACCTTGCTGCGCCTGCGGACCTTCTCGATGTCGGCGACCGCGTCCGCTTCGCCGCGCTCGCGGATTCGCATGTAGAGGACCTCGCCGAGATTGGTCGAGGAGATCGCCGCGCCCTCGGTGAGCCACGCCTGCTCGATGCGGTCCGCCGCGGGCTCGTCCTTCAGGTATGCCAGCAGCGCCCAACTGTCAAGGACGAGCAACGCCCCACCTCTGGGCCTTGCGCTCCTCTCGCTCGCGCTCGGCGCGGCGCTCCGCCATCAGATCCTGGGTTCCGACCCCGGGAACCTCCGCCCAGGCGCCCCGCAGGGCTCGGATCTCGCGCGCGCGCGCCTCAGGCTCGTCCGCGGCGCGGCGGATTCGCACATCGACCCCGTCGGCCTCGAACGCGACCTCATCGCCGGGCTCGATCCCGATCTCCTCGCGGATCGCCTTCGGGATCACCACCTGGCCTTTGACGCCGACCTTATGAGTCATACCGGCAGTATAACCTGGGAGCGTGGGGGCCGATGGGCACCCAGTGAACGGCGCGCCCGCTCAGGAAGCGAGGGCGCCGGCGCCGGAGTGGCGGAATTCGGCGAGGGTGCGCTCCATCGGCTCGACTTCGGCGGGGACCATTTCGGGCCAGGGTTTGTCGGGGTGCTCGTCGAGCGTCTTGTAGCCGTTGCCGGAGATCACCGCGACGACGGTGTCGTCGGGGCCGATCTTGCCCTGCGCCGCGAGCTTCATCGTCGCCGCGACCGTGGCGCCGCCGGCGGGCTCGGTGAGGATGCCCTCGGTGGCGCCGAGCAGGTCGAGCGCCTCGAAGATCTCGGGGTCCGAGGCGGTCGCCGCCGAGCCGCCGCGCGACATCACCGCGTCGACGACCAGCGGGCCGTCGCCGGGGGCGCCGATCGCGATCGAGTGCGCCGCCGTCTCCGGCCGCTGCGGCTCGATCTCGCCGCTGCCGTCGAGCACGGCGGCGGCGATCGGGCTGCAGCCGGCCGCCTGGGCGATGTGGATCTTCGTCGCCGCGGTCTCCGCCATGCCGACCGTCTCCATCTCCTGCAGCCCCTTGTGCACGCGCGAGGAGAGCGTGCCGCCGGCCGCGGGGATGACGAAGTGGTCGGGCGAGATCCACTCGAGCTGCTCGACCACCTCGAAGGCCTCGGTCTTCGCCCCCTCCGCGTAGAACGGGCGCAGGGTGATGTTGGCGAACTGCACGCCGGTCTCCAGCGCCAGCTCGCGGCAGGCGCGGTTGGCCTCGTCGTAGTTGCCGTCGAGCTGGATCACGGCGGCGCCGAGCGCCCGGCAGGCGCGCGCCTTGCCCTTCTCCATGTTGCTCGGGTAGAAGACGTAGGCGGTGACGCCGGCCTTCGCCGCCAGCGAGGAGACCGCGGTGCCGACGTTGCCGGTCGAGACGCAGCCGATCTCCTCCTTGCCCAGCTCGAGCAGCCGCGCGACCGCCATCGAGACGACGCGGTCCTTGTAGGAGAGACTCGGCCGCTGGGTCGAGTCGTCCTTGATGTAGAGGTTGCGCAGGCCGAGCTCGGCCCCGAGCCGGTCGGCGTGGATCAGCGGCGTGCGGCCGCTGTAGCGGCCGACGCGCGACTGCGCGCGGGCGTCGACGATCGGCAGCAGCTCCTCGAAGCGCCAGATGTTGAGCTCGCGCGCCTCGATTGGCAGCTCGGCGATCCGCTGCCTGGCGAGCTCGTAGTCGTAGTCGATGTCGAGCGTCTTGCCGCAGCCCAGGCACCTGAACGTGGTGTCGAGCAGCGGCAGCCGCAGGTTGCAGTCGTGGCAGACCAGCTCCGTCGCGCAGGAGCGGGTGCGCTGGTCGGCCGAGAGGCTCATCGGCCCTCGTGGCCTCCGGCTCGGGACGGCAGGGCGCCCGCCTTGGCGAACCGCCTGCGACGCTTCTTGTGCTCCCGCCTGATCATCAGTCGCCCTATATAGCAGATACCCGTTGGTCGCTCAATTGTTCCTGGCCATTGAGAGGCCACCCAGAGCCTCTCCTCCGGCCGGAAATCCTACAGAGGCGTCCCGCCCGAGCGCAAGCAGCAGCTCCTCGGCGACGTGCGGCGCGAACGGCGACAGCGTCCGCGCGAGCAGCGCCAGCGCCTCCAGCAGCGCCTCGTAGTCCTCGCGGCCGAGCCGCCCCTGGCGCTTGACGACGCGCTTCTCGTAGTCCTTGATCCGCTCCAGCAGGCGGGTCACGTTGCGCACCGCCTTGTGCATCTGCAGCTCCTCCAGGTCGGCGGTGATCCGCTCCAACCCGTTCTCGCACCATTTGCCGAGGCGCTCGCGGATGAAGGCGGTGTCGGCGGCGGCCTCGGCGTCCTCGGGCGCCTCCGCGGCGGCGGCGACGCTCTCGTGCGTGTAGTCCCAGAGCCCGCGCAGGAAGCGCGAGGCGAAGCGCAGCGCCCCGTCGGTCCAGTTGAGCGCCTTCGCCGGCCCGGCGGCGTAGAGCACGGCGAGCCGCACCGTGTCGGCGCCGTGCTCGGCGACCAGCGCGTCGGGGTCGACGACGTTGCCCAGGTGCTTGCTCATCTTGCGGCCGTCGGCGATCACCATCTCGTGGAACAGGCAGCCGGCGAACGGCTCGCCGTCGGCGAGGAACTCGAACGGGCCGATGTCGCGCAGCGCCTTGGTCACCACCCGCTGGTCGAAGACGAAGCCTCCGCTGTCGTTGCCGGCGACCAGCCGCTCGGAGGGCAGCCAGCGGCGCAGGTCGGGGTGGGTGAACATGCGCTCGTCGCGGTCGGCAGGCGGCACCGCGGCCGGCACCCAGAGCCAGAGCGCGTCGAAGTGACAGTCGAGCGTGTCGGTCTCGCGGCGCGCCGCGCCACCGCAGCGCGGGCAGCTCGCCTCGAGGAAGTCGGGGCGCTCGGCGAGCGGGTTGCCTTCGCCGCTCGGCTCGACGTCGCGCGGCAGCACGACCGGCAGCTCCTCGACCGGCGCCGGGACGACGCCGCACTCCTCGCAGTGCAGGACGGGGATCGGCGTCCCCCAGTAGCGCTGGCGGGAGATCGAGAAGTCGTAGGCGCGGTAGCGGCGCGCCTTCGCCGGCGCCAGCGCCGAGGCGTCTCCCCCGCCCAGCGGCTCGGCGGCGAGGCGCTGCAACCGCGCGGCGATCGCCTCGTCGGCCTCGTCGACGGCCGGGATCCCGAGCGCCGCGGTCGGCCCGTAGCGGGCGTCGACGATCGGCGAGACGAAGACCGGCAGGCTGCCGCCGCCGGCGACCTCCGCCGAGCCGCCGGTGTCGATCACCGGCACCGCGGCGGCGTCGCGGGCGCTGCGCTCCCAGCCGCCGGAGCGCAGCTCGTCGAGCCGCTCGGCGACCTGCGGGTCCTCAGCCCAGCGCTCGACCTCGGGGTGGCGCGGCGAGAGCAGCACGAAGCGCGCCTCGGCGACGTCGGCGGCGTGCGGCGTGAAGACGACGAGCCCGCCGCCCTCGGGCCCGGCGAGGTCGAGCTCGACGCCGTCGCTGCGGCCGAGGATGTAGCGCTGCGTCTTCAGCGACAGCTCGTCCCAGTTCCGTTCCAGCCCGGCGAGGTTGCGGTCGTTCTCCTCCAGGTAGGGCGAGAGGCGCAGGAACCAGGTCGGGCGGCGGATCAACCGCACCTTCTCGTGGCAGCGCCAGCAGCGCCCGTCCTCGACCTGCAGAGCCGCCAGCGTCGTCTGGCAGGTGTCGCACCAGTCGACGGTGGCGTCGTCGCGGTAGACCATGCCGGCCTCGTGCAGGGTGAGGAACAGCCACTGCGACCAGCGGTACTGCGACTCGTCGGAGCTGTAGAAGGCGCGCTCGTAGTCGAAGGAGAAGCCGAGCCGCTTCATCTGGCCGAGCATCCGCTCGCCGCAGCGCTCGACCCACTCGGCCGGCCGCGTGCCGCGCTCGATCGCCGCCATCTCGGCCGGCAGGCCGAAGGCGTCGAAGCCGAAGCCGAAGAGCACGGCGTCACCGCGGGCGCGGCGGAAGCGCGCGTAGGCGTCGCCGATCGAGTAGTCGCGCACGTGGCCCATGTGCAGGTTGCCCGAGGTGAACGGGCTCGAGGGCTTGATGTAGACGGCGCGCTGGTCGGCGCCCGGGACGGGCGTGGCGAAGGCGGCGCGCTCCTCCCACTCCGCCTGGCGGGCGGGCTCGAGCTCGGCGGGGTCGTATTTCGACTTCGTGCTCATTTCGGCAGGAAGTCTGCCACGTGCCATTGACCGCGGGGCGTCGGGGTCATATGCTGGGAATCAATGGTCAAGCCCGACGAAGTATTCGAGTGACACTCGAACCCGTCATACGACGTGGCCCCGGCGGTGCTTGCGACACCCCGGGGCCTGGCCGAGACCTGAAGAGGAGGTCCCAACATGGGAGAGAGTACGAGAACCGCCCCACCTGACGAGGGGCGTTTGGAAGAAGAGTTCGTTAAGACCGCGACCGCCGCAGCAGAGGCGGCGCGTCCACGACACCGGGTGAGAGCCGGGCTGGCGGCGTTGATCGCGATGGCCGAGACCGATCTCGCAGCCGCCCGGTCCGCCCTGCGCTCGCTGCGCGCGGACCACTGCCGTCAGAGCCGCATCGAGGCCTGGCTGGGCGGAGACCCGGACCGCGCCACACTGCGCCTCGGCGCGGCGATCCAGCTGGCGACCGCAGAGCTGGCTATGGACGAGCCGGACCTCGGCTCGCTAGAACCCGACCTGCTCCACTGGCTCGAAGGAGAGTGGTAGGTGCTTGAAAGCGTTCAGGCGAAGGTCCAGAGCTTGTTGCCTAGAAAATTGAAGGGCATCGCGACCGCGACGGCTATCGCCTGCGCGGGCAGGTCGCCCAGGCCGGCGCCGGCGACGAGCAGCTGCAGCACCACGAGGTTGACGCCGAGGGCGCCGAGGCTGACCGCGAGGAAGCGCGCCGCCTGGTGCCCCGGGTGCCTCTCCCCCGGCTCGAAGGTCCAGTGCCGGTTCCAGAGGAAGTTGTTGGTCAGGGCGACGCAGAAGGCGCCGACCGCGGCGACCAGATGGTGCAGGCCGACGCTGTCGGTGAGCACCGAGAAGGCCGCGAGGTTGATCAGGTAGCCGGAGGCGCCGACGAGGCCGAACTTGCACAGCTGCCACCAGCTGTCCGGGCGCCGCGCGGCGGCGCCGATCCTGTATGCGAGTTCGGTGGCGGGGGTCATTCTCGTGTCGCGGGCCTGCCCTTGCGGTGCGTAATGTTCCGGCCCGGATGCGGCGCGGACTCGTAATCTTTGCAGGCCTGGCGGCCGTAGCCGGCGCCGTCGCCCTGATGATCGTCTTCGTGGGCGACGACGGCCACGGCTCGCGGCGCCAGGCGCAGCCGGGCGAACCGACGATAGAGGTCGTCTCGCCCCGCAACGGGGCGCGGCAGACCGACCGCTCGGTCGTGGTCAAGGTCGCGATCGGCAACTTCACGCTGGCGCCGCGGCGCTTCGGCGGCGAACCGCAGCTCGGCGAGGGGCACCTGCGCTTCGCGCTCAACCGCGTGCCCGACTGCGTCGACCCGGCGAAGCTGGCGAAAGCCGAGGAGAGCCCGCTGGGGCGCGGCCGCCTGATCGGCAGGTCCTTCGACTTCCCCCGCTACTCCGGCCCGAACGGCGTGCTGGCCGTGCGAATCGGCTCCAACGGCAGCTACTCGCCCGCCACCCGGCCGGAGATCTACTACCACGAGCTCCCGGCCGGCTTCTACCGCCTGGTCGTCACCTTGGTCCGCAACAACGGCGCCCCCACCCCCTACCACGCGGTGACGAACTTCCAGATCCTCCTCCCCCCGGGCCACGTCCAAAAACCCTGCCCGAAGGGGAAGGTGACCAGCGCAAAAGCAGCGGCATTCAACTGAGCCATTACTTCACTTTGTAAAGTAGGTCGGAATGCGGACCTATCGCCGCCTCATGGGCTTCCTGCGGCCCTACCGCCGCCAGCTCTGGGGCTCGCTGGTCTTCGCCTGGGCGGCTATGGGGATGACGGTCCTGATCCCCTACCTGATCGGGCGCGGGGTCAACGCGATCGAGCGGGGCGAAAAGCCCGACCTGCTGCCGATCGCGCTGGCGATTGTCGGCGCCGGCGTGCTGCGCCTCGGGCTGACGCTGGTGCGCCGGGTGGTCGCCGGCAGGGTCTCGCTGGCGGTCGAATTCGACCTGCGCCAGCGCTTCTACGCCCACCTGCAGCGGCTCGAGCTCGGCTTCTTCGACTCCCAGCAGACCGGCCAGCTGATGTCGCGGGCGACGGTCGACCTGCAGTCGATCCGCTTCTTCCTCGGCTACGGGCTGATCTTCATCACCCAGAACCTGCTGACGATCGTCCTCGCCAGCGCCGTGATGTTCGCCCTGCAGCCGTGGCTGGCGCTGCTCGCCCTCGCCCCGGCGCCGTTCGTCGTCTACGCCGCCTCGCGCTACAACCGCGTCTCCCGTCCGGCCGTGCAGGAGGTGCAGCAGCGACTCGCCGAGCTGACCGCGGAAGCGGAGGAGAACGTCTCCGGCATCCGCATCGTCAAGGCATTCGCCCGCGAGGAGCACCAGCTGCACCGCTTCCGCCGCGCCGTCGCCCGCGTCTTCGACCAGAGCATCTACTCGACCCGCCTGCAGGCGACGTTCTCGCCCCTGCTCGGCTTCCTCCCGCAGCTCGGCATCGCCCTCGTCCTTCTGGTCGGCGGCCGCGCCGTGATCGCCGGCAACCTCAGCCTCGGCGACTTCACCGCCTTCTACACCTACGTGGCGATGCTGGCGGGGCCGATGCGGATGCTCGGTATGACGCTGGGCATGGCGCAGCGGGCGATCGCCTCGGGCAACCGCCTGTTCGAGATCCTCGACCGCGAGCCGGCGATCGAGAGCCCGCCCGACGCGCCGCCGCTGCCCGCCGGCGGCGGCCGGGTCGAGATGCGTGGCGTGTCGCTGCGCTACGACGGCGCCCATGCGAGGCGGCGCGAGAGCGCGTCCATATCCGATTCAGCACGCGCTCGCGAAGACGAAGCCGTGGTTTCGGCGCTCAGCGACATCGACCTCGACGTGCCGGCCGGCAGCACGGTCGCCCTGGTCGGGCCCTCGGGCTCCGGCAAGACGAGCCTGGTGGCGCTGATCGCGCGCCTCTATGACCCCGGCGAGGGCGCGGTGCGGATCGACGGCGCCGACGTGCGCTCCGTCGACCTCGTCTCGCTGCGCTCCGAGGTCGCCTTCGTCGGCGACGACAGCTTCCTCTTCACCGCCGGCATCGCCGAGAACATCGCCTACGCCCGCCCGGGAGCGAGCCGCTCGGAGATCGAGGCCGCGGCGCGGCGCGCCCAGGCCGACGGCTTCATCCGCGCGCTGCCGCAGGGCTACGACACCCTGGTCGGCGAGCGCGGGCTGACCCTCTCCGGCGGCCAGCGGCAGCGGGTCGCGATCGCCCGCGCGCTGCTCGCCGACCCGCGCATCCTGATCCTCGACGACGCCACCTCCTCGGTCGACGCGACGACGGAGGCCGCGATCAAGGCGGGGCTGGCCGAGGCGATGGCCGGGCGGACGACCTTCGTCATCGCCCACCGCCTCTCCACCGTCTCGCTCGCCGACGAGGTCGTGGTGATGGACGGCGGCCGGATCGTCGACCGCGGCACGCACGGGGAGCTGCTCGAGGGCTGCGGCTTCTACCGCGAGATCGCCGAGCACGGGCTCGCCGACTCGGTCTTCCTGCAGCGCGACCTCGAGCGGCGCGAGGAGGCGGTGCGGCTGTGATCGGCTCGCTCGCGGGCATCTGGCGGCTGCTGCGCGGCGAGGACCAGCGCGGCCGCAAGCTGCGCTGGATGGCGGCCCTGCTGCGGCCCTACCGCGGCCGCGTCGCGCTCGCGTTGCTCGCGGTGCTGGCGGCGACGGGCGCCGGTCTGGCGCCGCCCTACCTCGCCGGGCAGGCGATCGACGCCGGCATCGTCACCGGCGACGGCGCCGCGCTGACGTTGATCGTCGCCGCCTTCCTCGGCGTCGCCCTCCTCTACGCCGCCGCCTCCTTCGCCCAGACCTACCTCGTCGGCTGGATCGGCACGCGCGCCCTGCAGGATCTGCGCGAGCGCGTCTTCGCCCACCTGCAGACGATGTCGATCGGGTTCTTCACCCGGCGCAGCCCGGGCGTGCTGATCAGCCGCATGACCAACGACATCGAGGCGCTCAACCAGCTGGTCACCAACGGCGTCGTCACCCTGCTCTCCAGCGGCCTGACGCTGATCGGCGCCGTCGCGATCATGCTGGCGCTCGACGTCAAGCTGGCCCTGGTCACCTTCCTCACCTTCCCGCTGCTGGCGGTCGCCAGCGTCGTCTTCCGGATCGTCTCCCACGGCGCCTACCGGCTGACCCGCGAGCGGATCGCCGCGGTCACCGCCTACCTGCAGGAGACCCTGAGCGGGGTCCGCGTCGTGCGCAGCTTCGGCCAGGAGCCGCGCCACGCGGAGGCGATGACCGAGCTCAACGAGGCCAACCGCGAGGCGAACATGAAGACGGTCTACCTCAACGCCTCCTACTTCCCCTCGGTCGAACTGCTGACCGCGATCGGGACCGCGGCGATCATCCTCTACGGCGGCACGCAGTCGATCGAGGGCGCGATCCAGATCGGCACGGTCGTCGCCTTCGTCGGCTACCTGCAGGTCTTCTTCCAGCCGATCCAGGAACTCTCCCAGCTCTACACGACCTACCAGCAGGGGATGGCGGCGCTGGACAAGGTCTTCGAGCTGCTCGACACCGAGCCCGACATGGTCGACGCGCCCGGCGCGATCGACCCCGGGCCGCTGCGCGGCGAGATCGCGATGGAGGGCGTCTGGTTCGCCTACTCGGACGAGGACTGGGCGCTGGAGGGGGTCGACCTGCACGTGCCTCCCGGGCAGACCCTGGCCCTGGTCGGCGCGACCGGCGCCGGCAAGTCGACCCTGGCGAAGCTGGTGGCGCGCTTCTACGACCCGCAGCGGGGCAGCGTCGCGGTCGACGGGCACGACCTGCGCGGCGTGCGCCAGGAGGCGCTGCGACGCCAGCTCGGCATCGTCCCGCAGGAGGGCTTCCTCTTCTCCGGCAGCGTGCGCGAGAACATCGCCTTCGGCCGGCCCGCGGCGGGCGAGGAGGAGATCGAGGCGGCGGTCGCGGCGGTCGGCGCGGGCGAGTTCATCGCGGCGCTGCCGCGGGGGATCGAGACCGAAGTCGGCGAGCGCGGAGTGCAGCTCTCCGCCGGCCAGCGCCAGCTCGTCGCCTTCGCCCGCGCCCTGCTCGCCGAGCCGCGCATCCTGATCCTCGACGAGGCGACCTCGAACGTCGACGTGCGCACCGAGCGCACGATCGAGCGCGGCCTCGAGCGGCTGCTCGCCGGGCGCACGGCGATCGTCATCGCCCACCGCCTCTCGACGATCCGCCGCGCCGGCAAGATCGTCGTGCTCGAAGGCGGCCGGATCGCCGAGAGCGGCACGCACGAGGAGCTGATCGAGGCCGGCGGCCCCTACGCCAAGCTGTATGGGGCCTGGGTGAAATCCTCGGCGGCCTAGATGGTGCGCACGTTTTGCCCCCCTCAGGGGCCTAACGTGAGCCCCGTGCTCAGCCGGGGCCTATGCCGCCGCTGGACCCACCGCCGGCTCCGGCGCCTCCGCCGGTCCCGCCGCCCACCGCCGCGCCGCCGCCGGCGCTTTCTTCTTCGACCGGCGCCGCTTCTTCGGGCGCCGCTTCGACTTCTTCGGGCGCCGCTTCTTCGACTTCTTCGGCTTCGAAGCCGCCGGTCGCTTCTTCGCCGCCGGATTCTTCGCCCGCGCCGGACGCGTTGCCGCTCGGCGCCGTCGGCGCTTCGGCGCATTTTTCGAAGCCGAAGTCGCCCGCCGCCGACTCGAACCTGGTCAGCGCCGTGGACACTTCGCCCGATGCCGCGCTCAATGCTTCCGTTTCTTCGCGTTCGTAGGCGAGCTTGACGTTGCCCTCCGCCTGGGCGAGTTCTTCGGCCGTGTTGACGAACCCGGCGTAACCGGCCGAATCTTCGCGCGGCGGCCCGAGCTCCTTCAGCCGTTCGACCATGCCTTCGTAGAGGCCGGCGACCTGCACGATCGCTTCGCCGGCGCCCGAGGAGGTCGAGCCGGCGGCGCCGACGGCCGCGTTGACCTCGGCGCAGATCGCGTCCCCCTGGCTGATCAGCTCGGCCCTGCTGAGCGCCGGCAGTTCGCCTTCCGTGGTCGCCGCCGCGGTCGATTCGTCGCCGCCACCCCCGCCACAGCCGGCGACCAGGGCCGCCAACAGAGCGAGCACTGCACCCAAAAGGCCGAGCCTCCTCATGAGCGCGAAGGTAGCAAAGCCCTTAGACGGCTCGAACGCTTACGCAGTCAAGAACCGTATGGAGTTGGTAGCTGCGCCCCAGGGACTCGAACCCCGAAATCCAGCTCCAGAGGCTGGCGTGTTGCCAATTACACCAGGGCGCACCGATATGGCTACGAGAATATCCAGCACCAACCGCTGAACGCGGTGCGGGCATTCGCTCAGACAATCGTACCGAGGTCGCTGTCCGCATCGGCGATCTGCTCGCCGGCGGCGGAGACGTCCACGCCGTCGGCCAGCATGCGGCGGGCTTCGGCGAGGTCTTCGGAGCGGCCGACGCTGAGCGCGCCGGCGACGCGGCCGTCCTTCAGGTACCAGACGGAGAACTCGCCGGCGTCGCGGTCGCCGCGCCAGACCTCCTCGTCCCAGTCCTGCGCCGGGCCGATGTACTCGAGGCTCGCCCAGTCGGCGAGGTCGCTGAAGAAGTAGGGGACGACGTCGTAGTCGGCGTCCTCGCCGAGCATGTTGCGCGCCGCGTGCAGGCCCTGCTGCATCGCCACGTCCCAGTGCTCGACCCTGATCCGCCGTCCGTGCACGACGCTGTCGTACGAGCAGCAGTCGCCGGCCGCGTAGACGCCCTCGGCCGAGGTCGCGAGCTTCGCGTCGCAGACGACCCCGTCCTCGACCTCCAGGCCGGCGCGCTGGGCGAGCATCGCGTCGGGGCGCACGCCGGCGCCGACGACCACCGTGTCGCACTCGATCGAGCGGCCGCTCTTGGTCAGCACCGCCTGCACCCGCCCGTCGCCCTCGAAGGCCTCGAGCTCCTCGCCGCCCAGCACCTCCACCCCGTGCTCTTCCAGCCGCTCCTGGAACCAGCGCCCGGCGTCCTCGCCGAAGGTCCGCGAGAGCGCCACGTCCTCCATCATCGCCATCGTGCACTTCACGCCCTTCGCGGTCAGCGAGGCGGCGACCTCGCTGGCGATGTAGCTGCCGCCGACGAGCACGACGTGCGCGGCGCTCTCGGCGTCGGCGCGGATCGCCTCCGAGTTGCCGAAGGCGCGCAGGTAGTGGATGCCCTCGTTCTCCGCCCCCTCGACCCGCAGGATGTTGACCATCGCTCCGGTGGCGAGCAGCGCCCGGCCGAAGGAGACCTCCTCGCCGCCCTGCAGCTTCGCCGTGCGCGCCGCCGGGTCGAGCGCCATCACGTTGGTGCCGGTCAGCAGCTCGACGCCGTTCTCCTCGTACCAGCCGGCCGGGTTGACGTGGGCGTCGGCGCGCTCGGCCTCGCCGCGCAGGTGCTCCTTGGAGAGCGGCGGGCGTTCGTAGGGCGGCTCGGGCTCGCGCCCGGCGAGGAGGATCGAGCCCTCGGCGCCGCGCCTGCGCAGCTCCGCCGCGCAGTGGGCGGAGGCCATGCCGCCGCCGACGAGCAGGAAGTCGACATGACGCGCCGCCACGCGCTCAGCCGGTCCCGTTGCCGTCGAGCACCGGCCCGAAGAGCTCCTTCAGGTCGTCCTCGCGACCCGGGTCGAGCACGGCCAGCACCTCGTCGCCTTCCTGCAGCACGGTGTCGGCGCTGGGCACGAAGCCCTTTCCCTCGCGCAGCACGGAGATCAGCAGGCTGCCTTCGGGCATCGAGAGGTCGCCGACACGCCTCCCGGTTACCCGCGAGTCCTTGCCCAGCAACATCTCGATGATCTCCAGCTGCTCCTCCTGCAGGTCGAGCAGGTGGACGAGCCCGTACTCGGGCACCTCGTGCTCGAGCAGCCGCAGGATCAGGTCGGTGGCCGAGACCGAGGGCTTGACGCCGAGCAGGTCGAAGTGGGGCTTGTTGCGCGGGTTGTTGACCCGGGCGATGATCTGCTCGACCTCGTACTTCTCGCGCGCCACCTGGCAGATCAGCATGTTGTCCTCGTCGTCGCCGGTCACCGCGATCACCAGGTCGGCGCGTTCGATCCCCGCCCGCTCCAGCACCCAGAGCTCGGAGGCGTCGCCGTAGGTGACGTTGTGCTCGAGCTCCTGCTCGACCGTCAGGTAGCGGCGGCGGTTGCTCTCGATCACCGTCACCTCGTGGTTTTTTTCCAGCAGCTCGCGGGCGAGGTTCCAGCCCACCTTCCCGGCGCCGACGACGATCACGTACACGGGCCTAGACCGCCTCCTTGCCGGCGGCGTCGCGCACGGCGCTCTCCAGCATGTCGATCGCGACCCGGGTCGGGCAGATCGTGTGCATCCCCTGCTGCCGGTACCACTCGGCCCGCAGCGGGTCGAGGATCCGCGCGATCACCGTCGGCACCTCGTAGCGCCGCTGGGCGATCTGGGCGATGACGATGTTCGTGTTGTCGCCGTTGGTCGCGGCGATGAAGACGTCGGCGCTGTCGATCCCGGCGGCGCGCAGGGCGTCGGTCTCGAGGCCGGTGCCGACGGTGAAGCGCCCGCCGAGGTCCTCCCAGCCCTTCTCGAGCCCGACCTCGAGCCGCGTGTGCGCCTCGGGGTCCTCGTCGAGGCAGGAGACCTCGTGGCCCTCGCTCAGCATGGTTCGGGCCACCGAGGACCCGACCCTTCCGCAACCGACGATAAGAATGAACACGCGGCGGATACTAGATACCGGATAGCTCCGGGGGCGCCGTGAGCAGGACCTGGCATGGAGCCTTCTTGAGCACGTACTCGGTCGCCGCGCCGATCTCCGCCGGCTTCGCGGCGCCGATCCCGCCGAGCGTCGCGCCGCCGCGGATGCGGCTCGGCGGCTCGCCGCCGATCACGATCGCCTCGGCCTCGCTGCGCCGCGCCTGCTCGACGATGCCGGCGCCGACCTTGCGCGCCCGGATCGTCTCCGTGCTGACCGCGACGTCCGCGTACTCCTCCGCCACTTCGCGCGCCCGCTCGAGCGCCCGCGCCGCCTCTTCCTGCAGCCGCGGCGGCAGCTCGGCCTCGAGCGGCACCGCGAGCGGCACCTCGACCACGTAGACGAGGGCGAGGCGCGCCTGCTCGCGCTCCCCGTGGCCGTCCTCGCTCTCGGCGGCGGCGAGCCGGCCGGCGGTGGCGACGATGTCGTCGTCGAGCCCGGAGCCGAAGACCGGCACCAGCAGGCTGCGGTAGGCGATCTCGGGCACCTGCTTGGTCAGCGCCCGCTCGGTGACCGAGACGCGGCGGGTCAGCGAGGTCCCCTCGACGACCTTGCGGTAGACGACGTAGAAGACGAGCCCGAAGGCCATCCACGCGCCGCCGACGAGCCGCGCGGTGTCGTGCAGGACGAGCACGCTGACGAAGGCGAGGGCGCTGAGCAGGCCGGCGAAGATCACCGGGACCGGCAGCTCGGCACCGCGCCAGCGGACGTTCCAGGGGACGCGGAAGGGCCGCTCGGCGTCCGGCTGCGTCACCCGCAGCCGCAGGATCGAGAAGTGGGCGATCGTGATCGCCAGCATCGCGCCGAAGGCGTAGAAGCTGGCCAGCAGCTTGACGTCGGTGGGGATGACGAGCCCGATCGCGATCAGGCCGGAGAGCACGATCGCGACGTGCGGCGTCGCGTAGCGGCCGTTGAGCTTGCCCAGCCAGCTGGGGATCTGGCGGTTGATCGCCAGCGTGTAGATGTGGCGAGAGACGCCGAGCATCGCCGTCGTCGTCGCCCAGAACAGCACCGGCGCGGCGACGAGGGCGACGACCCAGCGCATCACGTCGGAGACCCAGGCGGGGTGGTAGGAGTAGACGACGCCGAGCACCGGGGCGCGCACGTACTCGTCGCCGAGCGCCGTGTGCGGTCCGTCCGGGCCGCCGACGACCGGCACCGCCATCAGCGCGATCGCCGCCATCCCGGCGTAGACCAGCGGCACCGCGACCGCCCCCAGCGAGACGATCCGCCGCAGGTCGCGCGGGCGCACGTCGATGTCCGGCGCCAGGTCGGCCGCGGCCTCGATCCCGGCGTAGGCGAGCATCGCGATCACCGAGGCGTAGATCACGTCCCTGACGCTCGGGCTGGTGAACAGGTGGATCTGGTCGGTGAGGCGCTCGGGGTGCAGCACGGCGAAGGCGCCGACCGCGATCACCGCCACCTGCAGGGCGATGTCGGCGAGCGCGAGAGCGCTGAGCGAGCGCTCGCGGCCGCGCCCGGTGACCCCCGCCACGTTGAGCGCGCAGGCGGCGACGATCACCCCGGCGGCGACCGGGATCTGCCAGTCGCTGGTCGAGAGGTCGGAGGAGATCGGTTTCAGGTAGTGCGGGACCGAGATCGCCGCCAGCGCCGCGACGATCAGGTAGTCGATCAGGATCGCCCAGCCGGCGACGAAGGCGATCAGCTCGTTGAAGGCGTGGCGGGCGAAGCTCGAGGAGCCGCCGCGTTCGCGGATCATCGCCCCGCCCTCGACGTAGGTGAGCGTCGTCAGCACGAACATCAGCCCGGCGGCGAGGAAGATCAGCGGCGTCAGCCCGAGGCCACGGTCGGCGACGACGCCGAGCGCGAAGTAGATCGAGAAGCCGACGGCGGAGTAGACGGCGACGAAGAGGCCGGGGACGCCGACGCCGCGGTGCAGCAGGGGCTCGAGGCGGGATTTCTGGGGGGTGTCGACCGCGGGTCCTGTCGCGGGGGGAGGCGGGGCTGGCGGACTCACCCGTCCGAACCCCCGCGCCCCCCGCGGAAGATGCCGCTGAGATACAGCCGCGCCAGCCCGACCGCGATGAAAGCGATACCGAGCAGGGTGCCCAGGGAGAGCGCTCCGCCGCCGTTGGCGAAGGTGCTGACGAGGATCAGCAGGCCGAGGGCCAGGAAGAGGAGCGAGAGGATCTGGACGGAGCGCCCGTACACGCAGCCGATTCTAGGCGGGGACCGGGGGCGCCACGACGCCGCGCGCCGCGCCCTTCTCGGAGACGACGATCACCCTGCAGGGGCGCTCGCCGAGCACCGTCTGCAGGGTCTTGTCGTAGAGCGGCGTGCCGTCGCGGAAGCGCAGCCCGACGACGACCGCGGCGGCGTTGATCAGCTTCGCCTCGGCGGCGATCGAGTAGCCCGCCTGCCCGGGGCGCACCCGCTCGACGTGGCCGGTGACGCGCTGGCCGCCGATCAGCTTCGCCTGCTCGACCTTGCTCTGCGCCTCGGCTTCGGCCTCGCGCATCTCGGCGTCGAACGGCAGGTTGGTCGGCACCGTCAGCATCGAGTGGACGTGGAGGCCGCGGCGCCGCTTGGAGGCGAGCTTGACGGCGGTCGCGACCATCTCCTCGGAGAACGGCTCGCCGTCCTCGAAGGCGACGAGCACGCTGCGGTACTCGATCTCCTCGACCCCGAGCGGCTCCGGGGTGACGACCTTGACGGTCTCGGTCAGCGGCAGCCGCTGGTTGCGGCGGTAGAGGACGTAGACCAGCACCCCGAGCACCATCCAGCCGCTGCCGACGACGAGCGTGCTCGGGTTGAGCGCCATCACGACGATCCAGGCGGAGAAGGTGCCGAGGCCGCCGAGCACCGCGGTCAGCGGCAGCTCGAAGCCGAAGGCGCGGAAGTTGAACGGCGGCTTCCAGGGCCGCTCGCGGTCGCCCTGGTGGCGGCGCAGCCAGATCACCGAGACGTGGGCGATCGTGAAGGAGAGCATCGCGCCGAACGAGTACATCGTCGCGAGGAATTCGGTCTTGCCCGGCAGCAGCGTCGCCATCGCCACCGCGGCGAAGACGAGGATCGCGATGTAGGGGGTGCGATAGCGCGGGTGGACCTGGCGCAGGCCCTCGGGAAGCTGGCGGTGCTGGCCCATCGAGTAGGTCAGGCGGGAGACGCCGATCAGACCAGCGTTGGTCGCGATCAGCAGGATCACCGCGGCGAGCACGCCGACGTAGAAGCGCAGCGCTTCAGTCAGCCCGCCGGCAAGGCCGAGGTTCTCGACGATGCCGAGGATCGGGTCGTTGGCGAACTCCTTGCCCAGTTCGGTCGTGTAGGTGCCGGCGGCGTCGGGCGTCACCGGCATCGCCGAGAGCGCGACGACCGGGATCAGCAGGTAGAGGCCGAGCACCGCGGCGACGGTGAAGCCGACGCTGCGCGGGATCGTCCGCGCCGCGTCCTTCGCCTCCTCGGCCATGTTGGAGATCGTCTCGATCCCGGTATAGGCGATCATCCCGACGGCGATGCCGAGCGCGAAGTCGCTCCAGCTCGGGGCGACGCCGAGGTGGACGTTGTCGACCAGCACCTCCGGGCTGAGCACGAGGACGATGCCGATGCAGACGAGCACGACCTGGGTGGCGAGGTCGGCGATCGCCAGCACCAGGTTGAGCTTCGCCGACTCCTCGGTGCCGCGGATGTTGAGCAGCGCGAGGCCGGCGATCAGCGCCGCGCCGGCGATGATGTCGCCCGGGCCGTGGTGCAGCGGCTGCCAGAAGACGGCCAGGTAGTGGGGCACGAAGTAGGCCGAGATCGCGACCGTGATCACGTAGTTGAGCATCTGGCCCCAGGCGGCGACGAAGCTGACCAGCTCGTTGAAGGCGTGGCGGGCGAAGCTCGAGGAGCCGCCCGCCTCCGGGTACATCACGGTCGCCTCGGCGTAGGTCGACGCGGTGAACATGAAGATCACGCCGGTGATCGCGAAGGCCACCGGGGTGAGCCCGAGGGCGAAGGCCGCGGTGACGCCGAGCGCGTAGTAGATCGAGGAGCCGACGTTGCCGTAGGCGGCCGAGAACAGCGCGCCGACGCCGTGCACGCGGCTCAGCGATTCGTCTCTGGGGATCCGCTGGGCCAATGGGTCAGGTTCGGGGGACGGTCACTCAGCCCGAATATACGGGGGCGGCCGGTGCGCGCCGCAGGCTCGAGCGGTCGAGCTCCCCCGGCGAGGCGCAGCCGCAGAGCGCCAGCGTCAGCTCGAGCTCGGAGCGCAGCAGCTCGAGCACGCGGCGCGCGCCCGCCTCGCCGCCGGCGGCGAGGCCCCAGAGGGCGGGCCGGCCGACCAGCACCGCGTCGGCGCCCAGGGCGAGCGCGATCGCCACGTCGACACCGCGGCGGACGCCGCCGTCGGCCAGCACGGCGCCGCGCCCTTCGACCGCGTCGGCCACCTCGGGCAGCGCCTCGGCGGTCGCCACGCAGCGATCGAGCTGCCGACCGCCGTGGTTGGAGACGACGACCCCGGCGGCGCCGTGCTCGACCGCCCGCGCCGCGTCCTCGCCGGTCAACACGCCCTTGACGAGGACCGGGACGCGGCACTCGCCGGCCAGCTCCGCCAGGTAGTCCCAGGTGAGCGCCGGCTCCATCAGGTCGAAGGTCTCCTCGATCGTCACCGCGCGCGGGGATCCGAGCGCCTCTTCGACGCTCGGCACCCCGATCTCCTCGGGGACCCGGAAGCCGGTCCGCAGGTCGCGCTCGCGATTGCCGCCGCGCGGCGCGTCGACCGTGACGACGATCGCCTCATAGCCGCAGTCGACCGCCTCCTCGACCATCGCCCGCGTCACCGCCTCGTCGCGGAAGCAGTAGAGCTGGAACCAGCGCCGCCCGCCCGGCGCCGCCTCGGCAACCTGCCGCGGCCGCCTCGTCGCCAGGGTCGAGACGCACATGATCGTCCCGGCCGCGGCCGCCGCCCGCGCCATCGCCGCCTCGCCCTCCGGATCGACCAGCCCCTGGTAGGCCACCGGCGCGACCAGGATCGGCATCGAGACCTCGCCGCCCAGCACCTCCACCCGGGTCCGCCACTCGCCCAGCCCCGCCAGCACCCGCGGCCGCAACCGCCACCCGTGCCAAGCCGCGACGTTCTCCCCCAGCGTCAGCTCATCCCCGGCCCCGCCGAAGAAGTACCCCGCGACCCCCTCGTCCAGCTTCTCCGCCGCAACCCGCTCGAAGTCGGCGACGGTGATCAGGTCCTCAGACACGCCAGCACCCTAGACGAGTATCCAGGGGGAGAATCCGCCCGCTGTGTCGCCTTGGTATCGCTATGCAGCACCAAGGCGACACAGCGGACGCGGTGGTGGCGGGGATTGCGGCCCGACAGCATGGGGTGGTCTCGCTGCGCCAGCTGCTCGCCGCGGGGATGACGAAGAGCGGCGTCGCTCGCCGGGCGAAAGCCGGCCGCCTCCACAGGATCCATCGGGGCGTTTACGCGGTTGGGCATCCCCGCCTGAGTTACGCCGGCCGCTGCATGGCCGCTGTCCTTGCCTGCGGAAAGCGCGCGGTCGTGAGCCACCGCAGCGCGGCGGCCTTGTGGAACTTGCTTCAACCAGAGAGCGCGACCATCGAGATCTCGGTCCCGGGAACCGGCGGCAAGGGAAAGCACGCCGGGATCAAGATTCACCGCTCTCGCACGCTGACGGACGCACTGGTGACGCGCCGTAACGGTATCCCCGTAACCCGTCCGGCGCGCACGGTCTCCGACCTACGCCGCGTCTTGAGTGCGGCCGACCTGCGGCGAACGATTCGTCAGGCTGACGTGTTCGGCTTTCGCATTGACGAGTCCGATGGACAAAGCGACGGGACCCGAAGCGAGCTCGAGCACCTGTTCCTCAGGCTGTGCAGGCGACATGGCCTGGTCATGCCCGAGGTCAACGTCCAGATCGACTCGTTCCTCGTCGACTTCCTCTGGAACGAGCGACGCCTGATCGTCGAGACCGACGGCTATCGGTTCCACAGCGGCCGCGAGGCGTTCGAGGACGACCGCGAGCGCGACCTGCGACTGAAGTCGCTCGGCTACGAGGTCGTCCGGCTCACCTACCGACAGGTCGCGAGCGAATCCGACCAGACCGCCGAGATGCTGCGGCGCCTGCTGACGCGCTAGCGGCGATGCCGGCGAGGCGACCGGCGCCTGTGGGGGTGCTTAGCCCGCTTGACCCGAAAATGGGCGACGGCGGGCGAGCGGTCGCGGTTACCAGCCGCGTCAACGGCGAAGACCCTGAGCACATGACGCCCCCGTTTGAGATGGCGCAGGCGCAGCGGCGACCTGCAGCGTCTGAGGCGGCGCTTGTCGAGCCTGCAGCGAAAGGTCGAACCGGGCTCGTTGGAGGTGAAGCGGAAGAGCCAGATGCGCTTGCGCTTCAAGAAGCGCTTGGCGACCCTCGTCTTGGGGGGCACGGCGTCAAGTTGCGGAGGTGCCTGAGACACGCCTTCTTCTGCGGGTGGCTCGGGCCCGTGCATCGAGACATGGATGCCGAAGGTCGCCATCGCGGGCATGCCGGTGCCTGCGTTGAACTTTCCGTCAACCGCTATGCGGTAGGTCGTTCCGCTGACCGCTGCAAAGTCGACGAAACAGGGCATCGGCCTGTTTTCCAGCGAAACAGGCGTCAGCGCATCTACAGCGTCGCCCGTATAGAGGCCGAGCAGGATGTCGGACGAATCGCAGGCCCCCAGTTCCGCGGGACCGGACCGCGGGGCAATCCAGCGGTACCAGACCGATGCACCACCAGGATCGCCAGCGTGATCGGGCTCCCCAGGCTCCTTCGTGGCGTTCCAGGTGAATCCATCCGACCAGGCGTCATAGGACCTGAATTCCCCACCAACCCAGAAGGTCGAGGAGGTTTCGATCGGTATCGGATGGGAGAAGTCGTCGTTGGCGGGCTTCGGGATGGCGGCGAGCCTCAATTCGAACGGCCCTTCGGTGGCGGGCGCCGGCGCTTCCGGGAAGTGAAAACTGTTGCCGGCGACCATGATCGAGTACACGATCCCGGCGGTCGCTCGAAACGCCACACCGGTAGCAACGGAGCAGTAGCGGCCGTCGGTGTTGCTGTCTTCGCCGACCTTTTCCAGGCTGCCGAGAGTCGAGCCGGTGAATACAGCCAAGGTCGTCGCAAATTCGCTGTGACAGGTATCGATGGCGACAGGTTCGGTGCTCGGCGCTTCCCAGCGGAACCAGACCGAGTGTTGTGGAACCGACAGGGTGCGGGGATCTTCCGCCTCTCCCGTCGCCCCTTCGTTGGTGGACGAAACCAACCGCGGAAGTACTGAGCCGAGATCCTGAGCTTCCGCGAAGTCGTCGTTCGCCGGCGCCGCCAGAGCCGCAGACGTGAGTAATGCCCACGCCAGCGTGGCCAACACGGCCAACAACATGATCCTGCCTCCCTGCACGAGGTTCATTCTAGTAATCGCCAGGACGGCCGACGGGGAGGTCACTCGGCTGGATGTGGCGCCGGCGGGACGAGCGAAAAGCAAGTCCGGCTAGGACGCAGCCCGCCTGAATAGCAGCGCCATTCAGGCGGGTGAGGACACCGCCGGACGCTGCTTCGCAGCCGTCACGGCGGTGCCACAGACTGGCGAGGGGCCTCCCCGCCGGCTAGAAGTGGACTATGGGGATGATCAGGATCGCGACGATGTTGGCGACCTTGATCATCGGGTTGATCGCCGGGCCGGCGGTGTCCTTGTAGGGGTCGCCGACGGTGTCGCCGGTGACCGAGGCGGCGTGGGCCTCGGAGCCCTTGCCGCCGTGGGCGCCGTCCTCGATCAGCTTCTTCGCGTTGTCCCAGGCGCCGCCGCCGGCGGTCATGCTGATCGCGGCGAAGAGGCCGACGACGATCACGCCGATCAAGAGGCCGCCGAGCGCGTCGACGCTGAGCAGGCCGACGACCACCGGGACCGCGATCGGGATCAGCGCCGGCAGGATCATCTCTTTCTGCGCCGCCAGGGTGACGATGCTGACCGTCTTCCCGTAGTCGGGCTTCTCGGTCCCCTCCATGATCCCCGGGTGTTCGCGGAACTGGGCGCGCACCTGTTCGACCACCTGGCCGCCGGCGCGGCCGACCGCCTCGATCGCGAAGGCCGCGAACAGGTAGACCATCATCCCGCCGACGATCAGGCCGATCAGCACGTCGGGCGATGAGAGGTTGAACAGGCCGTTGAGGTCGAACCCGGCCGGCGCCTCGCCGGCGAGTTCGCTCTTGAAGGCGGCGAACAGCACCAGCGCCGCCAGCGCGGCGGAGCCGATCGCGTAGCCCTTGGTCACCGCCTTGGTCGTGTTGCCGACCGCGTCGAGCGGGTCGGTGACGTTGCGCACGTCCTCCGGCAGCTCCGCCATCTCGGCGATGCCGCCGGCGTTGTCGGTGATCGGCCCGAAGGCGTCGAGCGCGACGATCAGGCCGCAGAGCGAGAGCTGCGCCATCACGGCGATGCCGATGCCGTAGATGCCGGCGAGCTCGTTCGCGGCGAGGATCGCCAGCGCGATCACCAGCGCCGGCGCGGCGGTCGCCTGGAAGCCCTGCGCGAGGCCCTGGATGATGTTCGTCGCGTGGCCCGTCTCGGAGGCGTCGGCGATCGTCTTCACCGGCCGGAAGCGGGTCGAGGTGTAGTAGTCGGTGATCACGAACAGCAGCGCCGTGACCGCGACGCCGATCACCGCGCAGAGCCAGAGGTCGGTGCCGGTGATCGTCTGCGAGGCGGTGCTGAGGCCGAGCCGCACCGGGTCGTCCATCAGCCACTTGGTGATCGGGTAGAAGGCGGCGATCGAGAGGATGCCGGAGACGATCATGCCGACGTACAGCGCGCCCTCGACTTTGTCCGATTTGGTCCGCACCGAGAGCGCCCCGATGATCGAGGCGATGATCGCGACGGCGCCGATCACCAGCGGGTAGATCGCCACGTTGGCGGCGAATTCGCCGCCGGAGCCGGTGAAGGTGAGCACGCCGAGCAGCATCACGGCAACCGAGGTGACCGCGTAGGTCTCGAACAGGTCGGCTGCCATGCCGGCGCAGTCGCCGACGTTGTCGCCTACGTTGTCGGCGATCACGGCCGGGTTGCGGGGGTCGTCCTCGGGGATCCCCGCCTCGACCTTGCCGACCAGGTCGGCGCCGACGTCGGCGGCCTTGGTGAAGATGCCGCCGCCGAGCCGGGCGAAGACCGAGATCAGCGAGCCGCCGAAGCCGAGCCCGACGAGCGCGTCGACCGCCTCCTTGTCGGTGGAGCCGGTGAGCACCAGCAGGCCGTAGTAGCCGGCGACGCCGAACAGCGCCAGGCCGACGACCAGCAGGCCGGTGACCGAGCCGCCTTTGAACGCGACGTCGAGCGCCGGCGGGACGCCGCCGCGGGCGGCCTCGGCGACCCGCGCGTTGGCGCGCACCGAGAGGTTCATGCCGATGAACCCGGCCGCGCCGGAGAGGGCGCCGCCGAGCACGAAGCCGAGCGCCGTCTTGTAGTCCTGCAGGATCCAGAGCAGGATCGCGATCGGCACCGCGACCGCGGCGATGATCGTGTACTGGCGGCGCAGGTAGGCGCTGGCGCCTTCCTGCACGGCGCCCGAGATCTCCTGCATCCGGTCGTTGCCGGCAGAGCGCGCGAGCAGGCGCTGGGTTATGACAAGTCCGTAGACAACCGCCGCGCCGGCGCATACGAGCGCGACCACGACTCCGTATTCGGTCAGAAAGCTGGTCAAGTTCGATTCCTCCGTCGTTTTAAGCGGCGCGGGAGTCTATAAGGGCCCGCGGATAGCGCGTTTTCCGCCTCCAGCGCCGCTATGCCGCCTGCCTGGCGGCCGTGTACGTACGGTGGGTCTCCTTCACCGCGTCGCGGTAGATGTCCTCTATCGCGACCCCGGCGTCGAGCGACTCGCGCGCCCGCTCGGCCCCGTTGCGCAGCGGCAGGCGCGGCTCGATGCCGAGCTCCTCGCGCGCCGGCGCGGTCCACTCCAGCACGGCCTCCAAGGCCGCCCGCGCCTCGACCTCCTCGCCGCGGCGGAAGTCGATCATCCGGCCGCTCATCCCGTGGCGGATAGCCCGCCAGAGGTTCTCCTCGATCTCGCGGTCCCCCAGCGGCGCGCCCCCCGCCTCGTAGCCGCCGTCGTCGTAGTCGAGCGCCGCCTGGGCGATGCAGGCGGCGATCAGCCCGGCTAGCCCGAAGGACTCCTCGCCGCGCGTCTGCGCGTCGCAGATCCGCACCTCGACCGTGCCGAACTGGTGGTGCGGGCGCACGCTCCACCACAGCTGCGTCGACTCGACCACGGTGCCGGTGCGCTGCAGCAGCCCGACGAAGTCCGCGTAGCTGCGCCAGTCGAAGAACGGGCTGGGCACGCCGCAGCGCGGGAAGGTGCGGGTGAAGATCTCCGTGCGCACGGTGTGCAGGCCGGTGTCGCGCCGGTCGAGGAAGGGCGAGTTGGCCGATGCCGCGAGCAGCAGCGGCAGCAGCTCGCGCAGCCGGTCGCAGACGGCGATCGCCCGGTCGGCGCCGCGCACCCCCATGTGCACGTGCAGGCTCCAGGTGTTGTTGCGCTGCGCTACCCAGCCCAGTTCGTTGCGCAGCATGTTGTAGTGGGGCGTGTCGATGATCCGCTGGTCCAGGTAGCCGGCCCAGGGGTGCGTGCCCATCGCCGCCAGCGCCAGCCCCATGCCGTCGACCAGCTCGAACAGCCGCAGGCGGCGCTCGCGCTGCGCCTCGACCGCGGCGGCGAAGCTCTCGGCGCGCCCCGAGCGGATCTCGATCTCCGAGGCGATCAGCTCGCCCGCCGCCGAGCCGGCCAGCACCTCGTCCGCCTGGCAGGCGGCGTGGACCTCCTCGAAGCGGTGCTCGAGCTCCAGCGTCGCCGGGTCGAGGATCGCGAACTCCTCCTCGAGGCCGATCGTGAAATCGGTCGAGGACTCGAATCTCTCCCGAGCCAGGTCGAGGTCCAGGGACAAGGAGGGCTCCTTCGCGGGCGGGGCTAGGTCAGGTAGAAGTAGAGCGCGTAGAGGAGGTCGACGGCGGGGCTCGAGGTGTGCACCGTGACTTCGGGCGGCACCTGGAGCAGCTGCTCGGAGTAGTTGAAGATGATCCTCACACCGGCGTCGACCAGCCTGTCGGCGACGGCCTGGGCGGCGGCGGCCGGAACGGCGAGCACGCCGACGACGATCTCCTGCTCGGCGACGACCGATTCCAGCTCGGCGAAGTCCCGCACCTCGAGCTTGCCGACCTTTGTCCCGACCACCTCGGGGTTGATGTCGAACATCGCCACGACCTCGAACCCGTGGTCGGCGAAGATGTCGGAGCTGGCGATCGCCTGGCCGAGGTTGCCGGCGCCGAAGAGGGCGATGTTGTGCTGCCCCGAGGTGCGCAGGATCTTGCGGATCTCGGAGACCAGCGACTCGACGTTGTAGCCGACGCCGCGTTTGCCGAACTTGCCGAAGCCGGAGAGGTCGCGGCGGATCTGCGTCGGGTTGATGTGCGTGTATTCGGACAGTTCCTGCGAGGAGATCGTCTCGCGGCCCATCTTGCGCGCCTGCGTGAGCACCTGCAGGTAGCGGGAGAGCCGCGCCGCGACGCCGAGCGAGAGCCGCTCGCCGTCGCCGATCAGGCCCTTGGCCCCGTCAAGTTCCTCCACCGCCGGGTCGATCATCGGCCACCACAGTATCGAGCCGCGCCCGAACGGAGGTTTGGTCGAGCGCGAGCTCGGAGACGACCTCTCCGTTCAGCTCGAGCACCGGGATGCGCTCGAGCATCCGCCGCAGCAGCCCGTCGTCGCTCTCGATGTCGACCTCGTGCAGCTCAAACCGGTACCCCTGCTCGTGCAGGGCGGCGAGCTGCTCCAGCGCCTGCTCGCAGAGGTGGCAGCCGGGTCTCGAGTAGAGGACGAGAACAACAGTCGCGCCTCGCTCGCGGCGCGAAGAATCAGATATGGACGCTTGCTCGCTCGGCGCTCCGCCGCTCCGTGGATCGCGAAAATGCATCGTAGGCAAGGTACTCGGGGTAGGCGAGGGACGGGGCGAAGCGCGCCGCGGAGGCGATCATCGCCGCGTTGTCGGTGCAGAGGCGCAGCGGCACCAGCTTCAGCCGCAGGCCACGCTCCTCGCAGAGCGCCGCGACCGCCTCGCGCAGCGGGCCGTTGGCGGCGACGCCGCCGCCCAGCGCGACCGCCTCCCACTCGCCGCGCTTCAGCGCCCGCGCCAGTTTCGCCGTCAGCTGGCCGACCGCCGCGGCCTGGAAGCTCGCGGCGAGGTCGGCGCGGCGCTCGGCCACCCCCTCCGGCCCGAGGTCGCGGCAGAGGTAGACGAGCGCCGTCTTCAGGCCGCTGAAGCTGAAGTCGAGCCCGGGGTCGCGGGCCATCGCGACCGGCAGCTCGAACGCCTCCGGGTCGCCCTCCTCGGCCAGCCGCTGCAGCGCCGGGCCGCCGGGGAAGCCGAGCCCCAGCAGGCGGGCGACCTTGTCGAAGGCCTCGCCGGCCGCGTCGTCGAGCGTCTGCCCCAGCAGCTCGTGCCCGGCGTGGTCGCGCACCCCCGCGAGCAGCGTGTGGCCGCCGCTCGCGAGGAGGCAGAGGAAGGGCGGCTCGAGCGGCTCCGGCGCGAGAAAGTTGGCGGCGACGTGCCCCTGCAGGTGGTCGACCGGGACCAGAGGCAGTCGCCGCGGCGCCGCGATCGCCTTGGCGGTGCTGAGGCCGACCAGCAGCGCCCCGATCAGGCCCGGCCCCGCGGTGACCGCCACGGAGTCGATCTGGTCCAGGGAGACCCCCGCCTCCTCCAATGCCGATTCCACCACCGGAACCGTCAATTCCAGGTGATGCCTGGAGGCAACCTCCGGAACGATCCCCCCGAATTTGGCATGCGCCTCGTCTTGCGAAGAAATGACATTGGAGAGGATTTCCTCACCATCGACCACCGCAGCGCAAGTGTCATCGCACGACGTCTCTATAGCGAGAATTTTCACCCGCGGCCAACCCCTCAGTCGAGCCACATGATCAGGGCGTCCTCGCCGTTGTCCTGGTAGTAGCGCGGGCGCACGCCGGCCGAGCGGAAGCCCAGCTTCTCGTACATCGCGATCGCGTCTCGGTTGGAGACCCGCACCTCGAGCGTGAACGGCAGCTCCCGCCCCGCCTCCTCGACCAGGCGCGAGATCAGGCCGCTGGCGACGCCGCGGCGGCGGCGCTCCGGCGCCACGGCGACGTTCATCACGTGCCAGACGCGGTCGTAGCGCGAGCAGACGAGGTAGCCGTGCAACTCCCCGCCGCCGGTCGCCGCGAGGCAGATGCCCGAGGGCTTGGAGAGCTCGAGCACGAACATCGCCAGCGACCAGGGCGCCGGGAAGGAGCGGCGCTCGATCGAGATCACCGCCGGCAGGTCGCTGTAGGCGAGCCGCCGCACGGCCGGATCGCCGCTCAGCTCACTCTGCCGCTTGGAGAGGGTCTCGCTCACGCCACCGTTCCGCATCGGGGGGCCTCAGGTAGATCGGGGCGGGCGATTCGGACTCCCCCGCGTCCCGCCCGGCCGCCAGGGCGCAGATGTGGCGCGCGGCGACGCGGTGCACGGGATCGGCGTCGTCCGGGATCTCGACCGCCCGGCTCGTCAGGTTCTGCCGAAATCGTACCGCGCCCGATCCGCCGCACAGGACGGTGCCCGGCAGCGCCGCGAGCCGCTCGCCGAGCTGCTCCGGCGAGCTCAGCTCCGGCCCCCATACGAGCTCGCCGCCCGCCCCGTAGAGCGCCGCCGCGACCTCGCCGCGGCGCGCGTCGAGCACCGCGACCCGCCGCCGCTCCGCCGCCGCCTCGCCCAGCCCGCGCGCCAGCGCGTCGAGCGTGCCGACGCCGCTCAGCGGCAGGCCGCGGCTCAACCCCAGCGCCTTCGCCGTGGCGATGCCGACGCGCAGGCCGGTGAACGAGCCGGGGCCGACGCCGACGGCGATCCGGCCGACCGCCTCCCAGCCGCCGGCGGCGGCGGCAGCACGCTCGACCTCGCCCAGCAGCGCCGTGGTGTGCTGCGGCCCGCCCTTCTCGGAGAGCCCGAGCAGCGCCTCGTGCAGCGCCTCGCCGCCGCGCACGGCGGCGACCGCCGTGTCGCCGGTGGCGGTGTCGAAGCCGACCAGCGCCGGCCGGGGGCTACTTGCCGCGGGACCTATGGCTGCGCTGAGGGACGAAGAGGTAGGAGGTGCCGACCCGCTTGCCCTCGACGAACCAGGTCACCTTGTGCCGGCCGGGGATGTTCGAGGTGATCTTGTTGACGTAGAGGGTCCCCTTCTCGGCCTGCTGCTTCGGCGCGCAGAGGTTCTTCTTGGTCGGGAACTTGACGCAGACCGTGTAGTAGACGCAGCGGATTTCTTCGCCTTCGGGGTCCCGGCACCGGTGGCCGACGTTGCTGCGGAAGAAGGCGCCCTTCTTGCGCGGCTTCTGGCAGACATGCGACGGCTTCGCCTTCTGCGAGAGGCCGCAGGCGACGTAGTGCCTGAAGGCGTGGCCCTTCGCCGCCGAGGCGGGCGAGGCGCTGGCCAGCAGACCGACCCCCAGCGCGATCGCGGTCAGCGTCTTCAGTCCCTTCATCTGGCGAGCTCCTCCATTCGGTTGCGTACGCGGGCCGATGCTACAGAGCGACCGCCCCGGCCTCTCGCTGCTGAAACACGCCTAGCTGCGGGGCGATGCGGCCTCCCAGGCGATCCGGCGGCGGTCCGCGTCGAGGTGCTCGATCCCGACCGCGACGACGCGCCGGCCGGCGAGCCGCGGCCCGGCGACCGCCGGCCACTCGACGAAGCCGACCGACGCCTGGTCGAGGTAGTCGTCGAGCAGCGCCGGGTCCTCGTCGTCGAGGCCGGCGAGCCGGTAGAGGTCGAGGTGGGACACCGGGACGCGGCCGGCGTAGCGCTGGCCGATCGTGAAGGTCGGCGAGGTGACCGGGCCCTCGACCCCGAGCGCTCGGCAGGCGCCGCGGATAAACGTCGTCTTGCCGGCGCCGAGGTCGCCGCTGACGACGACCACGTCACCGGGGGCGAGGTCGGCGGCGATCCTCGCGCCGACCGCCTCGGTTTCCGCCGCCGAGCCGCTCTCGACCGTCTCTGCCGCGCCGCTCAACCGAAGAAGTCGAGCTGGTCGGCGGTGGGCTCGGGCGGCCCGGCCGCGGTTTCCTCGGCGGGCTCCTCCGCGGGCTCCCCCCGCGGCTGCTCGCCGCCCGGCGGCGGCCCCTCGACCAGCCGCGGCAGCAGCTCGAAGTCGGCGCGCAGCTGTTCCTTCACGGCCGGCGTGCGCAGGCCCGCCGCCGGGTGGAAGAGCGGCAGCAGGAAGACGCTGCGGCCGCCGAGCTCGTGCACCCGCGGCGTGCCGCGCACCCGCGTGATCCCGGTCGGGCTGCCGCTCAGCAGCTTGGTCGCGAAGTTGCCCAGCGTGCAGACGACGCGCGGCTCGATCAGACGCACCTGCTCGAACAGGTATGGCTTGCAGGCCTCGATCTCCCCCGGCAGCGGGTCGCGGTTGCCGGGCGGGCGGCTCTTCAACACGTTGGCGATGAAGACGTCCTCGCGCGCCATCCCGATCCCCGCGAGCAGCTCGTTCAGCAGCTGCCCGGCGCGGCCGACGAAGGGCAGCCCCTGGCGGTCCTCGTCGGCCCCCGGCGCCTCGCCGACGAACATGACTTCGGCATCCGCGTCGCCGGCCCCGAAGACCGCCCTGGTGCGCGTCTCGTGCAGCGGGCACTTCGTGCACGCCCGCACCTCCTCGTACAGCTCGACCAGCTTCGCGCGCCGCTCCTCCGCCGTCATCGGCGCAATGCTAGATCGCGCTGTGGACTTTTTACGTGCCCTGGCCCGTACAAAGTCCGCAGCGGCGCGTCACGGCAGCGGCTCCCAGTCCCACGACGCCGTCGAGCCGATGTCGTCCTTCTGCTCCAGGTAGCGGTGGAACTCGGCCAGCTCGGCGGGCTCGATCGAGTAGACGTGCTCGGCCGCCGGGAAGCGGTGCGAGCGCACCTCCTCGACGTAGCGGCCGACGCCCTCGACCATCGCCGCGTGGATCTCGGCGTAGCGCTTGACGAATTTGGGCGAGCGGCCGGTGCTGATCCCGAGCAGGTCGTGGTAGACGAGCACCTGGCCGGCGGTCGCCGGGCCGGCGCCGATCCCGATCGCCGGGATCTCCAGCCGCGCGGCGATCGACTCGGCGATCGCCGCCGGCACCGCCTCGAAGACGACCGCGAAGCAGCCGACCGACTGCAGCGCCTCGGCGTCCTCGAGCAGCTGGATCGCCCCCTGCGCCGACTTGCCCTGCGTCTTGTAGCCGCCCAGCGCGGTCGCCGTCTGCGGGGTGAGGCCGACGTGGCCCATCACCGGGATGCCGGCGCGGACGATCGCCCGCGCGCGCTCGACCGAGGTCCCCCCCGCCTCCAGCTTGACCACCTGGCAGCCGGTCTCCTTGACCAGCCGCTGGGCGCTGCGCACGGCGAGCTCGTTGCTCGCCTCGTAGCTGCCCATCGGCATGTCGCCGACCATCAGCGCGGTCTTCGTGCCGCGGCGCACGGCCCTGCCGAGCGTGATCATCTCCTCCATCGAGACCGGCTCCGTGCCCGGGTAGCCGAGCACGACCATCGCCGCCGTGTCGCCGACCAGGACCAGGTCGACGCCGGCCTCCTCGGCGACCCGCGCCGAGGGGTAGTCGTAGGCGGTGACCATCACGATCGGCTCGCCCGCCGCCTTCATCTCGGTGAGGCGCGGCAGGGTGACGGGCCTGCGCTCGGGCGCGCTCATCATCCGACCTCCACCGGCGCGGTCAGCAGCACCTCCGGCCGGCTGTCGACGGCGACCGGCGCGTTGTCCTCGTCGACGTGGACGACGACCGGCGCGTAGCTCTCGATGTCGCGCTCGTCGTAGGCGCCGAAGGAGGCGACGATGATCTTGTGGCCGGGCCGGGTCAGGTGGGCGGCGGCGCCGTTGACCTGCATCGTGCCCGAGCCGGGCTCGCCGTCGATCACGTAGGTGACGAAGCGGGCGCCGTTGTCGATGTCCCAGACGTGCACCTGCTCGTTGGTGATCAGGTCCGCCCGCGCCATCAACTCGGTGTCGACCGTGATCGAGCCGATGTAGTCGACGTCGCAGTCGGTCACCGTCGCGCGGTGGATCTTCGACTTCAGCATCTGCCTCTGCATTACCCCTCCTGTTTGGGCCGACGGGACGGAAGGTCCGCCCGGGGCGTACTTTTCGTCCCGTCGGCGGGAAGTTCGGTGTTGTCGATCAGGCGCGCGTCGCCGATCTGGGCGGCGACGGCGACGAGGGCCGGGCCTTCGCTCAGGTCGGCCACGGCCTGCAAGCTGTCCGGGTCGCGCGCCTCGAGGTACTCGGGCTCGACGCCGGCCTCGGCGAGGACGCGGCGACCGGCCTCGAGCGCGGCGGCAAGCGTGTCCTCGCCGGCGACCCGCTCGATCTCGCGCAGGGCGCGCGAGAGCGCCGTCGCGCGCTCGCGGTCGGCCGGGTTCAGGTAGGCGTTGCGCGAGCTCATCGCCAGGCCGTCGGGCTCGCGCACTATCGGCAGCGCCTCGATCCGCACCGGGATCTCGAGGTCGCGCACCATGCGGCGGATGACGGCGACCTGCTGGGCGTCCTTGCGGCCGAACCAGGCGACGTCCGGCTGCACCGCGTTGAGCAGCTTGGCGACGACCGTGGTTACGCCGCGGAAGTGCTCGGGGCCGCGCCGCGCGGGGTCGCCGCAGAGCACCTCGGTCAGGCCGCCGACCGCGACCGTCGTCGCGAACCCGTCGGGATAGACCTCCTCGACCGGTGGCGCGTAGATCAGGTCGACCCCGCTCTCCCCGGCCAGCTCGGCGTCGCGCGCCTCGTCGCGCGGGTAGCGCTCGAGGTCCTCGCCGGGGCCGAACTGGGCCGGGTTGACGAACAGGCTCATCACGACGGTGTCGCACCCGGCGCGGGCGGCGCGCAGCAGCGACAGGTGGCCCTCGTGCAGGCAGCCCATCGTCGGCACGAGGCCGACGGAGCGGCCGGCGGCGCGCTCGGCGGCAAGGATCGCTCGCAACTCGTCCCTGGCCCGGACGAGCTTCACGCCTGCGGCGGCATGCGGTCGGTCGATCAGTACGGAGTCCATGATGGTCCATGCCCGTCGCTTCGGGTCACGGCCGGATTCAAAGTATAGGAGCTAGGGCTCGCGGAACTGGATGCTCTTGATCACACTGGCGGGGGCCCCGGCCGCGACCGAGCCGGCCGGGACGTCGCGCGTGACGACCGAGTTGGCGCCGATTACGCAGCGCTCGCCGATCGTCACGCCGCTGGTCACGGCGACGTTGACGCCGAGCCAGCAGTTGGCGCCGATCCGCACCGGGCCCCTGCTGGTGAAGCCCTGCCAGGTGACCGGCCGAGTCGGGTCGTCGAAGCGGTGCTCGGCGTCGCCGACGAAGCAGCCGTTGGCGAGCATCGTGTGGTCGCCGATCTCGATCGACCCCTGCGCGGCGAGCATCGTGTTGCGGTTGAGGAAGCAGCCGGCGCCGATCGCGATCCGCGCCTCCGGCGCCAGGGTCAGCCAGCAACCGGGCTCCAGCAGCGTCCCCTCGCCGATCGTCAGCCGCCCCTCGTCGAGCGCCTCCAACGCCTCCCCCTCCAGCGGCATGCGAATGAAGAAGCCGCCGCGCGCGGCGTGCCTGGCGAGGCGCAGGCGGCGCACGGGGCGCCGGTTGCGCTCGTACCAGCGCCGCTTGCGCCACCAGAGTCGCCAGCCGGAGGACATCGGCGCATAGACTGACGGACCGTGAGCGCGGAGCGAGCAAACGTGCATATCTGGTTCTTCGTGCAGCGAGCGAAGCGCGAACCGTCGTGATGAGCGATCTGCGCGGCGGCATCGACCTCGGCGGGACGAAGATCCAGACGGTCGTCGTCGCGGCGGACGGGTCCCTGAGCGGCGAAGCGCGCCGCGAGACGCCGACCGAGGGCGGGCCGGCGGACGTCGCCAAGGCGATGGAGGACGCGCTGCGCGAGGCGGCCGCGGCGGCCTCCGTGAAGCCCGAGGAGCTGCGTGGGGTCGGCGTCGGCTCGCCCGGCGACGCCGACGGCGCGACGGGCATCGTCTCCGGCGCCCGCAACCTGCCCGGCTGGGAAGGGAGCTTCCCGCTCGGCGAGACGCTCGCCAAGGCCCTCGGCACGGAGGTGCGGGTCGGCAACGACGTCCAGGTCGCGGTCGAAGGCGAGTACGCGCTCGGCGCCGGCAGGGGGCTCGGCTCGCTGCTCGGCGTCTGGTGGGGAACCGGCGTCGGCGGCGGCATCGTCCTCGACGGCAGGCCGTGGGTCGGCCGCGGCGCCGCCGCCGAGATCGGCCACACGGTCGTCAAGCGCAACGGCGCCCGCTGCCCGTGCGGCCGGCGCGGCTGCATGGAGGCCTATGCGGGGCGCGCGGCGATGGAGGCGAAGGCGCGCCGCGACCTCGCCAAGGGGGTCGAGACCGACCTCTTCCACGTGATGAAGAAGCGCGGCAAGGACCGGCTGACCAGCTCGGTCTGGGAGCACGCCCTGCGCGAGGGCGACGCGCTGACCGAGAGCCTGCTGCGCCGCGCGATCCGCTACCTCGGCACCGGGATCGCCTCGGCGCAGAACCTGCTCGACGTCGAGGCGGTCGTGATCGGCGGCGGCCTCGGCGGCCGCTTCGGCGACCGCTTCATGGAGGACCTCGTGGGCGAGATGCACAAGCACCTCTTCGCCGGCGACAACCCGCCCCAGATGAAGGTCGCCGAGCTGGGCGACCTCGGCGGCGCGATCGGCGCGAGCCTGCTCGTATCCCGCTAGACCCGGCGACCGGCGTAGAGGCCCTCACGCCGCGGATCGGGATTTCGCCAATCCGAGAACCGCCGCGGCCACTCGCCACGTAGGCCTCGGCATACCCCCAGGGCAACCGCCCCCCAAGAAAAGGAGTCTCGAGATGAAGCGAATGCTGACCGTCATCGCGGCGACCGCCGTACTCGCGGTCCCCGCCACCGCGAGCGCCGCTCCGAGCAAGAACATCGTCGAAACGGCGGCCGCGGCGCCGCAGTTCTCAACCTTGGTCTCCCTGGTCGAACGTGCGGGCCTGGCCGAAGCCCTCTCGGGCAAACGGCAGCTGACCGTCTTCGCACCGACCGACGCCGCGTTCAAGAAGGTCCCGAAGAAGACCCTCAACGCGCTGCTCGAGAACAGGCGACTGCTGCGCAGGGTCCTCCTCTACCACGTGGTCGCCGGCAAGGTCCCGGCCAAGCAGGTGATCAAGCGCAAGCGGGCCAAGACCCTGACCGGCGCCCGGGTCGCCTTCAAGGTGAGGGGCAAGCGGGTCTACGTCAACGACGCGCGGGTGATCACGCCCGACATCCGCGCCAGCAACGGGATCGTCCACGCGGTCAACCGCGTCCTCATCCCGCCCAGCCTGCGATAGCGGCCACGCTCGCCCGGGACCCGAGCGCGGGGCCCGGGCGAGCCTCCTCAGCTTCCCGCCAGCGCGCCGGCGTAGACCTGCCAGGCGAGCGCGCTCTTGGCGACCAGGCTGAGGACGAGGTAGGCCTTCTCGGCGAACAGGGGGTCGCTCCACGGCCCGCTGCGCCGGTACTGCAGCCACATGTTCACCGCGAAGCTGTTGAAGAGGATCAGCAGGGTGACGAAGATCGCGATGACGAAGCCGGGCACGTCGCCGGTCTGGGTCTGGGAGACGGCGATCTGCAGCCCGATCGCGATCCACGGCACGGCGCCGACGACGCAGCCGTAGACGAACGGCCGCCAGCGCACCTCCTCACGGCCGAGGTTGACCCGCTCCATGATCAGGCCGAAGAGGATCATCGCCGCGTTGGCGCCGAACAGGGCCACCAGGGCGGCGCCCTCGCGCACCCCGGCAAGCATCGCGATCAGCACGACCATCAACGAAGCGCTGATCGAGTACTCCCACCACCTCGCCGGGTTGATCCCGCGCACCACCTGCCGCTCGTACCAGCGCCGTCCCCACGTTCCCACCGAGAGGTGGTCGACCGCGGCGAGCAGGAGGAAGGCCGCCACCGCGACGTCGACGCGGAGGTCGAACAGCTCCTTCGGGCCGCCGTATTCGCCTGCGCCGGGCGGGCCGGTGAGGTAGCCGACCGAGACCGGCAGCGAGACCGCTCCGGCCAGCAGCAGGATCGCCGCCGCCTGAGCCAGGTGCGCCGATCCGACGCCGAGGTTCCAGCGCCGGAGGTTGACGAGGGCGTCGCGACGGCCGGTCGCTGCTTCTCGCACGGAGAGACTCAAACCACTGCAAGCGTACCTACGTGCGACCCGAGATCCACGCGGACCAACACCGTACCGAGCGGTTCGACCAAGCCGAGTGGCACGACATCGTCGTCGAATACGGCGTTGACCTCGATGTGGCCACCCAGGGCGCCCACGTAGTCGGCCGGCGTGCGCAGGTAGGGGTTCTCAGGGCGGGGATAGACTCGCCGGCAGACCGTGGAGGGCCTCAACGACTCAGATCTGCCGTTCGATCAGGCCTACTACCCGGAGAGCTCCCTCACTATCGGCTTCGAGAGCAAGCAGCTCACCTACACCGACCACGCGGTCGACCTCTTCAACAGCGGCATCAACCAGATCCTCTCGGTGGCCGCCGTGCGTGGCCACCGCCTGCTGCACTTCTCGATGGAAGACCTCAGCGACCGCGACGGCGAGTGGGTCGCGGAGGCGACGGTCCTGGGCCTCGACTCGTCCTGGGATCGCGCCGATCCGCTGCACGCCCACCGCCATCTGAAGGTCGTCGATCGGCTCGTCATCCCCCTGGCGGACGTTCATCTCTTCGTCGTGCGCGGCGACGACATCCGCACCGAGCAGACCGTGAACATCGAGGCCCTGCGGTGGGCCGCGGGCCACGCCAAGCTGCTCGAGAGCGTCGAGGCCACGCTCTCGACGACCGACAAGTACGGGCCGGTCGAGCGCTGCCCGCAGCTGCCCCACCCGATCACGTTCCGCGCCGGGACACTGCCGGAGGCGCTTGAGGCGATCGGCCGGCTGCCGCGGGAGGAACGGTACTTCGTGCTCAAGGATCGCTACGGCTACGGCTGCGGCGCCCAGGTGCACCGGCTCGCCTTCGACGACCCCGCCATGGAAAAGAAGGTCGCCGGCCGCCTGGAGGACTACGGCCATGTCGTGGTCCAGGAGTACCGCTCGGAGATCGCCGAGGGCGACCTCGTCGTGACCTTCTTCGACGACGAGCTGATCGGGGCGCTGCGGCGGATCCCGCACGAGAGCGACTGGAGGACGAACGCAAGCATCGGCGCCGACGAGGTTGGCGTCACCCTGACGGCGGACCAGGAGTCGATCGCCCGGACGCTCAAGCGCAGCTACCCCGAGTGTCGCCTCGCCTCGGTCGACATGCTCGAGTCCGGGCGAGTCCTCGAGATCAACGCCTTCCCCGGCGGCGAGGGCCTGCTCCGCAACTACGAGATCGTCCTCGGCGAGATCGTCATGGACCGCCTCGAGGCGGAGCTGCTGGGCGCGGGCGTGGGCGAGGCGGCGCCGACCGCGCTCACCTGGGAGGCCGAGAAGCCCCCGCTGTTCCCGACCGGCACCCGCTGGCCGGAGATCGAAGAGCTGTTCCCCGGCCACGAGGGCGAGCGCGAGGTCTACGACGTGCTCAGCGGCGATCGCTACCGGATGGACATCCACGACCTGATCGAGTTCGATCCCCGCAGTCCCGAGTACATCGTCTCGATACCCCACGCCGGCGTCCTCGTCCCCGAGGCGTTCCGGGACCGCTTCCGGCTCGGGGAGTCCGCCCTGCTCGAGATCGACCTCTACAGCGACCTCTGCTACGAGCACTCCGACGGGATGCACGTCAGCTCGGAGCTGGCGCCGTTCTTCGTCGACATGAACCGGACCCGCGAGGGAGCGGAGGAGGGCGAGCTTCCACGCCACCTGACCAACGCGGCGCACGAGTACTACACCGTCGAGGACACGCTGATGCTGCTCGAGCCCTACTCCCCGCGCGAGGAGGACGAGGTTCTCAGCTACTACGACCTCTACCACGGCATCCTCGACCGGCTGATCGACCGCATGCGCCGCGAACGCGGCTATGCGCTGCTCTTCGACTGCCACTCGATGACCTCGACCGGGCTGGGGCGGGTCGAGGACGAGGGCCAGGCACGGCCCGACTTCGTCGTCGGCACCCTGGAGGGGAGCTCCGCCCACGCGGAGATCATCGACGCGTTCATGGCCACGCTGCGCACCGAGACCAGCGGCAGCGGCCTCGGCCTGACGATCGATCGCGACGTGCCCTACTCGGGCGGCTTCATCACCCGCAGCCACCACGATCCCGAAGGTCACGTCCATGTGCTCCAGCTGGAGGTCGCGATGGACACCTACATGTACGAGGCTGTGGCCATCCCCTCGAAGCGCTATGCGATCAAGCGCCCCCGCCTGCGCGTCGTCCGCCGCGCCGTTCAGGCGGCCTTCCGCTCCGCCGCCGAGGCGGCGGAGCGGATCTACCACTGAGCACTGAGCGCCGTCCGTCCGGGCTCATGCGGCAGGGTCGGGCCACGAAGGGCCTGTAGCGTGTTTGCTTCGTGCAGCGAGCGGTCAGAACACTGGGATGGCTGCTGCTGCTCGTCCTCGTGCTCCCGTCGCACTCCGCCGCGAGCCCGGTCGACCATGTGAACCCCCTTGCCGGTACCCAGCCAGGGGCGCGCACCTTCGGTGGCGGCCACAACTTCCCCGGCGCCAGCGTCCCCTTCGGCATGGTCCAGTGGGGACCCGACACCACCCCCTCGAACCGCCACTCCGGCGGCTACGACTACCGCGACCGGCACGTCACCGGATTCAGCCTCACCCACCTCAACGGCGCCGGCTGCTCGCTGTATGGGGACTTCCCCTTCCTGCCGACGACCGAGCCGCTCGACGCCTCGCCTGCATCCAGCCGCTCCGCCGGGCTCGCCGGGCGCTTCGAGCCGGGCTTCTCCCATCGCAGCGAGCGGGTGAGGCCGGGGCTCTACTCGGTCCGCCTCAACCCGGTGCGGGGCGCCGCGATCGGCGCCGCCCTGACCGCGACGACGCGTACCGGGATGGCACGTTTTTCCTTTCCCCGCTCGCCCCACGCCAGCGTGCTGATCGACGCCGGCGGCAGCGCCAAGGCCGACGACCTGGCCCAGGTGCGGATCGACCCCGGCAAGCGCCTGATAACCGGATCGGCTTCGAGCGGCTACTTCTGCGCCCAGCGCCCGCGCTACAAGGTCCACTTCGCGGCGGTCTTCGACCGGCCCTTCGACTCCTACGGGACCTGGAGGCGCCAGAAGCTGAGCCGGCGCTCGACCGCCGCCTCGGACCGCCGGCGACCGTCTAACGTCGCCGCACGCTCCGCCCGGGCCGGCGCCTACGCGACCTTCGACACCCGGCGCGAGCGGACCGTCGCGGTCCGAGTCGGGATCTCCTTCGTCAGCGTCGCGGGTGCCCGCGCCAACCTCGCAGCCGAGAACCGCGGCGCCTCCTTCCGCCGCATCGCCGCCTCCGCGGAGCGGCGCTGGAACCGCGCCCTTCGATCGATCCGGGTGCGCGGCGGCGCCCGCCGCGACACCGAGACCTTCTACACGGCTCTCTACCACGCCCTGCTCTCGCCGCGCACCTTCGACGACGTCGGCGGCGCCTACGCCGGCATGGACGGCATGGTCCACGACAGCGGGCGTCGCACTCACTATGCCGACCTCTCGGGCTGGGACATCTACCGCACCCAGATTCCCCTGCTGGCGATGCTGATGCCGCGCCGCGCGAGCGACATCGTAGCTTCGATGCTGGCCGACGCGGCGCAGAGCGGCTGCCTGCCGCGCTGGCCCTACGCCAACGGACAGAGCATGACGATGGTCGGCGACCCGGCCGACCCGATCATCGCCTCGGCCTACGCCTTCGGCGCCCAGGGCTTCGACCGAACCGCCGCCCTGGCGGCGATGGTCAAGGGCGCGAGCGAGGGGTGCCGCAGCACCGACGGCAGCTACGTCCAGCGCCAGGGCCTGGAGCAGTACAGGGCCCTCGGCTACGTGCCCTTCAACCTCGACGTCAAACACCGCAACGCGAACTCGCTCTTCGGCGACCCCGACGCGGTCTGGGCCTCGGCCGCGACCACGCTCGAGTACGCCGTCGCCGACTTCTCGATCGCCCAGTTCGCGGCGCGCGCGCTGGGCGACCGCGCCGCCTACCGCGCCTTCGTCTCGCGCTCGGGAAACTGGCGCAACCTGCTCAACCCGCGCAGCGGGACGATCGAGCCCCGCTTCGCCGACGGCGCCTTCCCGCGCCGCTACGACAACCGTCGCGGAGCCGGCTTCGCCGAGGGCAACTCGGTCCAGTACACCTGGATGGTTCCCCACGACCCCGCCGGCCTCTTCGCCGCGACCGGCGGGCGCGCCAGGGCGGTGGGACGACTCGACCGCTTCCTGCGCAGGCTCAACGGCGGCGCCGGCGCGACCCACGCCGACCATGCCCTGCTCGGCAACGAGCCGAACCTCAACGTCCCCTGGCTCTACAACTGGACGCGGCGTCCCTTCAAGACGCAGGCGACGGTGCGGCGGGCGCTGCTGGGCCTCTACGACACCTCTCCCTCCGGGTATCCCGGCAACGACGACCTCGGCACGCTCTCCTCCTGGTACGTCTGGGGCGCGCTCGGGCTCTACCCGGAGGTGCCCGGCACCGGCGTGCTGGCGATCGGCAGCCCGCTCTTCGAGCGCGCCACCGTGCGCCTGGCGGGGGGGCGCAAGCTGCGCATCGCGGCGTCGGTCCGGCGGCGCGGGTCGGTGCGCCGCAACCCGTACATTCGGCGCCTGCGCCTCAACGGCAGCCCCCATGGCCGGCCGTGGACGACCTACTGCGCGCTGGCACGGGGAGGCACCCTCGCCTACCGCCTGGGGAGGAGCCCGAACCGCGCCTGGGGCGACTCGACCGTCGCCCTGCCGCCTTCCTTCGGGCCGAAGCGACCGATGCCGAAGAGCCGCTGCGCCCCTTGATTCCAGCCCGGCTCAGCCATCGCATCCTCTGGGCGCTCGCCGGCCTGACCGCGCTGGGGATCGCCGTCCGCTTCGCCAGCCTCGGCGTGCAGGCCTACCACCACGACGAGGCGATCACCGCGGCGCGGGTGATTCCCGGCAGCTTCACCGAGATGCTCGGCCAGGTGAAGGGGAGCGAGTCCAACCCGCCCCTCTACTACGTGCTGGCCTGGGGCTGGGCGAAGGTCTTCGGCAGCGGCGAGGTGGGGCTGCGCTCGCTGACCGCGCTGTTCGGCGCCGCCACCGTCCCGGTCGCGTTCCTGATCGGCCGCGAGCTGGCGAGCAACCGCGCCGGCCTGATCGCCGCCGCGCTGGTCGCCGTCAGCCCGATGCTGATCTGGTACTCCCAGGAGGCGCGCTCCTACGCGCTGCTCGTCTTCTTCGGCGCCCTCGCCCTGCTCTTCTTCGCGCGCGCGCTGCGTACCCGCGGAGGGCGTGACCTGGGGCTCTGGGCGCTGGCCTCCGCCCTCGCCCTCTGCAGCCATTACTTCGCCGTCTTCGCGCTGGCGATCGAGGCGGTCTGGCTGCTGGTCGCCCTGCGATCGAGGTGGCGCGCGGTGCTGATCGCGGTGGGCGCCGTCGTCGCGGTCGGGCTGGCGCTGGCGCCGCTGATCGCCGCCCAGGTCAACCCGACCCACATCGGCTGGATCGACCACAGCCCGCTCTCGACCCGGCTCTTCGAGACCGGCGGCAGCTTCCTGACGGGCGAGACGGGACACGCGATCGCACAGCCGCCGCGCGAGCGCTACGCGCTGATCCCCGCGATCTCAGTCGGCCTCGCCCTGCTGCTGGTCGGGCTGCGCGGCTCGGCCCGGGAGAAGCGCGCCGCGGGGCTGGGCTTGGCGATCGGGCTGGGGGTGGTGCTGCTCGCCTCGGCCATCGCCCTCGCCGGCCGCGACTACATCGTCGAGCGCAACCTGCTGCCCGCCCTGATCCCGCTGATGCTCGCCGCCGCGGTCGGCTTCGGGGCGAGCCGCGCCCGCCGTCTCGGGATCGTCCTGGCGACGCTGCTCTGCGCGTACTGGCTCGCCTTCGACGTCTACGTGGCCAACACCCCCAACCTGCAGAGGCCGGACTTCCGCGAGGTGACCGAGCGGCTGGGAGCGCCGGCTCGCCCGCGCGCGATCGTCACCTGGACGCTCGCCGCCGACGGCGTTCAGCTCTACCTCGGCCATCCGTCGCAACGCAAGTACCGTGGCAAACTGCCGATCCGCGAGGTCGACGTGATCAGCAAGGCGGTCGTGGCGGGAAGGCCGCCGAACCTGCCACCGGCCTTCCACTCGGTCGAGCGCCTGAGGCTGGAGAGGCTCACCCTCACCCGCTACATGGCGAGACGCATCCATCGGGTACCAACCCTGGCGCTGCGCGACGCGCGCACCGGATTCGGCCGCAACGCCGTGATCATGGACGGTGTGCCATCGCTGGAAGGGTGAGCACGTTGCCGCGAGCTCTTCCCTCTCCAACCCTGGCGTCCCCTCGGTTCGACCACCGTCAAGCGGTCGTGCCCGAATACCCCCACCGAGACATCATCCGAACCACGTAGCGCGGTTCGACGCCGAGCCGGTTTCGCTGGCGCCCGGCGCTCCATAGGTGATGGACCCTCATCGCATCGCATCTATCGGGGCGCATTCCAATCCAAGCCGTGACTATGAACCAAGCACACGAGCCTTTGCGGCCTCAAACTCAGCGTCGGAGAGAGCGCCCGAGTCGCGCAGCGCCACCAACTCCTTAAGCTCGGCTGCGGTTCCGCCACTCGCATCTTTCACTGCCATGCCTTCCAAGGCAGCCTCTTCAATTTCTCCCTGAAGACTGTGACTAGCGAGCGCTGCATAACGCCATCGACAGCACCTCCCGCAACGTCAGCAACCTGCGGCGTCTCCTGCTCTCGCATTTCCATGCTCGCCTCCCGATTGTGTTCTGTCCGTTCGCCGCGCGGCATACTAGTCGAGAAACGTGAGTATTGTGATGCACTATAAACAAGACCATCTAGATTTACTGATCTGACTCCATAAACGCCTGAGGAGCGCATGCGTCAGCTGGCGTAGAACTGGCAAACGCAAGCGGGACTTGGCTGGCCCGAGGAGGACCGCGGCGCGGGCCGTTCGGCCTCGGTGTGACTGGCTCGACCCCTGCGCTTTGGGCTCTGCACAATTGCGCTACAATTGCGCTCGTGTCTTCCCCTGCATTTGCCAAAGAGGCGGCCTTCATCCATGACGAGGCCCATCTCAGCTCCGAGGACATTGCCGCGGCCACCGGCGCCGCGCCGAGCACCGCGCGAGCCTGGGTGGCGCTGAAGCGCATTCCCTCGGGAACGCGTGCGCAGCGCATCGCCGAGCTCTCCTCGATCAGCGAGCGGCTACTGCGGGTGATGGACGCTGAGTACATCCCGGTCTGGATGAACAAGCCGGTCCCCGCGCTCGACGGCAGAAAGCCGATCGAGCTGATCTCCAGGGGCGAGTACCTGCGCGTGGCGCGGATCGTCTCCGCGCTCGAGGAACCGGTCGCGACCTGAGCCTTGGCGCTCGACGTCGACCGCATCGACGTCGATGGCGTCTGGTATCGCCATCTCCCCCACCGCGGCTCGGCCTGGTGGCGCTCGGAGCCGCCGCCGGACGGGCGCTGGCAGCGAGGCGCCGCGGTAGCCGGCTTCTACCTCGCCGACTCCCGCGAGACAGCCTGGGCCGAGTGGTACCGGCAGATCGACGAGCTGGCGCTGCGACCCGACGACGAGCTGCCGAGAGACCTGTGGCGCTTCGAGGTGGAGATCGATTGCATCGCCGACCTGCGGAGCGAGTCCCAGCTCGCCCGAGTCGGACTCGCCGTACCGCTGCCCCGCCGCCATGAATGGCCAGCCTTTCAGGATGTCGGCGAGCAGCTCCACGCCGAGGGATGGAAGGGCGTGCGAACTGTCAGCGCAGCGAGACCGGGAAGTGGCGAGATCCTCTGCCTCTTCCGCGAAAGCGAGAAGGTCGACGGCGCGAAGCCGCTTCCGCCACCCGCCATTCACCGAAATCCGCCACCCCGACCTGCCGCCTGACAGGCTCGCTCCCCTTCGAAGCGGTTCGAACACTGTCACGAGGCCGTGCCCGAATATCCCCACCGAGACATACTACTTCGGACACTAAACATCCGACGCAGCTGGTAGGTTCAGCATGTGAAGTCGAGGGACGCTAGGCGCCTGCCGCAAGCCGCCCAGGAGGAGCTCCGGTTCCGCGCGGTGGCGCTGGTCGAGGA
>Ga0210086_1000043_pt1 | contig 82269 bp, 80 predicted proteins | sample China_Galinas_PW_3_FD_184867 | JGI IMG/M metagenome (GOLD analysis project Ga0210086, IMG submission 184867) | Wetland microbial communities from San Francisco Bay, California, USA, that impact long-term carbon sequestration - China_Galinas_PWB_D2... | ecosystem: Environmental > Aquatic > Marine...
CCCCGAGCGGGGCCAGCGCGTCGTTGATGGCGTTGATCACCGCGGGGGTCGAGCCGATGGCTCCGCCCTCGCCGCAGCCCTTGTAGCCGCCGACGCCGGGGCCGGGGACCTCGACGTGGCCGTACTCGATGGGCGGTACCTCGGTGGCCGTCGGCAGCAGGTAGTCAACGAATGTGGTGGACAACGGGTTTCCGTCGTCGTCGTAGACCAGGTTCTCCAACAGTGCGCCGCCGATGCCCTGTACCGTACCGCCGGCGATCTGTCCCTCGACGATGTTGGGGTTGATCATCGGCCCGACGTCCTCGCTGACGATGTAGCGCGTCAGCGTGACGCGGCCGGTCCGTATGTCCACCTCGCAGGTGCAGGCGTGGGTGGCGTTGGCCCAGTGGATGGATGCCTGCGAGGTGAACCGCGCCGTCGCCTCCAGCGATGCCGACATCCCGTGCGGTAGGTGCTGTGGCTCGTAGTAGGCGCGGTAGGCAATGTCGGCGAAGCTCACGCTGTTGGATGGATCGTCGCGGACGCTGGCGTGGGAACCGGCGAGTTCGATGTCGGCTTCGTCCACGCCCAGCCGATGGGCGGCCATCGCGACGAGCTGTTTGCGCACCGTCGCGCCCGCCTCGGCGACAGCGCCTGCCGTCATCGGGCCACTGCGGCTGCCCTGTGTTCCCGCCCCGTACGGCGTCACCGCGGTGTCGCCCTGGATCGTGGCGACGTCATCGATGTCCGCGCCGAGCGCGTCGGCGGTCAGCTGAACCACCGTGGTTTCGATGCTGTTGCCCGACGATCCCCCGTTGACGTAGACGTTGATCTTGCCGGTCGGCTCGATGCGGATCGTGGCCCCCTCGGTGGCGAGGTGGCCGGTCGCGGCGGCCGTGGGCTCGACATAGGCCGAGAAGCCCAAACCGATATAGCGGCCCTGGGCGAGCGCTTCCTGCTGTTGCTTGCGAAATCCCTCGTGGTCGAGGATCTTCACGGCCTGCTCGAAGGTGTCCGCCGGTGCCACATGGTCGTAGGGCATGCCGTTGGGGTTGATGTAGGGCATCTCGTCGCCGCGCAGGATGTTGCGCCGGCGAAGCTCGACCGGATCCACGCCCATCTTTCGCGCGGCGATGTCCAAGAGAATCTCGCGGGCGAGGCTCTCGAACTGCCAGGGCCCGCGATAGGCGGCCAGCCCGGCGGTGTTGGTGAACACCGTCTTGTAGTTGAAACTGGCCTTGGGCACGCGATACGGCCCCGGGAAGAACATCCCGATGGCGGCGGTGGTCAACACCGGGTAGGGGGTGGGATAGGCCCCGACGTCCTGAATGAAGTCGATGTCGGCGGCGAGGATGTTGCCGTCCTCGTCGAACGCCAGCCGGGCGCTGCCGTCGACATGGCGGGCCTGCCCGGCCGACATCAGGTTCTCGCGGCGGTCCTCGATCCACTTCAGCGAGGCGGGCACCTTGCGGGCGGCCAGCATGATGCACATGTCTTCCCGCATCGGCACGACCTTCTGGCCGAAGCCGCCGCCGGTGTCGCGCACGATGACCCGGACCCGCTGAGCCGCAATCCCGAGCAGCCGCGCAGCGAATGACCGCAGCTCGTGGGGAGTCTGGGTGGACGCCCAGATTGTGAGTTCCTCGGCCGAGGCCGACCATTCGACGACCATGCCCCGCGTCTCGATCGGCACGGGCGCATGGATCTGCTGGAAGATTCTCTCGGTGACCACATGCGCGGCCGACTCGAATGCCTGCTCGTCTGGCGGTGCCCCCGCAAGACCGCCGGCAACGTTGTGGTGGTAGGCGTCGTGGACGATCACCTCGGAGGTGTCGGCCATGGTGAAGTCGGCGATCGCAGGTAGCGGGTCGTAGTCGACGTCGACCAGTTCGATGGCGTCCTCGGCGACATAGCGGTTCTCGGCGACGACCAGCGCGACCGGATCACCGACGAACTTGACCTCGGCTTCGGCCAGCGGTGGGCGCGGGGTGTCGGGAATGTCCCTGCCGGCCACCGCGTGCCAGGCTTCCTTGACGTCGGGGTTGAGGTCGGCGGCGGTGAACACCGCATGCACGCCGGGCAGGGCCAGCGCCGCCGACGCGTCGATGCCGTTGATGCGTGCGTGAGCGAATGGGCTGCGCACAAAGCAGGCGTGCAGCATGCCGGGACGGGAGACGTCGTCGACGAACGTGCCGTGGCCGGTCAGCAAGCGGGTGTCTTCGACTCGGGGTGTGCGAGTTCCCGCGTATCGCGTGGCGGGTGCGGCCATAGGGTTCGCTCCAATGCGTCGGCGGAGGGGGCGGCGACCAAGCTAAGCAGTCGCTCAGCAGAGCGTACCGAAGCGGGTGTCCGTCGTCACACGGGGACTGGTGGCCTCAGGCCGAAGGATCGCCCAGTCCGCACAGCCGGCGCAGCGCAACCAGGCCGTCCGGTGTGCCGGGCCAATGTCTGGTCAGGGCGTCGGCGCCGGCGGTGCGGGTGATCCAGCGCAACACCAGGGCGGTGATGATGACGTCGTCGGCAAACCCGATCACGGGAATCAGGTCGGGGATCAGGTCGATCGGTGAGGCGATGAAGGCGAGCAGTGCGACCAGGGCGATGCGGGCGCGCCGGGGCACCTCGGGATCTGCGGCCAGGCGCGTGAGCAGGCGCAGCACGTCGGGGAGGAGCCGCATCATGTCCTGGATGCCGAGCTCGTCGGGCTTGGCCAGCCACAGCGTGACCACCAGCACCAGCCAGACGGATACCAGGGCGGCGGCGACGCCGACCGGGATCATCCACCAGTCTCGGAGCACGCCGCCCATTCTTGATCGTCGGGTTAGCTGGTCAGCCGGGTTTTCGAGTATCGGAAATCCGCGCTCTAAGGCAAACCTTGGTGCTATGTCGGACAATGTCGGGGACGCTGCTCGTCGGCAGCGCAAACACCACCTGATCCCCACGGTCGCAGCCGCGGCATCGCTGGGAGCGATGGGCATGGCCCAGCTCGCGGCCAATGCTTCCGCCGAAGAGATCGCCAGCAAATGCACGTCGTTCGAATCCGAGGACGCCCGGACCGGGATATGCGTTCCAACAATGCCTTCCGGCGTAGTTGCGACAACGACTGCGCCGGGCGGTGGCCTGCCGGAAGTCGACGGCGTCTCCTGCACCGGTTCCAACACCTAGGAATGCGTTGGCCTGGGCGAGGAGAGTCTCGGCGCCGGGCCGTCGCCCAGTGCGAGTTCCACCCTCTCGGCGGACCCGACGCCTAGCGCGGGTTCCACCCTCACACCACTGCCCTGGCCCCTGGGCCATTCGCAGCGGGAACCACCCGCGATCGGTCTAACATGGCCGGCATCGCGAAAGGGGGGCCATGGACGCGGTTGAGCCCGACCCTCTCCAGAAAACCCTGCGGCCCTACTACAACCAAGGGCACCACGGCGGCCCGATCGTCGTCGACGACTGGGCCGGGGGCATCCCGGAGACGCGCGCGCAGTTCCCGTCGGTGCGCATCGGTAGCCGCTGGTTTTCCAGCCTGTGGTTGATACCGCTGGGGATCATCGGTCTGGTCTTGTCGATCGCGGTGGTCCGGGAGATGTCGCGGTACGGCTGGTTCCATGACTTCATCGCGAAGTATCCGGGAACGTCGACGCAATACGTCGAGCCCGTCGACACGGGCTTTCCCTGGTGGCTGCGCTGGCAGCATTTCTTCAACCTGCTCTTCATGATGTTCATCATCAGAGCGGGTATCCAGATCCTGGCCGATCATCCACGGTTGTACCTCAATGCCGGCAGCAAGCCGGACACCGAGTGGATGCGACTGCGTGGGCCGGTGCCCCCCGACCGCCGCGACAGCAACGATGCCGACACCGTCTGGACCGCTAAGGAAGACTCGGTTGCCCTGCCAAAGCAGCTGGGGATACCGGGTTTTCGGCACTCGATCGGTCTGGCGCGCTGGTGGCACTTCAGCTTCGACCTGCTGTGGTTGATCAACGGTGCGTTGTTTGTGATCCTGTTGTTCAGCACCGATCAGTGGCGGCGCCTGGTGCCGACATCGCTGGACGTGTTCCCCAATGCGTTGTCGACGGCGTTGCAATACCTGTCGCTGCAGCTGCCCGAGAACGCCGGCTTCAGCACCTACAACGCCCTGCAGTTGCTTGCGTACTTCATCACGGTGTTCATCGCCGCGCCCCTGGCGCTCATCACCGGCCTGCTGCAGGCGCCGTCGATAGCCGGTCGGTTCGGTACCGGTGCCGGGCTGCTGAACCGTCAGGTTGCCCGGGCGATCCACTTCGGTGTCCTGGTGTGGATGCTGTTCTTCATCTTCGTCCACACCCTGATGATCTTCATCACCGGCTTCGTCGGAAACGTCAACCACATCACGTTGGGCACCAACACCAACTCCTGGGCCGGAGTGGCACTGTATCTGGCGTGGATGGCGGTGGTGGTCATCTTCTGGCTGGTCGCCTCCCCGCTGACCATCAGGCACCCCAGAGTTGTCCAGAAGGTGGGTCAGGGCATGGTCGGCTGGCTGAAGGGCCTGCTGGAGCGGGCGAACCCGTCGGCGACCTATGCGGCCGAAGACATCTCGCCGTACTTCTGGACCAATGGCGAGAAGCCTGAGTCCGACGAGTACGCCCGGCTGCGGGCGGGCAACTGGTCGGAGTACCGGCTGCGGGTGGACGGCCTGGTCGAGAAGCCGGCCGAACTCACCTACGATCAGCTGCTCGCACTGCCCAAACGGGACCAGATCACCCAGCACTTCTGCATCCAGGGCTGGTCCGGTATCGCCGAGTGGTCCGGTGTGCCCATGCGCACCATCTGCGAGATGGTCAGGCCCGCAGCCAACGCCAGATGGGTGGTGTTCTACTCCTTCGCCGAAGGGCCCGAAGGGGGCCGCTACTACGACTGTCACCCGATCGCGAACATGTACCACGACCAGACCATCCTGGCCTACGAGATGAACGGCCGGCCGCTCAACGAATCCCACGGTGCTCCGGTGCGATTGCGCGACGAGGTCGAGCTCGGCTTCAAGCAGGTCAAGTGGATCGCTGCAATCGAGTTCGTGGAATCCTTCCACCGTCTCGGCGCGGGCCAGGGCGGATACAACGAGGACCAGGAGTTCTACGGCTACCGCATGCCGATCTGACCCGTCGGGGAACGCTTACTTCGTCTGGGGAAAGCCACTGCGAGCGCGAACTCTGCGATTTGCCTTGAATTAACTCTGTATTCAGGTGTCGTTCAGGGGAACTCGATGTTCGCAGCCGCCGCGCTCAAGGCAGGTTTGCTCGCTGGGGGAGTTGCCGGAGAGATTCTCGTATCCGGTTCGGCCCAGGCCGATCAGACGCTCGGTCCGTACGCCGGTGACGTCCTGGACCAGCTACAGGACTGGGGATATGAGGTGATGCTCAACGGTGTGGGCAAGGATGTCGGCTACCTCGATTCCCGCGAGAGGTGGGCGTGCAGGGTGACCGGGATCCACCCCACGGTGACCGGGCCGCCGCCGTCGGGCCGGTTTCAGACGGTGTATGTGGACCTGTCCTACCCGCCGAGCAACAACAGCCCGACCGGGTAGGCGCCGGTACGAGTCGTTCGCGCGATCAAACGCGGAATGCGGACGCCTCGGTCAGGCAGATGGCAAGTCAACTGTCGGCCAACAACTTTGACCTCTCGGTCGCAGTGACGTCATCGGCCGCGGCAACCAGGTCCGGATTTGTCGAATACACTGCTGCCAGCGAAACGGTGGTTGTACCCTCGCGCTAGGTTTCTCGTGGTTGAGGCGGCGGTTATGGGGCGATGACAGCGGCATCTCGTGTGCGCTTTGCCTGGGCCGGCTCGGCTGGCGACTCCGTCTGGCGCCGAGTGCTTTTCGGCCGGCGGGTGGTCGTGTCCGCCTTCCGCTCCTTCGGACCTTGTGGAGTTGCGGGGCCGTCCCGTCGCGGCTCGGTTGGCCACCGCTTCGTTGACGCTGCGCCGGTGAGCGAAAGGAAGACGTCATGAGTTATGCCGACAACATCGGCCGCATCGGAGCACTGGCGGTGGCCCTGGGAGTAGGGGTGGCGCTGGCGACGACCGCCCCCGCGATCGGCCATGCCGCGCCGGGTTCGACCGGCGACTCGCGGGCGGACACGTCCTCGGCGGCCACTCCGTCCGCATCGGGGGGTCCGTCGACCTCGTCGACCTCGTCGGCGCGTGGCTTGGCGTCATCGGCCCGGGGTTCACGGGCGGTCGGCCCGCATTCGCGGCCCGTGCGCGATACCGGTGCGATCGTGGTGGTGCGCAGCTCCGGGGGTGCCCACACCTCCACAGCAGGCCGGCGGTCGCTGGTCAGCCAGACACGGGTTGTGTCGGTGGGAAGCCAGGGCCTGTCCGTGACCGGGGCTGACGCGCCGGACACGACGCCGGTGGCGGCCGTTGCGATCGGGCCTTCGGGTCCGGTCCCAACGTCGACCGCCGACGTGGTCACTGCCCAGCCGCTGCCGGTGGCGGCGGTCGCGACGACGAGAGCCCTACGGGCCCGGACCCCGACACTGGGGCTGGGCGTGGCCGCGGCACCCACGCCGGTCGAGGCGGCTCACACCCTGGTCAACGCGGTTTCCGCACTGGTCGCCGCCGCGCTGGATCCGTTGACGTCCTCCGGCCCGCATTCTCCGGCGCCGCCGTCCATCGCGCTGATCGCGGTGCTGGCCGAGGGGGTGCGCCGCGAGATCGAACAAACCCTGCACATTCAGACCGGGTCCGCCGGGATCCAACAGGTCGATGCGCAGCAAGCCGCTGTCCCCGCCGTCGAGAGCCCCAACCTGCTGGTGAATCCGGGGGCCGAAGCCGGTGACCCGTCACTGTCGGGCTATGCCTCGGTGACGGTGCCGGGTTGGGCGGTGGCGGGCACACCGACCGTGATCCAGTACGGCACCCTGCGCCGCATACCCGGCCTGTTCGGAACGATGGGCCCGACGCTGCCCGCGTGTCTGGGGTTCCCGCGCAGTGCGCCTCCGGGCGCCGGCGACCAGTTCTTCGGCGGCGGGAATGTCGCCACCTCCAGCCTGACCCAGACCGTCGACCTCAGCGGTGCGGCCGGTGAGATCGACAACGGTACAGTGCCTTACACGCTGCGCGGAGACCTCGGCGGCTACCTGCTCGACCCGTCCAGGGCGACGGTGTCCGTCAGCTTCCTCGACGCCAACCAGGGGTGGCTGGCCAGCGACCAGATCGGGCCGGTGACCGCGCTCGATCGCTGGCTGCAGACCGGGCTGCAGCAACGCGAAACCTCGGGGACGATCCCGGAGGGCACCCGCAGCGCGAAGGTGGTCGTCACCTTCACCGACTGCAATCCCGTGCTGGGCAACTACAACAACGCCTACGCCGACAACCTGTCCTTCACCGTCGGCGCCAACCTTCCTGCACCCTCGCCGCCCGCGCCGCCGCCCTCGACGGTCGGGGCGCTCGATCACGTATTCATGGTCTACATGGAAAACCACGGCGTGACAGACATCGTCGGCAGCCCCAACGCGCCGTACCTCAACAGCCTCCTCGACGCCTACGGATACGCGGCGAACTACTACGCGCTGACCCACCCCAGCAGTCCGAACTACTATCCGATCCTCGGTGGCTCGGACTTCGGAACCAACTACAACTGTGCGGCGGACTGCTTCGACCAGCCGAACCTGGCCGACAACATCGAGGCCGCGGGCCTGACGTGGGCCGCCTACCAGCAAGGCGGGGGCGGCTACAGCACCCCCACCGACCGGACGCCGTTCCTGGCCTTTGGTGACATCTACAACGACCCCACTCGCGTCGCGGCCCACATCTTCGACTTGTCGCAGATGGGCACCGATCTGGCTTCCACGACCACGGCACCGAACTACGTGTGGTTCTCCGCCGACGAGGCCAGCAACATGGAGGGCCCGATAGACAGCCTCGGTGGCATTCTCCGATTCGCCTTCAGCCAGCTGACAACTCATCAGTACAACGTGAAGGCGGGCGACCTGTACCTCCGGGAGACGGTGCCGGTCATCCTCGATTCGGCGGTGTGGAACGACGCCTCGCAGAAGAGCGCGATCTTCCTCACCTTCGACGAGGACTACAACAACCTGTCATGGGGTATCGGGAACCAGGGCAACCACATCGTCATGGTCGTCATCCCGTCGCCGGGGGCGGTGGCCGCGGGCATGCGTGGGGGCGCGTTCGTCGCCAACGACTACTACAACCACTACAGCCTGCAGCGCACGATCGAAGACTCCCTCGGCCTACAGCCGCTGACCAACAATGACAAGTACGCCCAGCCGATGAACGAATTCTGGACGTAGCGGGATTACTTGGCTCGCCGGTGCGAAGGTTGTGGGACTCTGTCTGCGGGCCACTCGTGGGCACCGCCGCCATCGCCCTCGGTGACGTCGGCTAGTCAGCAAAGGAGCTCGTCGATCTTGAGCAATCAGGCATCAGCGACCGATGTGACCACCGGCTGTTGCGAGGACGGGTTCGGCGAGGTGGCGGACGTGTTCACCAAGCAGGTCACCGACACCGATGGTGGTGCCGCCGTGGCCATCTACCACCGCGGCAGGCTGGTCGTCGATATGTGGGGCGGGGTCCGCAACCCGCAAGGGGATCCCTGGTCGCGCGACACGCTGGCAATGTGCTGGAGTACGACCAAGGGCGTCACCTCCACCTGCGCCCACGTGCTCGCTGACCGCGGAGAACTCGACTACGACGAACGGGTCGCCACCTACTGGCCGGAATTCGCCCAGAACGGGAAGGGAGACATCACCGTTCGCCAGGTGTTGAGCCACTCCGCGGGCCTGCACCGGTTCGCCACGATCGTCGACCACGGCTCGAAGATCCTCGACTGGGAGCATATGACCGACGCGCTGGCCCGGGCGAAGCCGGCCTACGAGCCGGGAACTTCGGTCGGCTATCACGCGCTGACGTTCGGCTGGCTCGTCGGCGAGCTGGTGCAGCGGATCTCGGGCATACCGATCGGCGAGTTCGTCCAGAGGGAGATCGCCCAGCCGCTCGGGCTCGACGGCCTGTATATCGGCTGTCCACCCGAGCAGCGGCACCGTGCGGCGCCACTGGGACCGATGATGCCCGGGTGGGTGCATTGGATCAGCCCGGTCGGCGGTTTCGTGTTCGACCAGGTGACCCGGGGTCTGCAGGTGCTGCGGTCGCCGATCAACCCGCATCGGATGGTCAATGCCGCCCTGTCGCGCGGCATGGAGGACGTCATCGCCGACCCGGCACTGCTCGACGCCGCCGTGCCGGCGTTGAACGGGTATTTCGACGCAGTCTCGCTGGCCGCCATGTACGCGATGCTTGCCGGCGGTGGCCGGCTGGGTGACGTGCGCATCTTGTCCGAGGACACGGTGCGCAAAGCTTGCGCGGTCCAGAACGACCAACGGGACCGGGTCGTCATGATGACCATGCAGTGGCGGCTCGGCTACCACCGCCCGCCGATGCTGGACAAGCAGCTACCCCACGCCTACGGCCATTTCGGGTTCGGTGGCTCCGGTGCCTTTGCCGATCCCGAGCACGACCTGGCCCTGGCGATGGTGTGCAATCGTGGGCAGGGCACACCGATCGGTGACCTGCGGATACTGCGCCTCGGGCAGGCCGCGGCCCGCGCCGTCAAGCGTCTCGATTAGGAGATCAACCGCGCGGGTAGCCCGCCTTGGCCAGCTGAAGGATCTCCGCCCTGTCCGCCGGTAAGAGAAACCCCGACCGGATCGCTGCGTCGAGTGACTCCGTGAAGCGTGCGAGGTACTCCGTGACGCCGTCGGGATAGAGCCGGGCGACGGTAGCGGCGTCGAACGGCTCGCCCGAGCCGAACAGGTGTGACAACGGACTTTCGGCGGTGCCGATGCCGGACGTTCGCGCGATCGGCACGTCGACCCAGGGGGTACGTACACCGCCGGTGGCCAGTCCGCTGTCGCCCAGGACGAGCCGGGGTGGGTCGGCATCGGTCAGCTGCATACGCGGACCGTTCGGCGGAGCGACTCCCGTGCGTACCCAGCCGTGAAGACCGGCGATCGCCGCCTGCAGGACGTAGTGGTGCTGTGGGGCGAAGTTGATGTAGTGCGGCAGCTGCTGACCCATCAGGGTGTCGGTTGGAGCGTATGCGGCCACGAGCTGTTCCAGCGGTGCGAAACCGGTGTCGATGCGGCCCACCTGGATCGTGTAGTTGTCGGCGTGGGCGGTGCCGGGGATCTCCCAGGCCCGTAGCAGCTCGGAGTCGGGCTGGCGCGCCAGGTAGTAGCCGGGCCGCACCCCGCCGACCAGGTCGGTCTCGGTGAGCACTGTCATCAGTGGGACGCGCGCATCCGGACGGAACTTCACGGCTTGAGGCACGGAGGAGTCGGGCGCGGCGAATATGGAGCTGTCGTCCAGCGGTGCGGCGGGCCCGAATCGAGAATGGATCAGGAAGCCGTCGTAGACCTGTGCGAGGGGATCGACCGCGTTGACGTAGGTCGTCAGGAACATCGCCGACTGCGACTCGCCCACGGCCACGACGTGTTCCGGTTTCAGCCCGCCGAGCGCATCGGAGCCGGCGGCCTGACGGACCAGTCGGCCGATCTGGGTGAAGATGTCGTAGGAGAACGCGTCTTTGGGGTGGCTCAGACGCCAGTACCGTTCCGGGTCCTGTTTCTTCAATGACATGTCCATGCCGCCGAGGCTGGCGCCGCCCTCGACGCCCACCTGTTGGGCCGAGACCGCGACGTAGACGTAGCCCTGGCGGACCAGCTCGCGATGGGCCATGAACCAGATCGCCGGGGCGTCGATGCCGCCGCTGACGTTGAGCCATTCGACGATGACGGTTCCGTTGAACTTCCCGGCGTCGGATGGCTTCAGCACGACCATCCGGGTGGTGTAGTCCGCAACATCGGAAGGGGCTGCGTCCCAACGACCGTCGGCGCCCAGATCTCCAACCGGGGCGTAGGCCGACGCGGATCCCGACACGAAGTACTCGTCGTCGGTGTAGCCGAGGCTGGCGATGTCGTAGGCGCCGAGCAGCAACTTCGGCTTGCCCGGGGCGTGCGTGACGACCGGCTCCGTCACCGTGTCATACCAAGGGGGAAGGCTGGGAAGCCTGACCGCAATGTCATGCCGATGACCTTATCGACCCGGCGGACAGCGCGGCATACAACTCATACGACTACCAGGTCTCACGTGATCGCCTCGCCCACTTCATGGGGCGCCTCTGCGGCCAGCCAGCCCCACTGAGTACCCGAATGTTCGCCGAAGTTTGTGCAGTTGCGGCAACGCCGCTGGATACCCTTAAGTAGGAATTTCCAAGCATAGCGACCTGGCGATTGTCTGCGGCGTCCAGCATGATCCGTTATGCTTGAAATTCCAAGCTTATAAGCTTGACGGCCGTCGGCGATGCACAGCACTATGCTTAATGCATGAAATTCCAGGCGTAAGGAGTACGTGGTGGGCCCAAGGCGCAGGCGGCCGAAACGTGATGGCTCTATGCCTGAAATTGCACGCATAGGAGATGTCTTCGCTGAGAGACGGATCACGCTGCGACTCACGCAACAATCTCTGGCCGACTTGGCTGGCGTGTCTCGCTCAAGCGTCCAATCGCTAGAGCGGGGGAGCGGCTCGATCAAGTTCGGCTCCGTCGTCGAGATCGCCGACATCTTGGGCCTTCATATCGACGTGAGCGCGGAGACTGAATGACGGATCCAGACGGGCTCGACCTGCGCGAGATCGGCGAAGCCGACGTCTATATCGGCGACGACCTTGCTGCTCACCTGGTTCGACAACACGGCGATGATGTCAGCTTCGACTACGTCGGTGAGGGACATCCAACCGATCGTCGCGTCCGTGACCGGTCCGTTTCATGGTCCCTAATGCGCTCCGCCGACTACCCCGTGGTCACGACGGGTGGCGCCGTTCCTGCCTTCTTCGCGGGACTTCTTCCGGAGGGAGTCAGGTTGGGGGTGGTGACATCGTCGACGAAGACCTCCGCCGACGATCATCTCACTCTGTTGCTTGCGATCGGTGCCGACACGATTGGCAATGTCCGCGTGTTCCCAGCCGGAGCCGATCCGGTTCGACCACTACCGCTGTTTGACCCCCAGCGAGACACCGACTTTCGCGCCGTCTTCGCGAGGTTGACCGGTTCTGTCGATGCCGACCCCGTGGGTTTGGCGGGAGTTCAGCCCAAGGTCAGCGCCGGCATGCTGTCGACGCCCACGCAGACCCGGTCGGGGCCAGCGATCCTCAAGCTCACTCCCGCGCGGTACCCGCTGCTCGTCGAGAATGAACACTTCTTCATGACGATGGCTGCGGCATGCGGGTTGAGAGTCGCCAAGACGTCGTTGCTACACGATGCCGATGGCCGAAGTGCCTTGCTCGTAACCCGCTTCGACCGTGAAGGGCACACACGCATCGCACAAGAAGACGCATGCCAAGTGGCAGACATCTATCCCGCCTCGAAGTACCGCATCAAGACCGAGACCGCCATCACCAAGCTTGCTGCGGCGTGCGCGCGTGGCGGTGGTTCCAGGGTGGCGACGGTCGCAGAGCTACTCAAAACCGTTGTCTTTTCCTGGCTCATTGGAAACGGTGATCTGCATGGCAAGAACCTGTCGATCTACAACCTGAACGGGGTATGGCAACCGACGCCCGCCTATGACCTGCTCTGCACTCAGCCCTACGCAGGGTGGAAAGACCCAATGGCGCTCAATCTCTACGGCCGGACGAACAAGCTGACTCGCGCCAATTTCATCGACGCAGGCGAACGTCTCGGCCTGCGGCAACGCGCCGTAGTCACGATGATCGACGCTCTTGTCGACGCCGCACGGACGTGGCCAGAGCGATGCGATCGGATCGGGTACGACGATCGGCAAACCGAGCTTCTCGTGCGGATGCTCCGGGAAAGAATCGAGAGCCTGAAATAGCCGCATCGAGATTTCCTGCTCTGACGTAGCGCACACAATTCTCGACCTCAGCGTTGTAGTGCGCCCCTTGGCCAACGAGTTGTCTGCGCGAACTCTGGAGCCCCCTGTCGGGATTGAACCGACGACCGCTCGCTTACAAGGCGAGTGCTCTACCACTGAGCTAAGGAGGCGTTGGCGCGGCCGGCCCAGACCAGCTCCGGCCGGCTAACAGCCTATCGGGTCATAGTTCGTCGTCGTCGCGGACCAACCGCTCGCTGCGGATGCGCTCCGGGCCGAGCGGACGCGACGGCGGGTTGTAGCGGCGGCGTCCGGGCAGCGGGATCCGGTCGGCGATGTTGCTCAGCGGGTTGACGATCAGGCTCAGCGTGCTCACGGCATCCCGCAGCGCCTCGATGGTCGGGGCGAGCGCTTCCAGCCCGGGGGCCAGCCGGTTCAGCGTGTCGGCGACATCGGCCAGCTGCTCCAGCGGCCCGTTGCGCGCCGTCAGCTTCTCGACCAATCCCCCCTCGGCCAGCAGCCGATCGGCCAGTCCGTCCTCGGCGAGCACCCGCTCGACCAGTCCGTCTTCATCGAGCAACTGGTCGACCAGCCCGCCCGGGGCCAGCGCCCGTTCCACGCCACCGCCCTCGGCGGTGAGCCGATCCAGGACCCCGTCGGGAGCCGTGATCCGGTCGATGAGCCCGCCGGGACGCATGAGCCGGTCCAGCGGGCCGTCCGGCGCCAGCGCCCGCCCGAGTGGCGCGTCCTCGTCGATCAGAGCCGCGATCTTGTTCGCGCGGCCAATGGTTTCATCGAGGCCCAACATCTGGGCGACCGAGTTCGTCGCCGGGGTCCCGGCCTCTCCGAGAGTCCGTTTCGCCAGGTCAACAGTGGCATTGGCAATGTCCAGCCCGGCGTCGGCCGCGGCCAGCCCCACCCGCACGGGTGCGGTCGCGATGCCAACCAGCGCCTTCGCCAGGTCCATATCCGCAAGTGTATGGGGCGGGTCGAACCCGTGACCGGCGGTATCGGCGAATGGCCTGACGTCCGCACTCACAGGAATCTCACAGCTGCCAAGCAGGTTGTATCCAACCAAATAGGAGGAAATTGTCGGTATGGCCGCACCACTTGTCCAAGAAGCGAAACCCGAGGCGCGTGTCCTCGTTGTGGACGACGAGACCAATATCGTCGAGTTGTTGTCGGTGAGTCTCAAGTTCCAGGGGTTCGAGGTCCACACCGCGGGCAACGGACCCGCCGCTCTCGACCGGGCCCGTGAAGTACGCCCGGACGCGGTGATCCTCGACGTGATGATGCCCGGTATGGACGGTTTCGGAGTGCTGCGCCGCCTGCGTGCCGACGGCATCGACGCCCCGGCGCTGTTCCTGACCGCGCGTGACAGTCTGCAGGACAAGATCGCCGGGCTGACCCTGGGCGGCGACGACTACGTCACCAAGCCGTTCAGCCTGGAGGAGGTCGTCGCCCGGCTGCGGGTGATCCTGCGCCGTGCGGGTAAGGCGATCGAGGAGCCGCGCAGCTCACGGCTCTCCTTCGCCGATATCGAACTCGACGAGGACACCCACGAGGTGTGGAAGGCCGGCCAGCCGGTTTCGCTGTCACCCACCGAGTTCACCCTGCTGCGCTACTTCGTCATCAACGCCGGCACCGTGCTGAGCAAACCCAAGATCCTCGATCACGTCTGGCGCTACGACTTCGGCGGTGACGTCAACGTCGTGGAGTCCTACGTGTCCTACCTGCGCCGCAAGGTCGACACCGGCGAGAAGCGACTGCTGCACACCCTGCGCGGTGTCGGCTACGTACTGCGGGAGCCGCGGTAACCAGGGGGCCGAGCCCCCGGCAGGCAGACAATAGGGGGATGCCGAGCCACTACCGTCGGGCGTTGCCCCTTCGGGTGGGGCTGGTCGCTGCCATGCTGCTGCTTGTGGGCTGCGGGCTACTCGCCTCGGGCATCGCCGTGACGTCGATACTCCAGCACAGCCTGCTCAACCGTGTCGACCAGACCCTGATCGAGGCCTCCCGCGGCTGGGCCCAGGCCCCACGGCGAATGCCCCCGCCCGACGAAGGCCCCAACCCGGCCCGTCCGCCGTCGAAGTTCTATGTCCGCGGCGTCGACACCGACGGCCACGTATGGATGGCGGTCAACGACCGCGACGCCGAACCGGCCCTTCCCGACGACAACGACGTCGGCAGCGTGCCGGTGACGATCGGCTCGCTCAATGGGTCGCCGGTGCAATGGCGTGCGGTGTCGGTCCGCGGTCCCAGCGGGGAACTGACGACCGTCGCCATCGACCTGTCCGATGTCGACTCGACCGTACGGTCGCTGGCCTGGTCGCAGGTCGGGATCGGCACCGCCGTGCTGGTGGTGCTGGGCATCGCCGGATACTGGGTCGTGCACCGCAGCCTTCGCCCGCTGGTCGAAGTCGAGCAGACCGCCGCCGCGATCGCCGCCGGTCAGCTGGATCGCCGTGTGCCGGAACGCGATCCGCGCACCGAGGTGGGCCGGCTGTCGCTGGCGTTGAACGGCATGCTCGCCCAGATCCAGCACGCGATGGCCTTATCGGTGGCCTCGGCCGAACAGGCCAGGATGTCCGAGGAGCGGATGCGCCGCTTCATCACCGACGCCAGCCACGAGCTGCGCACGCCGCTGACCACGATTCGGGGTTTCGCCGAGCTCTACCGGCAGGGGGCGGCCCGCGACGTCGAGATGTTGATGTCGCGCATCGAGAGCGAATCGCGGCGGATGGGTCTGCTGGTCGACGACCTGCTGCTGCTGGCGCGGCTGGACGCGCAGCGCCCGCTGGACCGGCACCGGGTCGACCTGCTGGCGCTGGCCACCGACGCCGTCCACGACGCCCAGTCGATCGCGCCCAAGCGCACCATCACCCTGCAGGTCGTCGACGGGCCCGGAACGCCGGAGGTCCTCGGCGACGAGCCCCGGCTGCGCCAGGTGCTGAGCAACCTCGTCGCCAACGCCCTGCAGCACACCCCGGAGACGGCGGGGATCACGGTGCGGGTCGGGACCGCCGGGGGCGACGCCGTGCTGGAAGTCGCCGACCGGGGACCCGGCATGACACAAAAGGACGCACAGCGGGTGTTCGAGCGCTTCTATCGCACCGACTCGTCGCGGGCCCGCGCCAGCGGGGGCACCGGCCTGGGGCTGTCGATCGTCGACTCGCTGGTAACCGCCCATCAAGGGCGGGTCACGGTGACGACCGCGCCGGGCCGGGGTTGTTGCTTCCGGGTCAGCCTGCCACGGATCGCCGACGTGCCGGCGCCGGTCGGCTGAGGCTCAGTTCAGCGCGGCCAGGGCGGCGGTGACCTTGGCCTGCGCCTCGTCGAGCGATTGCGGCGAGGGGTTGCGGTCAAGGTGCGCGAAACCGAAATCGGTCAGGTTGTAGGCCGGAAACACGTGCACGTGCAGGTGCGGAACCTCCAGCCCGGCGATGATGACGCCCGCACGATCGGCGCCGAACGCCGCGCACACCGCCTTGCCGATACGCTGGGCCACCGCCATGACCTTGTCGAACAACGCTGGTTCGACGTTCTGCCACTTGTCGACCTCGGCCCGGGGCACGACCAGGGTGTGGCCCGGGGTCATCGGCTCGATGGTCAGGAACGCGACCACCTCGTCGTCTTCGTAGACGAATCGTCCCGGCAGTTCGCGGTTGATGATCTTGGTGAAGACAGACGCCATGGGACTCAGCATAGGAGACCCGAACGTTCAGCTCCGGCACGGCTCGTTCACAGCAACCTGCCAGACTGACCGCAGTCTTGTGGCAGCTAGCCACGCGAGGATATTCGGTATGACCGACCTGGTGGTGCCGGCCAAGGAGAGCGACTGCGCAATCCAGGCCGCACGACAGGATCCCGATCACTACGTTCTCGACATCGTCGTCCCGGTCTACAACGAACAAGACGACCTGGCGGCCAGCGTGCGCCGCCTGCACGACTTCCTGTCCACCGCGGTGCCCTATCGCTCGCGGATCCTGGTCGCCGACAACGCCAGCACCGACGACACATTGGTGGTGGCGCATCGGCTCACCGACGAACTGCCCGACGTCGACGTCATGCACATCGACGCCAAGGGCCGGGGCGGAGCGCTGGCCGCGGCCTGGCTGGCCTCGCCGGCCGACGTGGTGGCGTATATGGACGTCGACCTCTCGACGGACCTGTCGGCGCTGATGCCCCTGGTGGCACCGGTGATCTCGGGGCATTCCGATATCGCGATCGGTTCCCGGCTGACGGCCTCGTCACGGGTGGTACGCGGCCCCAAACGTGAATTACTCTCGCGCAGTTACAATTTGATGTTGCACGGTGTGATGGGCGTCCGATTTACCGATGCCCAGTGTGGATTCAAGGCACTACGTGCCGACGTCGCGCGCCGGCTGATCCCGCTGGTCGCCGACACCGGCTGGTTCTTCGACACGGAGCTGTTGGTGATCGCCGAGCACGCGGGACTGCGCATCCACGAGGTCCCCGTCGACTGGGTGGACGACCCCGACTCCAGGGTCGACATCGTGCCCACCGTCGTCGAGGACGTGCGCGGGTGCTGGCGGGTGGGCCGGGCACTGGCCTCCGGCGCGCTTCCGCTGCGCGATCTGCAGGCGGCGCTGGGTCGTGAACCGCTCGTGCCCGGGGTGCCACGCGGCATGGTCGGTCAGATGGTGCGGTTCGGCCTGATCGGCATAGCCAGCACGGTTGCCTACGCGCTGCTGTACCTCGTGCTGCATCCGGCGCTTGGCCCCCAGGCCGCCAACCTGACGGCGCTGTTGATCACCGCACTGGCCAACACCGCCGCCAACCGCGCCTTCACGTTCGGTATCCGCGGTCGCGCAGGCGCGGCGCGCCACCACGCCCACGGGTTGCTGGTGTTCATGTTCGGCCTGGCCATCACCAGCGGTGCGCTGTATCTGCTGCACCGCTTCGACCCGACCGCCGGCAAGGCCGTGGAGTTGTCGGTGCTGGTGATGGCCAACCTCGTTGCGACACTGGTGCGGTTCGTCGCCTTGCGGCGCGTGTTCTCCGCGCGGACCCGGTGACGCCGTGACGATCACAGCCGTGCGGCCGGCGGTCGACACCGGCGCCCAGCAGGCCCCGGTTCGGCAACGAACCGGGCGGCGATGGGCCCTGATGGCACTTCTCGGCGGCACCGCGGTCCTCTACCTGTGCGACCTGGGTCGGTCCGGTTGGGCCAACTCGTTCTATGCGGGGGCTGTCCAGGCGGGTTCGCAGTCCTGGAAGGCGTTCCTGTTCGGGTCTTCGGATGCGGCGAACGCGATCACCGTGGACAAGCCACCGCTGTCGCTGTGGCCGGCGGCGTTGGCCGTTCGCATCTTCGGCCTCAACACGTGGAGCCTGCTGGTACCGCAGGCTCTGCTCGGGGTGGCCTCGGTCGCCGTGCTGTGGGACACCGTGCGGCGGTGGTTCGGTGAAACGGCCGCCCTGGTGGCCGGCGTGGTGTTGGCGCTGACACCGGTGGCCGTCACGATCTTCCGCTACAACAACCCCGACGCGCTGCTGGTGTTCTTGATGCTCGCCGCGGTGTGGGCGATGCTGCGTGCGGTCGAGGACGGGCGGCTGCGCTGGCTGCTTGTCTGCGGCGGGTGTGTCGGCCTGGGCTATCTCGCCAAGCAGCTGGAAGTCGCTCTGGTGATGCCCGCGCTCGCGGTCACCTACCTGGTGGCCGGCCCCAAGTCGTTGCTGACCCGGCTGTGGCACCTCGCCGTCGCGCTTTTCGCAGCGGTGGCCGCGGCGGGATGGTGGGTGCTGCTGGTGCAGCTGTGGCCGCCCGGCAAGCGGCCCTGGATAGGGGGCACCGAGCACAACTCGATCCTCGAGCTCACGCTGGGATACAACGGATTCGGTCGCCTCGATGGAGACGAACCCGGCAGTACGGGCTCACCCGCATTCCTTCACGCCACCGGTAGTCAGGCGGCCGCGAACCCGTGGGGGCAGCCGGGCATCGGACGGCTTTTCGAGCCGGCGCAGGCCGGCGGCATCGGCTGGCTGCTTCCTGCTGCGCTGATATTCGCAGTCGTGCTGTTGATCTGGCGGGGCCGTGCGCCGCGCCGGGATCCTCAGGGCGCCTCCATCATGCTGTGGGTGCTGTGGCTGACGATCACCGCCGCAGTGTTCAGCTTCATGGCCGGAATCTTCCACCCGTACTACACGGTCGCGCTGGCTGCCCCGGTCGCGGCCCTGGTCGGCATCGGTGCGACCGTGTGCTGGAGGCATCGCGAGATGCTTTGGGCGAGAATCGCATTGATCGCGGCTGTTGCGGCGACGGCGGGATTCGCCGCGCACATTCTGCACCACGTTGCCAAGACCTACCATCCGTGGCTGAGGTGGTCGGTGCCGGTCGCCGCCGTCGTGGTGATCCTGTGGCTCTTGGTGGGCGCCCCATCGGCGCAACGGCCCGCGGTGCGGAATTCGATGCTGGTGGCAGCGGTGGTGGTTGCGCTCGGAGGGTCGACGGTGTTCAGCCTCTCGACGGTGGTGCGCGGCAACTCCGGCGCTCTGCCGCTCGCCGGTCCGACCGCACCGGTGGTGAGGGCCATGAGCCCGGGCGTCCCGCACGTCGAGAAGGCCAGGATCACCTCGGCCAGCGGCCCGGGCTTCCTCCTGCCGCCGGGAGCTCCCGGACACCCGATGCACCTGGCCGGATGCACACTGCTGCAATCGGTGGTGCCCGACAAGCAGATCGTTGATCTGCTCGATGCGGATGCCGGCTCCTACACCTGGGTCGGCGCCACCGTCGGCTCCATCTGCGCCTCCGGGTACCAGCTGGCGACCGGCCACCCCGTGATGGCGATCGGTGGGTTCAACGGCACCGACCCGGCGCCGGCGCCGGACCAGTTCCTCCGCCTGACCCTGTCGAAGCGGATCCACTACTTCATCGTCACCAACCCCATCCATGAGGACATATGGGGTCATCTGGACTCCGCTGCGCTGATCCAGCAGTGGGTGCAACGCAATTTCACCCCGATGCGGGTCGCCGGGGTGTTGGTCTACGACCTGAGCAAGTAGCTCAGGACAGCATCCGGTCGATGTCGCTGACCGACCAGGGCGGCGCATCGTGGTGGTCGCGGTAGCCCAGCAGCGTGGGTGAAGGCCGGTCGAACCGGCCGACGAAACCACCTGCGGCAATGAAGATCTGGCCGGTGACCTTTGTGGCGAGGCCGCTGACCAGATAGGCGTAGATCGGTGCGACATACTCCGGGGATGCGGCGTCGAGCGCGCCCTGTGCGCTCACCTCGTCGAGCAGGCCGCGCCGGTGCAGTGCGGCGATGTGCTCCTCATACTCCGCTCCGGTGGACAGCCGGGTCCTCGCACCCGGACACACGACGTTGGCGCGCACACCGTATTCGGCCAGCTCAGCGGCGATCGCCATCGTGAGGCTGTTCACCGCGCCCTTGCCGGCCGGATAGCCGGTGCCGCCGTAGTCACCGAGGGACGCGAACGAGCTGGTGTTCACGATCGCCCCGCTGCCCTGGGCGGCCATGCGCGGTGCGGCCGCGCGGCAGGTGGCGAAGACCGTCCCGAGATGCGCATCGAGCAGGCCACGGAACTCGGCGGTGGTGACGTTGAGGATCGACGACCCGGGTGGCTCTGCTGTTCCCGCACAGTTCACCAGGGCGTCGATCTTGCCGAACTTGCTGTCGCACAGAGCGATCAATTCCCCGGCAATCGTGTCGTCGGCGGCCGAACCCGCATGCGCGACGGCTCGCCCACCCCGTTCGGCGATCGCGGTGACGGTCGATTCGACGGCGCGCGGATCGCGGCCGTTGACCACCACACCGGCACCGCACTCGGCGAGCTTGGCCGATACCGCGGCACCGATCCCCCGGGACCCGCCGACGACGACCGCGCCGAGACCCCCGAGCAGACGATCGCTCACTTCTCCGACGGTGCCTGGCCGAACTGCATGCCCTCCATGTTCCAGTAGCCGCGCATGCTGGCGATCAGGCCCTCGTCGTCGACGCGGTAGGTGAACACACCCCGCACTGTGCTTGTCAGACCACCCTCGAACTGGCTGCGCAGCACCAGGATGTGCGCCACCTCGTTGGGTGAGCTGGACGGGAAGGTTTCCTCACAGGTGATGCGAAGGTTGTTGGCCGCGATGTTGGCGTCGTAGAACTGTGCGACAGCCTCTTTTCCTCGCACGCCCCGGCCGTCGGGATTGGTGACCGCCTGCCCGATCGGGTCTTCGATGACCACGTCGGGCGCCATGAGTGCCAGCCACCCCTGGCGATCGTGGGTCTGCACACACCGCCACGAGGCCTGCGATGCGCTCAAGGCCGGTGACTGCTCGGTTGTCTTCTGTGACATGGTTTCTTCACTCCTGTTCTTCTATCTCTTGTCAGATGTTGCAGGCAGCTCGCGCGCCGTCTTCGGTGGCTTTGCGGATCAGTCCCAGCCCGGTGCAGTCGCCGGCCGCACGCACGTCGGTGCCGGGCAGTCGTGCGGTGAGTGCGTCGAAGAGCGTCGCATCGGGTTGCAGGGCACCGGCGACGATCACACTGTCGGCGGCCAGTTCCCGGCGCGTGCCCCCCTCGGGGGTGAACAGCACCGCATCGTCGCTGATCCGGTGGACCTCGGTGCGGACGTGCACGGCGACGCCCAGGCGATCCAGCCGATCCATATGTTCGGTCCTGCGCTTGAGACCGACTTCCGGCGCGATCGCGCGTCCCGGCTCCAATACCGTGACGAAACGGCCCCGTCCGGCAAGGAATTCGGCGAGTTCGAGGGCGACGAGATCACCGCCGACGATGACGACCCGCCGGCCCAGCGGCAACCATACGCGGGTGGCGGCCCGGACCGCCGCGGGCTGAACGAGGCGCCCTCGCCGGCCGGACAACAGCGCGGCACCCAGTCGCTGCCAGCCGGGCTGGCCGGCGTGGGCGCGCCCGGCCAGCAGTTCTCGCAGCGCGGGGCCGCTGTGCACGTGGGAACCGGCGTCACCGTCGATGGGGGGTACCTCGACGACGCCGCCGGTGGCGACGATCACCGCATCCGGGGCGAGTGCGGCGACATCGTCGACGTCGACCGCTTGACCCATCTCGACAGTGACCGCGCTGCGGGCGAGTTCGCTGCGGAGATAGCGCAGGAACGGTTCGTTCTCGGGGTGCAGGACCGACGCCCACACCAGTGCGCCGCCGAGCTGGCCGTTGCGTTCGAAGAGCGTGACGCGGTGCCCGCGTTCGGCGGCCACCCGCGCAGCCTCCAATCCGGCCGGCCCGCCGCCCACCACCACGACGTGTTTGCGGTGTTCAGCCGGGCGCGGTGTCAGCTCCCGCTCCCTACCGGTGCGTGGGTTCACCGCACAGTCCACCGAGAAGCGTTGCTCCATGGCATCGATGCAGTTCTCGCACGAGATGCATAACCGCACCCGGTCGGCCTGCCCGGCGCGCAGCTTGGCCGGCAGGCGAGGGTCGGCGAGCATCGGCCGGCCCATCGCCACGAAATCCGCCAGGCCGTCCGCGAGGATTTTCTCGGCCCGCGCCGGATCGTGGATGCGGCCCACCGCGATCACCGGCACGTCGACCACCTGCCGCACCGCCGCCGCGGCTCCCACGTTGAGCGCCTCGCCGTCGTCGGCGCCGTTGACCATCCCGGTGACCAGCCGGTCGATCACCCCGCCGCTGACGTGGAAGGCGTCCACCCCGGCCGCCACCAGCTGCGGGGCCACCTGTGCGGTGTCGTGGATCGGCCGGCCGCCGGCCACTCTCTCGTAGCCGGAGAGCCGCAGCGTGATCGGCAGTGCGTCACCGATTTCCGACCGGATGGCAGCCAGCGTCTGCAGCACCACCCTGATGCGTCCCCCGACGGAGTCGCCGCGGTAGTCGTCGGTGCGTCGATTGCGTTGCGGGGCAAGGAACGAGCCCAGGAACATGTACCCGTGCGCGGCGTGTAGCTCGATCCCGTCGTAGCCCGCCTCGGCGGCTCGGCGCACCGCGGCCCTGAACAGGTCGATGATCTCGGTCAGCTGCCCGGCGGTCACCGCCGTCGACGGCCTGCCGGTGAGATAGGACGGGATCACCGAGGGGCCCAGTGATGTCACACCGTGCATTTCCGGGCCGAGTCCGTCGGGCCCGGCATGCACGATCTGGGGCTGGATCTTGGCGCCGTGCTCGTGCACGGCCTCGACCAGCGCGCGGTGGGCGGCGACGGCTTCGTCGGTGCCCAGGTGCAGTCCGCCCGGGGTCTCCGGGTGGTGGGGGTCGATCCCGGTGGCACCCACGGTGATCAACCCGACTCCACCCTCGGCCCGCGCCGCAAAGTAATCGCGGGTGCGCTCGGACGGCAGGCCGTCCGCAGTGCCGTACATCGTCTCCATCGGCGACATCACCAGCCGGTTGCGCAGCGTCATCGATCCGATTCGGCCGGGACGCAACAGGTTCGGAAATCCGCCCACGGCTACGGTGCCTGACCGTGGACGTGAACAGCCCTACGAGTTCCGGGTCCGATCGGTGGGACCTGGAAAACTCGCGGGGCCGACACGCGACCGCTACCGGTCTTCGTCGGTATAGCGGATGACGCCGCGGATGTTGCGACCCTCCAACATGTCCTGGTAACCCTCGTTGATCTGCTCGAGGCGGTACCGCCGGGTGACCATGTCATCGAGGTTGAGCTTGCCGACCTGGTACATCGACAGCAGTTGCGGGATGTCGTACTGCGGGTTGCCGCCACCGAAGATGGTGCCCTGCAGGTTCTTCTGCATCAGCGTCAACAACGCCAGGTTGAGTGTGACCTGGGTGTCGAGCATGCTGCCGATCGCGGTCAGCACGCAGGTGCCGGACTTGGCGGTGAGGTTCATGTAGCTGTCGACGTCGGCGCCCTGGAGCTCACCGACGGTCACGATCACCTTCTTGGCCATGAAGCCCTGGGTGGCCTCGGCCATGCTGGCCATCGCTGTGTCGATATCGGGATAGACATGGGTGGCGCCGAACTTCAACGCCTGATCGCGCTTCCATTCGACGGGGTCGATCACGAAGATGTAGCGCGCGCCGGAATTGACCGCGCCCTGCAGTGCCGACATGCCGACACCGCCGACGCCGACGACCGCGACGTCCTGACCGGGGCGCACCTGCGCGGTGTGCACGGCCGAGCCGTACCCGGTGGTCACGCCGCAGCCCACCAGGCAGGCCACCTCGAAGGGAATCGACGGGTCGATCTTCACCACCGAGGACTCGTGCACCACCATGTACGGCGAGAAGGTGCCCAGCAGCGTCATCGGAAAGACGGGCTGACCGTTGGCGGTGATGCGGTGCGTGCCGTCGGAGATGGCGGTGCCGCCGAGCAACCCGGCTCCGAGATCGCACAGGTTGCGCAGCCCGGCCTGACACGACGGGCACCTACCACAGGACGGGATGAACGAGAGCACTACGTGGTCGCCGGGAGCGACGCTCTCGACCCCCTCGCCGACCCCGGTCACGATGCCTGCGCCCTCGTGTCCGCCGAGGACGGGGAAGCCGGCCATCGGAATACCGCCGGTGACCAGGTGGTGGTCGGAGTGGCACATTCCAGACGCTTCCATCTGGATCTTGACCTCGCCCTTCTTGGGGTCACCGATCTCGATCTCCTCGATCGACCACGGTTTGTTGAACTCCCAGATAAGGGCGCCTTTTGTCTTCACTGCGAACCTCCACTCACACGAGCTGCCCCGAGTGCTTCCCCGAAGCCTGCCGGCCGGTGCCGGATGGTCAATTTAGAACGTGTTCCTGTTCTGCTCTCATTATGACCTGCGTCACCCCGGGGTGGGCAGCCGGGCGGGTTTTCACGACCTTTTCATCGGCCGATGGCGGCGTCACCAGATGGGGACCGGGGCCTCGCCCAGCGGGTAGTAGCCGGCCAACTTCTCACCGGCCAGGCTCCGCTCGATCCGCTCCTGCATGCCCTTGGACAGCTTGCCGGCCTTCATCAGCTCCAGGTAGAGCTTCTGGACGTGGCCGAAGTCGAAGAAGTCCCGTTGCCACTCGATCTTGGCGGCCCCGTCGACCTCGGTCAGCCGGAACCAGCTGCCGCCGATTCCGTAGATCTCGTGGGGAGCCGCGCCCGGATCGTCGGGGTCGGAGGCAAGCTGCTTCCAGAACCCGACCACCTCGCCGATCTTGTCGTCGATGATCACCTTCTGGTACGGATACGCCCAGCCCTCCAGGCCTGCCATCTCCAGGCCCAGCGCGATGTCGCGGATCTCGTCGATGCCGACGCACATCACGTCCTCCTTGGGGCCGATGTTCCAACCGTAGGTGGCGTCATCGGTGTAGAAGTCCGCCAGGCCCGTCCAATCGCCCTTGCGCTCGGCTTCGCGGTTGGCCTCCAGCCACCGCTGGACGAAATCCTCCAACATTTCCCGGGGCAACGACGGCATTGTCAGTCTTCCTTCTCTCGGATGGATGCGCATTTCCTCACCTGAGTTCGTGCCTCGCTCAGGCTTCGTCAATTTCGGTGATGGACAGGGCTCGGGTCGGGCACATTTCGACGGCCAGCTCGATCTCGGCTCGCGCCTCGTCGGGAGGTTCGGCGTCGAGGATCTCGACCTTCCCGCGTTTGGGCACCCGGAAATAGTCGGGCGCCTCCAACTCGCACATGGCATGTCCCTGGCACAGATCCAGGTCGACTTCCACACGATAGCTCCCCATGGCTGCCTCCTACGCGACGCGCCTGCGGTACCGGACCCGGGCGGGCCGGGCCAGCTGAACGACCATCTTGGAATGGTCGTTGCGATAGCTCTCCGGAGGCTGCGCCATCTCGAACTCGTACTCCCGCAACAGAACCGAGAAGATCGCCTTGATCTGCATCATCGCGAACGCCGCGCCGACGCAGCGGTGCCGTCCGACGCCGAACGGGATCCAGGTCCACCGGTTGACGATGTCCTCTTCTCGTGGCTTGTCGTACCGGTCCGGGTCGAAGGAGTCCGGGTTGGGGAAGTCCTCCGGAATCCGGTTGGAGATGGCCGCCGAGGCTGCCACGAAGTCACCCTTGTGGATCGGGTAACCCTCCACCTCGAATTCGCCCTGGGCCACCCGCATCAAGATGATCAGCGGCGGGTGCAGCCGCAGCGTCTCCTTGATCACGTTCTCCAGCTTGGGAATCTGGCGCAGCGCGTGGAAGCTGACCTCTTGGCCGTCGGCATAGAGCTCGTCGAGCTCCTTGGCCACCTCGGCATAGACATCGGGGTGACGGATCAGCTCGATCAGCGTCCACGACGAGGTGCCCGAGCTGGTGTGGTGCCCGGCGAACATCAGCGAGATGAACATGCCGGTGATCTCGTCGGCGGAGAATCGCGGGTGGCCCTCCTCGTCCTTGATCGACACCAGGACGTCGAGCATGTCGCGATCCGCTTTGTCCTTGGGGGGATTGGCGATCCGGCCGTTCATGACCTCTCCCACCAGCTCGACCAGGCCCGCGCGCGCCTCGTCGCGGATGCGGAAGCTCTCGATCGGTAGGTAGGGATCGACGTAGCACAGCGGGTCGGTGCCGCGCTCGAGCAGGTGGTAATAGTTGGCGAACCGGGAGTCCAGCTGGTTGCGGAACTTCGTACCGATCAGGCAGGACGTCGAGGTGTAGATGGTCAGCTCGGCGAAGAAATCCAGCAGATCAATCTCTCCGCTTTCCCCCCATCCTTCGATCATCCGGCGCACTTCGTTCTCGATGGTGGCAGCGTGGCCCTTCATCATGTCGCCGCGCAGCGCGGAGTTGTGCAGCATCTCCCTGCGGCGCTCCGGGCTGGTATCGAAGACGACACCCTTGCCGAAGATCGGCGTCATGAACGGGTACGCCTCGGCCTGGTCGAGTTCTTCGTCCTCGGCACGGAAGAAGAACTCGTTGGCCTCGGCTCCGGTCAGCAGGATGACGTGCTTGTCGGCGAGCTGGAAATAGCCGACGTCGCCGCACTCGTCGCGAAGCCGCTTCATCAGGCCGATCGGATCAGTGCGGAACTCCTCGAGATGGCCGTGTTCTTCCTCGCCGCCCGAGACGCGGGGAACTTCCTTCAATTGGCTGGTCACGATTCCTCCGGATACTTCAGTTGTTGACGATCCTCGGGCGCGCTGGACAGTGGCGCCTCGGGCTGAACTTCCATCGACACGATGAACCCGCCGCGTGGCGTCTCGGCGACAAATGCGATCGCGCGGGCGAGATCGGCGGCACGCAGGAAGTAGTCATGCCGTGCCTGGCCCCACTTGGCCCAGTCTTCGAGTGCGGGTCCGACGAGCTCGGCCGGCAGGCTCCAGCCCATGGCCGTCTTGGTCGGGCCCGGGTGCACGATCGACGCGCGCACGCCGGTGCCCTCCAGTTCCATCTGCAGGTTGGTCACCATGGCGACCAGGCCGGCCTTGGCCGCGCCGTAGGCTCCCATGTGCGGTCGCTGGCGCAGTGCCACATCGGAGCCGACGAAGATCAGGTCTCCGCGTTGCCGTTCCACCATGCCGGCCATGACGGCGTTGGCCAGCCGGTAGGCGCCGATCAGGTGAACCTGGACCTGTGACTCGAACTCGTCGGGGCTGATCTCGTAGAGTCGACCAAAGTAGGTGTCGCCCGCGCCGGCGACCAACAGCTCGATGTCACCGAGTTCCTCGGTGGCTCGGTGCACGAAGCCCTTCACCGAGTCGGGATCGGTGATATCGAGTGGAAGTGCAACCGCTTCACCGCCATCGGAGCGGATCTGTTCCACGAGCTCCTGGCATATCTCGACGCGGCGCGCGCCGAGCGCGACGGGGAAGCCGCGGGACGCCAGCTCGACAGCGGTCGCCGCGCCGATGCCCGAGGAGGCGCCGGCGACGATGGCGGGCCTGCGGGCGGGGTGAGGATCGAAACGGGGCATCAGGCCTTCTTCACGGTGATCGGCAGGTTCGCGAACCCGCGCACGTTGCTGGAATGAACACGGACGGCGTTGGCCTCGTCGACCTCGTAGCCACGGATCCGTTCGAACAGTTCGGTCAAGGCCACCCGTGCCTCCATGCGCGCCAGGTGCGCGCCGAGGCAGAAGTGTGCGCCGCTGCCGAAACTCAAGAGGTTGGAACCGATCTCACGGCCGATGCGGTACTCGTCGGGCTCGTCGAACACCCGCTCGTCGCGGTGCGCCGCACCCGGGACCAACAGCAGCACGTCACCGTCATGCAGCGTCGTGCCGTAATACTCGATGTCCTCGACCACCGTGCGGGCCAGGATCTGGCTGGAGGTGTCGTAGCGCAGTGTTTCCTCCACCCACAGCGGAACGCGCGAATGATCTGCGTAGACACCTGCCAGTTCATCGGGGAACTTCGCACCCCAATAGACCGCGTTGCCAAGAAGTTTCGTCGTCGTTTCGTTGCCCGCCACCACCATGAGGAACAGAAAGGCCATGATCTCGTCATCGCCGAGCCGGTCACCGTCGATCTCGGCCTCGATCAGTGCCGTCGTAAGGTCGTTGGTGGGTTTCTTGCGCCGCTGGGCCACCATGTCGGCGTAGTAGACGAGTAGATCCATCGATGCTTCGATCGCCGAGGGCGGGACATCGGGCACTCCATCCTCGCGGTGCATCACTGCGTCTGCCAACGCGCGCAGGTGTTGGCGGTCCTGCCTGGGAACGCCCACCAGCTCCGAAATCACGTCCATCGGCAACCTGCCGGCGAATTCGGTGATGTAGTCGAAGCTCTCGTTCTCCAGCGCGGTGTCGAGATGTTCCTTGGTCAACTCGAGCACCCGAGGCTCGAGTTCGCGGATCCGGCGTGGCGTGAAACCCTTGGACACCAGGGCGCGGAGTCGCAGGTGGGCCGGGTCGTCCATGGCCAGAAACGACATGGTCCGGTGGGCTTCGGGGGTGCGCGAGATCGGATCCAGCGACACACCGAGTTTGTTCGACAGCGCTGTGGTGTTTCGGAATGCCTTGTGCACATCGGCATGCCGGGTCAATGCCCAGAAGTCGCGTTCGTCGTTCCGGTACAGCGGCGCCTCGTCTCGCAACCGCTTGTAGTACGGGTAGGGGTCCTCATGGAAGTCGTAGCTGTAAGGATCCAGGACCAGTTCGACGGGGCGGTCCGGAGTTTCCACGCTCATCTGCCTTCTCTCCCCGGATTTCGCCCGGTTTCTTGCCGTGTCGTCTGCGGGCCCGCATCATCATCGGAACGCAGGATGAGTCCGACGACGTAGGCCATACGGTCAGCGACCTGCCGGTAGCTCAACGTGCCGCTGCCTGCGTGCACGAGCGCACCGAAGTACGTCATCTCCAGTGCGGACACGATCTGCGGGTCGGTGTCGGGCCCCAGCGCGGACTTGATCCGCTTGTGGATCTCGGCGCCGATGCGATCGCGGACCTTTGGCACCCCGGCGTCGTTACTCAGCAGGGCCGTCGTACATGCGGCGGCGAACTCAGGTTCGTCGGCGATCACCAGCGCCAGGCTGCGCAGCGACTGCTGGACCCGGTGTAGCCGCGTGTCGTTGACGTCGGTGAAGTACGGCACTTGGCGGACGAGGTCGAGGTAGACCTCGGCGATCAGGTGATTCTTCGAGGAGAAGTAGGTGTATGCGGTAGCGGGTGCCACCTTTGCCCGCGCCGCGACGGCGCGCACCGTCAGATCGGCGTAGGACGACTCGCGCAGCATCTCCATGCCGGCGTGCAGCACCTTGCGGAAGGTCTCCTCCTGACGGCGGTTTCGGGGCACGTCGGCACCATCCGGCGTGACGGCAACAGCTACATCACTGGACACATGTCCAACTTATCGCAACGAAGATGGAGTCGGCAAGCCGTAGACTGAAAATTCCAGTTCAGGAGGCTGCAATGCGGTTACGGTCGAAGGACCTTGCGTCGCGGACAGGTCAGAGACTATGGTTCGATTGACAGATTCTCGGACAGGTGTCCAATTGACGAGGCGGGAGTCGCGGATGGCGATAGCGGCCGATCAGAGCAGCGATCTCTTCATCGACGGAAAGCTCGTGGCCGGCAGCGCCGGGAGATACCCGACGATCAATCCGGCCACCGAGGAAGTGCTCGGCACCGCCGCCGACGCCGATGCCGAGGACATGGGCCGGGCCATCGACGCTGCGCGGCGCGCATTCGACACCACCGACTGGTCGACCAACACCGAGTTGCGGGTTCGGTGTATCCGTCAGCTTCGCGATGTCATGACCGAACATCTCGAGGAGCTGCGGGAGATCACCATCGCCGAGGTGGGTGCGCCTCGGATGCTGACCTCGGCGGCTCAGCTTGAGGGGCCGATCGCGGACCTCAGCTTCTGCGCCGATACCGCCGAGTCCTACGCCTGGCGGCAGGACCTCGGGGTGGCCTCGCCGATGGGCATCAAGACGCAGCGCACCATCGCGCGCGAGCCTGTCGGCGTTGTCGGCGCGATCACTCCGTGGAACTTCCCACACCAGATCAACCTCGCCAAGATCGGCCCCGCGCTGGCGGCGGGCAACACCGTCGTCCTCAAACCGGCTCCCGACACTCCCTGGTGTGCAGCGGTTCTCGGCGAGCTGGTTGCCGAGAACACCGACATTCCGCCGGGCGTGCTGAACATCGTCACCTCCAACGACCACGCGGTCGGCGCGATGCTGTCCAGCGATCCGCGCGTCGACATGGTGTCCTTCACCGGCTCAACGGCCACCGGCCGAGCCGTCATGGCCGCCGGCGCGGCGACCATCAAGAAGGTCTTCCTGGAACTGGGTGGCAAGTCGGCGTTCCTCGTGCTCGACGACGCCGATCTGGCCGGGGCGTGCTCGATGGCGGGGTTCACCGCGTCGATGCACGCCGGACAGGGCTGCGCGATCACCACCCGGCTGGTCGTTCCCCGAGCCCGCTACGACGAGGCGGTCGAGGCGGCCGCGGCGACGATGTCGGGGATCCGGCCCGGTGACCCCACGGATCCGGGAACCGTATGCGGGCCCTTGATTTCGGCGCGTCAGCGCGACCGTGTGCAGTCCTATCTCGATCTGGCCATCGAGGAGGGCGGCACCTTCGCGTGCGGGGGTGCTCGCCCGGCCGACCGGGACACCGGTTTCTTCATCGAGCCGACGGTGATCGCGGGGCTGACCAACGATGCGCGAGTGGCGCGCGAGGAGATCTTCGGGCCCGTGCTGACGGTGATCGCCCACGACGGCGATGACGACGCGATCCGGATCGCCAATGATTCGCCGTACGGCTTGTCGGGCACGGTGTTCAGCGCCGACCCCGACCGTGCGGCGGCGGCTGCGGCCCGGATGCGGGTGGGCACCGTCAACGTCAACGGCGGCGTGTGGTACTCCGCGGACGCGCCGTTCGGTGGGTGCAAGCAGTCCGGAGTCGGCAGGGAGATGGGGCTGGCCGGTTTCGAGGAGTACCTAGAGCTGAAGGTCATTGCGACAGCGGTGTAGGGCGCCACTCGCGGCGAGTGGCCACTTGTCACATCCGATCGGGCCGAATGCGTGCACTAGGTGGCCACTCGACCCACGAAAGGAACAGCATGGGACAGTTCGACGACAAGGTGGCGATCGTCACCGGCTCCGGTGGCGGGATCGGGCAGGCCTACGCTGAGGCCCTGGCCCGCGAGGGCGCAGCGGTCGTGGTCGCCGACATCAACACCGAGGGCGCCGACCGGGTGGCCAAACAGATTGTCGCCGAGGGGGGAACCGCGATCAGTGTGCCGGTCGACGTGTCCGACCCGGAATCGGCCAAGGCGATGGCCGACCGAACCCTGGCAGAGTTCGGCGGCATCGACTACCTGGTGAACAACGCCGCGATCTTCGGCGGGATGAAGCTGGACTTCCTCATCACGGTGGACTGGGATTACTACAAGAAGTTCATGAGCGTGAACCTCGACGGCGCGCTGGTCTGCACCCGGGCGGTGTACAAGAAGATGGCGAAGCGCGGTGGCGGCGCGATCGTGAACCAATCCTCGACCGCGGCATGGCAGTATTCGAACTACTACGGCCTAGCCAAGGTCGGTATCAATGGTCTGACCCAACAGCTCTCACGTGAGTTGGGCGGGATGAACATCCGGATCAACGCGATCGCGCCCGGGCCCATCGACACCGAGGCCAACCGGACCACGACCCCACAGGAGATGGTGGCCGATATCGTCAACAAGCTGCCGCTGAGCCGCATGGGCCAACCCGAGGACCTGGTGGGGATGTGCCTGTTCCTGCTGTCCGATCAGGCGAGCTGGATCACCGGTCAGATCTTCAATGTCGACGGCGGAGAGATCATCCGGTCGTAGGAGCAACAGGGCGGGGCGATGAGGTGGGGGCACGTCCCGCTTTGCGGGAGGAGTGGCGCAATATGACGCGCCGACGACGATGCAGAGCGCGGCGATGAGGAGATGAGGAGGAGTGGCGCAATATGACTGACACGAAGCTGGGCTACATCGGCCTGGGCAATATGGGTGCCCCGATGGCCAAGCGGCTGATCGACTGGCCCGGCGGCTTGATCGTGTTCGATGTTCGCGCCGAAGCGATGGCGCCGTTCGCGGAGGCCGGCGCCATCGTCGCCGACAGCGTCGCCGACGTGGCCGCGGCCGACATCATCAGCGTGACCGTGCTCGACGACGGGCAGGTGCGCGAGGTCATCGCCGGTGAGAACGGTCTTGCGCGCCATGTCAAGCCCGGCACGGTCATCGCGATCCACTCGACGATCAGCGATACCACCGCCGTCGACCTGGCCCGCCAGCTGGCACCGGAGGGCATACACATCGTCGACGCTCCGGTCAGCGGTGGCGGGGGAGCGGCCGAGAAGGGGGAACTGGCAACGATGGTCGGTGCCCCCCGCGAGGTGTACGAGCGCATTAAGCCGGCATTCAAACAGTGGGCGTCGCTGGTCATCCATGCCGGTGAGCCCGGGGCGGGAACCCGAATGAAGTTGGCGCGCAACATGCTGACGTTCACGTCCTACACTGCGGCCTGCGAGGCGATGAAGCTGGCCGAAGCGGCGGGGCTGGATCTGCAGGCGCTGGGTCGCGTGGTGCGTCACACCGACGCACTCACGGGAGGCCCCGGCGCGATCATGGTCCGCGACAACATGAAGAACCTCGAACCCGACCACTGGCTCTACGATGCGTTCCTGCACACCCGCGGACTGGGTGAGAAGGACCTGAGTCTGGCGCTCGCGCTTGGCGAGTCGGTCGATGTCGACCTTCCGCTGGCCGAGGCGGCACTGGAGAACCTCGCGGCCGGCCTGGGCATACCGCACACCGAATCCACTGCCGCCGCGAGCGGGAAGGAGTGACGATGGACGAACTGCGCCGCAAGGGCCTGGAGAAGATGAACGCCGTCTACGGCTGGGAGATGCCCAATATCGAAGGTGACCAATTCTTCGATCTGACCGTCGACCATCTTTTCGGCACCATCTGGAACCGGCCGGGCCTGTCGATGCGGGACAAGCGGATGATGACCCTGACCGTGGTCACCGCGCTCGGCATCCAGGACCTCGCCGAGGTCCAGGTGAATGCCGCGCTGCACAATGGGGAACTCACTGAGGAAGAACTCAAGGAGATGGCGATCTTCCTGACCCACTACCTCGGCTTTCCCCTGGGCTCCAAGCTCGACGGTGTCGTCACCAGGGTGGTCGGCAAGCGCAAGAAGGCGGCGAAGAAGGGCGAGGGTGAGGACAAGCGGGCCAACGTCAACGACGCCCTCAAGATGCACAGCGGCAAGACGCTGGACGACTAGCGGCCGCGCCGGCGGGAGGGGACCTCCGCCTCGAGTGCGCTGCCGATCCAGCGTCGCACATAGCGGCGCAGCTCCTGCCCGTGGCGCGGCGGGCGGCCGGGATCGATCACGAACGACTGGATGATGCGCAGCAGGTGCTCGGCCAGTTCGTCGAGATCGTCGTCGGTGAATCCGTGTGCGGCCCAGTCGACGTCGAAGCGCCGCAGCAAGCCCCCGGTGAACTGCATTGCGACATCGGAGGTGACCTCCGCGCTGAAGGTGTTGGCCCGGCCGGGGCCGAGCAACAACCCCATGTGCTTGTCATTGGGCAGCCATTCCACTGCGGTGGCGATGGCCTCGGTCACCGCCTCGGCGGGGTCGGTGATACCGGCCAGGTGCGTGGCGACACGATCGAGAAAGCCGCTCGCGGAGTCCATGGCCGCGGCCTGCAGGAGCGCATCGGTGCTGGGGAAGTAGCGGTAGACGGTTTGGCGCGTGACGCCGAGGGCGCGTGCCACATCGGCGATGGACAGGTCGGCGCCGCGAAGATCGATCGCCTTGTTGGCGGCCGCGAGGATCCTCGCGACGGCTTCCTCGTCGCTGGCAGGGGTCGATCCGGACCAGCCGTGGGTTCGCACGCCGGAATGGTACGTCCAGCGCTGTGAGATGGCCCATGGCCGGGATGCCCTCTACGCCGGCCCGCCTCGGTGGTACGTCGCCCGTGGTGGCAGACCTCCGATTAGGGTGTGAACCTGTGCGCGTCCTCGTGATCGGATCCGGTGCCCGCGAACACGCCATCCTGCTGGCCCTGCGCAAGGATCCGCGGGTCGAGCACCTTGCCGTAGCTCCGGGGAACGCTGGCACCGCCACAGCGGCCGACCAGCACGAAGTCGACGTCACCTCCGCCGAGGCGGTCGCCGGGCTGGCCAAGGAGATCGCTGCCGACCTGGTGGTCATCGGCCCCGAGGTGCCGCTGGTACTGGGAGTGGCCGACGCGGTGCGCGCCGCGGGCATCGCCTGTTTCGGCCCGACCAAGGATGCCGCGCGGATCGAGGGATCCAAGGCCTTCGCCAAAGACGTGATGGCCGCCGCGGGCGTGCGGACCGCCACCAGCGAGACCGTCGACAACCCCGCCCGCCTGGACGCCGCCCTCGACCGTTTCGGCCCTCCTGCGGGACAGCGGGCCTGGGTGGTCAAGGATGACGGATTGGCGGCGGGCAAGGGGGTGGTGGTCACCGGTGACCGCGACGTGGCCCGCGCACATGCCGCCGGTCTGCTCGACTCCGGGCATCCGGTGCTGTTGGAGGCCTTCCTCGATGGGCCCGAGGTGTCGCTGTTCTGTCTGGTCGACGGTGCCACCGTCGTCCCGCTGCTGCCCGCCCAGGACTTCAAACGGGTCGGCGACGGTGACGTGGGGCCCAACACCGGCGGAATGGGCGCCTACGCCCCCCTGCCCTGGCTGCCCGACGCGGTCATGAACGCGATCGTCAGCGATGTCGTCGAGCCCGTCGCAGCGGAGATGCTTCGCCGCGGTTGCCCGTTCTCCGGCCTGCTGTATGCGGGTCTGGCGATCACTTCCGACGGACCTGCCGTGGTTGAGTTCAACTGCCGGTTCGGCGACCCCGAGACGCAGGCGGTGCTGGCGCTGCTGGAGTCCCCGCTGGGACAGCTGCTGTATGCGACCGCGACCGGAACCCTGGCCGATTTCGGGGAGTTGCGCTGGCGCGAAGGCTATGCCGTCACCGTCGTGCTCGCCGCCGAGAACTACCCCGGCCGGCCCCGCGTTGGCGACGTGATCCACGGCTCGGAGACTGACGGTGTGCTGCATGCGGGTACCGCGCGCCGAGCCGACGGGGCGATCGTCTCCTCCGGTGGCCGGGTGCTGTCGGTCGTCGGCACCGGCGCGGATCTGGTAGACGCCAGGGCCGCCGCCTATGCGGTGATGTCCGCGATTCGCCTGCCGGGCAGCCACTTCCGCAGCGACATTGGCCTGTCTGCGGCCGAGGGCCGGATCACGCTAACCTGATGGGCATCCGCTTGACACCGTGAATGATGTTGCTGCGCAGGTATTCCGGTGTTCCGACCTCGACTTCGGGAAGCCGGGTCAGTAGCTGGCCGAACAGATGCCGCAGCTGCATCCTGGCCAGTTGAGCCCCGAGGCAGAAGTGTGCCCCGCCACCTCCGAACCCCAGGTGCGGATTGGGGGAACGAGTGATATCGAATTCGTGTGGGCGATCGAAAACCGTCTCGTCGCGGTTGGCCGAGCAGTAGAACAGCGCGGTCTTCTCACCGGCCTTGATGGGTGTGCCGGCCAGCTCGGTGTCGACGCGGGCATGCCGGGCGAAGTTCTGCACCGGGGTGGCCCAGCGCACGAACTCCTCGATGGCCATCGGGATTCTGGCGTCGAAATCCTGTAGCAGCCAGGACTTTTGGTCCGGGTGGTCGGCGAGCGCCTTGAACGCGTGCGAAGTGGTCTGTTTGGTGGTGTCGTTACCGGCCGACGCCAACAACACCATGAACGCGCCGATGTGGACATCCGAGAGCTGGTGGCCGTCGACCACCGCGTTGACGATGTTGGTCATCAGATCCTCATGTGGCTCGCGGCGGCGCAGCTGTGCGAGTTCGATCCCGGCGGTGGTGAGGATCCCGATCTGGGTGAGCGCATGGGTGGCGCGCTCCTCCAAGTTCGTGTAGTCGTCGTCGGTGGCGCCGAACAGGCTTTCGGCGGCATGGGCCACGGCCTCCTGGTGTTCGGGAGCGATGCCGATCATCTGGGACACCGTCCGCATGGGCAGCTTGGCCGAGCACTGAGCGACGAAGTCCACCTCCTCGCCGTCCCGCAGTTGTTCGATGAGCCGGTCGACGATGTCGGCGGCATTGGCCTGAATCTGGGATTCGATGCGCCGAATCTGCTTCGGCGTGAACGCCGCGCTGATCAGCCGCCGATACAGTGTGTGATCGGGCGGGTCCATCGCCAGAAAGAAGCTGGTCGCCTGTTGAACCTCGGCCGGTAGCGGGTCGATGCTGATGCCCATGCGGGAACCGAAGATGTCGTTGTTGTGGCTGGCGAACTTGATGTCGGCATGGCGGGTGACCGCCCAGTACCCCGTTTCGGTGTGCGGGAAGATCGATGACACCGGCGGATGCCAGCTCAGGCCTTTCTCGGTGCGCAGCTGGGCGAACGTCTGGTCGCGGGTCTCGAAGTCGGCGGTCCAGAATGCGCTCGCAGAGATGTCGAGCGGGTGGTATAGCCGCGGTGATGTGGGCGGGCTGTCGACGGTGGTCATGATCTCCTCGGTGCGGCGCGTAAAGGCCTATCGAATGTGTGACAGTAATAGCAACTGTAGATAAATCGAGACTAGGAGACCATCGTGGCTGCCGTGAGCCTGGACCGGGGCAGGGCGTTCAAAGCCGAACGTGCCGAGTTGTTGGCTTTCTGCGCGGGGCTGGCCCCGGCGGAGTGGCGGATGAACAGCCTCGCCGTGGGCTGGCGCCTACAGGACGTCGTTGCGCACATGGGCTCGGCCTGCCATGCGATGTTCAGCCCGGGGTCGATGCGGCTCATGCGGGGCATGGACGTCGAACCTGCCAATGACGTGATGGTCGACGTTCGGCGCAGCTGGTCGGCCGCCGATGTGCTCGCCGAGTACCGGCGCTGGAGTGCCGTGGTCGCCGCACTGTTCCCGGTGGTGGTCCGCACGCCCCTGGGTGGTGTCGAAGCTCCGCTGGCCGACCTCGGCCGATTTCCGGCCCGACTGCTGCTCGGCGCTATGGTGTTCGACCACCACACCCATCTGCGTCACGACATGGCGCCGGCGATCGACCACCCGGCTCCGGGGACCGACGCCAACCGGATGGCCGTCGTCCTGGAGTGGATGATGGCGGTGCTGTCCAACCAGCTCCGGGGCGCCCGCCCGTCCTGGCTCGACCGGCCGGTGGCCCTCACGCTGACTGGTCCCGGGGGAGGTTCGTGGCTGGTCGGGTTCGACGGCTCCGTCGCCCAGGGGCCGACGGGTGCGGCGGCGGCGCAGATCCATGGCGTTGCGCTGGAGTTCCCGGAGTGGGGTACCCGGAGGGCCGGCTGGCGGGACCGCGACGTCACGATCACCGGGGACACCGACTACGGTGCGGCGTTCCTGGACGTCGTCAACATCGTCTGAGGGCTCACGCCGTCAGCAACGGCGCCATCCATGCGATCTCACCGGGCAACTGCGAACTCCAGTACGTCCCGTTGTGGCCGCCGGGGGAGAACCCGCCGGACGGTGGTGTGGGCAGCTGCGCGATGAACTGTCTGGTCGCCGCGTAGAACGGGTCGCTGTTACCGCAGTCGATCCGTAGCGGGATCGACGGCAGGTCGGGCAGGCCGAACACGCTGTTGGCGGCGAAGTCGCCGGGGCCGTCGAACGCACCGGGGGCGGTCGCGCCCGACGACAGCCACAGTGCCGGGCTGACCGCGCAGATCGCCGCGGTGCGCGCGGGTCCGAGCCGGGAGCCCAGCAGCAGCGCGCCATAGCCGCCCATGGACCAGCCCAGGAACCCAACTCGCGACGTGTCCAGTCCCTGATCCCCCAGCATCGGGATGAGCTCATCGAGCACCATCGCGCCGGAGTCCTCCCCGGAGGCGCGTTTGTGCCAGTAGCTGCCACCACCGTCGACCGCGACGACCGCGAAGGGCGGAAGCCCGGCATCGACCGCCTGGGCGAGTCCCTGCTCGACACCACCGGCCATCACCTGCGCGGCGTTGCTCCCTTTGCCGTGCAGCGCGATGACGGGTCGCAGCTGTTGTGCTTGGCCCGGCGGACGGGCGATCGCCCAGTTGGTCGGGATCCCACCGCGGGCCGCCGAAACGAAGCTGCCCGTCACCATGGTCGGGGCGGCCACGGCGGCAGGCGGGGGCTCCTGCGGGGCCGGCGGCAGCAGCGGGGTGCCCACGCCGGCCATCGCGACCTTCGGTCCCGCCACGGTCGGGTCGGGTTCGAGCAGTGCGCCGAGCGCGAAGGCGCCCGCGGCGCCTGCTGCTGCGCCGGCGCCGAGTCGCAAGACCGCGCGACGGCTCAGGTTCGGCATGCCGGCCATCTTGCCATCGGTGCAGCGCAGAGCCGAATCAGGCGGCCAGGCCTCAATGGTGGTGATTTGCCGAAAGGGCAATGTGCGAACTGCGCGGCTGGCATATTTTTTCTCGTGACCGCAGCGGTTACCCCCAAGGGCGAACGAAGACGGTATGCGCTTGTCAGCGCTGCCGCCGAGTTGCTGTTCGAAGGTGGATTCGAGGCCGTGCGTCACCGTGCGGTCGCACAGCGTGCGGGTCTGCCGCTGGCGTCGACGACCTACTATTTCTCGTCGCTGGATGACCTCGTCGAGAACGCCGTCGAGCACGTCGGAGCGGTGGAGACCGCGCAGCTACGCGCCAGGGTGGATGGGTTGCCGAGACGGCGGCGCGGCCCCGAGGCGACCGCGGATGTGCTGGTCGATCTGCTGGTCGGCGCACCGGCGAGCGAGCCCATGAGCGAACCATTGATCTCCCGCTACGAGCGCTACATCGCCTGCGCCCGGCAGCCCAGCCTTCGCCAGATTCAGCGCCTGCTCCTTCGGCGCCGCGTCGATGCGGTCGTTGAGGTGATTGCTCGGTCGGGTCGGAGCGTACGGGTGGACCTGCTCACCGCAATGGTCTATGCGGTCGACGGGGCGGTGATGTCGGCGCTGGCCGGTGACGGCGACGGGCCACGCGAAACCGCTCGCGCCACGTTGATCGACGTGATCGACATCTTGGCGCCCGTCGACGAGCGCCCCATGCGGGTGTGATGGATGCGCCGCAGCCGACGCATCCACCACTGCGGGCTCAACCGAAGTCCACCACGCAGCGCTGAACCCTTACGGGTAGTGCCGCAGTGACGTGTCGACCTTGGGGGCGTTGGCCGTCTGCAACCTGCTGAGTCCGATACAGGTGTTGGTGTTGGCACCGGTACACGGGATCCCGTACAGCGTCGCCACCTGGTTCGGCCCGCGAAGGTTGACGGCGTGGGGAGGTGGATTCACATCCGGAATGCAGTGGACGATGAAGATTTGACCGGTGATGGTGTTCGGGCATACCAATCCTTGCGGGAAGGTATCCGTTGCGCTTGCCGGGCCCGCCCACATAGCGGCCGCGGCCCCGGCCGCACCCACCATTCCGGCAATAGAGATCATTCGGCGGGAGAAAATTCGGAGCGTCATTGCTCCTCCGTTTCCAGCATTTGCGCCGCTTGCCCTGGTGCCTCTCACCATGGTGGGAACATTTGCGGCATGTCCCGCCTCACACACATGCGAGACGAGTCCACGCTCGGAGGACAGGCACTGCACCCGCTCGTCGGCTTGATTCGCAGGCGTTCGATGCCCAGCCCGGGCACTCCGACCCGTGCTGATTGTCGATCCGGTGTGATCGGCTTCCGACCCCGAAGGGCGCTGGCCAATACCCCGGACGTAGCAACACCGAGTTTACTCTCTGTTTACATTCTGGAAAAGATGTTATTCGCTGCCCGAAACCACGGTCGGTGGCCGATATCGGTCGAGTTCGCCGGTGACCTCCCGGGCCCTCAGCGGGGGTTGCCGAGTGTCGGCGTGACAATGCACCCCGTCGCCGCGTCACCGTAGATCGTGACGCCGTCGCGCCGTTCCGTCGCATACCGCGCGATGTAGGCGCACAGCACCGCGTCGACGGGATCCTCGGCCCGGCGCAGTTGCGCCTTGCGGGTCGCTGCTCGTACCGACGCCGTGAGCTCTCGCCAACCGGGGTGCCCGGCGACACACAGCGCCGGAGCGTGGCCCTGTAGGCCCTCGACGAGTCTGATCAGGTGCAAGAGCTGCAAGCGCAACCCGCCGAACTCGCGGCCGCGCTTCTGCTTGTACTTCAGGGTCCGGGACAGCTCGAAGAGCACCACACTGGCCGCGTGCGGGTACACCTCCAGTGCGCGCCGCGACGACGTCGACCGCGGGTCACGATCGAGGCCCAAAGTCGTGCACAGTCGCGCTCCGCGCCCACCGTCGGCGAACCACGCCAGGCCCGTGTTGGCTGGATGGGTGCCGGCGTCGAACCTGCGGAAGTCGCGGTTCAGTGCGGCCTCGCAGGGCCGATTGCCGGAAGTGTTGGACACCACCAGCGGGGCATCGATCGCCACGACGCACTCGCCGGCGACATAGGGCTCCAATTGGGCCACGAGGTCGCTGTCATCACGGCCCACCCCGAGGTGCCGCAACCGTCCGGTCTCGTCGGCGACCGCGACGCCGGTCGGGCTGCGCTCTCCCCAGGCCAGGTCGAGACCGACGAAGTACACACCTGCCAGCTTGCACGACGGTCGTAGGCTGTGTGTTCGTGACCAGTCCCAGCGCTATCCCAGACGTTCTGGCCCACCGGTATGCCAGCGCCGAGATGGTGGGGATCTGGTCACCGGAGGCCAAGATCGTCGCGGAGCGCCGGCTGTGGCTGGCCGTGTTGCGAGCCCAGCAGCAGCTCGGTGTCCCGGTGCCCGAGGCCGCTATCGCCGACTACGAGCGGGTGCTCGACCAGGTCGATCTCGGCTCTATTTCGGCACGCGAGCGGGTGCTGCGCCACGACGTGAAGGCCCGCATCGAGGAGTTCAACGCGCTCGCGGGTCATGAACACGTGCACAAGGGGATGACCAGCCGGGACCTGACCGAGAACGTCGAGCAGCTCCAGATCCGTCGCTCCCTCGAACTCGTGCACAGCCACGGGGTCGCGGTGGTCGCGCGGCTGGCCGAGCGGGCGACGACCTACCGCGACCTGGTGATGGCCGGTCGCAGCCACAACGTTGCAGCTCAGGCGACAACGCTGGGCAAGCGGTTCGCCTCGGCCGCGGAGGAAACCCTGATCGCGCTGACCCGCATCCGTGAGCTCATCGACCGCTATCCACTGCGCGGCATCAAGGGGCCGATGGGAACCGCGCAGGACATGCTCGACCTGTTCGACGGGGATGCCGACAGGTTGGCCGAGCTCGAGCAGCGTATCGCCGAGTTCCTGGGTTTCGTGGCGGTTTTCGCCAGCGTCGGTCAGATCTATCCGCGGTCGCTGGACCACGATGTGGTGTCGGCGCTCGTCCAGTTCGGCGCCGGTCCGTCGTCGCTGGCGCACACGATCCGGCTGATGGCGGGCCATGAGTTGGTGACCGAGGGGTTCGCGCCGGGGCAGGTCGGCTCGTCAGCGATGCCGCACAAGATGAACACCCGCAGTTGCGAGCGTGTCAACGGTCTGCAGGTCGTCCTGCGCGGTTACGCCTCGATGGCCGCGGAACTGGCTGGGGCGCAATGGAACGAGGGCGACGTGTTCTGCTCGGTGGTGCGCAGGGTGGCAGTGCCGGACGCCTTCTTCGCCATCGATGGCCAGATCGAGACCTTCCTGACCGTGCTCGAGGAGTTCGGCGCCTACCCTGCCGTGATCCAGCGTGAACTCGACCGCTACCTGCCGTTCCTGGCCACGACCAAGGTGCTGATCGCCGCGGTGCGTGCCGGGGTGGGGCGCGAGGCGGCTCACGAGGTGATCAAGGAGCACGCCGTGGCGGTCGCGCTGGCCATGCGGGAGCGCGGCGCCGAGCCTGACCTCCTCGACCGGCTGGCCGCCGATCCTCGGCTGCCGTTGGACCGGGCGGCGCTGGACGCCGCGCTGGCCGACAGACAGGCTTTCACCGGCGCGGCCGGCAGTCAGGTGGACAAGGTCGTCGCCGCGGTCGACGAACTGCTGCGCGCGTATCCCGATGCGGCCAAGTACACCCCCGGCGCGATCCTGTAGTCCCGTGTCGCTCAAAGACATCGACTTCACCGACCTCGACAACTTCGCCGAGGGGTTCCCGCACCAGCTGTTCGCGATCCACCGCCGCGACGCGCCGGTGTTCTGGCACGAGCCGACGGAGAACACTCCCGACGGCGAAGGCTTCTGGTCGGTGGCGACATACCCGGAGACCCTCGCGGTGTTGCGGGATCCGGTGCTCTACTCGTCGGTGACCGGGGGAGAGCGGCCGTTCGGCGGCACACTGCTCCAGGACCTGCCCATCGCAGGTCAGGTGCTCAACATGATGGACGACCCGCGCCACACCCACATCCGCCGGCTGGTCAGTTCCGGCCTGACGCCGCGGATGATTCGCCGCGTCGAGGACGACCTGCGTCATCGGGCCCGTGCACTGCTGGACGGGATCGAGCCCGGTGTTGCGTTCGACTTCCTGGTCGACGTGGCCGTCGAGCTGCCGATGCAGATGATCTGCATCCTGCTGGGAGTGCCGGAGTCCGAACGGCATTGGCTGTTCGAGGCCATCGAGCCGAGTTTTGACTTCGGCCGCTCGCGCAAGGGTGAGGTCACCCGGTTGTCCATCGAGGAAGCCGGCTCGCGGATCTATGCCTACGGCACCGACCTGATCGCCAAGAAACGGGCGGCGCCCGGCGACGACATGTTGTCGATCGTCGCCAACGCCACCGTCGACGACCCGGATGCACCGTCGTTGTCCGATATCGAGTTGTACCTGTTCTTCAACCTGCTGTTCAGTGCGGGTGCGGAGACCACGCGCAACGCGGTTGCCGGCGGCCTGCTTGCCCTGGCCGAGCATCCCGACCAATACCGGCGGTTGCGTGACGACCCGGAGCTGCTGCCCACCGCGATCGAGGAGATGGTCCGCTGGACCTCGCCGTCGCCGTCGAAGCGGCGCACCGCCACCACCGACACCGTGCTGGCCGGCTGCTCGGTCCGGGCCGGCCAGAAGGTTCTGGTGTGGGAGGGTTCGGCCAACCGCGACGAGTCGGTGTTCGACCGCGCAGATTCGTTCGACATAACCCGTAAACCCAACCCGCACCTGGGCTTCGGACAAGGTGTGCACTACTGCCTGGGTGCCAACCTGGCACGACTGGAACTGCGGGTGCTCTTCGGGGAGCTGGTGAGCCGATATTCGGAGGTGCAGCCGGCCAAGCCCGTGGAATGGGCCCGCAGCAACCGGCACACCGGTATCCGGCACTTGTTCGTCGAGCTCTATCCGTGACGGCTACATCACGGTGTGGCCGGCGTCGACGGGCAGCGTGATCCCGGTGACGTAGCGGGCCTTTGAGCTCGCCAGCCACACAACGGCGTTGGTGACGTCCTCTGCTTCCACGTAGGGGACCGGAAGCAGGTTGCCCGACAGGGACACCGCATTGGGGTTTTCCTGCATCAGGCGGACCATGTTGTCGTTGATGATCATCGGTGTAGCGACGCCGGTGGGGTGCACCGAGTTCACCCGGATATTGTGCGTTGCATAGGCGTTGGCCGCTGAGCGCATCAGCCCGACCAGTCCGTGCTTGGCAGCCGCATAGGCGAACATCGCCGCGCTGCCGTCTCCGCCGCGCCCGACCAGTCCCTGCGCCGAGCTGGTCAAGATGATGGATCCGCCGCGGCCCTTGCGGATGATCGAGGGTACGGTCGCCGCGATCGTATGCCACACACCGTTGAGGTTGGTGTCGACGACATCGCGGTAGAGCTGGTCATCGAGCGGATCCTTGCGCCCGATCGCGACCACCCCGGCGTTGGCGATGACGACGTCTACATCGCCCAGTTCGTCGATGCCGGATTGCACACCGGCCTGCAGGGCGGCCAGGTCTCGCACGTCGGCAATCACGGGAATCGCCCGCCGCCCGGTATTCTCGACCACCTGGACGGTCTCGTCGAGATCGGCCTTGGTGGCGAGCGGGTACGGGATGGATTCGATGTCTGCGCAGCGGTCGACTGCGATGATGTCGGCGCCCTCGGCCGCCAATGCCACCGCATGGCTTCTGCCCTGGCCTCTGGCTGCACCGGTCACTACTGCGACGCTATTCTCCAGTTCTGGCACACGCCGGACCCTAGCAGAATCAATCGTTTGATTGATTCGCGGGATGGCGCCCCGTTCGCCGTTGACTGTGAGAAGCTTCGAGAAATCATGGCGAAATCCAGAAAGGTCGCGTCGACCAACTCCTCGCTGCTGGGCCGGCCGGTCGGCGCCAACGGCGAGGAGACGAGGAAGCGGATCCTCGATGCGACCATGCGCTGCGTCGCAGAGGTGGGCTACTCGAGGGCGACGATCCGCGAGATCGCCCGAGCGGCCCAGATGACCAGCGGCAGTCTCTATCACTACTTCCCGAACAAGTCCGAACTCGTCAAGGCTGCCTTCGACGAAGTCGCTTCGATCGCCGTCCCCCGGCTGGCGCTGGCCGCCGACCAGAATGTCTCTACCCTCGAGAAGTTGATGGCCGTGCTCGACGAGAGTGTGCGGGTGATGCAGGACTACCCGCTCGCGGTCGCCTTCGACCGTGCGATCCGCGCGGAGAGCCCCCAGCACCTGCACCTCGCGGAGAACAGCGACACCCGCTTCACGGCGCTGCGCAACCTGATCCGCGAGATCCTTGAACAGGGTGCGCGCGAGAAGGTGCTGGGGCCCGGTGTGGACGTCGACGGCGCAGCCAATGCGGTCTACGTGCTTTTTCGAGGCCTCAACGAGTTTGCCGGCATGACTCCGCCACCGGCGGAGTATCGCGCCACCGTGGCCGGGCTCAAGGATCTGCTCCGCGGTCGGCTCTTCGACTACGGCAAGCTGATGTAATCAGTGTCTGCGCAGGATCTCTGGGTAATCGATCGCTTGATTAATTCTAGCGGTGCGTGCCAGACTATTGGGTGTGTCACAGTCCCCTGTTGTTCAGTGTGACTCAACCAGGCGCAATCGACTCGACCTCGTCGCTACCACGGTCGGTGAAACGATTCGCAGTGCCGGCGGCTGGATCTGCGACCATGCCCTGGCAGGGTGGGAGGTGACGGTATTCGTCACGGAGCACTGCGATAGTAGGCCGCTGGAGATCCTCGGCGCCGAGGTCGTGGAGATCGACCGAGATCGGCTGGGGCGCTCCGTCGGCGAGCGGACCGCCGAAGCGGTCCTGTTGGCCGGCGATCGGAGTGTGGTGCCGGGTCGTCGCATCGAACGCGTCGACCATCGGCCTACCGTGGCGGCGCGGGCATTCAAGGCCTGCGCGTTGGCTGCGGCAAACCTGTCTTCGACCGTGCATCCCATTGAATCGTTCCGGCTTGCCACCGCGGCCGAGTCGTCGTTGAGCGTCGGCTCGAACATCGTGGACCTGCCAGTGGCCCAGCGCAATTGATCCGCAAGCGACCCTAGTCGCCCACAACGGAGATTGCCTGCTCCGGGCATTCGCTCACCGCCTGCTCCACCAGACCGGTGTACTCGACCGGGATCGGGTCCACCCTCACCTCGGCGAAGCCGTCGTCGGTGAGTGAGAAGACCGCGGGGCACGTCGAAACGCATATGCCGTGCCCCGCGCACCGGTCCGGGTCGACCGATGCCCGCATTAGTCGCCGCCGGCCGGTGTGAACCCGGTGTGCAGTCTGGTGAGACCACGCAGAATGAACGTCGGCAGGTACGAGTAGCGGCGGGCGCCGGCGGGACCGTGGAACTCTTCGTCGATCCAGATGTCGGAGGTCCGGTCGAAGAGCCGGTTGAGGCTCACCATGGCTTCGGCGCGGGCCAATGGAGCGCCCGGGCAGCTGTGTGGTCCGCGGCCGAACGCGACATGGTTGCGGGCATTGGCACGGTCGATGTCGAAGACGTCGGGATCCTCGAACTTGCGCGGGTCCCGGTTGGCGGCCGCATTCACCAGCATCACCGTGGTGCCCGCCGGAACCTCGATCCCGCCGACCGTGACCGGAACCTTCGACAAGCGGAAGTCGCCGCGCACCGGGCTTTCGTAGCGCAGCGATTCCTCGACAAAGCGGGGGATGAGGTCCCGGTCGGCGCGCAACTTCGTCTGAAGCGCAGGATCTTCGGCGAGCATCATCACGGCGGCGCTGAGCAGGCGAACCGTGGTCTCCTGGCCGGCGGCGAAGAGGTTCGACGCGACGCGCACCGCGTCGATCACCTCCGGCGTCGACCCGTCGGGGAACGTCGCCGAGGCGACACCGGTCAACACGTCGTCGCGCGGCTGCTCCCGGCGTTGCTGGATGTACGCGGAGAACTTGCCGTAGAGGTACTCCAGCGGCGAGTGCTCCATCGAGTCGCCACCGCTGCTGCCGATCGTGCCGGCCTCGCCCTCGAGCAGTGCTTGGCGGAATTCGGCGTGGTCGGACTCCGGCACGCCGAGCAGGTCGGCGATGACGAGCATCGCGAACGGGGAAGCGAAGTCCCTGATGAACTCACAGCGCCCGCCGGCCAGCGCCTCGTCGTACTGGCGGTCGGCGAGCCGCCACATGAACTCCTCGTTCTCCTTCAACCGCTTCGGCGTGATCATCCGCGACAACAGCGCCCGATGGGCGGTGTGCACGGGCGGGTCGAACGTCGGCAGCTGGTCGTTGAACGGCAGTTCGTCGCGATGCGCATCGATCTGTGCCGAGACGTCGTCACCCACCAGGGGCACCGGGAAACCGGGGAACGGGCCGGTGACCGACAGGCAGGAGGAGAACCGGTCGGTGTCGTTGTAGATCGCGACCGCTTCGTCGTAGCCGGTCACCATGACCACGTCGTGGTACTTCTCGCGGCGCAACGGGCATTCGGCCCGCATGTACGCCAGATACTGATACGGATCGTGCAGCAGCTCGTTGTCCGCGAAGAAGTCGCGGGAATCGATGTCGGCCATGTCCTTCATTCTGAAATCTCGACCCCTTCGTAGCTGGCGAGCATGTCGGGGTCGGGCAGCGCCATCTGCAGGTAGACGTCGATGTGTGTGATCTTGCCGGCATCGTTGAACTCATAGACCGACAGCGAGTTCACCGAGTTGCTGAAATCGCCGATCTTGCTTCGCTCTTCGAGTTCGAGGAAAACCGTGTGGGCTGCTTCGGTGACCCGCTTGAACGAGCACTCCCATTCCGCGGAGGGGGCCCAGTTGGTCAGGAAGCCGACGTACTCCTGCCAGTTCATGACCTCTTTGAAATTGCCGACGCGGACAAAGGCTTCGGTGTCGATCAACTCGGCGACCGGCGCCCAGCTGTCGGCGGTGAAACCCGGCTGCTTGGCCTCGTCCACCAGTCTCTTGATGAGCTGGCTGTAATCCAGCACCGCCCGCGACCGTCCGGTGTAGCGCTCGATCACGTCGTCCACATTCTGCAGCGCCATCAGACCGTCACGCCCTCTTCATTCAGGCGCCGTTCCAGCGCATCGGTGTACTCGTGGGTGCCGTGGAAGGGCCCGTGCACGCCGATCGCCACGTCGAGGAAGTCGCTGTACTCGCTGTTGACGTGTGTCTCCCACCGCATTACCTCGCCGTCGTCGTTGGTTTCGACGAAACTGTAGGAGTAGAAGCCCATTTCGACTCCGGTGTCCCTGTTGGTGCCCTGCCAGCGGGTCTTCATCACGAAGCCGTTGTCGGCCGGCCAGTACTTGAAGTCTACCGGTCGCCAATCCGGGAAGCGCAGTGAGTAGACCTTGGCCTCCATCGTGGAGGCCCGGGCCGACTCTTCGGGAAACTCGCTGAGTTTGAACGCCTCGTCACCGGTGAAGTACGGCGAGGCGTACATGCAGTCCGGATGGAATTTCCACACTTCGACGAACTTCTCGCCATCCTGGACCCCCTGGCGCAGGTAGGCGTCGCCATAGGCGCGGGCCATCCGCCCGTGCAGGGCGATGCGGTCTTCGAGGTTCAACGTGCTGCCTTTCCCGACATGTATCTGTCGACGACTGCGTGGAAGTGCGCGATGACGACTTCCTCTTTCACCAATGTCATGTGATCGAGCTTCTTGTTGCGCAGACCCAGCTGCTGGCGTGGCATTTGGACGTAGTCCTGATGCAGGGCCTCGAAGTACTTGTAGCTACCCGGTTCTTCGACCTCGGTGAGATCCACCTTGAAGGCGTCGGCCATCTCCTGCGGCAGGTACATGTAGCTGGCGACGTGCCAGATGCAACGGTTGGGGTCACCGTCGGGATGCGGCACCGCCATGATGACGTGGCACTCGCCGGCCCGAATCGTCATGAAGAAGTTCGGGAACAGCACCCAGCCGTGGTTGTCGCTCATCTGGTCGTCGGTGAGGCCGCTGACGTCCAGGCCCATCCCGGTCAGCGTGTCCCGGGTAGCCTGTTGCAGCAGTTTGCGGGCGGTGACCCCTTCGGGGAAGGTGACCGAACCGTCCTCGGCGGTGTAGGGCTTGACGAGCTCCTGGAACCGTGGGACGACCGCGGCGGTTCCGGGAAAGGTCTCGGGCAGCGCCAGGATGCCCTCCACCTGCTTGTCGGCGCCGGCCCCCTTCACCTCGAAAGGCGCCATCGCGACGCTGTGGGCTTCAAAGAACCTGTACCGGCTGGTGGCCGGATCGATCTCCAGGACGGCCAGCAGCTGCGGGTGGATGCCGTTGATGTGATAGCCCTCGTCGAAGGCATCCAGCACGACTTTCCAGTTGCAGTCCAGCGGCTCACGGACGTTCATCACCGTGGCCATCTGCTCGAGGTGGTACGGGGCCAGGATCTGCAATGCCTCTTCGCCGATCCACTCCGACAGCGGCTTGGCGTCGGGATCGGGGTTGAGGAAGATGAAGCCGCCGAAGGTGTCGACCGGCACCTCGATCAGCGAGTTGTCGTCCTTGTCGAGCGGACCGGCCTCGGCCTCGCGAAGCAGGCCCTTCAGCTTGCCCTCCAGATCGTAGGACCACAGGTGGTACTGGCAGAGGAATCCGCGCTTGGCATTGCCGGTGCCCTGGCACAGCACGTTGCCGCGGTGCCGGCACGCGTTGACGAACCCGCGCAGCTTCTCGTCCTTGCTCCGTACGATCACGAAGGACTGGTCGTAGATGTTGTACACCTTCCAGTCGCCGACCTTGGGCAGCTCGTCGACCCGGCCGGCGACCTGCCAGATCCGCATCCAGATCGCCTCGCGCTCCCGTTCGGCGTACTCACGGGAGGTGTAGCGCTCCGTATCGATGACCATGTTGTAGGTATCGCCGAAATCGTCTGGTCCTGGAGCGTGGTTGACCCACTCTCCGGGTAGGGCGGTTGATGTCATCGTTGAAACCTCCTGTGAACCGAAAGGGCTGTAACGGTAAGGACCTTCAAGCGTCGAGGCGGTAGTGGGTCATCGGGCCCCTTTCCGCCGACCAGCTCGGCCATGGGAAGGTCACCGACCACGCTGACGCAAGTAATCGATCGCTTGATTAATTAGCATGATGCGTGTCACACCGGGGCGGTGTCAAGGGGCGTGCCGCCCCGATGGTGACCACGGCCCGGGACATGTGACGAGTCGGCGGGTTCGATGCGGCGGTCGGCTATCTCCAACTGCTGGGACTGGTGATACCGGCGGACCGCAGCTCGATCGCCGCGAGCCCGCGGATCGCGAGTGCCTCTTCGCGCCGCCAGGCGCCGACCGGGTCTTGGCTGATCTCGGTCAGCTGGCGCAGCGGTCGGTTGGACAGGGCCCGCAGCGCCAGCAGTTGCTCGCCTGCCGGTGTCCTGGCCAGTGCGGTCGCGATCCATTTGCGGCGGAAAAACCGCACTCGCAGGAACAGCCACGGCATGCCGATCGCCAGGATCGGCGGGGCTACGACCGCGAGGGCCAGCAGCACCGCGAGCCACGTCGCAGTCGTGTCCAGGTTGTGGCCGGCACCGGCGAGGTCGAGTGCGGCCTCACCGGCGGCGCGCAGCGGTTTGGCGACGGTGTCACCCACCAGGGGGATCGCGTGCGTGCTGTCCCCAGCCGAGTGCAGGTTCTCGGCGATCCCGGTGGCGCTGCTCTTCACCTGGCGGCCCACACCGGCGATCGTCGCGATCGCGGTGTGCACGCCCACCCCGATCACCAGCCACACAGCGATCCACAGGCCCACCAGCACATCGCTGACCAACTGCAGGAATAGCCGACCCGGGGTGGTGGCATAGGGCAGAAACCGCGATCTCATGGCTTGATCCCAACACAATCGCCTCCCCGCAGTGGCCGATAGGCTGACCCGATGCGTCCCGCCCTGTCCGACTATCAGCACCTGGCCAGCGGCAAAGTCCGCGAGCTCTACCGCATCGACGCCGAGCACCTGCTGTTCGTCGCCACCGACCGCATCTCTGCGTACGACTACATCCTCGACACCGAAATCCCCGACAAGGGTCGCATCCTGACCGCGATGAGCGTGTTCTTCTTCGATTTCGTCGACGCGCCCAACCACCTGGCCGGACCACCCGACGACCCGCGCATTCCCGACCAGGTGCTCGGACGGGCCCTGGTGGTCCGCCGACTCGAGATGGTGCCGGTCGAGTGTGTCGCCCGGGGCTACCTCACGGGATCCGGTCTGCTGGACTACCAGAGGACGGGTGCAGTCTGCGGGATAGCCCTGCCGCCGGGCCTGGCCGAGGCGAGCAAGTTCGATACGCCGCTGTTCACCCCGGCAACGAAGGCCGAATTCGGCGAACACGACCAGAACATCTCGTTCGACCGCGTCATCGAGACGGTCGGGGCGGTACGCGCCAACCAGTTGCGGGAGAAGACGCTGCAGACCTACATCCAGGCCGCCGACCACGCGTTGACGAAGGGCATCATCATCGCCGACACCAAGTTCGAGTTCGGAGTCGACGCCGATGGCAGGGTCGTGCTGGCTGACGAAGTCTTCACCCCGGATTCGTCGCGCTACTGGCCGGCCAAGACATACAAGGAAGGTGTCGTGCAGCCCAGCTTCGACAAGCAGTTCGTCCGCAACTGGCTCACCGGACCGGACTCCGGGTGGGACCGTCACGGATCGACACCACCGCCGCCACTGCCCGACGACATCATCGAGGCCACCCGAGCTCGCTATATCGAGGCCTACGAACGTATCTCCGGTCTGTCCTTCGCCGACTGGATCGGACCGAGCGCATGAGTGCACACGACCCCGATGTCGCCGGCCCTGCGGCTCCGGATCCCGATGTCGCCGGCCCTGCGGCTCCGGATCCCGATGTCGCCGGCCCTGCGGCTCCGACGCCCAAGCGGATCGATACAGTTCGCATCCACCACGACGATGTCTTCGTCGACCCCTACGAATGGATGCGTGACAAGTCCGACCCCGAGGTGGTTGCCTACCTGGAGGCCGAGAACTCCTACGTCGATGAGGCGACGGCCTATCTGGAGCCGTTGCGGCAGAAGATCTTCGACGAGATCAAGTCGCGCACCAAAGAGACCGATCTGTCGGTGCCGGCCCGGCGCGGGGACTGGTGGTACTACGGTCGGAGCTTCGAGGGCAAGCAGTACGGTGTGCACTGCCGCTGCCCGGTGTCTGACCCTGAGGACTGGCGACCCCCGGTGTTCGACGAACACACCGATATTCCGGGCGAGCAAGTGCTGCTTGACGAGAACAGCGAAGCCGAGGGCCACGACTTCTTCGCGCTGGGAGCCCGCAACGTTAGTCCCGACGGCAACGTCCTGGCCTATTCGGTCGATGTCATTGGCGATGAGCGGTATAACCTGCGGTTCAGGGATTTACGCACCGGCGAGCTGTACCCGGATGAGATCACCGGTATCGGGTCCGGCCTGGCCTGGGCGGCCGACAACGCGACCGTCTACTACACGACCGTCGACGAGGCCTGGCGTCCCGACACCGTCTGGCGGCACCGCCTGGGCTCCACCGCTCCCGATGAGCAGGTCTACCACGAACCCGACGAACGATTCTGGGTGGCGGTCGGGCGCACCCGCAGCGATGCCTACGTGATCATCGCGGCTGGCTCAGCGGTGACATCGGAGGTGTTGTTCGCCGACGCCGCCGATCCGCAGGCCGCTTTCACCACGGTGCTCCCGCGCCGCGACGGGATCGAGTACTCGGTCGAGCACGCCGTCATCGACGGGCAGGACCGATTCCTGATCCTGCACAACGACGGTGCCGTGAACTTCACGCTCGTGGAGACGCCCGTCGGGGACCCGACCGCGCAGCGGACATTGATCGCACCCCGCGACGACGTTCGTCTCGACGGTGTGGACGCATTCGCTGACCACCTCGTGGTGAGCTACCGGCGCGAGGCGCTGCCGCGCATCCAGCTGTGGCCGATCAACCACGGGAACGGCTACGGCACCCCGGAGGAGGTCGTATTCGACTCAGAGCTGATGTCGGCCGGTCTGGCCGGCAACCCGAACTGGGACTCCCCGAAGCTGCGTGTCGGGGCCACCTCGTTCATCACTCCGCTGCGGATCTACGACATCGATCTCCCATCGGGTGAGCGCACACTGCTGCGTGAACAGCCGGTTCTCGGCGGCTACCGCCGTGAGGACTATGTCGAACGCCGCGACTGGGCCACAGCCGAGGACGGCACTCGAATACCGATCTCGATAGTGCATCGCGCTGGACTCGAATTTCCCGCTCCGACGGTGCTGTACGGCTACGGGGCCTACGAGTCCTCCGAGGATCCGCGATTCTCGGTGGCCCGGCTGTCACTGCTCGACCGGGACATTGTCTTCGCCGTCGCGCACGTCCGCGGAGGCGGCGAAATGGGACGCCTGTGGTACGAACGCGGCAAGTTGATGGAGAAGAAGAACACCTTCACCGACTTCGTTTCCGCTGCACGCCATCTCGTCGATACGGGGGAGACCCTTCCGCAGAATCTTGTCGCACTGGGTGGTAGCGCCGGAGGGCTGCTGATGGGTGCTGTGGCCAACCTGGCCCCAGGCTTCTTCGCGGGCATCCTCGCCCAGGTCCCGTTCGTGGATCCGCTGACCACCATCCTGGACCCGTCGCTACCGCTGACCGTGACCGAGTGGGACGAGTGGGGAAACCCGCTGGAGGACCAGGATGTCTACTTCTACATGAAGTCCTACTCGCCCTACGAGAACGTCGAGGCCAAGGACTATCCGGCCATCCTCGCGATGACCTCACTCAACGATACCCGGGTCTTCTACGTTGAGCCGGCGAAATGGGTTGCCGCACTGCGGCACACCAAGACCGACTCGCATCCGGTGCTATTGAAGACACAGATGACCGCGGGCCATGGAGGGATCAGCGGCCGCTACGAGCGGTGGCGGGAGGCGGCCTTCCAATACGCCTGGCTACTGGCCACCGCGGATCGGGAGCGCTACGGCAGACCGGTCGCCGGGGCATAGCCCCGCGGTCACACGCATCCCCTGGGCCGAGCGCCGCGCGGGCAATAGCTGCCCGGCCGCCTGGGGCGAGTCGGTCACCTGGTCGGCCATCCCGAACGCCGCACCGGTAGCGTCACCGTCATGAGTCTGTCGGAAATCCCACTCACCACCCTCGACGGCCGGCCAACCTCGCTGGCCGACTACGCCAATCGCGCGGTTCTGGTGGTCAACGTGGCCTCCAAGTGCGGTTTGACACCGCAGTACAGCGCACTGGAGCAGTTGGCGCGTGACTACGCCGAGCGCGGCCTGACCGTCATCGGAGTCCCGTGCAACCAGTTCATGGGTCAGGAACCCGGTAGCGCGGAGGAGATTCAGGCGTTCTGTTCGACCACCTACGGTGTGACCTTCCCGCTGCTGGCCAAGACCGACGTCAACGGCGCGGATCGGCATCCGCTGTATGAGCAGTTGACCAAGACCACCGATGCCAGCGGAGAGGCCGGCGACGTGCAGTGGAACTTCGAAAAGTTCCTGATCGCTCCCGGCGGCGAGGTGGTCAGTCGGTTTCGGCCCCGCACCGAACCGGACGCCCCTGAAGTGATCTCTGCCATCGAGGCGGTGCTGCCGGGCTGAATGGGCCCCAGGCTTCTGATGGACGCCTGCTGTCCGGGTGTCTGACACCCTCTGGACACCTGCAATTGCCACAATGGCGGCGTGGCTGGGCAACTGATCGTCTCGGTCTCCGGGATCAGCGACCGCACGCTGGGTGACATCGACGAATTCTGCGCGTCGTTGGACGCCCGCGGTGTTCCGGTTTCGCTGCTTGTCGCTCCGCGACTCAAGGGCGGCTACCGGCTGGATTCCGACGCCGGTACCGTCGACTGGCTGGCGCGGCGGCGCGCCGGCGGTGACGCCGTCGTGTTGCACGGATACGACACCGCCGCCACCAAGAAATTGCGCGGCGAGTTCGCGACACTGCCGGCGCACGAGGCGAATCTGCGCCTGATGGGCGCCGATCGTGTGCTCGAACACGTGGGCCTGCGCACGCGCTTGTTCGCCGCGCCGGGCTGGACGGTCTCGCCTGGAACCGTCATGGCGCTGCCGCGCAATGGTTTTCGTCTGCTGGCTGGACTGCAGGGCATCACCGACCTGGTACGCGGAACGGCTGTTCGGGGCCGAGTTCTGGGCATCGGAGAAGGTTTCTTGACCGAACCCTGGTGGTGTCGAACCCTCGTGCTGTCGGCCGAGCGGACAGCACGGCGGGGTGGCATCGTCCGAGTGGCCGTCGCGGCCCGGCAACTGCGCAAGAGCGGGCAGAGTCAGGCGATGCTCGATGCGGTCGATCTGGCGTTGATGCACAAGTGCGCCCCGACGGTGTACCGCTGGGAACCCGGCCCGGCAATGTCCGACGCTGCTTGAGCCAAGCGTCTTCGGGTCGCTTCCTCCTCGGGCCGCAAGCGGCCCGCATCGTCAGCTCGGATGTTGCGTGGTCGCTTCCTCCTCGGGCCGCAAGCGGCCCGCATCGTCAGCTCCCGGACCCACTCGCCGTCGTTGCGATACCGCCGTCGACCGGGATGATCGCGCCGTTGACATAGGAGCCGGCGCGGCTGGCGAGGAAGATCGCGGTACCGGCCATGTCGTCGTCGCGCCCGATCCGGCGCATCGGGGCACCGGCAGCTATCGCCTCCCCGAAGGCATCGAGGGTGGCCGCCATCATCTTCGACTGGAACGGGCCAGGAGCGACGGCATTGACCGTGATGTGTTGTGGCCCAAGTTCTCTGGCCAAGACGCGGGTGAGCTGATGCAGCGCGGCCTTGCTGCTGGAGTAGGAGTAGGTGGGTATCGGACTGACATGGATGGCGTCGATGCTGCCGATGTTGATGATTCGGGCGGGATCGTCGTGGGTACCGGCCTGCCGCAGCGCCGGCAGGAGTTCCTGAATCAGCCAGAACGGTGACTTGAGATTGAGGTCGAGCACCTTGTCCCACGCCGAGGTCGGAAACGTCGCCAGCGGCTCGCCCCACGTCGCGCCGGCATTGTTGACCAGGACGTGCAGCCGGTCGGTTTCGGCCAGGACGTCCTGGGCCAGTCGTCTGCATTCGTCCTGCCGGGACAGGTCGGCCGGAACGGCGCGCACCGGGCCGAACGCGGACAGCTGCTCGACCGCCTGCGCGCACGCGTCGGGCTTGCGGGAACTGACGATGACGCGGGCGCCGGCCTGGAGCAGGCCGCGCGCCATCATCAGGCCGATGCCCCGGGTGCCGCCCGTGACGAGGGCGGTCTTGCCGGGCAGGCCGAACAGCTGCCCGAGGTCGCTGGTACTCATGCGCGATCCGCCTCCGGCTTCCCGCAGGTGTCCATCTGTTCCCTCCTGGGCCGGGCTGATTGGTCAGAACCGCACAGGGTTCTCTTCCGGCAGCACTCGGAAGTCGGTGTCGGTCATCTCGGTCAATCGGCCGTAGAAAATGCCCCGGGCCTCGGGGGCGATGATGCCCTGATGGATCGGGACGGCGTGCTGCGGGGCCACCGCGCGCAGGTAGTCGACCGCCTCGGAGATCTTCATCCATGGAGCCGCCGCCGGGGTGGCCAGCACGTCGACCGGCTCCGGGGGGACGAACAGCGCATCGCCGGGGTGCATCAACCGGGCCGGGTGCTCCAAATTGCCGATCAGGTAGGAGATGTTGTCGACCACCGGGAGTTCGGGATGGATGACGGCATGGCGACCGCCGACCCCGCGGATCGTCAGCCCGTCGACGGTCAGCTCGTCGCCGACGTGGACCGCACGCCAGGGCTCGCCCAGCTCGGCAGCGGTCTGCGGGTCCGCGTATAGTGCCGCACCGGGGTTCGCCTCGACCAGTGCCGGCAGGCGCTGCCGATCGGCGTGGTCGAAGTGCTGATGGGTGATGAGGATCGCCGACAGGCCGGTGATGCCTTCGAAACCGTGGGAGAAGATGCCCGGGTCGAACAGCAGCGTTGTGTCGCCGAAGTCGGCGAGCAGACACGAATGACCGAAATGCGTCAGTTCCATGTTTACGATTGTGCGCTCAGGGGAGGCGTCATGATGCGGATGGTAGTGGGGACGGTGTTGGTGGCCTGCGGGCTCACCGCTGCACCGCCGGCCGTCGCGGCACCCCTCAACTGCCCGCCGGCCTGCAATCGGATTCCCGACGCGGCCTGGATCGCGCCGTGGGCGATACCGCTGAATTCGCGTTACGCCTGGCCGAGGCTTCCGGCTGTGGCGGTAACGCCCGTGGCCCCGCGGTTCCGTTTCGAAGACCTGTGCGCCAGCCCGCCGGTGGACGACGATCCCCGTGCCTATGCCGTCGCCGAGCGCGCAATGGTGGTCCATCCCAGGGGGCAGTGGCAGCTGCAGGCGCAGGTGCTGCATTGGAGAGGCGAAACGTGGCGCGGCGGTCAGATCGTCGGCGACCTCTTCGACGCCGCGGTGGCGGCCCTGCGATCCTGCCAACGGACCAACGCCGTCGCTTCGCCGTCGCTGACCGTCGACGAACCGGGGCGGATGGCCGCGGTGGTCAGCGGCCCGGTCATCCTGCACGAATACCTGGTCGCCAACGTCGACAACAGCACCATCAGCGAGCTGGCTCTGTGGTCCACGGCGCCGCCGCTGACCCCATGGCCTGCGGTCATGGACGCCTCGGTGCTCGACGCCCTCGACGCCCCGCTGTGCACGGCGTACATCGGGTCGTGCCCGTAGCGCGGGTTTGCCCAGGCCACCGGTAGAGTTGAGCCGCACGATCGGTCCACGTCAGCGAGGAGATCCAGTGCTCCGGGTGGTTGTCAATGTGATGCCCAAAGCCGAGATTCTCGACCCCCAGGGTCAGGCCATCGTCGGCGCGTTGGGCCGGCTGGGACACGCCGGCATCTCAGATGTCCGGCAGGGCAAGCGATTCGAGCTCGAAGTGGACGACTCGGTCAGCGATGCCGAGCTCGCTGAGATCGCCGAGTCGTTGCTGGCGAACACGGTGATCGAGGACTGGTCGATCACCCGGGACCCGTCATGACCGCCCGGGTCGGTGTCATCACCTTCCCGGGGACGCTCGATGACGTCGACGCCGCCCGCGCAGTCCGACTCGCCGGGGCCGAGGCGGTGAATCTCTGGCATGCCGAGGCCGATCTCAAGGGTGTCGACGCCGTGGTGGTGCCCGGCGGCTTCTCCTACGGCGACTACCTGCGGTGCGGGGCCATCGCCAAGTTCGCTCCGGTCATGGGTGAGGTGGTCGCCGCGGCCAACCGCGGTATGCCGGTTCTGGGCATCTGCAACGGGTTTCAGGTGCTGTGCGAGGCGGGTCTGTTGCCCGGTGCGCTCACCCGCAACGTCGGCCTGCACTTCGTGTGTCGCGATGTGTGGCTGCAGGTGGCCTCCATCACGACCGCGTGGACATCGCGCTACGAGTGGGGTGCCGAGCTGCTGGTGCCGCTGAAATCCGGTGAGGGCCGGTACGTCGCCAGCGGGGCCGTGCTCGACGAGTTGGAGGGCGAGGGGCGCGTGGTGTTTCGCTACGCCGACAACCCCAACGGGTCGATGCGTGACATCGCCGGTGTCAGCTCCGCCAACGGTCGCGTCGTGGGCCTGATGCCACACCCCGAGCATGCCACCGAGCCGTTGACGGGTCCGTCCGACGACGGGCTCGGGGTGTTCTACTCCGCGCTGGACGCGGTGCTGGCCGCCTGAGCCGGATGTCTTCGCCGCGAGTGTGAATTCCCGGCGAAGAATATCCCGAACAGTCGCCCAGGGTTCACACTCGTGTCGAGCGCTCAGGCCGTCAGCGCGACCGAGGCCTCGGCGGTGTAGCACAGGAAGGTCAGGGTCTCCTGCAGGTAGAGCTGCACGGTCTCGGCATCGTGGCTCAGATAGCCGATCGTAGCGTCGGTGCCCAGTTGCAGATCGAAGTCGCCGCCGCGGGTGCTCAGCACGAACGCGCCGTCGATGGCCGGCGCCCAGATGATCTCGCCGTCGACCAGGCGGTTGAGGTGCTCCCGGATCGGGTAGCCGTGCTCGGTCCGCTCGCTGACCTTGGTGTAGGCGTCGGCGGACAGCAGCACCGAATACGGGCCGTCGACACCGGCAAGCCGCAGCTCCGAGAGGGCCTGGGCGATGACGTCCGGGATCTCGCGGGCATCTTCGGGCAGGGTCAGCGTCGGGTTGCAGCTGCAGGCGCGGATACCCTGTATCGACGCCGCTGCGTAGCCCTCGAAGATCGCCCGGTCCTCGACGAATGCCAGCTTCTTGGCGGCCTCCTTGACCGAATCCCAGTCGGAGTCCTGCGACCCGCGCTCGACATCATCGATCGCACTGCGCGACACGGTGAACGGCACCCGCAACCGGACCAGCGGCTTCGCGTCGCGCAGGTGGGCGACAACACCCTCGCCCGGAGGCGTGACATCGAGCAGATGCCCGGTGCTCACCGCAGCGCTCACCGGGCCGCCCGGCTCGCTGACGTCGACCACCCGTCGTCCGGCGATGTGCCGTTTGAAGGTTCGGGTCGCCTCCAATTCGATTTCAGCCCAGGCGGATTCGGTGATGGGAGCGAGTTCGCGGTAGAGGTTGTTCATCAGGGTTGTCCTTTCAGGCTGCCGATCGCAAGTGAGCCGTCAGGGGCCGTTGCGGGCGCCGATTGCCCCGCTGCCTCGACCGTGGTGTCCGGCAGCGGCGGCGGGTCGTCGAGGAAGTCGACCGTCGGGGTGAAGTACATCGTGCCGGTCCGGGCGGTGGAGAAGTCCAGGATGCGATCGGTGTTGCCGGGCGGCGCACCGATGAACATGTTGCGCAGCATCGCCTCCGTGACCGAGGGGGTGCGGGAATAGGCGATGTAGTAGGTGCCGTACTCGCCCGTGCCGACCTCGCCGAAGGGCATGTTGGCGCGCACGATCTGAAGATCGTTGCCGGCCTCGTCCTCAACCACGTTGAGTGCCACGTGTGAGTTGGCGGGTTTGACGTCGTCGCCGAGTTCGATGTCTTCGAGCTTGGTGCGGCCGATCACCCGTTCCTGCTCGGCCACCGACAGCGACTCCCATGAAGCCATGTCGTGGACGTACTTCTGCACGTGCACGTAGGAGCCGCCGGCGAAGTCGGGATCTTCGTCGCCGATCGCGGTGGCGTTGACCGCCGATGGCCCGTCCGGGTTCTCGGTGCCGTCGACGAAACCGAGCAGGTCACGGTTGTCGAAGAACCGGAAACCGTGTACCTCGTCGACGACGGTGACCGCACCCGCCATTGCCTTGAGTATCTGCCCGGCCAGTTCGAAGCACACGTCGAGCACCTCGGCGCGGATGTGGAACAGCAGATCGCCCGGTGTGGCGGGGGCGTGATGGCGCGCGCCGGTCAGCTCCACGAAGGGATGCAGTTCGGCCGGCCGGGGCCCGGCGAACAGCCGGTACCAGGCATCCGAACCGATCGAGGTGACCAACGACAGGTGCTTGGCGGGGTCGCGGAACCCGACCGCGCGAACCAGACCGGACAGATCAGCCAGCGCGGCATTGACCTTGGCCTCGCCGCCGTCGTCGATGGTCGCCACGAGAAAGATGGCCGCCGATGTCAGCGGCGCCAGTACTGGCTGGGGCTGTGGAACGGGCACCTCACGACCCTATCGGCTCAACGGTCGGCAATGATGGTCAACATGTCGACAGGGGCGAATGCGCGCGGTCTGTGTGAGTTCATCGATGCGTCGCCGTCACCGTTCCACGTCTGCGAAACGGTGGCTTCGCGGCTGCGCGCCGCCGGTTTCGCCGAGCTCTTCGAGACCGATCGGTGGCCGAGCGGAATCCGCGGCGCCGGCCGGTTCTTCGTCATGCGGGCAGGCTCGTTGGTGGCCTGGAAGGAACCCGAGCACAGCAGTGCGGATGCCGGCCGCCTCTTCCGCATTGTCGGCGGGCACACCGACAGCCCGAACCTGCGGGTCAAGCAGCATCCAGATCGGGCCGTGGCCGGCTGGCGAGTCGTCGCGCTGGAGCCCTACGGCGGGGCCTGGCTCAACTCCTGGCTGGACCGTGACCTCGGGATCAGCGGCAGGCTCTCGATCCGCGACCCCGACACCGTCGAGGGTATCTCGCACCGGCTGGTGCTCATCGATGAACCGATCCTGCGGATACCGCAGCTGGCCATCCACCTAGCCGAGGACCGCAAGTCGCTGACCCTGGATCCGCAGCGGCACCTCAATGCGGTGTGGGGGGTGGGCGAACGGCCGCGGTCGTTCCTCGACCATGTCGCCGACAGGGCGGGGGTGGCCCCCGCCGACGTACTCTCCGCCGACCTGATGACCCACGATCTGACGCCCTCGGCGCTGATCGGCGTCGGCGCTGACCTCGTCAGCGCGCCGAGGCTGGACAACCAGGCCACCTGCTATGCGGGGCTGGAAGCATTCCTGGCTGCCGAGCCGCGCGGCTATCTGCCGGTGCTGGCCCTGTTCGACCACGAGGAGGTCGGCTCGACCTCAGACCACGGTGCGCAGTCGGAGTTGCTGCCGACCACGCTGGAACGCATCGTGCTGGCCGCCGGCGGCGACCGGGAGGATTTCCTGCGCCGGCTCACCGCCTCGATGGTGGCCTCCGGTGATATGGCGCATGCGACCCATCCGAACTATCCCGACCGCCACGAGCCCGGTCACCCGATCGCCGTCAACGGCGGCCCGGTGCTCAAGGTCCAGCCCAATCTGCGGTACGCCACCGACGGCCGTACCGCCGCGGCATTCGAGCTGGCCTGCCGGCAGGCCGGGGTGCCGTTGCAGCGCTACGAGCACCGCGCCGACCTGCCGTGCGGGTCGACCATCGGGCCGATGACCTCGGCCCGCACCGGTATCCCGACCGTCGACGTCGGCGCCCCCCAACTGGCGATGCACTCGGCTCGCGAGCTGATGGGCGCCGCGGACGTCGGTACCTACGCCGCTGCACTACAAGCCTTCTTATCGCCGTCCTAGGAGCACCCGGTCCACGGAGACGACTCCACCCGCACATGTTCATTTGCGCGCCAGCGGGGAAGTGCAGGCGAGCGCAACTAGACTGTCGTCGTGACATCTGGGCCCACTGGAGCAGCCGACACCGTCCAGCACGCGGCGACCACCCCCGACCAGCCACAGCCGTATCGCGAACTGGGCCTCAAAGACGACGAGTACCAGCGGATCCGCGACATCCTCGGCCGCCGGCCCACCGACGCCGAGCTGGCGATGTACTCGGTGATGTGGAGCGAGCACTGCTCATACAAGTCATCGAAGGTCCATCTGCGCTATTTCGGCGAGACCACCACCGATGAGATGCGCACGGGAATGCTCGCCGGCATCGGCGAGAACGCCGGCGTGGTCGATATCGGGGACGGATGGGCGGTGACCTTCAAGGTCGAGTCCCACAACCATCCGTCGTATGTAGAGCCCTACCAGGGGGCGGCGACGGGGGTCGGGGGCATCGTGCGCGACATCATGGCGATGGGTGCGCGCCCCGTGGCGGTGATGGACCAGCTGCGTTTCGGCGCCGCCGACGCGCCCGACACCAGGCGGGTCCTCGATGGGGTGGTGCGCGGCATCGGCGGCTACGGCAACTCCCTGGGTCTGCCCAATATCGGCGGCGAGACCGTCTTCGACTCGTGCTACGCCGGTAACCCACTGGTCAACGCGCTGTGCGTGGGTGTGCTGCGCAAGGAGGACCTGCACCTGGCATTCGCCTCCGGTGCGGGCAACAAGATCATCCTCTTCGGTGCCCGTACCGGACTGGACGGCATCGGTGGCGTGTCGGTCCTGGCATCGGACACCTTCGGCGGTGACGAGGGCTCCGGCCCCGGGCGCAAGAAGCTGCCTTCGGTTCAGGTCGGCGACCCGTTCACCGAGAAGGTGCTCATCGAGTGCTGTCTGGAACTGTATGCCGCTGGCCTCGTGGTCGGTATCCAGGACTTGGGTGGTGCCGGACTGTCCTGTGCGACTTCGGAGTTGGCCTCCGCCGGTGACGGTGGAATGGCCATCGAACTTGAGAAGGTGCCGCTTCGCGCGGCGAACATGACCCCCGCCGAAGTTCTCTCCAGCGAATCGCAGGAACGCATGTGCGCCGTGGTCACGCCGGAGAACGTCGAGAAGTTCATGGCCGTCTGCCGCAAGTGGGATGTGTTGGCGACGGTGATCGGTGAGGTCACCGACGGTGATCGGCTGCAGATCACCTGGCATGGCGAGACGGTTGTCGACGTCCCACCCCGCACGGTCGCCCACGAGGGCCCGGTCTATCAGCGTCCGGTGCAGCGCCCGGAGTGGCAGGACGCCCTCGTCGCCGACACCTCGGCCAGGCTGCCGCGGCCCTCGACCGGTGCCGAGCTGCGCGCGACTTTGCTTGCGATGCTTGGCAGCCCGCACCTGTGCAGCAGGGCGTTCATCACCGAACAGTACGACCGGTACGTGCGCGGCAACACCGTGCTCGCCGAGCACGCCGACGGTGGCGTGCTGCGCATCGACGAAACCACCGGCCGGGGTGTGGCGGTGTCGACCGACGCCTCGGGACGCTACGCCCAGCTCGACCCCTACGCCGGTGCCCAACTGGCCCTGGCCGAGGCCTACCGGAACGTCGCGGTCACCGGCGCCGTCCCCGTCGCGGTGACGAACTGTTTGAACTTCGGCTCGCCGGAGGATCCGGCGGTGATGTGGCAGTTCGCCGAGGCGGTGCATGGGCTCGCCGATGGTTGTGCAGCCCTTGGTATTCCGGTCACCGGCGGCAACGTCAGCTTCTACAACCAGACCGGGGCGACGGCCATCCTGCCCACACCGGTGGTCGGTGTGCTCGGTGTGTTGGACGACGTCAGCCGGCGTCTGCCCACCGGGCTGGGCAACGAGCCCGGCGAAACGCTGTTCCTGCTCGGGGAAACCCGTGACGAGTTCGACGGCTCGATCTGGGCGCAGGTTAGCGGCGACCACCTCGGGGGAGTCCCGCCGGTGGTCGACCTGGCTCGGGAGAAGCTGCTGGCCGAGGTTCTGACCGCGGCCTCCCGCGACGGATTGGCCTCGGCTGCCCACGATCTCAGCGAAGGTGGACTGATCCAGGCCGTGGCCGAGGCGGCGCTGGCAGGCGAAACAGGTTGCCGCATAGTGCTTCCCGCCGGCTGGCAAGAGGGCACAAGGTCCTTCATCTATCTCTTCTCCGAATCGACCGGCCGGGCGCTGGTCGCGGTTCCGCGGACCGAGGAGAGCCGCTTCGTGTCGATGTGTGAGGCGCGCGGCCTGCCGGCGACCCGCGTCGGGGTCTCGGATCCCGGCTCGGATTCCATTGAGGTCCAAGGTTTGTTCACCGTGTCGTTGGAGGAGCTGCGCAGCACGTCAGAAGGGGTGCTGCCAAGGCTTTTCGGATGACCAGCGCCCTCGACGATGCCACCGGCGAGGCGCAGGCCCCGCCCGAGCCGAAGCGGCGCAGGGAATCCCTGGTGGCCTGGGCGTGGAGCCTGCTTCAGCTCGACTTCGTCGGCGTCGCGTTCGGCGCGCTGTTTTTCTGCCTGTCGCTGACGCCGTCGCTGATGCCGCGGGATTGGCTGGTCGGCGGTCTCATCGGAGGCATCAACGCCGCCATTGGCTACGGCATCGGAGTGTTGATCGGCAGGGTGTTCTGGCGGGTGTTCCTGGCCGGGCGCCGCTGGTGGCCGCCGAGCAGGAAGGTGCTCTACACCCTCAAGACCGCGACGGTTGTGCTGTCGATCGGCGCCAGCCTCCTCATGCTCGTCCCGGCCGCCGCCTGGCAGCGCGACATCGCAGCGGTGATGGCCATCGAGGGCCCGGGAACACGGGCCTATCTGCGCACGCTGGTCGTGGCGCTATTCATCGGCGGCGTGCTGGTCGGTATCGCGCGGGTGATCAGGGATGCGATCAAATTCCTGGCTCGAGTGATGATCAGGCGCTGGGATGTCAACGACGAGGTCGCAATGTTCATCGGCACAGCGATCGTCGTCGTGCTGATCATCACCCTGGTCAACGGCGTGCTCTACCGGGGATTCATCGCCGGCGCCGGCGCGATCTTCCAACCGCAGAACGACACCACCAGTCCGGGAATCGTGCAGCCGACCGAGCCAGAGCGCTCCGGCAGCCCCGGGTCGTTCGCGCCGTGGGACACACTGGGATTCCAGGGCCGCAACTTCGTGGCCACCGGACCCGACGCCGAGGACCTGACCGAGCTGAACGGCCGGCCCGCCCAGGAGCCGATTCGGATCTACGCCGGGCTGGAGTCCGCCGACAGCACCGAGGGGCGGCTGGCCGTGCTGCTGAGCGAACTCCAACGCACCAAGGCCTATGAGCGCAAGATTCTGGTGATCATCCCGACAACCGGCACGGGGTGGGTCGATCCGATCGCCGCGCGCGCGATCGAGGCCCTGTACAACGGCGACACCGCTCTGGTGGCCATGCAGTATTCCTTCCTGCCGAGCTGGGTTTCCTTTCTTGCTGACCAGCAGAAGTCGATGGACGCCGGCAAGGCGATGATCGACGCGATCCACCAGCGATGGCTGCAGTGGCCCGAGGCCAGCAGGCCGAAGCTGGTCCTCTACGGCGAGAGCCTGGGTTCCATGGCCGGCCAGGGCGCATTCGGATATCTGCCCGATGTCGTCGCGATGGGTTTCTCGTCGGTGCTGTGGGTCGGCCCGCCGAATGCCAGCCCGCTGTGGAGCGCGCTGACCGCGCGGCGTGATCCGGGCTCGCCCGAGGTCCAGCCGCGCTACGACGACGGTCGCACCGTGCGGTTCGCCCAGGCGTCCAGTCCCGCCGAGATCGCCGGTGTGGCGGCGCCGCCCTGGAACGGCACTCGCGTGCTGTTCCTGCAGCACGCCTCCGATCCGGTGGTGTGGTGGTCCCCGGATCTGCTGTTCGAGCGACCGGACTGGCTGAAGGAGCCGCCCGGAATCGACCGCATCGCCGCCATGCACTGGTATCCCATCGTCACGTTCTGGCAGGTCAGCGCGGACTTGACCGCCAATGTCGGCAGCGCAGGTGCCTCGCCGTCCGGACACGGCCACAATTACGGGCTCAGCCAGCTCGACGGGTGGGCGGCGGTCGCGGCGCCCGACAGCTGGACCGACGACGACACCGAGCGCGTCCGCCGCTGGCTGGACAAGCTCGTCACCGCCGGTGGTCCCGAATTCCAGTGACGACCAAAATGTCTCAGCGCGTACGGACGCTGGGTGTAGCCACTGGCCTGGTCGGCTACGCCTTCACCGTCGGCCTGGAACTGCCGTGGCGCCGGCATCCGCTGGTGCAGGCGGCGCTCGGAACCGGCCTGCTTGCGGCGGCTCGGGCGTCCTTTGGCCTGACGCCGCCGCGGCTGTGGTCGGGGCTGCGCCTGGGGGGCGCTGCCATGGGCTCGGTGGCCGCGGGCGTGGCCGCCACGACCGCGCTGCCGCAGGTGCGTTCCGCGATGGCCGATCGCGAGCTGCCGAACTCGGTCGTGCACTGGCTGGCGGTGGAGATCCCGCTCGGCACGGTGTGGTCGGAGGAGACCGCCTTTCGCGGGGCCCTGGGGACGATGGCTGCGCGGGCATTCGGACCGGCGGGCGGGCGGCTTGTGCAGGCAACGGCTTTCGGGCTCTCGCACGTCCCGGATGCCCGCAGCAACGGCGAACCCGTGGCGGGCACCGTGCTGGCGACCGGGCTGGCCGGCTGGGCGTTCGGCTGGCTGGCGGATCGCTCCGGAAGTCTGGCCGCCCCGATGCTGGCCCACCTGGCGATCAACGAGGCCGGTGCGGTGGCGGCGGTGGCGGTGCAGCGCCGGCGCCGGTTGGTCGATGGTGTTCCCGGGACGTCGTTCTAGCTACGCTGCGCCGATATCCAGAGTGTTTGCTTGGCCTCCTCCGTGGTTCAGCTGGAGATAACTCGGCTACTCAGCCATTTCTCAGGATTTAACCCACCTGGCAATCTCCATGGTGTAGCGTCCAGGCCGAGCGGCTTGATACTTCAGTGGAATTGGGATCGTACTTCGACGAAAGGGAGGGGCCCGTGGGAATTCGGCTCTCAGCCAGATCTTATCTGATGGCGGGTGTGGCGATGACGACGGCCAGCGCCGTCGCATTTGCTCCGGCGGTGGTGCAGGAGCCACCGCAACTGCCGAACATCAGCGCCAGCGTGATGGCACCGGCCATCGAGCTCGCGGCCTCGGTCGATCCGACGGATCTGATCGACACACTGCAGGGGGCGGTCAACGATGCTCTGGCCGCGATCTCCGACCTCGCAATGCTGCCGTCCCAGGTGTTCGTGGACTCGGCGACGCAGACTCAAACCTCCGTGTACGAGCTCTACAACACGCTCATCAGTGCGACCAGCAACCCGGACCTTCAGGCCCTGCTCGGTGGGATGCAAGGCGTCCAGAACGCCAATCTCGGTTATCTCGTCAACACGGCAGACAACCTCCAAACCGTCACCGACTACTGGCTCAACGATTCCGACTACGGTGTCGCCACGAACGTGGGCTACGCGCTGAACGACGCGATCTACTACCTCTTGACCGCGGGCGCTGGTGTGATCAACGACCCGCTCGCCCTGCAGAGCTGGACGTCGTTGCTCAGCTCGGTGGTGTACAGCGCGCTCTATGGGGCAGGCGACCTGACGTGGGCCGCCTACGGCGCCGCCGTCGGTTTCCCGCTGGACCTGCTGGACGGGGCGTATGCGGGCGGCTTGTCCCCGTCGTACTCGGGATTCGCCCAGTTGGCCGCGGCTTCGATGGCGAACTGGAACACGTTGACCGCCGGGGTGCTCACCGGTCTGGCGAGTCAGACGGGTTCGACGATCGTCGAGAACCTGACCAAGGCCCTGCTCGCGGTCACCACCACGCCGGCGTCGATCCTCGGGGAGGGTTTCGCTGACGCGTCCTACTGGACTCCGGTGTGGACGGCGATTCTCGGTCCGTGGAACGCTGCCTGGGCAGCCGCGAACATCGTCGGATCGGCGTTCTACAACGCTGGGGACGGCATCGGTGGGGCGATCGACGCGATCGGTGCAGATCCGCTGGATCCCGCCGGCTACGTCACAGCGCTTCAGGGTCTGGTGACGGCCGGTTTCGACACGGGCAATGCGGCGATCTGGTCTGCCAACAACATCGCACAGAGCGCTCCAGGGGTGTTCAACTCCGTGGCCTTCGGGGGCGAGATCGGGGTGAACGCGCTGGTGAACGCCGTCGGAAACTCCGTTTCCGAGCTCCTGGCCGCCGCCGGTGCCTCATCCGATGTCGTTCAAGCCCCGATCGACCTCGCCGACAGCATCACCGCGGCCATCTCGAACGCGACTACCGCTGCGACCGATGCATCGGATTCGGTGGCCAACTGGCTCGACGACACCGCCCAACAACTCGTCGACACCAACACCGCCATCGGAGACCAGATCAATTCGTGGCTCGGCGGGCTCGTCGGAGGATCGACCGTTTCGATGGCATCGACCTCTGCGCGAACTGTCACCCTCAACGTCGACAGCGCTGCGGCCGGCACCGGAACCGACGAGAACTCGGCGGCGCCGGAATCCGACACGACCGAAGAGAATTCGGCGGCGCGGCAAACCGTCGCGACCGATGAGCAGTCTTCCGACGGCCAGGCTGGCGACAGCACGGCAGCCGACGACGCGGTTACAGCGACATCGCTGCGTACCAGGCTGGCCGAGCAGGCGTCCGACAGCGCCACGGATGCAAGCGAAGACACCACGCAGTCCACCGGGCGTGGTGCCAGCAAGGCTGCACCTTCATCGCACAGTTCGAGTCACACCGCCAAGGCGGCCTCCTCAGGTAGCGGTCGCGCCAAGGCTGCAGTCGGCGGCTCCAAGCGGGCCCGAGCCGGCGCATCCGCATCCAAGTAGCTGCTAGCGCTCTAGGGAGTCGCAGAGCACGGCAGTGCCCCTCCTTGGGAGGGGCACTGCTGGCTTTGCGCCAATCACCCCGTGTCGAATCTGTCTCCGTCGCCCTGACACGCTGGACGCATGCCCGCCCGACGGCGATCAACGAGGCCGGTGCGGTGGCCGCTGTGGCGGTGCCGGACCGTCTAGTTGTCGGTGGTGGCGGGCGGGGGCGGCCCGGTCTTGATCAACTTGAACGGCGTCGCGCGGGTCCTGGCCTTGCCATTGCAGATCCCCGGGTCGAAGTAGGAGCGCCACCCTTCATTCGTCGCGGCGTCCCATGAGTAGTTGACCCGGAGGTCGTGTGTCGTGCCGTCCTTACACTTGAGCACGTTGGACTCATCGACGAACATGATCCACGAGCCGACCGACCAGTAGGCGTTCGCACTCCAGCGGGGGATTTTTCGCTTGCCCCTGAGCTCGGTGACGTGGATGCACTGGTTCGCGTCGTCCGCGCAGGTGGTGGCGATCCAGGTGGCCGAACCATGCGTGACTCTGAACTTGTAGGTGCCGATGCCGTTCTGCGTGATCTGATCCGTGGCGGAAGCCGGGCCGGCAAGCCCGACGGCGGCGACGCTTGACGCCAGTACCAATGCCGTTGCGACCCATTTGGGTGCCATGCCGCTCCTATCGTTTGGTTGGCGTACTACAACGTAGTTACACACCGCGAGGAAGGCGCATCAGCCTCGAAACTCGACGTCGGCCGTCTGCGGCGGAAGCGTTGCGGTGACTCAGACTCCCTACCCTAAAGGGGTAGCGGTCGGACTCTGGCCACTATCGGGATGAGAGATTCGGCCGGGATGAAGAGACTGGGCTCGGTGACGCTGACATCGAGCCGAAAGCGATGGCGCACGAGTGTTGAGGCGGCCCCATCGGGTAGAGGTGCGGTGCGGGCAGAACAACCACTGTGGTGGGAATCACCCGACGGTGAGTCGGCCGCTGTCGCCCTGGGATGCTGGACGCATGCCCGCTCGTCGCAATGCCGATCCGGAAGCGACTCGTGCCGCGGTGGCAGCGCTGGCGCCGTGGCTGAGCGACGAGACCGCCCCGGCCCCCCAACGGGCCGCTATCGCGGTCGCGGTACGGCTGACGGCGCGCACGCTGGCCGGCCTGGCGCCGGGCGCCAGTGTCGAGGTGCGCATCCCGCCTTTCGTTGCAGTGCAGTGCATCCCGGGCCCACAACACATCCGTGGGACACCGCCCAACGTGGTCGAAACCGATCCGCGGACCTGGTTGTTGCTGGCGGCGGGGATGCTCGCGGTCGATGACGCCCTAGCCGACGGACGGCTGCGCCTGTCCGGTTCCCGTGCCGGCGAGGTGGACGCCTGGCTGCCGCTCGTCGATCTCGGCGACTGAGTCCCGGCGTGGGAATGGGCGCGGCCCACCACACTGTTGTCAACGTCGGCGACACTCGCCGTTCGATTCCGTGATTTCCGTCGGTGACCGTAGACTGAGCCCAGTCACCAAACCGCCGCCAGGGAGCAGCCCTTATCGTGACCGGCCAACTGGAAAGCCCACCCCGGGAAGAGTGCGGCGTCTTCGGTGTTTGGGCTCCGGGCGAGGATGTTGCCAAGCTCACTTACTACGGCCTTTATGCGCTACAGCACAGGGGCCAGGAGGCGGCCGGGATCGCCGTCGCCGACGGTTCGCAGGTACTGGTCTTCAAGGATCTCGGCCTGGTCAGCCAGGTGTTCGACGAGCAGACGCTGGCCGCGATGGAGGGCCACGTTGCCATCGGCCACTGCCGCTACTCGACGACCGGCTCGACGACCTGGGAGAATGCCCAGCCGGTGTTCCGCAACACCGCTGCGGGCACCGGAGTTGCGTTGGGTCACAACGGGAATCTGGTCAACACCACCGAGCTGACCACCCGGGCGCGCGAGGCGGGCCTGATCAACCTCAACATGCCGGGGGCGGCCACCACCGACTCCGACATCCTCGGGGCGCTGCTGGCCCACGGCGCCGCGGACTCCAGCATCGAACAGGCCGCGCTGGAGTTGTTGCCGACGGTTCGTGGTGCCTTCTGCCTGATCTTCATGGATGAGAACACCCTCTACGCGGCGCGTGACCCGTTCGGGGTGCGGCCGCTGTCGCTGGGCCGGTTGGACCGCGGCTGGGTGGTCGCCTCCGAGACCGCCGCGCTCGATATCGTCGGCGCCTCCTTCGTGCGCGACATCGAGCCCGGTGAACTGCTGGCCATCGATGCCGACGGGGTGCGTTCCAGCCGGTTCGCCAACCCGACGCCGAAGGGCTGCGTCTTCGAGTACGTCTACCTCGCCCGCCCCGACAGCACCCTGGTCGGCCGGTCGGTGCACGCCACCCGCGTCGACATCGGTCGCCGACTGGCCCGGGAGAAGCCGGTCGACGCCGACCTGGTCATCGGTGTGCCCGAGTCCGGGACTCCGGCCGCGGTGGGCTACGCCCAGGAGTCGGGCATCCCGTTCGGGCAGGGCCTGATGAAGAACGCCTATGTCGGGCGCACGTTCATCCAGCCCTCGCAGACGATTCGGCAACTGGGTATTCGCCTCAAGCTCAACCCGCTCAAAGAAGTGATCCGCGGCAAGCGGCTGATCGTCGTCGATGACTCCATCGTGCGCGGCAATACCCAGCGTGCCCTGGTGCGAATGCTGCGCGAGGCCGGCGCTGTCGAGGTCCATGTGCGGATCGCCTCCCCACCGGTGAAATGGCCGTGCTTCTACGGCATCGACTTCGCCACGCCCGCCGAGCTGATCGCTAACGCTCCGGGAACCCAGGACGACGACGGGGAGATGCTCGAGGCGGTCCGCCACGCGATCGGCGCCGACACCCTCGGCTACATCTCCAAGCGGGGCATGATCGCGGCCACCGAACAGCCGACCTCGCGGCTGTGCTGCGCCTGTTTCGACGGCGACTACCCGATCGAGCTGCCCGGCGAGGCCGCGCTCGGAAAGAACGTCGTCGAGCACATGCTGGCCACCGCTGCCCGCACCGGAATCACCATTCAGTCCGACAACGACAACGTCTCGGCCCTGTCGCGTCCCTAGGGCGATCCGGAGCCGGCGGCCGGATTGCCTCCATGGTCGACCGGGGCACATGGCAAAGCAGGGTTGTCGGTGACGGCGCCGCGTTACCGTTGACTTCGTGGCGTTTGAGGGCTGGCCGGCCGAGGCTGTCGAGTTCTACGAGGGCCTGGAGGCCGACAACTCCAAGGTGTACTGGCAGGACCATAGAACCGTCTACGACACCTGCGTGAAGGCGCTGCTGGCCGAGCTTGTCGAGGAGTTCGGTGCCGCCAAGCTCTTCCGGCCCCACCGTGACGTGCGGTTCAGCGCCGACAAGTCGCCGTACAAGACCAACTGTGCGGCGCGCATCGGCGACGGCTACGTGTCGTTCTCCGCGGAGGGATTGTCGGTAGGCAGCGGTCTGTACATGCCCGACCGGGCGGCGCTCACGCGCTATCGTGACGCGGTCGACGCCGAACGGACCGGCACCGAGCTGACGACGATCGTTGCCGTCCTGCGTGAGGCCGGCTACCAGGTCATGGCCCACGAGGTCCTCAGGACCGCGCCCAAGGGATTTCCGAAGGACCACCCGCGCATCGACCTGCTCCGCTACAAGGGGATCGCGATGATGAAATCCTGGCCGGTCGGTTCCTGGCTTGGCACCAGGAAAGCCAAGGACCAGGTGGTGGGGACGCTGCGGGCCGCGCAGCCGCTCAGTCAATGGCTGGCCAGCAACGTCGGTTGAGCCTGCCGGGTGGCTGGTCCGTACCGGCTGCGGTCACCGACCGGTAGCCTTATGGCCGATGACGGATCGCGAGGAAGACAATCGCATTTCGTACGCATCGGCCGGAGTGGACATCGAGGCCGGTGACCGCGCGGTCGAGCTGTTCAAACCGCTGGCGAAGCGGGCCACCCGGCCCGAGGTGCGTGGTGGTCTTGGCGGTTTCGCCGGCCTGTTCGCCCTGCGCGGCGGGTATCGCGAACCGCTGTTGGCGGCCTCCACCGACGGAGTGGGAACCAAGCTGGCGGTTGCGCAGGCGATCGACAAGCACGACACCGTCGGGCTCGACCTGGTCGCCATGGTCGTCGACGATCTGGTCGTCTGCGGGGCCGAGCCGCTGTTTCTTCAGGACTACATCGCCGTTGGCCGCACAGTGCCCGAGCGGGTCAGCGCAATCGTCGCCGGCATCGCCGAGGGCTGTGTGATTGCGGGCTGCGCGTTGCTCGGCGGCGAGACGGCCGAACATCCCGGGCTGATGGAGCCCGACCACTATGACATCTCAGCCACCGGGGTCGGCGTGGTCGAGGCCGACGATGTGCTGGGTCCCGAACGGGTCCGGCCCGGTGACGTCATCATCGCGATGGGCTCGTCGGGTCTGCATTCCAACGGCTACTCGCTGGCCCGCAAGGTGCTGCTGGAGATCGATCGGATGAACCTGGCCGGTCACGTCGAGGAGTTCGGCCGCACCCTGGGCGAGGAGTTGCTCGAGCCGACCCGTATCTACGCCAAGGACTGCCTGGCGCTGGCCGCCGAAACCCAGGTCCGTACGTTCTGCCACGTCACCGGTGGTGGTCTGGCGGGCAACCTTGAGCGGGTCATCCCCAACGGGCTGGTCGCCGAACTGGACCGGGGTACCTGGACTCCGGCACCGGTGTTCGCGATGATCGCCCAGCGTGGCCGGATCGAGCGCGCCGAGATGGAGCGGACCTTCAACATGGGGGTCGGCATGGTCGCGGTGGTCGCGCCGGAGGATACCGACCGTGCGCTGGCGATCCTGACCGCGCGGCACCTGGATTGCTGGACGCTGGGGGTCGTCAACAAAGGGAAGGACAGCCCACGCGCCCGGCTCGTCGGGCAGCATCCACGGTTTTAGTGAACCGGCGGCTCAGCGCCGCCAGTTGTCCTCGTCGCTCCACGGGTCGTCGTCGGACCCGTTGTCGTCTGGTTCGCTCGGACCCGACCCGGCCAGCTCGCGCTGGAGCCGCTCAAAATCAGTCTGCGGAGAGCTGTACTTGAGCTCTCGTGCAACCTTGGTCTGCTTTGCCTTTGCCCGGCCGCGGCCCATGGGGGAACCCCCTCGCGCAATAACGGAGCGGCCCAATTGCAGGCGGCTCCGATCTGTGTGTTTGTTATTGTCCTGCCAACACTTTACCGTGCCCCGCCCCGATGTGCCGACAGGCCCGTTCGGGGAGAGGCCAACATCACCTGCCGGCATCGCGCAGCCGCTCGACGGCCAGCCGACCGGCCCCCGCCTCCTCGGCCGGGGGCAGCGAATCCGCATCGATCTCCGCCGCGACCTCGTGTTTTCCCCCGGTGGTCAGTGTCGTGCCGGCCGGGATTCCCCGTTTCACGAGCGCAAGCGCGATGGGCCCCAGGTCGGCGTGGTCGATCACGGTGCCCAGTCGGCCCACCGGCCGGCCGCCGGCCAGCAGCGGATCGCCCGGGGCGGGCCGTTCGCCGGAGCCGTCGAGATGCACCAGGACCAGCATGCGCGGTGGTTTGCCCAGGTTGTGCACCCTGGCCACGGTCTCCTGGCCCCGGTAGCAGCCCTTGTCCAGATGCACCGCTCCCTGTCCCGGGGGGCCGATCCAACCCACCTCGTGGGGAATCGTCCGCTCATCGGTGTCCACGCCCAAGCGGGGACGCAGCGCCGCGACCCGGTGCGCTTCGTAGGCCCACACCCCGGCCGGGCGCACCCCGGCCGCGCTCAACCGGGCCAGCCACTCAGGGATGTCTCGCCGGGGAACCAGCAGGTCGAGTTCGATCTGGGGGGCCTGCGAGGGCATCCGACGGGCAAACCCGCCGTCTTTCGCGTCGGTCAATGGCACCGCCGCCGAGTCCGAAGGCAGCTCGTCGAGCCCAACCGCGGCCAGCACTTCGGCGTCGGCCAGCCGTGGCCCCAGCAGCGACAGGACCGCGAGGTCGGCGACCTCGGCCTTCACGTCGGCCCAGAAGATCATCTTGCGCAGGTAGGCCAGTAGTGGCTCGCCGCGCCAGGGCTCGGTGTCGAGATAGGTGACCCCGCCCAGTTCGGTCTGATTCCAGTGATCCTCGACCCGGCCCTGGAGGTCGAGGCTCAGGTTCTGGGTCGACGTGCCGTCGGCCAGCTCACTGACGTGCTGGGTGGAGATCGAGTGCAACCAGCTGCGGCGGTCGGCCCCGGTCACCGCGATGACGGTGCGTTTGGAGCGATCGACGACGACTGCATCGTGTTCGGCCGCTCGCTGTTCCCCGAACGGGTCGCCGTAGTGCCAGACCGCGCCGGCATCGGGGGAAGTGCTGGGTGCGAGTACTGCTGACACACATCAACTCTACGGGTCTGCCATTACGCTGTGAGCTCATGTCCGGGCAGTCATCGGTGGTCGTCACGCTCGACGGCGAGGTGCGTGACCCGGGGCAGCCGCTGTTGTTCGCCGACGATCTGGCCGCGGTGCGCGGCGACGGCGTGTTCGAGACGCTGCTGGTCCGCGACGGCGGTGCCTGCCTGGTGGAGTTCCACCTGCGGCGCCTGACCGGGTCGGCCAGGATGGTGGATCTGCCCGAGCCGGATGCGGCGGCGTGGCGGCGGGCCATCGAGATTGCGGTGGGCCGGTGGACAGCGGCGACCCATGACGACGGCGCGCTGCGGCTGGTCTACAGCCGGGGCCGGGAGAGCGGGTCGGTTCCGACCGCCTACGTGACGGTCAACCCGTTGCCGGCGCGGGTGGTCGACGCCCGCCGCAACGGGGTCGCGGCGCTGCTGCTCGACCGGGGATTGCCGGCGGCAGGTGCCGACGCGATGCCGTGGCTGCTGGCCGGCGCGAAGACCCTGTCGTATGCGGTGAACATGGCGGCGTTGCGTCATGCCGCCAGGCTGGGCGCGGGCGACGTCATCTTCGTCAGCGCGGACGGCTACATCCTCGAAGGGCCCCGCTCGACGGTCGTGATCGCCACCGACAGTGACGACGGCTCCGGCCGTCTGTGCCTGCTCACCCCGCCGCCGTGGTACCCGATCCTGCGTGGCACTACTCAAGTGGCTCTGTTCGACGTCGCTCGGAGCAAGGGCTACGACTGCGGCTTTCGCGCGTTGCAGCCCGCAGATCTCTATGCCGCCCAAGGGGTTTGGCTGGTATCGAGTATCACGCTGGCCGCCCGCGTGCATACCCTCGACGGCAGGCGGCTAGCGCCCACGCCGTTGGCGGCAGAAGTCGGCGAGCTCGTCGACGCCGCGATTCTGTCCGATCGCTGATCGGCCAATATCGGTTGGCATGCCGCGCGCACCGCGGGTAGCTTCGGCGGTACACAGGGAAGGAGGTGGTCCGAAAATTGATAGCTATTGGGACATGTGAGGTGGCTGTCCGCTAGCAGCACCAGGTTCCGGGAATCACCTCCGCCCTGCGCGCTGGCGAATTCCAGGTAGCCACCTGGCCCCCGAGTTACAGGTTTGTCCAAACCTGGATTGCATGGCTCGGGGGCCGCCCCATGTCTGGGCTGTTGCTGCCCAGTCATGGGAGCCGGTGACGCCGGGGCCGGATGCGCACACCAGTTCTTTGAGCGCTGTAAGAAACAGTTGCCACGATCATCCCCATGGACTCACCTCGTTCCGGATTCCGGCGGGCCGCAGCCGCATCGTGGGCGCTGGCCGGCATCGGCACCGCCGGGGTGGCCGGCGCGTCCGTCCTCGCCTATGGCGACACCGCCAAGCCGGTCCCGGCCAGTCTCCAGGATGTGGCCCCGGCCGTCGCCGTGGAGCCCGCAGTGTCGGATCCCGCCGCGGACCTCCCGCCCGTACCCGAGGTAGTCACCCCGGCCCCCGACCCGTCCCCGGTCACGACGGCGCTGCCGGCACCGGTGTACACCCCGGAGCCGACCGTCGCGCCGGCGCCGGTTAAGACCTACACACCGGCGCCGGCCAAAACCCACACGCCGGCCTACACGCCGACGCCGCGCTACACACCGCAGCCGACCGTCCAGCAGAAACCAGTGACGGCTCCGGCGCCGACGACCAAGACCCAGCCACTCTTTCCGATCCGCAAGAGCCACGTTCCGACCGGGGGAAGCTCGCCTAACTTCTCCCCGCACGTCACGATTTCCCACGGTTCGTGACCCTCGACGCGGAGCGGATCGCCGACACCGGCGCTACCACTGCGACCACCTGCTGGCAGCGGTGGAGCACCGACATGCAGATCGTCGTGACCGATCCCGAATCCGTACCCGTGGCCCGGCGGGAGGTCGACGCCGAACTCGACGTGATCGAAGCCGCCGCGTCGCGCTTCCGGCCCGACTCCGAGATCAACGCGCTCACCGCCTCGGCCGGCCGACCCACCCCGGTGAGCCGGGTGCTGGCAGAGTTGCTCCACGCCGCCCTCGACGCGGCCATCCTGACCGACGGCGACGTCGATCCGACGGTCGGTGCCGCCTTGATCGAACTGGGCTACGACCGGGACTTCGCCGCGCTGGACTGCGCGGCCCCGCTGGCCGCGTCGATGACGATCCCGGCGACCTGGTCGACGATCGGGTGGGACGGTCGATCGGTCACCGTGCCCGCCGGTGTGGTGCTCGACCTCGGCGCGACGGCGAAAGCCGTCGCGGCCGACCGTTGCGCCCAACGCGTGCACCAGGCCACCGGCAGCGGCGTGCTCATCAACCTCGGCGGTGACATCGCCACCGCGGGACCGACACCCGACGGTGGCTGGCCGGTACTGGTCCAGGACAACGAGGACGAACCGGCCAGTTCGGTGGCGCTTCCGCAGGGGACGGCGCTGGCCACTTCGAGCACCATTCGGCGCCGGTGGCGCCGTGGTGGCGATCTCGTGCACCACATCCTCGACCCGCGCACAGGACGGCCGGCAACCCCGGCGTGGCGCACCGTCAGCATCGCCGCGACAACCTGCTTTGCCGCCAATACGGTCAGCACGGCCGCCATCGTCCGAGGGGCTGGGGCATTGGATTGGATTCGGACGCTTGACCTTCCCGCGCGACTGGTGGACCACGACCGCGGCGTTCATACCCTCGGCGGGTGGCCGGCACCCGAGACGGGGACGTGGCGATGAGCAGCGAAGCACTGTGGGCCCTGGGCCGCGGCAACGGGATTGTCGCGCTTGCCTTCATGACCGTGTCGTTGGCATTGGGGATCGCCACCCGCTCGGGCCGTCCGTTGTTCGCGCTGCCGAGGTTCGCCGTCGCCGATGTCCACCGCTTCGCCGCGCTGGCCGGAACGCTCCTCGTGGCGCTGCACATGGGGCTGCTGTTCATGGACCCCTACGCGCAGCTGCGGGTCATCGACTTCGTCGTTCCGTTCATCGGCGTCTACCGCCCGCTGTGGCAAGGCCTGGGAACGCTGGCCTTCGACGTGCTCGTCGTCATCGTCGTCACCGGCCTGCTGCGCCGGCGCCTCGGGGTACGGACCTTCCGCGTGGTGCACTGGGCGACGTACGTGTTGTGGCCGATCGCGCTGGCGCATGCGCTCGGCAATGGAACCGACAGTGGCCACACCTGGTTCCTGGCGTTCGCCGGCTGCTGTGCCCTGATCGTGGCCATCGTCCTGGGGTGGCGGCTGCGCGCCGACTACACCGAATACTTCGACGCACACGTTTCGGGGCGCCCATGACGACATCGCGGCAACGCACGGCGCAACCACCGGCGATACCGCGGATGTTCGCCGCGGACGGACCCACGCTGGCCGAACACCACCAGCGGTTCGGTGCACTGCCCGGTGGGCTCGGAGCGGAGCTGATCCCGATGCTCGAGCAGGCCGGCCTGTCCGGGCGCGGTGGCGCCGGCTTTCCCACCGGTCGCAAGATCGCCTCGGTCACCGGCCGCAGGCCGGTGGTGGTGGGCAACGGCGCCGAAGGTGAACCGTTGAGCCGCAAGGACGCGCTGCTGTTGACCCGGGCACCGCATCTGGTGCTCGACGGTCTCGACGCCGCCGCGGCGGCGGTCGGCGCCGACAAGGTCTATCTGTACCTGCACTCCGACGCCGTCGAGGCGGTGGCGAACGCACTCGGCGAACGGCGAGCGGCGGGCCTGGACCGGTACCGCGTTGCGATCGTCGAAGCTCCCGACATGTTCGTCTCGGGTGAGGAATCCGCCGCCGTCCGGCGGATCGAGGGCGGACCGGCACTGCCTCGGGACCGCACGGTCATCACCGCGGTGTCGGGGGTGCGGGGACGGCCCACGCTGGTCAACAACGTGGAAACGCTTGCCCACATTGCGCTGATCGCCCGGTTCGGACCGCACTGGTTCCGGTCGGAAGGCGATCAGACCGACCCGGGCAGCATGCTCGTCACCCTCTCCGGGGCCTTGCACAACCGGGGCGTCGCCGAAGTGCCCACGGGGGCGCTGCTCACCGGTCTGATCGAAGGCAGCGGCGGCACCGACCCTCGCACCGTGGGCGCCGTCCTGATCGGCGGCTACCACGGTAGTTGGATCCCGGCGAGCGCGTTCGACGGCACCACGTTGTCGCGGACGGGCCTGAAGGCGTTGGGGGCAAGCCCGGGCGCCGGGATCGTCCACGCGCTGGGCAGGACCGAATGCGGGCTGGCCCGCACCGCCGAGATCGCCGGCTACCTCGCCGACCAGAGCGCCCGCCAGTGCGGGCCGTGCCGCAACGGTTTGCCCAGGCTGGCTCAACTGCTCGACGATCTCGCCTACGGCCGAGTCAACGATGCGCTGGTCAAGGAGATACGGCGGATCGTCCGCCTCGTCGACGGCCGGGGATCGTGTCGCCACCCCGATGGAACCGCACGCCTGGTCCGCAGCGCCCTGGCTACCTTCGCCACCGACATTGAACTCCATCGCCACGGCGGATGCACCGCCGCGGAGGCCCTGGTGCCCGAGGCCGGACCCGGCCGCCGACGGCATCTACGGTGACTCGATCAGCTCGTCGCCGATCGGCACCACCGCGCGGCGCCGAGGGCCGTTGTCGCCCCGGCATCGGGGCTCCAGGAGCGCGGAGTAGGCCTGCTATCAGCCCTGATCACGGCAATCCGGTCCGCCCATCGGCCGCAGCGATACCATGTCTTCTAGAACTCGATAGCTTCCAGAACAGGTGAGGTGGCTGCCGGCCAGCAGCACCAGGTGCCGGTGAACACCGTCGCCCTGCGCGCGCTGGCGAATCCCAGGCGGCCGCCCGGCCCCCGAGCCCCAGGGCTTCCAACCCGGAATGCCTGGCTCGGGGGCCGCCCTTTGTTGGGGGCTAGTGCTGTGGGGGCGCGGGGGCCAGCGACGCGCAGGCATCGAAGGCCTTGTTCCAGACACCCTCATCGACGCCCGGCGGAGCCGGCGGCGGTCCGCCCTGACCCTGCTGTGGCGCGCCGGATGGGGGTGGTCCGTTCGGATGGTCCTGGCCGCCGGGTCCGCCCGGCCCACGGGGGCCGCCCTGCGGTGGCGCAGGTACGCCGTTCTCCGTCATGCACGCTACGAACGGATCATTGGGGCCGCCGGGGTCGGCGGGTGCGGCCTCACTGGCAGGTGCGTAGGCCAGCACCCCGCCGATCAGGGCCGCCCCCATGCCGGCCACGGCGGCGGCGTGCAGCGGTCGCAGACTCATTGTCATCTCCCTTGTCGGCAACGAACTCCGTCGACCGTATGCACGCCGCCTAGGTGGGAATTAGCATCCCGCTATGCGGTGGCTGTGAGCAGCGGGAACCATCGAAGGCCGGTTGCGGGAGCCATCTCGCAGTAGCCCGCCTCAGCGCGACACCCGTTGCCGCCGACTGCAGCCGGCCCCGATCAGGGCGCGGGCGGCCCGGGCGCCAGCGTCGAGCACGCCCGCATCGCCTCGTCCCAGGCGGACTGGTCGACGCCGGGTGGTGGCCCCAGCACCGCTGAGCCGGCCGAGTCCGGCACGCCGTGCTCATGCAGGCAATGCGCGAAGGAACCGTGCTCAGCCGGTGCAGTGTCGGTGCTGGGCGCCGTGCTGACAACGCCGGGTGCGGACGACTGGGGGCCCGGTGAACATCCCGCGATCAGGGTGGCGATGGCGAGCGCAACCCCGGCCCGGCCACGCATTCAGCCGGCGTAGCGCGACAGCCGCGCGGACAGATGTGGCACCAGACCGCCGTCGGCGTCGACCCGCTCTTCGACGTAGGCCAGGTCGCCGCCCTCGACGATCCCGTACAGCCGTTTGGCCCCACCGACCAGAACACCGGACTTGCTGCGGGCCAGCGCGTCGGTCACCAGCTCCCACGACGACTGGGAGAGCGGGCGGCCGTAGAACAGCTCGACATATCCGGCCGAGTGCGCCAGCAGCAGTTCGATGGCCTGCGACTCGCTCGGATCGTTCGGGTCGTCGACGAACCGCCAGAAGCCGGTCTCCCGCAGGCCGGGGGAGTGGTAGCCGCCCTCCTCGTCGAGCCGCCAGGATCGGGCCTCCCAGTTCAGGTAGTCGCCCCCGTCGTGGGAGACGATGATCTGCTGGCCGAACCGGTAGTCGCCGTGGGTGCCACGGCCCTCGCCCTCGCCTCGCCACACTCCGACGAGCGGCAGCAGCGCCAGCAGTGCGTCGTGCAGGTTGGCGCCGATACGCAGATTGGCGGTGTCGGGGGGAAGCGGCAGGTCCTCGAAGACCGGGATGTTGCGCCCGGCGGTCTCCTTGGCCCGTTCGGCCGCAGCGGCTACCGCGCGGTCGCCGCTGCCGGTGCTGTCGTCGGCGGTCACGACTCGTCGGTGATCAGCCGGTAGAGCGTGTAGAGCGTGAACCACGCGATCACCACGACCGCGACGACCAGGAGGATCTCGAAGAAAAGAACCACGATGTGAAGTCTATCTTCGAGGTGGCGCACCCCGCGTGACGGCCCGACCCGCCATCGGTCGCAGTCCGATACCGTCGACCTCCTCCTCGGGCAGCCGACTAGGCAACCTTGACGTCGACCTCGTGGAGGCCGGCGCCGGCTGGAGCCACCGTGATATCGCCGCTGCCCAGGTTCGACAGAGCGCGCACCGTCCAGGTGCCCGGCGCGGCGAAGAACCGGAAGTCCCCGTTCGGCGAGGCGACCAGCTCGGCGGCGAAGTCATCAGATGAGTCCAACAGCCGCACGAACGCGCCGCCGACCGCCTGGCCCGAGCCGTCAACGACCCGGCCGATGATCACCGTTTCCTTCTCCAGGTCGACGCCGGCGGGCAAGGTCCGTCCTTGCCTCGGTGCAGAGCGCATGGTCAACTTCCCAACTCGATCGGGGCTCCTGCCGGGGAGCCGTATTCCGTCCACCTACCGGCGTTGCCGTTGACGCCCCCGAGCCTCCGGCCGGTTTTGGAACCGTTGTTCACCAGGACGTCTGAGCGGGCCATAGCCGGGATCCTTTGGTTGCTTGTCGAGCGCCTAGGCGGGATCGGGGCCCCGGCGCAGCCGGGCTGCCAGCGGGTAGAGCTGGCAGCCCAGGCAGATTCCGAACGCCGCGTTGAGCAACGCGGCAACCAGCGCGAAGGCCGTCGCGATCACGCCGAGCAGCGGCAGGCCGAAAGCGAATCCGGTCACTCCGGTAGCGGCGAAGACGAACCCCACCAGCTGAGCGAACCTCAACGGGGCAGCCGGCTCGCGCTCGGTCGCCGGGCTCAGGTGCGGGGCGATGAGCTTGGCGAAGAGCAGTCCGTAGGGCTGCCGGCGCGGGCCGCCCACCGCGCCGATCGCGAAGGCCGCGGCCTGTGCGGCCAGGGCGTAGGCCGCGGCATCCGTGCTGAACGCGGAGGCAACGAGGACTGCGAGCAGGACGGCGGTGGTGACCCAGGCGGCGAACCGCGGCCCCCGGACATCCACAAAGGCGGTTGGGGCGGGCGTTGCGGCGATGGTCGACATGCATCTACTCCTGTTGTCTGCGAAAGGCTGAATGGAGACACGCCACACGGGCTGCTCCGAGTGGCGGCGCGAAAAAAGAAGGGGCGCGGCTACTCAGCAGCTACAGCAACAACCCGCAATGCGGCACAGATCGACTGCGCGGCGCTTGGTGAGCACGAGCTCAAGGCGGGCGGACACGACAAACATGCTACCCAACGACCGCTGTTTCACGTCAACAGAGGTTCGAGAGCCGAGCGCAGATCGG